>Ga0169931_10000934_pt1 | contig 48456 bp, 45 predicted proteins | sample Kivu_15m_20L_FD_129675 | JGI IMG/M metagenome (GOLD analysis project Ga0169931, IMG submission 129675) | Freshwater microbial communities from Lake Kivu, Western Province, Rwanda to study Microbial Dark Matter (Phase II) - Kivu_15m_20L... | ecosystem: Environmental > Aquatic > Freshwater > Lake...
CTTCAGACTGGGCTACGGTTTTGGCATTGATACAACCGGGATTTTGCTGGCGACGCGGCGCGGCGGACGCTGACCGACGCGGACCTTACTTGGTCCGACCCTGAAAACCTTATACCGGACACTGCTCACATGGCAACCGACCCCTCCCATGCCTTCAATGCCCTGATGCAGCGCTTTACCGAGAGCCAGGGTATCCCGCAGCCAAGCGCTCAGCAATGTCGGGGGTTTGAATTTGAAAGCGAGGGGCATGTTTTCCGCTGCTTTTCGCACCCGACTCAGCCCGACCAGATGATGCTCGAGTGCGACATCGTCATGCTCGATGAATCGCAACAGCGCAATCCGGCCGTGCTCCGGCGTCTCAACCAGATCAACGATTCGCTCTGGATTTCGTCGAATTGGTTCATCCTCGTTGATAACGACGGCCAGGCGCTGATCGCTCGACAGCAATCGATCGAGAGCAGCAGCCCGGCCGATCTGAACAATGAGATCTGCGCGGCAATTGATAAGGCTGCCGCGCTTAAACAAGCCATCGAGGCAAGCGTCATGGTCGAAAGTTCGCCCCTACCAGGCAGCGACCCAACGCCCCCTCACGTACGTTTTGCGTAACCCTCTGACTGATCGTTCACCCAGATCCAAGGCGCACCATGGCAACCAATAGTGTTCAAATTCCTGGCGCACGCGGTCTGACCCAAGGCTCCACTGAGGCCAACCGGTCGGCGCGAATCGATAACGTCAAAGCCGAAATCGGCAAGCTCAGTGAGCAGGAGGCAAAAGGCCTACTAACGGACATCAGCACCATGACCGCCAACAAGCGCGGTTATTTGCGCTTGGATGGCTCGGGCGGAAAAGGCGGTGGCCAGCTTCAGTTCAGCGCGCGCTGGAACCTGAACGTGTTTCGAAGCGCAAAAACAGAAGTCACGCGCGCCGCGCTGGAAGCGTTGTTCGACCAGGCAAAGCTCGACAAATCCAACCTGGATGCGCTGTTTCCGCAAAACGCTGGCAATGGCCAGGGCGCTGCAACCACTGCGCCGATCAGTAATCGTCGGGTAAGCGAGGCCATCAACCGCGCGATCGGGGGCGCGCAGACGGCGGAGCAGACACAGGCGCATCAGGCACTCCAGCGTTCTTTGCAGCAGTACCGCACGGTGCAATTCGACGGCCGGCAGGTGGGCGGCGCGGCGCGTCCTCACGGCGCCTACATCAAGGACGCAACACAAGCCGATACATTCGATCAGCTTCGCAAGGCAGGCTACAACACGATACTTTCGATCGATAAAGGGCGTGAAACCGACAACATGGCAAGATCAGTTCCACAAGCGTTTCACCACGAAACCGGCGCCCAATTTGCGATCGTGGACTTCGCCCATCCGAGCATCCGCACGCTCGCGCAAATCAAAAATTTTGTTGATAGCGCCCACCAGCAGGATGGCAAGGTGCTGATCCACTGCGGCGCAGGGGCGGGCCGCACCGGTACTGTCCTGGCATCCCTGGTTCTTGCAGACCTGGTGAAGCAGGAACGCGCCAGAAAGCCAGACTATTCGGTGGCGGATGCTGCCCAAAACATTGTGGATGTTGAGGTCGAGTATTCCCATGACCCCGGCGACGATGAACCCTCGAAACGCGCGAAAACAACCCAGGTGCCGAAAATATTGGCTGATGCAATCAACATCGTTCGCCAGGCAGACCAGGACACCGCCTACAAAGACCAATCGGTCGAAACCGACTACCAGGTGGGCGGATTGATGAACTATCTCGGGTACCTGTTGGGCGGGTTTGACATTGACGGCAAATTGATCCGCTAGTGCCTTCCCCTACGGATCATCGCTATGAGCGACCGCACCCTGCTACTCGTTGGTAGTGTCCCGTTAGACTCGGCAGAAGACGTGTTTCGGTCTTTCGGCCAGCCCCTTGGGCGCTATTTGCGCTACCTGCCCGATGGCGAGGTGGGGCTGCGCCGCCATTGGATCAGTCGAATCCACTACCAGGTCCTCGCACTGCACCCGGACATTAAAGTCACGCGTCAACCTGCACTTGATGAGGGTCGCGAGCGTCTCCACCCCCGGGACCCCGGCGATAGCTGGAAATTTCGGGTCAAGACCGGCGTGAAGAAAATTCGCTTTGGCGAAAGCGGCTGGCGACTCGGTTACGCGCGGGATGCAGTGAACTCTTATTTTGTATTTCGCACGCTCAGGGAGCGCGGCATTCTGGCTCAGCACTTAAGATTCCAGGTATCCATCGCATCGCCGAACAGTATCGTTCCCCCGCGCGTGGTTGATGATATCCAGGACCTCCAGATTATTCGCGAAGGCATCGAAGAGGCGCTCGCCAGCGAACTGATTGAGATCGGCGCGCGCATCCCGGAAACCGATCTTGCCATTCAATGGGACTGCGCCACCGAAGTTCAAGACGCGTATGGTGCGGCACCCCCCCTTCCCCGCGAGGGAGGTATCGAGCGCAGTGCCGATCAGATGCGAAGGCTTGCGCCATTGGTACCCGCCGGAGCATCGCTCGGTTTTCATTTCTGCTTTGGTACGCTGGGCGGTTGGCCTAGATTTGCGCCAGCGGATCTTGGTGCCACCATTGACCTTGTCAATGCGATGATTTCCGCATCGGCCCGTCGTGTCGACTGGGTTCATATCCCACTGCTCGACCGTACCGACGACGCTTTCTTCAAACCACTTGCGCGGATACAACCCGCCGGTGCGCGTGTATTCCTTGGCGCCATTCACAACATGGACCGCTACCCGGCACGCATCAATGCCGCAAGACGCTATATCCCTGATTTCGGGGTGGCTGCGTTCTGCGGATTCGGTCGTATGGCGCCCGCAGAGTTGCCACGAGTGCTTCGCGAACACCTGGAAGCTGCAGAAACCGCCGCGACGAACATCTGACCCATGAAGAATCCTCTCTCCATCAACGCCTACATCTGCCCTGCCGATTACCCCATCGCGAAATTCCTACCGCTTGTTGCGCAGAGTGGCGCGTCCGCAGTGGGGCTCACCATTCGTGCCCTTGATGAGATTCCGGTGCCGCAACTCAAGGCGCGGCTTGCCGACCTGGGTCTGGCCGTGTCATCGCTCAACAGTGCAGGCTATTTTCTGTATCAAGATGCCGAGCGCTCAGCCCGGCAAGCCAGTACCAACCTGCGGTTGATTGATGCAGCGGCAGAGTTGGGCGCACAAACGCTGGTCGTCATTACGGGTGGATTGAGTCATGGCGCCGCATCACTGCGCGATGCCAGAAAAACCATCGCTGACGGCCTGCACCGGCTTGCCGAGCGCGCAGCCAGTGCCGGGGTACACCTTGGGTTGGAGCCCATTCATCCGGCGGGTGTGCTGAACAAGGGCTGCGTCAACGCGCTGCGCCATGCGCTCAGCCTGGTCAGCGACATCCACAATGCCTCGCTCGCGCTGGATCTTTACCACTCCTGGTGGGACCCTGATTTACCTGACCTGATCCGCAACCACGGCAACAAGATCCGCGTGGTGCAGTTCTGCAATGTCGTGGCGCTTCGCGACCCGGCCGACCTGCAGCGCGAAAGCCCCGAAGTTGGGCTGCTCGATGTTGGCGCCGAACTCAATGCCCTGAGCGCCCAGGGCTACAGCGGAACCTTCGAGTACGAGCTTTTTGCCGAACACCTGCGCGGCCGCGACGTTGAGTCAATGGTCGCGCAGGCGGCAAAGTTTTACGCCGCGCTTGCTTAGCTTCAGCGACGTGAAGTCGCAGCTCGCGCCGTCTGGCTAAGGTTCATAGCCGTACACCTCGCGAGCCCGCTCGACGCTGATATAGCCATCTCGCAGGTCGCGCTCGATCAGCGACCGTTCGCGGGCCTTGGGCTCACCGTACCCACCGCCGCCAGCAGACTGAAGCCAGACCAGGGTGCCCTGATCAAGCGGCAGGTAAGGCGTTTTGCTCGACAGCACGCGTTCCTTCGGGGTTCCAGGGTCCAGCACGTAGCGAGCGGTGCTACCCGGTTGCCCACCGAAGAGGCCCTGAGGCTGCGAGCGATGACGGTCCGCGCAAAGGCAGATCGACGCGCCATCCGCCATCACCCTGAACACCCGACAGAAACCATTGCCACCGCGGAAGGTTCCGGCCCCCCCGGTGTCTGCCATCACTTCGTAGCGCTCAAACACGATGGGGTTCTCCATCTCGTCGGCCTCGATCGGTACATGACCTGCGTTGCCTGCGCCGTAACGGATGGCGTTGATGCCGTCGCGCGTGGCGCGCGCGCCATAGGCGCCTGACGACAGCTCAAGCGTGAGGAAGTAGCGCTTCTTCGCTTCTGGACGCGAGTCGCTGCCGCCGATCACCGTGGTACCCGTTGAGCCCGAACCACTGGCCAGGACCGAGCGCGGCGATGCGTCGGCAAGCGCCCGCATCACCGTGTCGAGGACGCGATACGTGATTTCTCCGTAGCCCACCATCGACCCCGGCGGTTGCGCATCGCAAAGCGTTCCAGGTCGGGTGATGACCTTGACCGGACGATAGCTGCCGGCGTTCGGCGGATTCTCGGGATCAGTAATCGACTTGATCGCATACTGAATGCCCGAGATGGCTGAGGCACGCGAGCAGTTCATGCCGCCACGCGACTGATTGGACGACCCACTGAGATCGACCGTGATGTCAGAGCCAGCGATGGTTACCTTGGCATCAATCCACTGGGCATCTTCGGTCAACCCATCGCCATCGATGCAGTCGCGCGCGTGATAGACACCGTCCTTGAAATCGGCGATGCGGACTCTTGTCAACTGTTCGGAGCGCGACAGAATTTCACGCATGGCCTCGCGAATGGTGGGAAGCCCGTAGCGCGCAATCACTTCAGCCAGTCGTCTTTCGCCACTGAAACACGACGCATACTGCGCACGCATGTCACCGAGCGCCACTGAAGCATTGCGAACATTTCGGACGACCAGATCAACGAGCGGCTTTTGTAGCTGGTCGTTCACGAACAGCTTGACCGGCGGAATGACGATGCCCTCCTGAATCAGCTCACGGGTGGCGGGCGAATAGCTGCCAGGCCCCATGCCGCCAATGTCGGCCCAATGCCCGCGGTTGCACAGATAGCCATAGAGCTCGCCTTCCCAGAACAGCGGCCTGACCAGCAGTACATCGGGCAAGTGCGTGCCCCCAAGAAAGGGGTCATTGGTCATCAGTACATCGCCCGGTTTGATGTTCTGCGCGCCAATTCCCTCGATCAGGCCCCGAAGCTGAAAGGGCATCGTGGTGACATGAATCGGAAAGCCGGTCGGGTCCTGGGCAACAATTTCGCCCTGAGCATCCATCACGCAGCAGGACAGATCGCCCTGCTCTTTCCACAGCTGCGTGTAGGCGGCGCGCATTGTCATGAGCTTCATCTCATGAGACACCCCGATCAGCGCGTTCTGAATCACAGCAAGGGTGAAAGCATCGACGGCCATGGCTTAGTGTCCTCGCTTAAGGCTGATCAAAAGATTTCGATGGGTGTCCACCACCAACTCAGCCCCAGGGGGCAGAACCGTGGCCGAGGACAACTCCTGAATGATGGCGGGCCCGGTAACACGGTCCTCAGGCGCAAGGCTTTCCCGGCGAATCACGCGGGTAGGCACCATGCGGTCGCCAAACCAGACGTCTCTCACTGCTTCGGGACGCACGGCCTGCTTCATCGCACCGTCGGCAAGCAGATTGGGCTTGGCGACTGCACCCATTGCACGCAACCGGATATTGACCAGCTCAACCGGCTCACCGGGAACAGAGTAGGTGTAGACGGCTTCATGCTGCCGGTGAAACTCGGCAATAAATGCCGCGATATCCGGTGCCCCGGCTCCGGTGTCGACATCGACACGGATATTGATCTCGGTGGTCTGTCCAACATACCGCAGGTCCATGCTGCGCTCAAAACGGCTGGCCTCGGCTGCCACACCTTCGAGCTCGAAGTCGGCCTGGGCACGCTTGCGCAGGGTTTCGAATTCGGTTGAGAGCGCCTCCGCATCGTGCGCAGCCAGCACCTTGAGGACCGATCGGGAGTAGTCGTGCGTGAAATCCGCAACCGAAATACCACCGGCTGAAAACAGCCCTGGGTTGTTCGGAACCAGAATGCGCTCCATCCCGAGCTCATCGGCGATCGAAAAGGCATGAATAGGCCCACCACCGCCAAACGGACAGAGCTCAAAATCACGCGGATCGGCACCGCGCTGAACGGACACAAAGCGGATTGCCTCCGCCATCTGGCTGGCCGCCACCTTGAAGATGCCCGCGGCCGCCTGATGCACGCTGACGCCCAGCGGCCCGGCAATGTCGCGCTCGATCACGGCGCGCGCGCGGTCCGGGTGGAGCTTGACAGCGCCGTCTGCGAAATCATCAGCGTCGATATACCCCAGGATCAGGTTCACATCGGTCAGGGTGACGAAATCGCCGCCCAATCCGTAACAGGCCGGACCTGGATCCGACGAGGCGCTATCTGGCCCCACCTTCAGGCGCCCGACATCATCGAGCCGGACAATGCTGCCGCCGCCTGCGCCCACCGTGTGCACATCGAGCATTGGCGTGACCACGGGGAAATAATCGATTTCGCGCGCGGTGGTGGCTTCAGCCTTGCCCTGACGCAGCAGACACACATCGAGGCTCGTGCCGCCCATGTCCATCGTGATCAGGTTCATGTGCCCGCTGACCCGCGCAAGATTGGCTGCGCCCACCACGGCACCCGCAGGCCCTGAAAGCAGTGTGGTGGCGGGGTTTCGCATGACCAGGTCGGGGCGCCCCACACCGCCATTTGACTGAAAAATGAACAGCCGGTTATCCACCCGAATGTCGCGAAGCCCCTCCATGAGCTTTTCGATGTACAGCCTGAGTACCGGCGACACATACGCGGCAAACAGCGTCGTACTGGTTCGGGGGAACTCGCGAAACTCGGGCAGCACATCAGAGGAGGTGAGCACATCCACATCGGGCAGCGCCTGTCGAAGCGCATCGCGCAGCGTCTGTTCGTGACGCGGCTCCAGAAATGAAAACAGCAGACAGATCGCGACTGCGCGGACACCGCTTTCGCGCACCTGTGCAACCAGACGCGCAACCTCTGCCTGCTCGAGCTCTTTGAGGATTTCGCCTTGCGCATTGACCCGACAGTCGGCCTCGAACCTGAGATGCCTGGGCACCAGCGGCGAAGGCTTATCCATCTGTACGCGATAAATGAGTTCTGCCGGCCGGCTGAATCGACCGATTTCAATCACATCGCGAAAGCCCTTGTTCGTGATCAGCGCGATTCGCGCGCCCTTTCGCTCAATCACCGCATTGGTGGCGATGGTGGTGCCGTGACCGATGAAGCTGACTTCCTCGGGCTTCACCCCAGCCATCTCCATGACCCGACTGATTCCGCGCACGACCGTTGCGTAACGGCGGCCGGGCTCGTTTAAGACCTTGGCAACCTGTACCGCTCCGGACGTCTCGTCAACCAGGACGACGTCTGTGAAGGTGCCCCCAACATCGATGCCGATGCGAACCATGAATGTTTCTTCCCCGACCAACGGGTTTGACAAGGAGAGGGCCGGATGCCCCGCGGCATCCGGCTGCTGCGTTGACCGTTAGCCGATCAGGCGCTCTTCACGCGCGCCCACACCTCGATCCACTGTTGCAGATTCGGCGGCATGCGAAGCGGATAGTGCTTGGTGCTGCCATCCAGAATTCCGTAGCCCCAGGCCTGTCTGTCGGCCGCGCTAAGGTCCTGTGCGCCCAACGTGGAGGCGGACAGATAGCCTGACACCGTTGACAGGCGCGATGCATAGGCTTTGCCCAGCATGGCGTTGATCAGCGCATGCGCGGTGTCCTGATTTTTTGAGTCTTTCGGAATGTAGGCGGGCTGAACAAACGACAACACGCCCTCTTTGCACCAGGCACTGCGAATCGGCATGCCCTTCTGCTGCAGGCCATAGCGAACAGGAATCGCACCGAAGGTGACAACGATTTCGCCCGAGGCCAGCAGATTGGCGCCCTGGGCGAAACTGGTCCACAGCGTGCGTACGTTCTTCTTCTTGGCGATCAGGAACTTGCCCACCTCGTTCAGTTCAGCGGTGGACATCTGTTCGGGCTGCTTGTTGCCCAGATACAGGCCCGCGGCCATGATCATCTGGTGGGCGGTGTCGAACCAGCCGATTCTGCCGGCATATTTGTCCTCGAAGATTGCCCCCCAAGACTGGGTATAGGGATCGTTCTCGGGCACCACATCCCGGTTGTAGACCACCGTGTCGTAGCCCCACATCACTGGAATCCCGAACACCTTGCCATCGCGGCTCAGGATGTCGTCCTTGAAGGTGTTGGCCAGATGCTTGAAGTTGGGGATTTTGCTCAAGTCGAGCGCCGTGCATTTTTCCTGTCCGGCCGAGGGACCCAGCACCGGCCCCCTGGAGAAAATGCTGTGGCTCATCATCATGTTGTAGCGTCCGGTACCCCCCGGCGCCACGAGCCGCGCCACCACGTCAGTGGACGACTGAAACGGTGCGTCGTTGATTTTGCACTTCGCCTCTTCTTCGAGAATTCCCTTGAGCGGGCCGCTTACCAGGGCATTGGCAACCAGAATTTCAAGGGTTGGAACTGACTGCGCGAGGGCCGCTCCGGACGTACCCGCCAGAACGGCTGTAGCAGCGCCTACCTTTAGGAAACCACGGCGATCCGTGTCGCCGTCAACTCGGTTCAGGTGCTTCACTTGCGGACTCCTTTTGTGAACGGACAAAAACTCAGCGGCGTTCAACTGCCGCCGCCAAACGACTGGCTCGACCTGAGAGCCAAAACCCCAGCGCGGCAATCAGCGCTGAAATACTCATGATGACGACGCCAACCGCGGGCAGCTCGGGCGCCACCTGCTCGACGATCAGAAGCCAAAGGTGCACCGGCGTTGTACGGTCGCTTCCCGCAACAAACAGCGTTCGGATGAACTCATCAAACGACAGCGTGAAAGCGAACAGCAGCGTGGCGATGAGCGCCGGCTGAATGAGTGGCAAGACGATCCGCAGAAAGACAACCCACGGCGTTGCCCCCAGATCCATGGCGGCCTCTTCGATTGAACGATCGAACTTATGCAGCCTTGGATAGAGCGTCAGAAACGCAAAGGGCAGCACCCATGTGACGTGCGCGATCAACGATCCGGTCCAGAGACCATAGGGCACGCCAGTAAGCCCCAGAAACACCAGCAACATGACGCCCGACACGATGCCTGGCGTGATGATGGGCAACAGAAAGGCAGGGATGACCCAGCCCCGGCCTGGAAACTGATAGCGAAGACCTAGCGCCGCCATCAGCGCCAGGGCTGTTGCAATGGTTGCCGACGCCAGCCCGACCGCGAAGCTGTTCACCAACGCCTTGACGAGCCCCCCACCCTCAAACACCTCGCCGTACCAGCGCAGCGTGAAGCCTCGAAACGGAAAGCCCATGACCTCTGAATCATTGAACGAAAGGATGAACAGCACCAGGATGGGCGCATACAGAAAGGCGAAAAACAGGCCCACGTAACTGCGCAGCAGCCAGCCTGAGGCGATCATCCCCGCTCTCCGACAAAGAGACGCTGAAAGCCGAATCGACGACTGGCCAGGTACACGCAGCCCAGCACTACCGCCATCAGCACCACTGATAGCGCAGCGCCCAGCGGCCAGTTGTTCGCGTTCAGGAACTGGCTGGCGATGATGTTGCCAAACATCTGACCGGACGGCCCGCCTAGCAGCTGGGGGGTGACATACGCGCCACAGGACAGAAGAAAGACCATCGTGCAGCCAGACCAGACGCCGGGCAGTGAAAGCGGGAAGACGACACGTTTGAATGTCTGGAACGGTGTTGCGCCCAAATCGTAGGCCGCTTCAATGAGCGAGCGATCGATCTTCTCAAGCGATAAGTAGATGGGCAAGGTCATGTACAGCGTATAGACATAAACAAGCCCCACATACACTGCCGCCTCGTTATACAGCAGCGCATCCAGGGGCTTGTCGATGATGCCCAGTGCCATCAGCGCCTGGTTGACCAATCCGGTGCGGCCCAGCATGGGCAGCCAGACAAAGGTACGGACGACATAGCTTGTCCAGAAGGGCAGAAACAGCAGCACGACTGCCAGCGTTCGCTTGTTCCCCTTGAGCCGCGCAATGAACATGGCCAATGGATAGGACACGAGCAGCGCGAGAAAGGTGGTGATCAATGCGATGCGAAGCGTCTGCCAGAGCACCCGGGCGTACACCGGCTCATCGATCAGCGACTGGTAGCTTTTGAAGGTCAGATCGGAACTCAGCCCGAACACCGATGCGGTCCAGAACGATACGCATGCGAAGAAGATGAGCGGACCGATTGCAAACACCGCCAGCCAAAGCATGGCGGGGACGACCAGCAACGCTCCAGGTGACCAGCCTGATCGCGAAGATTTGGATGACGTCATGGCTGCGCGCGGTGCTTGCAGGCCGCCTAAAGCCTGGCAAAAATTTTCATGGCTGCGACGCCTTCATCATGGCAACCCGACGCTCAAGGTGCAATCTCCAGCCACCGATAGCGATGATGTCGAGCAGCTGCGCTTCCAGAGGCGGAAATTCGCGACTGAGGCCCCTGGTATGGTTAACAAACAGGCCGCTTTTGAAGTCAGCCTCGATGTCATCCCCGGTCTCAACCATCTCAGTAACGCCGGCGCAATTCGTCAGAAAGGGCACGCCGGCGTTCACGGCGTTCCTGAAACTGCCGCGCGGAATCGATTCGGCAATCAACCCGAGGCCGTGCGCCCTGATGCCCAGGAATCCCTGGATATGCGGATTGCCCTGGGCAAAGCGCTTGCCCGCAACGATCAGATCGCCCGGGCGAACCTTCCCGGCAAACTCGGGATCGATGCCGCTCATGAGATACGGCCCCAGGACCTTGGGGTCGAGTTCCCGCTTCAGCGCAAACTCAAGCGGCATCATGTCACCATCAATGCCGATGTTGTCGCCAAACTTCCAGCACCGACCACGGTAGACCCAGTTCATCACATAAACTCCCTGGGGTCGACGATTTCGCCTGCCACCGCCGACGCTGCAACGGTTGCCGCACTGGCCAGGTAAATTTCTGCTTTAGCCGACCCGAGGCGACCAAAATCGTTGCGTGTTCCTGTGTTGATGGATACTTCTTCATCAGCGAGCGGGCCGATTTTCCCGCCTGCGCAGACGCCACAGCCCGGCGCAGTGATCGCCGCGCCGGCGTCAACGAATACCTTCATAAGCCCAGCTTCTTCCGCCTGAGACAAAACCTGCTGGGTTCCGGGCGTCACAAAAAAACGTACGTCTGAATGAATTCTCCGATTTCGGAGAATCTCGGCCGCCGCCTGCAAATCCTCGAAACTTGCTGCCGCACAGGACCCGACAAACGCGTGGTGGATCTTGCGTCCTATGACCTGAGAAACCCCGACAACTTTGTCAGGGGTGGGAGGCACTGCCACCTGGGGCTCAGCGAGGGACAGGTCGAAGTCAATGACGCGGTGAAAGGCCGCGTCGGCATCGCTACGAATAAGTTCCACGGGTTGCCTGACGCGCCCGGCGAGCCAGTCGAGCGTGTGCTGGTCAGGCTCCACGATCGCTGACTTGGCGCCAATTTCAATGGGCGTATTGCACAGCACCTGACGACCGGCAAAGCTGATGTCGGCAAGTCCAGGGCCACCGTATTCAACGACACCATAGTCGACGTCATCGACCGCCAACTCCGCGATCAGCCGCTGCGCGACATCGCGCATCAGCGTTCCTGGCGACAGCCTGCCATGAAGATTGACTCGCACCGTATGGGGCACCTTCAGCCAGACCGAGCCACAGGCGAGAACTTCGGTGATCTCGGTCACCACCGGAATGCCCAGACATCCCAGCGCACCATAATTGGTGACGTGGATGTCGTAGGCGATTGTGAGCATGCCAGGACGAATATAGCCAAGCTCCATGGGAAAAACATGTCCGTGCCCGCCTCTCCCGACATCGTAAAAATGCTTGATGCCATAGCGCTCGACGATTTTCCGGACCTGACGCTGCCGCTGCGCGGCCAGCGGACTGGTTGCAACCGGCTCGTGATCGGTTGAGATGAGCAGTTTCTCGGGCGCAAACAGCTTGTCAACGCCCAACTCATCCAGAACCTTTGCAAAGTTGACCACGTACCAGTCATGGGTGGTGATCAGGTCTGGCTCAGGAAAAACGATTTCACCCTGCCCCACCGGCCGTCCGCATGCGCGCGACAGAATTTTTTCGCTCAGGGTCTGGCCCATAGTGCTGAGGTCCTGGATGCGTGAATGCGACGTATTGCAATAGGGTCAGGACCGTAGCCCAACCACCACCGATAAAGGCTCTCCCGCCTGAATTCGCGCATCGCGCGCGGTCTCTTTGTCGCGCTGCTTGCGTGCGGCCGCGAGTGCCGTATCGGCCTGGCCTGCGGGGATGACGACCACGCCATCCGAGTCGCCCAACACCACATCGCCTGACTGGACGATGACCCCGCCCACGCTCACTGGAACACCCGTCCAACCGGGATGATTCTTGAGCGTCCCCTGAACGCAGACCCCTGTGGCATAAACCGGAAATTGCGCGTCGCGAATCTCATCAATGTCGCGGAGCAGTCCGTTGGTTACAACACCCGCCACGCCGCGGGTCCTTGCTGCGAGACTGGAAGTGCCACCCCACACCGGGTGTACCCCGGATCCGCCGGTATCAATGACAATGACTGACCCGGGCGGCGCCTGCTCGACTGCCCACAGCACCGCAACCGTTTCGCAGCCCAGAATGCGAATCGTGTACGCAGGGCCGCACAGCCGCGGTCGGTCGATCATGGGGCGAATATCAGGGCTCATGCCACCCGACTTTCCAAGCGCTTCATAAAGCGTTGCAGCAGGAAAGGAAGCGAGTGCTTTCAGAGTTTCAGGGGACACACGTTCAGACGCTGGGGACATGAGCCATCCTCGTGGTGGTCAGCGGTGACAGACGACGCGCTGCCGATACTTTCAGTGTTTAACAACCTGACTGGACGAGTTCAGATTAGCGCTCACATCTGAAAAACGTCAAGAGCGATTTGAACGCGTAAGCCCTGCGATGTTTCTTTATTTGCTGGGAGCGCCACCCGTTTCTCGAGCCTGCACGATTGCTTGACATGTCCAAAGTTCGGGGAGTATCGTGATTCGAAAGCTGTCCGGACAAGTGAGTGCAGCCGGCTCGATTCGTCGCTCACTTTCCTTCGGAAACCGGTCTCTCGGGAGCAGGCGTGCCGTCCTACCGAATCGGAATTGACATTGGGGGAACGTTCACCGATTTCACCGTTGTTGACGGGGAAAGTGGAACGGTCTTTATCGACAAGACGCTTACCACGCCCAGAGCCCCGGAGACGGGCGTCATGCACGGACTGGAGCGCCTCGCCGCGAACCTTCCGGGCTTGCTCAGCGCATCGAAGGAAGTCATTCACGCAACCACGCTGGTCACCAATGTCATCCTCGAGCGTAAGGGCGCCAAAACAGGTCTGCTCACGACCCAGGGATTTCGTGATGTTCTCGAGATGGCCAGAGAGGTTCGCTACGATCTCTTTGACATGTTCATTCGCCTGCCGCAGCCCCTCGTTCCCAGAGCGCTCCGCAGGCCGGTCACCGAGCGAGTGCTTGCGGATGGCCGGGTTTTAACCCCGCTTGACGAAGCGGGCGTCCGAAGCGCCGCGCAATTTTTCAAGACCCAGCAGGTTACGGCGGTCGCTGTTTCCTACCTCCATTCCTATCGAAACCCGGTCCACGAACTGCGCACGGCACAGATCCTCCGCGAGGAAATCCCCGGAGTCATGATTTCGCTATCCCATGAGGTTCATCCCGAACCCAAGGAGTACGAGCGAACTTCAACGGCGGTGGTCGATGCCTATGTCAAGTCGGTGGTCGAAGGCTACCTCGATCGGCTGAGCGAACAGCTCGCAAACCGCGGTTACCAGCGACGCCTGCTGATCATGCTTTCCAACGGAGGCACCGCAACAGTCGAGACGACCAAACGTGTGCCGGTCCAGATCGTCGAGTCAGGGCCCGCCGCTGGGGTCGAAGCTGCCGCATTCTTCGCCAAGCTGATCGGGCTGGATCGAATCCTGTCGTTTGATATGGGCGGCACAACCGCCAAGCTGTGCGTCGTCAGTCACGGCCGCGCGTCGCGCACGCGCGAATTCGAGGTCGACAGGGTGCACCGGTTCAAAGCGGGAAGCGGGCTTCCGGTTGCCGTATCGGTCTACGACCTGCTCGAAATCGGCTCCGGCGGCGGCAGCATTGCCCGGGTCAATTCGCTGGGTCTGCTCCAGGTCGGGCCAGACAGCGCAGGCTCCGAACCGGGCCCCGTCAGTTACGGCCGCGGTGGCACCGAGCCCACGGTCACCGACGCCGACCTGGTCCTTGGCTATCTTGATCCCGGCTACTTCCTGGGTGGCGAGATGCAACTCGATGCGGCGGCTGCCCGGTCAGCAATCGAGTCGCGCATCGGCCACCCGGCGGGGCTTGACCTCACGCGCGCGGCATCAGGCATCCACGAAATCGTCAACGAAACCATGGCCTCGGCAGCACGCATGTATATCGCCGAAAAAGCCATGGCGCCCTCCGAGCTGACGCTGTTCGCTTTTGGTGGGGCGGGCTCGGTGCATGCGGTTGGCCTGGCAAGAAGGCTCGGATGCCCCCAGGTCATCGTTCCGCCCTTCTCCGGGGTGATGTCCTCGCTGGGGCTGCTCGCGGCGCCCATCGCTTTCGAACGCAGCCGGGCGGTTCGTAAGCTCGTCAAATCGCTTGATATGGTCAGTATCGAGCAGGCCTTCAACGCGCTCGAGCGGGAGGCCTGCGCCCAACTTCCAGAGCCTGATCAGGCCCTCATCGAGCGCTCGGTGGACATGCGCTACGCGGGACAGGACTACAGCCTCGAGATTGACGCAGGCGAGCATTGCGCCAACCACGATGCTCAGGGGCTCTGGCAGCAGCGTTTTGTCGCGGCCTACCACGAGCTGTACGGAAAGATTGACGACGACAGTCCGATTGAACTTGCCAGCATTCGCGTTTTGGCCAAGCAGGTTGCTGCGCCACCGCGAATCGAGCCCGACTCGCCGCAACGGCCAGGTGTCGAAAAGTCCAGACGCCCTGTTCACTTCGCTGAAGTGGGCGGCTTCGTTGATACGCCAGTCTTTGAACGCGATGCCCTGCAGTCCGGACAGACCATCATGGGACCGGCGATTGTTGAAGAGCGGGTATCAACCACCGTCATCGGGCCAGCCGACCGCCTTCGCGTCGACCCATCTGGATGCCTGGTCATCACGCTGGCCTCCAGACCTGACCCTGTCAACGGGATCTCGCGGGCCGGCGAAGCTGCGACGGAGGTCGCCAGATGAAACTTGATCCTGTTTCGATTCAGATCCTCTGGAACCGACTGATCTCAATCGTCGATGAGGCGGCAACCGGCCTGATGCGCACGGCGTACACGCCATCGGTCAAGGAGTACCACGATTTCTGCTGCGCGCTGTTCGACAAGGACGCGCGCATGCTTTCGCACAGCACGGTGACCACCGCCGGTTTCCTCGGAATCGTGCCCGAGGTCATGCGTAATTTTCTGGGCAAATTCAAGGCCTCTTCACTTAAGCCTGGCGACGTCATCATCACCAACGACCCCTGGGTTGCCAGCGGACACCTGATCGACGTGTCGGTGGCAGCACCGATCTTCCGAGGCGACGAGTTGGTGGCCTACACGCTCTGCATCGTGCACCACCTGGACATGGGCGGGCGCATGTCAACGCTCGAATCAAAAGACCTCTTTGAGGAAGGTCTGAAGATCCCGATCATCAAGCTGTACGAGGCAGGCAGGCTCAACGAAACCATCTTCGAGTTCATTCGCGCCAACACCCGTGTCCCCGAAAAAATTCTTGGTGACCTGAGAGCGCAACTGGTGTCGCTTAACGTCTGCTCAAGGGGGCTGCTGAGCCTCATGGATGAGTATCGGATTGACGGTTTGGAGGACCTTGCCAACGAGGTTATCGGCCGCACCGAAGCAAGTCTGCGCGCCCGTATCGCTGAACTGCCGGATGGCACTTATTACAACAATGTCACGTTGCCGCCAATTCCGGGCGTCAAAGAAGCCATTGAGGTCAAGGCAGCCGTCACGGTGGCTGGCGATGAAATCATCATCGATTACACGGGCTCGTCGCCGCAGGTCACCGCGGCCATCAACTGCACCATCAACATCGTGCGGTCTTACTCCTCCTATCCGATCAAGCTTGCCCTTGACCCGTCGGTCCCGAACAACGATGGGGGACTCAAGCCCATTCGAATCATTGCGCCCGAAGGATCGGTCATCAACTCAAAGCCCCCTGCAGCCACCTGGGGGCGAACCATGATCGCCCATCTGTTCCCGGAAATTGTGTTCGGTGCGCTCGAGCGTGTCATGCCAGACCGAGTTCTGGCCGCAAATGGAGGGTCGCCCGCCAATGAGGTCTATCTCCACGGCAAGCAGGCCGACGGGCGCTCGTTCATGTCGATTGCTCAGCACACAGGCGGGTTCGGTGCCAGTGCCCGACACGACGGTTACTCAACCCTCTGTTTTCCCTACAACACGCGCAACATTCCAATCGAGGTTATCGAGAACGAAGCGCGGGTGCGATACCTGAAAAAAGAGTTTGTCGCCGACTCGGGAGGCCCCGGCAGAAATCGCGGTGGTCTCGGCCAGGAACTCGAATTCGAGATTCTTGACGGCGGCACGGCCGAGGCAACCAGCGTTGAAAGTTCAGTCCGTATCAGCGGTCGGGTCGAAACCGGGGTCATGCCCGCCTTCGGACGTTGCGGTGGATCATACGGGCGAGGCGGCGGGCTGTGGCTTGACGGAAAGGCCGTCGAACACGGCGTCTATCGAAAGCTCGCGCCGGGCCAGCGCGTCCGGTTTGTGATGACTGGCGGCGGCGGCTACGGTCATCCGCTTGAGCGTGAACCCAATCGGGTACTCGCCGATTATCTCGATGGCAAGGTAAGCATCGAGGCGGCGCGCAATGACTACGCCGTCGTGATCGACGAAGCCAGCCAGACGGTCGATCTGCAGCGAACCCTCGCGCTGCGCAGCGCACGCGCCTGAAGTCCATGACACCCCTGGCAGCCGCTCGCGCTCCGATGGCGGTCAAGCCCATCGGGCGCCCCGCCTGGCTGCTCGCGCCCGGGGTCATGTGGCTGTTCGTTTTCATGATCATCCCGGTCGCATTCACGGTGGTGGTGTCCTTCTGGTCATCTGGCTACTTCGGCACCAAGCCTGACTTCACCTTCAAGAACTATCTCAAGCTTTTTCAGTCACCCCTGTACAGCGGACAGCTGATTAAAACACTGCGTATCAGCCTTGAGGTCACGGTTCTATCGCTCGTTCTCTCTTACCCGATTGCCTACCTGCTGTCGCGCGCCCGCGGCGCCATCAAGCTGGTCATGCTCGTGCTGCTATTCCTGCCGTTCTGGGCGAGTTACGTGGTGCGGGCGTTTGTCTGGCTTCCCATCCTTGGGCGTCATGGCGTACTCAACTCGCTACTGATGGGAATGGGACTGATCGACACGCCAATTGATGGTCTTCTTTACAACGAAGGCGCGGTGCTGGTCGGACTCGTGTACGTCTACACGCTCTTCATGACCCTGCCTATCTATCTCTCCATCGAACGAATCGACAAGGGGCTGATTGAGGCTGCGGCCGACCTGGGCGCCCGACCCTTTTCAATATTCTGGCGGGTGCTGTTGCCGCTGAGCTGGCCGGGCGTGGTGTCTGGCTGCATCATGGTCTTTCTGCTCACCATGAGCGCATATGTCACCCCACAGTTGCTGGGCGGGCCTAAAGGAATCCTCTACGGTAACGTGATAGCCAGCCAGTTTCTCGGCAATAACGACTGGGCTTTTGGTGCGGCGCTCGCTGTCGCCCTAGTTGTCATCACGGTTCTGCTGTTCATGCTGGTCGGCAGAAAAATGAAGATCGAACAGGTCTTCACGGGGGGTGGATGATGTCCCCGCATTCCATCGGTATCGCATCAGCCCAACCCCGGCGACGCTGGAACGGGTATCAGACTGCACTCTGGGTCTACGCGGCGGTGTTCTTCGTGTTTCTCTACGGCCCGCTGCTGATGATCGTGGTGCTGTCGTTCAACGACTCACGCACCACCGGACTGCCCTGGAAGGGCTTTACGCTGCAGTGGTATCAGTCGCTCATTGGTAACAACCAGCTCATGGCGGCGCTGGGCAATAGCATCTATGTCGGCGCTGCAGCCGCTGTCATCGCCACCTTTCTGGCCCTGCTGCTCGGACTCGCGTTTCGCCACAACTTCCGTGGAAAAAGGCTGGTGCTTTATCTGATCATCACGCCCATCATCATTCCGGGAATCATCGGAGGCGTGGTTCTCCTGATTTTCTTCGGATACCTGGGCATCCGGCCATCGCTTTTTACCACCGTACTGGTTGCGCACGTCAACTGGGTGCTGCCTTTCGCATTCCTCACCCTCTACCCGCGCCTGCACAACTTTGACAAATCTTTGGAAGAAGCTGCGATGGACCTTGGCGCCCGCCAGTGGCAGGTGTTCCGGGAGATCGTATTTCCGATCGTACGCCCTGGTTTGATTGCAACTGCGCTCTTTGCTTTCAGCCTGTCCTTCGACGAGTTCATCCGGACCATGTTCACGGTTGGCTCGGAGCGCACGATTCCGGTTCAGTTCTATGTGCTGATCGTCGAAGAGCTCAGCCCCGAGCTTCCTGCGATGGCAGTGCTCGTGGTGTTGCTCACCATACTCAGTTCACTCGCTGGTTTTGTTCTCAGCCGTCGTGCCGACACCAAGCTTTCATCCTGAGTTCCGTCCCTCAACATTGGTAAAGGGTCCATCATGAAATCTGTCGCTCAATCCACGGTTCTTCCCGCCGACAGCCATGCCCGGCGCGACTTTCTTGCCGCTGGAGCCGCAGCCTCTGCTGCGCTTGCCGCTGGCATCGCACCCTCGGTATGGGCCCAGGCAGCGGCAATTCGAGCCGTTATGCCGAACGTGTTCATGCCAGAAGCCGCGCGACCCGTTATCGCTGAACAGACGGGCGGCGTAAAGGTCGACAACCTGCCTTATGTTTCGCCGACCGACACGCTTGCCAAGTTGATGGCGCCTGGCGGTACGGCGCAATACGACATGATGATCACGCTGACCAACTTTGTCCGCGGGCCGGCGATGGGCGAGCGGGCTGGCCAGGAAAAAATCCTTGCGCTCGATCTGAGTGTCATTTCGAATGCATCGAAAATCAGCGCCGCCCACAAAGACGAAATCATCACCCGCGATGGAAAAACCTTCACCCTGCCAGTTGTCTGGGGGTATGAGTCGGTCGTGTACGACGCCTCGAAAATCGCGCCGGACGATGCGCTGACCCAATCCTGGAATCTGCTGTTTGCAGACAAGTACCGCGGGAAGATCGCCTGGCGCGACGACGCTCACGGCATGATTTTCACTGCAGCCCTGGCAATGGGAATCGCCAATCCCCTCACGATGGATGAGAAGCAGATCCGAGAGGTGGGCAAGTGGCTCGTTGATCGCAAAAAAAATGTGCGAACGATGTGGACCAAGTTCGCCGAGGCCGTCAATCTCATCGCCTCCGGCGAGGTCCATTGCATGTATGGGTGGATCGCGATGCGCGCTGCGCTGGAAAAGCAGGGCGTGAAAGCCGCGAACAACTGGCCGCGGGAGGGGCTTCCCACCTGGACGCAGTCGGCGTTCATCCCAAAGGACAGCAAAGCGGCGGCCACCACGCAGCGCGTCATCAACGCCATGCTTTCAAGAGACTTTGGCCGCAGGCTCACCGAAATCACCGAGTACCCCTCCACCTCGCAAGAGGTAGCGGACGGTTATTCTGCTGAATACCGCAGCAAAGTCGGCTTCGACATTGCGGATCGTGGCGTGAAACGCGTGCCGTTCAATCTTCCGATGCGGATGGATCTCTGGGTGGAAACCTGGAACACAGTGAAAGCAGCCTGAACAGACACGCCGCCAGATAAGGCGGCGTCCTGGCGCGTAACGCGGGGATTATCTGATGACGTCTCAACCTGCCGTTGAAATTATTGATGTCTCCAAACAGTTTGGAAACACATCGGTTTTGAACCGAATCTCGCTCGAGGTTCGAAAGGGAGAGTTCCTGTCGCTGCTGGGCCCCAGTGGCTGCGGCAAGACCACTTTGCTGCGCATCATTGCCGGGTTTGAGCATCAGAGTTCGGGCGAGGTTCGAATCGAGGGCCAAGACGTCTCGGGAGTCCCCCCGTTCGCGCGCAGCACCAACATGATCTTTCAGCATCTGGCGCTGTTTCCTCACATGACCGTATTCGAAAATATCGCATTCGGTCTTCGCATGAAGAAGGCTGATCAGGGCACGATCAGCCGACGCGTCGAGCAGGCCCTGGCACTGGTCCAGCTGCAGGGATACGAGCAGCGCCTACCCGAACAACTGTCAGGCGGTCAAAGGCAGCGGATCGCGATGGCACGCGCGCTGGTCAATGACCCGTCCGTGCTGCTGTTGGACGAGCCCCTTGGTGCCCTCGACCTGCAACTGCGCCTGCAACTGCAGGTCGAACTTCGACAACTCCATCGCTCACTAGGCAGCACGTTCATTTTCGTCACGCATGATCAGACCGAGGCGATGACGATGTCCGATCGGATCGCCGTCTTTGAAAATGGACAGATCGTACAACTGGGCACGCCGCAGGAAATCTATGAAACGCCGCGCACGCGTTTCGTCGCCCGCTTTGTTGGCCACGCCAATCTGCTTGACGGAAAGATCACGTCCATCGAGACGCCTGATCGATGTATGGTCGAGCTACCTGGCGGCGTCGCGGCGATACAGGCCAGGCCCGCACCTGGCGCCAGGGCGGGCCAGTCTGTGACCGTTGTTTTGCGATATGAGCGTATTCATCTGCGAGAGCCTCAGTCGCAGAATTCCGCTTCGTCAGATAACGAGGTCGCTGTTTCGGTTCAGGAACTCATTTATATGGGTGGGTTCCTGCGCGTGCGTGTTCAAACCACAGCGGGTTTGTCACTGGTCGTTGACACGGCAGCAAGCGACACGGCCCGTCGGTGGGCAATCGGCACGCAGCTTGTGGCGAACTGGGCCACGGCAGATGCGCGTGCGCTGACTGACTGAGCCCAGCCTATCCGTTTCCCGATAAGATAGAAGTGACTGATTCACTCATACGGTTTTCCGACGAGACCATCGTCCTCGACAACTTCTGCGTGCCGCACGCGATCTCGACACCACTTTGAAAGAACGCAGCAAACCGCTACTTAGCCCTGCCTCGCGCGCCGCAAGTGTGCTGAAGAGTCGATCCCGGCAGATCATCGGCGACCCAGGCGAGTCACCGCGCCCATCCCGAGCACTGAACCCGGGCAAATCTCGACCTCGTTACAGCGAGGTCGCAGACCTGCTTCGACTGGCAATCATGACAGGCCGTCACCCGGTTGGCTCTCTGCTGCCCAGCGAGAGCGAGTTGTGCCGTCAATTCTCCATCAGCCGTCACACTGCCCGTGAGGCGATACGCGTGCTGCAGCTGAGGGGCCTGGTATCCCGGCATCAGGGCCGCGGGACCGAGGTGCTCCAGGCGCAGCAGGCGTCCCGGGTGGCGCACGTGCTTGGATCACTGGAAGAGGTTGAGCGACATGGCCGCGACACCCGTCTGGTTGACCTGACATCGAGCTGGATCGCGGTTGACACGACACTGGCCCCGCTGCTCAACGGCCGCGTCGGTGAACGGTTTCTGAAGATTCAGGCCTATCGGGAGCCGCGGGATATGTCCGTCAATCTGCCGCGCGCCTGGAATGAGTCTTTCATCCGGGAACAGTATGCCGGCATTCAGAATGAGTTGCCGACTTGGCAAGGCGCGGTTTATTCCCTGATCGAAAAGCTTTACGGCGAGCGGGTCAGTTCAATTCGCCAGGAGGTCTCGGCAATCAACCTGCCCGACGCGGTTGCGCATCGCCTGTCGGTCAAGTCTGGAACAGCGGGCCTTCGCGTCAAACGCAGCTATTTCAACGAAGCGGGCGTTGCCATGATTATCGGAATCAACATCTACGCGGGGCTTCAGTTCTCGCTGATCATGGACATCCGCTCAAACGACTGAGCGAGGCCCCCGAAAAATCAAGGATCCTTAGCCGGCCCAAAGATTGACAACGCCGCCCTGCGGTGAAACCATCGATCACACAGCTGTCAGCGTCGCCCACACGGCGCAGGATCTGCCGGCTGATTTCCAACAGAGGGGGCTATGGAAACACCTCAACACCATCCGCATCAGGCGGGCAACGGGGCGTCGTCGCTCGATGCCTGCAAGGTCCCGATTCGCGACGACCTTCGCCAATCGCACGCGCAGGCATGGGCGGCCATCGCAAAGCCCGGCACCTGGCTAACCGGCGCGCGCAGGCTCGCCGTCGCGGCTGAAATACGCCAGGCGCGGCACTGCCGCTTCTGCGCCCAACTACGCGATTCACTGTCACCCAACCTGAAGGGTGAGCATGAAAGCCTGGGTGCGCTGGCGCCGGCCGAGGTGGAACTGATCCACCGCGTGGTCTCCGACCCGGGACGCCTGAGTGAACCCTGGACCCAATCGATTCTCGCGATGGGGCTCAGCGAAGGCGAGTATGTCGAAATCGTCGGAATCATCGCGCTCGTGATGATCATGGATGCGTTCACGCGCGCCATCGGTGTACCCGAGCAGCCGCTTCCGCAGCCAGTCGCGGGCGAGCCCTCGCGCTACCGGCCCCCAGGGGCGCGAAAAGATGCCTGCTGGCTGCCCATCGTTGAACCTGTTGACGCAGTCGAGGCGGATGGCTTCATGTATCCCAGCCCGAAGGCGGGCTACATCTATCGCGGGCTTTCGCTGGTGCCGGAGTCGCTGCGCAATTACTGGGCCTTGGCAAACATTCATTACCTGCCGGGCCAGGTGATCTACCAGTTCGACAAATCGATTCGCGCAATTTCCCGACCTCAGACGGAAATCCTTGCGGCCCGCGTCTCAGCCCTTCATCAGTGCGCCTATTGAACCACCGCCCACTCCTACATGCTCCGTGAGAGCAGTCAACGTAGCGAGGAAGCGGTACAACTGGCGGATGTGACCCAGGGGCTAAGCGAGCAGACGAAGGTTCGGCAAGCAGACATTCTTATGAACTACGCCGAGGCAGTCGTGCGCGGCAGTTCCGATGACATTGCGACTGCACGTGATGCGGTTCATCGCGTCATGGGCGGCGAGGCACTGATCGATGCAGCAGCCACCATTGCAGCCTTTCACGGCTTTGTACGTATCGCTGATGCGATTGGTATTCCGTACAAGACTGCGGCAGCCGGTGGCGACGTTCCGGAAATCCGCGAACAGGTGGGCGTCAATCAGTTTCATCGGGTGCAGAACGACGACGACTGACGATAGCGGCTCAAGCCATCCAGATACCCGCCCGCTCGCGATCGCAAACTCGATCATCCCGAAAGGGGAACGGCTTTGATCATCGCAACCGCGGGTCATGTCGACCACGGCAAGACAACGCTCATTCGCGCGCTCACCGGCTCTGACCCCACCCGACATGCCGAGGCGCGCGAACGCGGCATGACCATCGACCTTGGCTTCGCTTCGATGGCGCCGCGCACCGCGGGCGAATCACCGATCGCCCTGGTGGATGTGCCGGGGCACGAGCGCTTCATCCGCAACATGATCTGCGGCATCGCGGGGGTGGATGCGGTGCTACTGGTCATTGCAGCAGATGACGGCCCCATGCCGCAGACACTCGAGCATCTTCAGATGCTCGGTCTGCTCGAAATCGATCGGGGCGCCATCGTGGTTACCCGAATCGATCGCTGCGATGCGGACCAACGTCTGCGAACCCTGGCGGCGATACGCGCATTACCTTCCACCGGCCTGTTGTCGCGCGCGCCCGTCATGGAGGTCTGCGCAGCCGATGGGCGCGGCATCGAGGTGCTTCGCGACTATCTGGTTTCGCTGTCGCGGGCGCGCGCGCCGCGTAGGTCCGATCAACGATTCAGGCTGGCGGTCGACCGCAGCTTCGCACTCACCGGTGTTGGCCTGGTCGTAACAGGCACCGTTTTTTCTGGTCAGCTCGCAAAGGGAGACACCGTACACGCGCTTCACGCGGTAAACGCGGCTCGCGTTCGCGGTATCCAGGTTCAGCATCAGCGGGCCGAATCAGTCCGGGCCGGGGAACGTTGCGCGCTGAACCTGAGCGCAACCGCGCTTTCTCCGGACACGATCGCCCGGGGCGAATGGATCGTCAGCGCGCCAGATTCCCCGGTATCAAAGCGACTGCATGTGCGACTGCGCTGCGTCGAGGGCGTGAACCTGCGATCGTTCCACCGCTCCCGTCAAAGTTTGCGACTTCATCTGGGATCCTGTGAAGTGGGAGCACGGGTGAGCCTTATCGCGGATATGCCGCAACGCACTGAGGGTGCACACGAAGACAGCGATACCCGTACGCCGCCTGGAACCAGCCTGCTCGCGCAACTGCTGCTTGACCGCCCGCTCGGCGCGGTCTGGGGCGATCGATTCATTCTGCGCGACCCCGCCGCGCGGATAACACTCGGCGGAGGCGTCGTCATCGATGCGAGCCCCTTGGCCCGGCTGCCTGCAGGCATCACCCGCGAGCAGTGGCTGATGCAGCTGGAGCAGCCCGATTTCGTCGAGGCACTGCGCGGCGCAGTGGCGCTAGTGCCCCACGGAATCGACCTCGATGCGTTCTGCGCCAACCGAAACCTTGAGCGCGAAGCCGCCCTGTCGCGCCTGCAAGGCGCTGACCTGGTGATGATCGAAGCCAACGCTCGCATTCAGACCTTTGCAGGATCGGTATGGCGCAGGATGGTGCGCGATCTGACCGCGCGTCTTGCTCAATGGCATGCTGAGCAGCCCGAGTCCGCGGGTATGCCGGTGATGCGGCTGATGCGGCCGCTTCTTAAGCCACTCTCTAACCGCCTGATCGGGCGAATCGTCGACCGGCTGGTCCTTGAAGGTGCGCTTGCACACTCGCCGGCCGGCCCCCGCCTGCCAGATCACCGTCCCCGCTTTGTAGAGGCGGACGAGGCCCGGTGGCGACCTATTGAGACCATCCTCCTATCGGGGGGGATGCGATCGCCTTCGGTCCTGGATATTGCGCGGCAGCTGCAGGTACCTCGCTACCAGGTTCTCGAGTTCCTGACACGGGCGGCCAGACTGGGCCGCGTGATTGCCGTCACCGACAGCAGGTTCCTGCTGCCCGAAACGCTGGCGCGCTGCGAGCAGCAGGTCCGGGATCTGGCGCTGGCGGGCGATGGCGTGCTTACTGCAGTGGCGCTGCGGGACGCAACCGGTCTGGGTCGCAATCTGTGTATCGAACTGCTTGAATACTTCGATCGGCAGGGGCTCACGCAACGCGATGGTGATCTTCACCGAGTTCCCGTGCTAAATTGACGAGCACACAGGCAACTCATTTTTTTGCCGATACAAGCCGGGGCCTACCCCGCAAAACCAGAGGAGAACTTTCATGCACTTTCGAGTCGCCGCAAGCCTTGCGCTTGCATCGATGCTCGCCATGACCCAACCCAGCCTGGGGAACGACAAAGTCAAAGTCGGGTTTGTCGGGACCTTGTCAGGACCTTCATCAGCGCTCGGTATCGATATCCGCGATGGATTCCTTCTCGCGGTCAAGCTCAACGGTGGCAGGCTGGGTGGACTGCCTGCCGAAGTCATTGTTGCCGATGACCAGTTCAAGCCCGATGTCGGCAAGCAATTGTTTGAGCGAATGATCAAGCGCGACAAAGTCGATTTCATGACTGGCGTCGTCTTCTCGAACATCCTGCTGGCGGGGCTGCCCGAGGCGGTCGAAGGCAAAACCTTTTATCTGAGCCCCAACGCTGCGCCCTCGCCGATTGCGGGCAAAGAGTGCTCACCCTATTTTTTCGCGGTGTCCTGGCCCAATGACGGCTATCACGAGGCGGCGGGTCAATATGCCACCAGCAAAGGCTTCAAGAATGCGTATCTGATTGCCCCCAATTACCAGGCGGGCAAAGACTCGCTGGCCGGCTTCAAGCGCTTCTACAAGGGCAAGGTTGCCAACGAGGTCTACACCAAGCTCGGTCAACTCGACTACGCGGCCGAACTGGCCGAGATTCGCGCTGCCAAGCCCGATGTTCTTTACATCTTTTTGCCGGGTGGCATGGGAATCAACTTCATCAAGCAGTTCGTAGCCGCCGGTCTCGGCAAAACCACCACGCTGCTCGTGCCAGGCTTCGGGTCGGATCAGGACGTCATCCGACCCGTGGGCGATGCCATGCTGGGCATTTATGACACTGCGCACTGGGCAATTGATCTTCCGAACGCCGCCAACAAGCGCTTCGTGGCCGAGTTCGAAAAAGAGTACAAACGGCTGCCCTCGGTCCTGGCCTCACAGGGGTATGACACCGCGATGCTGATCGACGCGGCGGTTCGCGACGTCAAAGGAAATTTTGAAAACAAGGATGCGTTGCGGGCAGCAATCAAAGCTGCACGGTTTGAGTCAACGCGCGGCGAGTTCAAATTCAATACCAACCAGTTCCCGATCCAGAACTATTATCTGCGGCTCATCGAAAGGGACGCGCAGGGACGACTGGTCAACAAAGTCAGTGGCCCGCCGGTGTTCGTTAACCATAGCGACGCCTATGTTCAGGACTGCCCGATGAAGTAAGCGGTGCGTTCCCGAGGTTGGCGCAAGGGCTCTTCGCCAACCTCGCTCCACTCAGTAGAACGCCAGCGTATTTCGCGCGTACCCGTCATAGAGCCCAAGGATTCGCTCAAACCACGCCTGAAGCGAATCATCGGGCGGCAGCATGGGCACGGGGCTCACGATGCGGGCCCACTGAAACATCGAGAACAGAATGTAGTCGGCGTAGCAGGGCTCGCTGCCACCGAGAAACTGCTGACGCTTAAGAATTGCACGGGCTGGATCAAGCGCAGCGCGAAGCCGCTCGAACGTCTTGGCCTGCTCAAGCTTCAACGAATCAGGCGTCCCCCCCGTGAATTTTTCGATCGTTGCGCGAAAGTGGTCCTGATCGGCCGGATCCTGAATGTGGATCGCATCGCAGGCCAGGCCCCGAAACGCCAGCGGCATCAGGCTGCGGTCAACCCAGGTATTGAAGAAGAGGCACAAGGCTTTACCCGTCGGCCCACCAAAGAGTGAAGGCTGCTGCGGGTAGGCCTGCTCGAGATACTCGGCGATCTGCCAGGAGTCACGCACGACGGTGGCTGAATCGCGGATGACCGGAACTGTCTTGCCCCCTGAGAACGCAATGGCGGCTTTGTCGGTCTGGAGCACAGGTTGCGTGGTGAACGCCAGATGTTTGTGGCGCAGCGCCATGCGGGACCGCCAGGAAAACGTGCTGTAGCGGCGATCGCTCTGCCCGATAAGCTCCCAGAGCTCGATCATGAAGACACTCCTTTGAGACGGTTGGCCCCCAGCGAGCTTGTCAGGACAGCGCGACGCACTTTCTGGGTGGGCGTGACAGGAAATTCGGTGACGAACTCGAGGCGTTCGGGCCACTTGAATTTGGCGACCCCGGCAGCGTCGAGCGCCTGCAGCAGCGCCTCAAGCGTGACTTCAGCGCGTCCATCGCGCTGGACGAACGCGCAGGTACGTTCGCCGAGCACCGGGTCGGGCATGGGCGCCAGAATACAGCGCCCCACGCCAGGCACCAGATCAAGCAGCGCCTCAACATCAACAGGATTGAACTTGATGCCGCCCCGGTTGATGAGCTCTTTGACGCGGCCAGTGATGACCAGTCCGTCATCGTCGCGCAGGACTGCGGTATCACCGGTATCGAACCATCCATCCTGCAGGCAGGCCCGGCTTTCAGCAACATTATTCAGATACCCTTTGAATACCGAAGGCCCCTGCACCCGAAGCCGGCCCTCCTGGCCACGCGGCAAGGGATGGTTGTCATCACCCACCACCTGCAGCTGAATCTCGGGAGCAGCGCGTCCCGCGGTTTCATGCCGGATCGACGCGGAATCGCCGGGACGTCCATAGCTACCCGCCTGCAGCTCGCTCATGCCCCAAAGCTGTATGACAACGCCGGCGAGCAGGCGCGTCTCGACCGCGCGCGCAAGCGCCGGTGGCACCGTGGTGCCTGAAAGGCAGATAAGCCGCGTGGGGGCGAACTCGGCCGGCTGCATCAGATTCTGATCGATCAGGGGTTTGAGATGGGCAGGCCCGGCGAATATGACCGTGGGCCGGTCCCGCCTCACGGTATCGATGAGTTCCGCCGGCGAAAACGCGGCAAGCAGACTGATGCTCGCACCCGAAACCAACGCGCACTGAAGAACAAACAGACCATAAAGATGCGTAAACGGCGCTGCGCTTAACACGACATCCGAAGCGCTGTAGTTCAGTTCATCGACCGCCTGGCTGGCGTTGCCGATGAAGCGACGGGCCGAGGTGAGAATTCCCTTGGGGCTGGTAGTCGTGCCTGAGGTATACAGCAGCACATAGGGCGCGTCGATATCTTGAGCACCGGGGCCGGTGCCTGGTTCGACCTGACAGAGGGCCTCCCAGGCATGGCTTCCCGCAAAGGTCTCGCCTACCGCAATGACATGCTCAAGCGGGCTGGACGCAGGATCGGCCTGGGCTTTCAGATCAAGCACCGTTTGAACAGGCGAGGCGTCTTTGAATTGGGACAGGCCGATGAAGGCACGCGCCCTGCTGTGCTCGAGCAACGAACTGAGTTCAGCCCGGCGATAGGGCATGTGAACGGTCTGCGTGATCGCCCCCAGCCGCGTCGCTGCAAGCAGCGTCACAATGAACTCAAGGCTGTTGGGTAACTGCACGGCGAGCACATCACCTGCTCCGATTCCAAGCCGACGCAGTCCCGCCTCAAGGCTGCGCGCAAGACGGTCAAGCGATCGGTAGTCGACCACAGCGCCACGCAAAAGCACGGCGCAGGAATCGGGCTGCGATGCCGCATGCCTGCTGACATGCTCAGCCAGCGTAATGGGAGGTGCAAAGCGCATGGCGTTATCCAACGGGTTACCGCTTCCTGGGATCGGTTACTGCTGCCAGAAGGTTCGCGAATCTTTTGAATGTTTCTCTGACAACGCGCGGATCATGTCGAACGCGGCCCTCGCGGGAAGACCTTTACCCTCGAGCTCTTTCAGACGCGCGTCGATGACCTCATCCCCCGCCTTACGGAAGCGCGCGATTTCGCTCGCGGACAAGGTGATGGGCTGTCCCCCTCCTGCGACCAGCAGCTTTTTGCCCACGTCATCGAGCTTGTCGAACCCCTCTCCAACTGCCTTTTCCACGCCTTTGACCGATTCGTTCAACAGGCGCTGCAGGTCAGCGGGAAGTTTGGAGTACGTGTCCAGGTTCATCGCCAGGCCAAACGATGAGACGTAGGCATACATCTCCGTCATGTGACCAATTGCGCCGCCCAGCTTGAAGGCGACGCCCCCACTGCCGTAGTCGATGAAGGTTCCGTCCAGCGTGCCTTTTTGAAGCTGATCCAGCTGATCGGTAGGCGGTACACCCACTGGCGTTCCGCCAACCTTGAGGATGAAGTCGCGCGTGTTGGGCGACGCCTGACGAATACGCAGTCCCTTGAAATCATCGAGGCTGCGTATCGGGCGCTTGGTGGTCAACGCGTTGCCGGGGGGATGCGTAAACAGCAGCAGAATCCTGACCCCCTTGTGCTCGGAGTCCAGGTGGCGAGACCGCAAGCCTGCATCGTTGATGACCTTGGTACCGATTTCAGCGCTGCCCACCACAAATGGAAGATGCAGAAGTTCGGTCAGCGGAAAACGTCCAGGCGTGCCCGCATGAAAAAACCATGCGATGTCGGCCTGGCCATTGCGGGCAAGATCATAGTGCGTGGCCGCCGGCCCCAACTGCGACCCGGGGAAGTGCTTGAAGACAAGCCGCCCCTCCGATGCCTTTTCCAGGCGATCGGTCCATTGCATGAGCCACTGCGTCATGAAGTGCTGAGGCCCGACCGGCTCGGCAACTTTCAACTCGATTTTCTGCTGCGCAATCGCGCTGGACATGGCAGCAAGACACAACCACGCAGCGATACTGAATCGTTTCATCTAGTTCTCCCCTTGGACCGATTGTTCCGAGATTCGGCGAGCCATTTTTACGAGAAGGTTAGGCCTGACCGGGGGGCGTGTCCACGGGCAAACCGCGAGGCAGATGCCACATGAAGCAGCCTCGACGAAATACGGAATGCACTTGTCAAAATCGACGTACCACCGCTCAGCACCTCGAACCGTCTGTTTGAGGTTGGAGATTGCGCCTGGAGGGCAGGCGTTAGCACAGACCTGGCAGTTGGTACAAAACTCATCGGCACCAAAGCGGTCTGAGTGCGTCGCATGAAGCGGCATGTTGGTGGTGACGCCCGCGAGGCGAAAACCCGAGCCGAAATGACGGCTGATCATGGACCCGTGCTTACCCAGTTCGCCCAGGCCCGCGCTGATGGCCGGCGGAATCAGCAACAACGCCCCTGCCGCGGGTCCGGGGTATGGCTGGGCGTCGTATCCCTGGGCGCGAATCCAGTTGGCGAGCGCGTGAGAGGCGCGCGTGCCACGCGCATACTGACGACCAACCTCGGTCACGCCGGCGCCGTTGGTTTCATCGGAAGGCACTTGTCGCAACTGCTCGTAGTCATGCGCGAATGCAAGCACGATCACAGTCGGCTCGTGAATGTCGTAGCTCTCAAACACCCACAGCGGATCCATTGCGGCGACTCCGAAATCGTCAGCCTCATGGGAGAGCGCAAACGCTCGAGCCTCTGCACTGAACGCTTCAGCGGACGCGCTTCGCTTTTCGCCCGCAACGGGGATCAGTTCGGGATAGGTGTAGGCGGCACGAAACTGTTCAGCCGCACCGGGACAGTTTCGGGACTGCGTGCGCGCAGCGCTCTGAAGTTCTCCGAACGGATGCAGTTCCGGGGGATGCCAGAAAAATGGCGACGCGCGTCGGGGGCTGCGCTCTCCCAGTCCGTTGATCGTATTGCCCGACACGCGCAGCAACGCCTGTGTCTCGGGTTTCGGTTGATATGTTTTCACCGCGCGACTCCTGGACCGCACCGGGGCAAATCCTAAACGCTTCAGCCAGCCTGAACAATTCCCAACCCGAAGAGGCAAACCGTTTTATACGCCGGGTGGTCAGCGTACCGGCCAGGCAGTGAGATGACAGTTCGGTGATCAGCAGGCTACGATGAAGACTCTGAGCAGTTTCCGGACGGCGTCGCCTTGCGATTTCGAATCCTTGACCTCTTCGCACAAGCCTGTATTGCGCTTGCGGCGGTATTCCTGTCCGGAATGATGCTTCTTACGGTCGTTGATGTTGCGCTGCGCAAGCTCATCGGTTATCCGCTTCGCGGCACCTTTGAAATCATCGAACTCGGTTTGGCGTGCACCATTTTTTTTGCGCTGCCCGCAGTATTCATTCGCCGTCAGAATCTGATCGTTGATTTTCTTGACCGGCTGATTTCGCCGTCGGCGGTCAGCCTCCTTGACTGGCTGGGAACCGCACTGTCATCGGTCATCCTGTCCGTCATGCTGTGGCAGATGGTGCTTCTCGCCGAGGATATGCACACCATGGGAGACGTCACCGCCGACCTGGCAATCGGGAAGCTCTGGTATTGGATCCCCGTCCTTGCCGGCGTGGGCGCCTCTGCGCTGGTATCACTGGTTTTCCTGATTCGGTTGGGTCGACCACGATGACCACGCTGCAGATCGGCCTGGCGGGCGTGGCAGGTCTGTTGCTGCTGCTGATGCTGCGCGTCCCCATCGGCGTCGCGCTCGCGACTGCGGGCCTGTGCGGATACGCAGCCATTGACGGCTGGGGCAAAACGCTGCGCCTTGCGGCATCGATCCCCTTCGAACTCGCCAGCGCCTACTCACTATCGGTGGTGCCCCTGTTCATCCTGATGGGGGCGGTTGCGTCCCGGGCGCACATGTCGCGGGAACTGTTTGAAGCGGCAAATGCCCTGTTCTCGGGCTTTAAAGGGGCACTTGCCAACGCGACCATCGGCGCCTGCGCGGCATTCGGTTCGATATGCGGCTCTTCGGTAGCCACCGCTGCAACGTTCTCGCAGGTCGCCATACCCGAAATGAAACGGCACGGCTATGACGCGGCGCTCGCGTCGGGCTCGGTGGCTGCCGCAGGCACCCTGGGCATCCTGATTCCACCGTCGATCATCCTGGCTGTGTACGCCCTGGTGGCAGAGCAGTCGTTATCGAAGCTCTTTGCGGCGGCCTTGATACCCGGTGTGCTGCTGGCCGTGCTCTACGTATTCATGGTGTTGATCGTGGTGCGCGTTCGCCCTGAATGGGCTCCGCGTGTTCCCTCGATGGCGCTGCGCGACAGACTTCGAGCGGCCACCGGCATGTGGAAGCTTCTGCTGCTATTTACGTTTGCGGTGGTGGGCATCTATGTGGGCTGGTTCTCGCCCAACGAGGCGGCTGCGATCAGCGCCTTCGCAGCGATCGTCATCGGATTTTCAACAAACACTTTGACCTGGCGTTCGCTCTATGAGGCGCTGGCGGAAACGGTACTTTCGACCGCAATGCTGTTTTTTGTCATTGCGGGTGCCTTCATCTTCTCCCGCTTTATCGTCCTGACTCGCTTGCCCAACGAACTCGCCGAGTGGGTGCAGGCGGCGGGATGGTCGCCAGGAATGATCGTGGCAGCGGTGGTCGCGCTGTACTTCATTCTTGGTACCGCACTTGAAGAAGTCAGCACCATCCTGATCACCGTGCCAGTCATCCTGCCGCTCATGTCGAGCATTGGCTACGACGGCGTCTGGTTCGGAATCTTTGTGACTGTGATGGCGACAATCGGATTAATCAGCCCTCCCGTAGGCCTGACTGTTTTCGTCATCCAGGCCCAGAATCCGGACATACCTGTTACGCGAATCTACCTTGGCACGCTCCCGTTTCTGACAGCCGACCTTATCCTGGTCGCACTGCTCATCGTATTCCCAGGCGTGGCGCTCTGGCTACCTGGCGTCCTGGGCCTTTAATCGTGAAGGATTAACCGTCGATGCCCAACGCTCTGTCAATCGTCCTGTGCTCCCGCCACCAGTCGCAACTGGCGTCTTTCCCCCTCCAAACCCTGGTCATCGCCGGCTGGACCGGCCGCGATCAGGCTGCCGTGGAAAAACATATTCAGGAACTTGAACACCTGGGCGTCAAGCGGCCTGCCTCGACCCCCATCTTCTACCGCATCGCCAGCTCGCGCGTCACCACGCTCGATCGCATTGAAGCAAGCGGCGAAGACTCAAGCGGCGAGGTCGAATTTTTACTCGCACGAATTCGTGGCGCACTCTACGTGGGGGTGGGGTCCGATCACACGGATCGTGTCATCGAGGCTGTCGGCGTAACCGTTTCCAAACAGATGTGCGACAAGCCCATTGCCACCAGCTTTTGGCCCTGGGAAGAAGTGTCTGACCACTGGTCACAGCTGGTGCTGCGATCCTGGATCATCGAAAACGGCCAGCGCCGCCTGTATCAGGAGGGCTCGGTCGAGGCCATGCTCGACCCGCTGGACCTGATCTCACGCTGGGGCGATGGCGGCGGAAAACTCGCCGATAACTGTCTGATGTTCTGCGGAACGCTGCCCGCGATCGGTGGAATCAGAACATCACCGGTGTTTGAATTCGAGCTCCACGACACGAAGCTCGACCGCAAGATTCGCCATCAGTATTCGGTTGAACCGATGCCCGTTTACGGGTGAGTAACACCGCTGGTTCACCACCCCAGGGAAAATCGCTGAACATGCCGCCATGGTGGCGCACGACCGCTAGGGCCTCCAGATCAGCAGCCGTTTTTCGATCAGCGTGACGCACCAGTCAAGCAGCAGCGCAAAAATGGTCAGCACGATGATTCCTGCGAACACTGCGCTCACATCAAAGACCGCCTCGGCCTGAAGAATGAGATAACCCACGCCACGCGCTGACCCCAGGTATTCGCCCACGACCGCACCGACAAACGCCATGCCCACCGACGTATGCAGACTGGAGAACACCCAGCTGGTGGCGGATGGCAGGTAAACGGTTCGCAGCAGTTGCCTTGAGCTGGCTCCCAGCATGCGTGCGCTGGCAAGAATGTTCGGACTGACTTCCCGTACGCCCTGGAACACATTGAAAAACACAATGCAGAAAACCAGGGTGACCCCCAGCATCACTTTCGACCAGATACCCAGCCCGAACCACACCACGAAAATCGGGCCCAGAATGACCCGAGGCATTGCATTGAGCGCCTTGATGTAGGGATCGAGCAGCAACGCAGCGGTGTTGCTAAGGCCAAGCCACAACCCCACCACCACGCCCAGGGCGAGCCCAACAAAAAAGGCCAGAAGCGTTTCAAGCAGCGTGATGTGGCTTCCAGGCTGAATACTCTCGTCGTTGAAGATAACGACGATCTGCGCGAATCGATCGTCGCCGTCCTGGGGACAATGGGCCATTAGGCCAGGGGCGTGTCCTGCGCAGAATCACTCGGCGATGAAGGCGCTCACCCACCCGTTGACCTGCTGGTGCTCGACCTCAATCTGCCCGGCGAAAGTGGTTTGAGCCTCGCGCGCCGACTGCGCGAGGTCCAGCCGAGCCTCGTCATCCTGATGCTGACCGCGCGCAATTCCATCAGGGACAAGGTCGATGGCTACGAAGCAGGGGCCGACATCTACCTCACCAAGCCGGTCAGCATCGAGGAACTGAGCGCTGCCGTGAAGTCTCTTCAACGAAGGCTGGCGCGACCCCAATCGCATCCGACCGGGCAGGCGGGGCTCACGATGGATATCGCCGGCCTGCGGGTTTACGGACCGGCGACATCCATTGAACTGAGTGCCATTGAAGTTGCGCTTCTCTCGGCCCTGGCACGAGCCCCTGGCCGCCGGCTTGCCTACTGGCAGCTACTTGAAGTGATGACCCCTGAAATGACGGGTGCCACCCAGGCCGTACTTGCCGTCCGAATGACCCGCCTTCGTAAAAAACTCGCGGGTACCGGCATTGAAGGTAGCACCATCCAGGCCATTCGGCAGGAAGGAAGCTACCAGTTGTGCGTACCGATTCAGTTGCGCTGAGCGCTCCCGCATGCCCGGAAAACACCAGCCAGGCAGTCTTGCCGGCAGCCATCAAGCGAGTTGATATCCGAACAGGGAAATAACGCAGACCTTGATGCGACGCCGGCAAGCCTCAGACCTTAACGACTGGCACCCGCAGGTGCTGCGATCTGCACCCACTTGCCGCCCTTGACCTGGTCGATGGACACCTGCTCCGGATTGAGATGGTTGCCCTGGAAGATCTGGCGGGCAAAGGTGGTGAAGTCCTGGTGCGCCACACCCTGCATGGCCTTGGCAAACGAATCGGCCGTCAGGTTGCGGCCAGCAGCCTGCAGGCCGGCAATGAACCAACTGGTGTAGGAGTAGGCATTGGCCGCATTTTCATCGGGCTCCTGGCCAAATCTCGCCTTGTAATTGGCAAAGAATTTCTGCGTGTCCGGGTCGGTGGAGTCGGCGTCGTTGAGCTTCCAGCCTCCCATCCCGTACAGGCCCTCGACCGCATCCTTGCCGAGGCGCGCGACGATGGAACTGCGACCCGGCACAGCGGTCAGTACCTTGACCTCGTTCCATTTGAGCTTCTTGACCTCGGCCATGACGCCCACGGTCTCACGCACCACGGTACCTGCCACGATCAGATCCACGTTGGCCGCCTTCATCTTGGCCACCTGCGAAGAAAAATCGATATCGCCGACCTTGTAAGCCGCCTCAGCCGCAACCGTCATGTTGGCTGCCTTCATGGCCGAGCCGACCCCGGCGCGGATCAGGTCGCCGAACGGTCCTTCCTGATAGATCACGCCCACGCGCTGCGGCTTCCAGGTGCGAATCGCCCAGCCCAGGCCCGTGGCGGTGGTCGTGTCGTAGTTGGGAACCGTGGTGAACATCAGAGGGCTGTTACCCGAGACTTTCTGGATGATGGCGGACGCCCCCCAGGGAGCAAACACCACCACGCCCGCGTCAGTCGCGGCCTTGGCGGTGGCGGCGTTCGGGCCGGAGCCGAACGCATTGAGGATGGCAAACACGCCGTCACTCTTGATCAGCTTCTGCGCGGCCCGCACGGCCATCTGCGGCTGGCTGCCGTTGTCCTCGACGATCAGCCGGATCTTGCGCCCGTGAATGCCAGCCGCGTTGGCTTCGTCGATACGCATCTGCATGGCATTGCGCAGCATGGGCATGGCGGCGGCCGTGGGACCGGAGAGGTCCAGGTGGCTTCCGATCACGATCTCGGTGTCGCTCACACCGGCCGCGTGAACCGCGCCTGCCCAGGCCAGGGCGGCGGCCGCCATCACAATGCGTCTTTGGATTTTCATGGGTGTCTCCTCTTGGGGTTGTGGTGAAATCGTCTGCGCTCAGGGCGTGTACATCTGCTCGATCAGGTGCGCGTACTTGCGGGCCACTACCTTGCGCTTGAGCTTCATGGTTGGGGTGAGTTCCTCGTCCTCGGGCGTGAGCAGCTGGTCGATCAGCCTGAAGTGTTTGATCTGCTCAACCCGGGCCAGTTGCGCATTCACCTGCTCGACCTCGGCCTGCATGAGCGCCAGCACCTCGGGCGCGCGCGTGAGGCTGGCAAAGTCGGTATAGGGAACCTGTTGGTCCTGAGCAAAGCGCGAGACATGTTCCTGGTCGATCATGATGAGGCAGCTCAGGTAGTGGCGGCCGTCGCCGATAACCACTGCATCGGTGATGTAGGGACTGAATTTGAGCTGATTCTCGATGTGGCTGGGCGTGATGTTCTTGCCCGCAGACGTGATCAGAATGTCCTTGATACGGTCGCGTACCGCCAGATACCCGTGCTCGCCGATCTCGCCGCAATCGCCGGTGTGAAGCCAGCCCTGATCGTCGATCGCCTCTCGCGTTCGCTCCGGTTGTCCCCAGTAGCCACCAAAGACATTCGGGCCACGCACCAGGATTTCCTGCTCCGGCCCAATGCGCACCTCGGTGTGCGGCGCGGGCAGGCCAGCCCAGCCCAGGCGTACACCGCCCCAGGGAGTGGCAGTGCAAAATCCGCAGGTCTCGGTCATGCCGAAGGCCTCGCGCAATTGAATGCCGCAGTCCATGAACCAGCGCACCAGTTCGGGCGGCACCGGCGCGGCACCTGTAAGCGCACTCTTGACGTTTTGCAGGCCCAAAAATTGGCGAATATGACCGAAGGCGAGCGCGCGCAGCAGGCGAAGGCCCAGCGGGGTCGACTGGCGGCGCCCTTCCAACTGCGCCTGGGTATGGGCCTGACTGTGCCAGCGTGCCAGAGCGTAGACCCAGCGCGCCGGCGCGATTGCATCGCGCATGAACAGATCAATCTGCGAATGCAGCTTTTCCCAAAAGCGCGGCGGCGCGAACAGCACATGCGGTGCGACTTCGCGCATGTCGTTGAACACCGTCCCCGAGTTCTCAGGAAAATGCACCACCAGCCCCATGGCCAGGGGATTGAACACCGAGGCCATGCGCTCGGCAATGTGGCACAAGGGCAGAAACGAAATCGAACGGTCACCCGGCTGAACGTCCAGATAGGCACCGGCCACGCTCATCTGAAAGACAACGTTGCGGTTAAGCACCATCGCACCCTTGGGCGCGCCAGTGGTGCCCGAAGTGTAAACCAGAAATGCCAGATCCTCCGTCTGGCCGACGTCGATGGCCTGCTCAAAGCGCTGGGCCTGGGTCTGCGCCAGCGCCATGCCTCGCGCCAGGAATTCATCGAAGAATTCCACCTGGGCGTCAAAAAAGCCGCGCAGGCCCTCGCGCTCCATCACCACGATGCGCCGCAACGCAGGGCAATGCGCGCGCACCGCCAGCACTTTTTCGAGTTGCTCCTGGTTCTCGACAAAGACCACCGCAGCGCCCGAGTCGACCAGTACATGCTGCACCTGATGCGGCGAGGCCGTAGGGTAGATGCCATTGCCCGCAAAGCCCATGCACTGCGCCCCCAGGTCGGCGTAAAGCCATTCGGGGCGATTTTCAGCCAGGACGCAGACGATGCTTGCGCGCACCAGCCCCAGGTCCGCCAAGGCCAGACCCGCAGCGCGCACATGCGCGTAATAGTCCTGCCAGCTCTGGCTCTCCCACAGGCCCAGGCGCTTGCGACGCAAGGCTGGCTGCGCGGCCCAGTCGCGGCAGCGCTGGCGAAACACCTGCGCTGGCGTGGTCAACTCAAGGAATCGCGGGGACGAGGAAGCGCTCATGCCAGCCTCATCGCCAGGTTTTACGCTGCTTCCAGCGCTGGGCGGTACCGCTCAAGCCAGTGGCCTGGCCGCCTCCCAGGTAGGACTGGCGCACATCGGCTTTTTGCGCCAGCACGTCGCAGGCGTCTGCGGCAACGATTCGACCCAGCTCCATGATGTATCCGTCGTCCGCATGCGCCAGCGCAACCGCTGCGTTCTGTTCGACCACCAGGATGGCGGTGCCGGTCTCATCGCGGATGCGGCGGATGATCTGAAAGATCTCCTTGGTGAGAATGGGCGACAGGCCCAGCGAAGGTTCGTCCAGCATCAGCAGGCGCGGTCGGGCCATGAGCGCACGGCCAATCGCCAGCATCTGCTGTTCGCCGCCTGAGAGCAAGCCCGCCTGCTGCGACTGCCGCTCGCGCAGACGCGGAAACCACTGGTAGACGCGTTCCAGGTCAGTCCGTATGCCCGCATCTCGCCGGGTGTACGCGCCCATACCCAGGTTGTCGCGCACGCTCAGGAATGGGAACACCTGCCGACCCTCTGGCGCGAGCACCAGGCCGCGGCGGCAGACTTCATCGGCATCCAGGCCCTGCACCGCCTGACCGTTGAAGAGCACCTGACCCTTGAACGGGTCGATGACACCAGCCAAGGTATTGAGCAACGTGGTCTTACCCGCACCATTGGCGCCCAACACGGTGACGATACGTCCGGCGCGCAGCTCCAGATTCACGCCCTGAATGGCCATGATGGGGCCGTACCAGGTTTCGAGATTGCGCACCTGCAGCAGCACGTCCATGGTTCAGGTTCCCAGGTAAGCCGCGATCACCAGCGGATCGGCCTGCACCTGCGCCGCCGTGCCCTGGGCCAGCACCCTACCCTGGGCCATGCAGATCACGCGATCGGCCACGGCACTGACCAGGGACATGTCGTGCTCGATCATGACGACCGTGATGCCCAACTCGCTGCGGATGTCGTCGATCCAGAAGGCCAGATCGCGCGTTTCTTCCGGGTTCAGGCCCGACGCTGGTTCGTCCAGGAACAAAAGCTCGGGCTCGCTGCATAGGGCCCGGCCAAGTTCAACCACCTTGCGCACGCCATAAGGTAACCCGGCAATTGCGGCATGCCGCCAGGGCGATAGTTCAAGAAAGTCGATCACGCGTTCGACACGCTCGCGCGCAGCCTCTTCGGCGCGGGTAAGCGCCGGCGTGCGCAGCAGCTGCTGCCACCAGGCACCGCCACCAAAACGGTGACGGCCCAACATCAGGTTGTCGAGAACCGTGGCGGCCTCAAACAGCTCAATATTCTGGAAAGTGCGCGCAAGCCCCAGGCCGGGTACGCGATGTCGCGGCAGGGCCAGCAGGTCCTGGCCCCTGAACCGCACCTGGCCGCGTGTGGCATCGAACACCCGGGTAACCACGTTCAGCAGCGACGTCTTACCCGCGCCATTGGGCCCAATCACCGCGAGCACCTCGCCGGCGTGAACCTGCAGGCTCAGCTCGGCAATGGCCTGCACGCCACCAAACTCGAGGGCCAGATCACTGACCTGCAAGAGCGGGACCGCGCTCATCGGTAGCGCTCCGATTTCATGTAGCGCTTGTTGCGTTTGAACGTATCGCGCCGATAAAGCGGAAAGCTCTGCAGCAGCGCGCGCAGCTTGAGCCAGCGCGCGTTCAGGCCACCCGGCTCGAACAGTACAAAAACCGCCAGCACCAGGCCGAAGACAAAGATCTCCAGCCCGAACTGATTGGCCAGACCCGGCGGCAGGAGCGGCTTGAGCCGTGAAATCGCTGTGGGCAGCAGGCTGATCAGCACCGCGCCCAGAATCGCGCCGCGCAGGCTGCCCAGGCCGCCGATCACCACCATCAGCACCAACTCCAGCGACAGCAGCAGGGTGAAACCGTCTGGCGTCAGGTACTTGAGGTGATGCGCCAGCAGCCCGCCGGCCAGGCCACAGACCCCGGCCGATACGCCAAAGGCTGCGATCTTGTAGCCCTGTACATGGATACCCAGCGCATAGGCTGCTGCCTCGGAATCGCGCACGCCGATCAGCGCGCGCCCGGTGGCTGAACGCAGCACATTGAGCAGGCCCAGCAGCACCGTCACCAGAACAAAGAGGCAGGTGTAATAAAAGCCCGCGGGGCCCGAGACCGACCATCCCAGGATCTTCGGATCTTCGACGGCCATGCCGGTGAAACCGCCAGTCACCGAACTCCACTGCCCGATGAGATGTTCGATGATGATGGAGAACGCCAACGTCACCATCGCCAGGTACAGGCCGGAGACGCGGATCGCCGGCACACCGATCAACACGCCCACTGTGGCCGTGAGCAGCGCCGCCAGCGGCAGCGATATCGGCCAGGGCAGCCCGCGCGCCAGAAACCAGGCGTGGGCGTAAGCGCCGATTGCCAGAAAGGCTGCATGGCCCAGCGAGACCTGACCGGTGTAACCGGTGAGGAACATCAGTCCGAGACTGGCCACGCAAAGAATGAACACATAGCTCAGCTCGCCCAGAAAGAAGGGGCTGAGGAACGCGGGCATCACCAGCAGCAAGGCCATCAGCAAGCCGTAGCTGATGCGCTCCCCCGGGCGCTGCAACAGCGCAAAGCCCTGGCGGTAGCGGGTGTGGTAATCGAAGTGCATCTCAGACGCGGCGCCCGTGCGCCTCCCCCAACAGGCCGGTGGGCTTGATGACCAGCACCGCAATCAGCACCAGATAGGCTGCGACGTCCTTGCTGCCATCGGGCAAATAGACGCCGGCGTACTGCTCGATCAGGCCGATCAGGAGACCACCGACGATGGCGCCGGGCACGCTGCCAAAGCCGCCCAGCACCAGCGCGGCCAGGGCCTTGAGCGTGACGAACCATAACGTCAGGTCCACCAGCGTGATGGGCGCGAGCAGCACGCCGGCCACTGCCGCGCAGGCGCCGGCGAGGGCCCAGACAAGGGAGTTGACGCGTTTGACGCGGATGCCGTTGAGGTAAGCCGCGAGCTGGTTCTGCGAGGCCGCCTGCATGGCCACGCCCAGGCGGGTATGCCGAAAGAACAGGAAAAAGCCCACGGTTACCGCCAGTGTGACGCCCAGGATCACCAGCTGCAGGTGGCCGATGGCCACGCCCGCCAACGAGGAATGCTGGCCAGTGAATGGCGTGGGGTAGTTGCGTGCCTCAGGCCCGGCCACCATGCTTACCAGACCGCGCAGCATGAAGGCCAGCGCAATCGTGAGCATCACGCCTGCGAACTGCGGCTGGCCCGCGATGCGGCGGATCACGCAGGCATCGAGCGCGTACGACAAGGCTGAGACCGCGACGATCACCAGCAGCACCGCCACCCAGAACGGCAGGCCCAGGACGGTGATCAGGCCCCAGGCCGAAAAGGCCGAGACCACCAGCAGGTCGCCATGGGCGAAGTTGAGAACCTCAGTGGCTTTGTAAATCAGCACCAGGCCGAGCGCCACCAGGGCGTAGATTGCGCCCACGGCAATCCCGTTGAGCGTGAGCTGGGCCAGCACCTGCATGCTGTTCATGCACTCACTGCGCCAGTGCGCTGGCACACTGCTCACGCCACACACGCTCGGTCATACCGATGCAGCCTCAACCACAAAGCTCACCACCGTGGCGCACGAGCCACCGATGTTAAGCGTCTGCATGCGCCGTGCATCCTCGATCTGACACTCGCCGGCCTTGCCGGTCACCTGGCGTGCCGCGTCCAGCAGCATGCGTACGCCAGTGGCGCCCACGGGATGGCCGGCGCCAATCAGACCGCCACTCATGTTCACCGGGCAGGCACCACCAGGCTCGATCAGACCGGATTCCACCGCCTGCCAGCTCTGGCCGGGCGGGGTGAGACCAAAATGATCGATGGCCATGTATTCGGTGGTGGTGAAGCAGTCATGGGTCTCGATGCCGCTCAGATCCTGGCTGCCACCGATGCCTGCTCGGCGCCAGGCGTCTTCCAGGGTCTGGCGCACATGCGGAAACACATAGGGCTGATCCCGGCTGCGTTCGAGCTTGTCCTTGAGGCGCAAGCCCGCATTGCGGTGCCCCCAGCCACTGATCTGAGGCAAGGCCCCGATACGGGCGCCGGTACGCGCCGCATGGGCGCGCGCAAACTCGTTCGAGGCCAGCAGCACGGCACATGCGCCGTCGGTAATCTGACCGCAGTCCTGGCGGCGGATGCCAGGTTCGATGACCGGATTGAGCGTGTCGTCGTCGGTGAAGGCACCGGGCTCGAAGTTCCAGCGCCGGGTCTGCGCCAGCGGATTACGCCGGGCGTTGGCATAGTTGAGTTCGGCGATGCGGTTGAGATGGCGACGGTCCAGCCCATAGCGGGCCTCGTACTCCTGCGCCAGCAGGCCAAACGCAGCTGGCCACATGAACGTGCAGTCGATGTCCTCGCGGCCCTGCCAGGCCGCGGCATTCTGGTTCTGCGAGGCCACATCACCGGAGGTGTTCTTGAACTCCTCGACGCCCAAGACCAGCACGCAGTCGTATCGTCCGGCCTCGATCTCCGCCATGGCACTCAGCACCGCTAGCGAAGAGGACGCGCATGCTCCTTCGTGCCGCATGGCTGGCACACCCCAGAGTTCAGGCACCACCTGCGCCACCATGGCCCCCAGATGCGCCTGCTGGCGCTGCAGTTCGGCAAAGGCGTTTCCCACATGGATGCTCTGCACCTGCTCGGGATTCACGCCGCTGGCCTCAAGCGTGCCCAGCGTGGCCTCGCGCACCATGTCGGAAATATCCTGACCATGGCGGGACCACGCCTTGGCAAAGTCGGTCTGGTAACCGCCGAGGATGTGGGTCGGTGTCCTCATGCAATCCCCTTAAAATTGGACGCGCGCAGGCGCTGCAGGCGCGTGCAGGCCGCATCAAAGTCACGGCAAAGGTCATCGACCACCTCAGCCACGGTCTGGATTGAATGAATGGTGCCCAGCCCCTGACCAGCGGCCCAGACGTCCATCCATTTTTTTCCTGCGAATGACTGGTTGGTGTCGTACTGGCGACCAGGCGCATCGGGCATCTGCGCGGGATCCAGGCCATTCGCCTGTAACGAGGGCTTGAGCCAGCTCGCCGGCGTTCCCGTGACCGCAGCGCTGATCAGCAGGTCATCCATTCCGCAGTCGACCACCATCTGCTGATAGGCCTGCGGCGCCAGGCTTTCCTTGACTGGGATGAAGCGCGTCCCCATGTAAACGAGGTCGGCGCCACTGGCGATCGCGCCGGCCACCCCGCAGCCGTCGCTGATGCCACCGCCCACCACCACCACGCCGTCGAAAAATTCGCGTACCGCGCTCACGAATGCGTAGGGTGAGAGAAAGCCGGTGTGGCCTCCAGCACCCGCGCAAACACAGGCAAGACCATCAACGCCCGCCGCCACGGCCTTGCGTGCCAGAGTCAGGTTGATGACGTCACCGAGCACGATGCCGCCATACCCATGCACCACCTCGATGGCCGGCTTGGGACTGCCCAGGGCTGTGACCACCACCTGCGGCTTGTAGCGGGCGATCAGCTCCAGATCCTCGGCCAGCCGGGTATTGGACGAATGGGTGACCAGATTCGCGCACCACGGACCCAGGGTCGCAGCGGGCTGGCTGTCGCGCGCACGCGCCAGGCCTTCCGTGATCTGCCGCATCCATTCGTCCAGACGCTCGATCGGCCGCGCGTTCGGCGTAGGGAAAGCGCCGACGATGCCAGCCCGACAGGCGGCCAGCACCAGTTCCGGTCCGGAGATCAGGAACATGGGCGCAGCCACCACAGGCAGACGCAGGTCAAACGGAAGGTTCATGACAGGCGTTCGATTGAAGGGCCACGTGCACAGGGCTGCAGGCAGTCCGCATCGCACCGGTGGATCATGTCTGCAGAGTGATCAGTAACCGCGCCGGAGGCGCTCGGCACTCACCCAGGTGGCATGAAAGCCGTTGGGTACGCGAACCGGGATACGGATGCGCGCCACGGGTCCCTTGCTGATGTCGCGGGCGTCGAACACGGTGACGAATGACTGCCGAGCGAGTTCGTCCCACATGAAGCCAACCAGGTAGCCGTCGTCCTCATTCTTCCAGTTGTCGGCCGGCGCGAAGGGCGGCTCGCTGAACCACTTGTGTACGCCCTCGTGGTAGCTGGTGCAGGTGTCACGCTCGAGGTCGTAGCGCACGATGCCGCAAAAGCGCGGGTCCTCGGCTCGATTGCTGCGGCCCATCAGCAGGTTCCAGGAGTAGCGGGTCTTGTAGCCCTGCATCCAGGAATTGATAACCGGAAACTCCTGATTGATGATGTCGTCGATCACGCGCTCGCGGGTCTGGCCCGTGCGCAGATTGAACCGCCACTCGTAGAACATGAAGTCATTCTCGAGGTTGGCCAGCATCTTCGGAAAGCGCTCCACGTCCACAGCGCCGCGCCAATCGCGCGGCAGCCGAAACGGCGTGCCCGTCATGACGATCTCGGTGCCGCCGTGGCCATCGTCTTCTTCCCATGCGTTGGACACGTGGTACATATAGGTGGGCGCGGCCTCGAACCAGCGGATCTGCTCGGGCTTGCCATGGCGCGGAATCACTCCGAAGCGCGAAGGCATCTCATGATAGAACTTGATCTTGTGACGCCCCGCCTGGAAAGCCTCCATGTCGTAGAACAGCGGGAAGTCGTGCACCACCGAATAGTTCTGCGTAATCGCCATGTCATGCGGCAGGCGCGGGCCGGGAAGCTGCACCGGAATGAACGTCTTCAGCGCGCCGTGCCGGTCCATCACACCGTAGTGCATGTAGGGCGCGGTCTTACCGTAAGCAAAGAACAGGAACTCGCCCGTGCGCTCGTCCACGCGGGAATGCGCCGACACCGGCAGGCCCTGCAGACGCGGGTCCATATCGAGGGTGCCAGCCGTCCCAAGATCGTCGGGCTTGACGTTGTAAACCGTGCCGCCCAGGTACCACATGGACACGAGATGGCCGTTGAAAAACTTAACGTCGGTGTTCGACGTGTTTTTCAGCGGCGCATCGGGCCTGTCTTTACGCGGTGGATCCTTGATGCCCTGCCACAGCGCCTGCCCAGCAGCCAGCTCTTCCTGCAAACCCTGGGTCATGACCCAGCGATTGCGGTAGATGGCGCGGCCGCGGTCGAACTGCACGGCATGCAGCATGCCATCGCCATCGAACCAATGATAGCGACCGGGGGCTTCGAAGCGGCGGTTGGGGCCGTTGCGCACATACATGCCGTTGAGGTCTTTGGGGATTTCGCCCTGCACATCAGTGAGTTCGATCACGTGTTCCTGCGAGACCGGGGCGAACCCTCCCTGCAGGACGGGCACTTCATTCATTCCCATGGCGTAACTCCGGGACGTAGCTGGGGAAAAAGGGTTCGGACAACAGGCCAGCGCGACTGCGCAGTGCAGCCCAACCTGCCACTATCAAAGGTGTACAGAATCAGCGCGGTGGCGTGCTCGCCACAGGGAGCGTCCGACGCGCAGCGACCGCTGCTGCGGACATGCCTGTACTCATGCGGCCAGGCCCCTGTCAGGAACCTGGTCAGGGCTGGACCGGTCATCGGCGCTGTCTCCTCGCCAGTCAGTCAGAGCGAAGCGATTAACTTGATTTCTTTGTTGAACTGACCTTAGTCGAAGGCTACGCGCGAAGACTTGCTTTGGCAAGGTGGCGCGTGGCCGATCATGCGCCCCTCACGCAAACCGCTCGAGCTTACCGTCCAGCGACATGAGGCCCAGCTGCACACCTAAATTAGGATGCTTCTCCTTTAACTGCTTGCGGAACTCCATCAGGGCCGCCTGATGAGTGGCGGTTTCCGCCGCCGCGTTGGCAACCTTGGCATCGCCATAAGCGATCTTGGCGGCACCGCAGTCACGGTGGTTCACCACGATGACTTTCTTGATGTTGTGCAGCTGAACAAATGCGCCAAGGTTCTCCCAGAACGTCTTGTGCCATTCCTTGAAGGCCGGTGCCACAACACCGATGGACGCACCGGCGATGGTGAAGGCGCTGTACTTGCCGCTCAGACCATCGCGGGCCTGCTGCTTGTTAACCAGATCCTGAAACCGCGGATCGATGCACGACAGCACCATGGCCTTGTAGTCGCCGGATGCCGCCATGGCTTTGAAACGTTGCCTTCAGCTCGCCTGTCAACCCTTGACACACTGCCGGCGCAAAATTAGCATGTGTCGACATCTTGTCCGACAATTTATAGGCGTTTGCCATGTCAGCCCAACTCGCCGATGTGTCCGCCCGACACAGCTCCCTGCAGGTTCTTTCCCTCACCGAACATATTGGCGCTGAAATCCGTGGCGTAAACCTCTCCCAGCCCATTTCGGAGGCGGAGTTCCAGGTAATCAATGCGGCGCTCGTCAAGCACGGAGTGCTGGTGTTTCGTGACCAGGATCTGCCCCCCGCGATGCATGTTGATTTCTCTGCGCGGTTTGGTCCGCTGGTGGGACATATCGTCAAGCGCTTCTCGGTGGAGAATTTTCCCGAAGTCACCTACATCTCCAATGTCCGTAACGACAAGGGCGAGATGATCGGCGCCGACCGGGCGGGCATGGTCTGGCACTCCGATATGTCCTACATGCGCCGCCCCATGCTTGGATCCATGCTTTATGGCGTCGATTGTCCGCCGGAGGGCGCTGACACCGAGTTCGCCACCATGTTTGCAGCCTATGACGCGCTCGATTCCGGCATGAAGAAGCGACTGAGTGCATTGAAAGGCGTGCATGACTACGCCTGGCACTATGAAACCTATCTGTCACACCGCAAGCCGCTCACCGAGGACGAAAAGGCGAAGGCACCGCCCGTCATGCACCCAGTGATCCGCACTCACCCCGTAAGCCACCGCAAGGCGCTTTATGTAAGCGAGGGCCTGACGCGCACCATAGACGGGATGAGCGAGGACGAGGGGCGACGCCTGATCTGTGAACTCACCGAATTCAGCACTCAGCCTCAGTTCATCTATCGCCACAAATGGCAGCCCCGCGATCTGGTGTTTTGGGACAATCGCTCCACCATGCACCGGGCCACCGAGTTCGATAACAAATATAGGCGCCTGATGCGGCGCACGACGGTTGAAGGCGATGAGCCGTTTTGAAAGGAGCGCCCGTATGCAACGCTTCGCAACTTTTGCTCGGACCTGCGTCGTGGCCGCCGCCACGCTGTGCGGGACCGCGGCAGGACTGATCTCCGAGGCCTTCGCCCAGTCAGACTTTCCCGCCAGGCGCGTCACCTTCGTGGTTCCCTTTACACCGGGTGGCGCGGGCGACCTGATCGCGCGCGCGATGGCCACCCGGTTGTCTGCCATCTGGGGGCAGCCCGTTGTCGTGGAAAACCGACCGGGCGCAGGGGGCAACACCAGCTCGCGGTCCGTAGCGCAAGCCGCCCCGGATGGCTACACCATCCTCATCGGATCGACAAGCTCGCACGCGATCAACCCGAGCCTGTATGGCGCCCGCATGCCCTACGATGTACAGCGTGACTTTGCTGCGATCGTGATGGTTGCCAACTCGCCGCACATCCTCATGACCAACCCGTCGGTGCCCGCCAAAAATCTCGCCGAGCTCATCGCCTATGCGCGCGCCAATCCTGGCAAGCTCAATTTCTCGTCGGGCGGCAATGGCACGAGCACACACCTTGCGGGCGAGCTCCTCAATTCGATGGCGGGCCTGCGCATCCAGCACATCCCCTACCGGGGTGCGCCCGAAGCAGTTGCGGGCGTGGTTGCTGGTGACACGCAGATGATGTTTGAGAATCTCTCGGGCGCGCTCGCCCAAATCCGGGTTGGCAGACTCAAAGGCATTGCAATCACGTCGCTCTCTCCCTCTCCAAAGGCGCCCGATCTGCCAACGGTAGCGCAACAACTTCCTGGTTTTGAGACAGGTGTGTGGTTTGGCATTTTCGCCCCTTCGGCGACACCAGCGCCGCTCGTCAAACGCCTCAACCAGGATCTCTCAGCGCTCATTGCAAGCGCCGAGCTGCGCGAACAATTTGATCGCCTCGGGATGGACCCAATGGGCGGTAGCCCCGCCGAGGCAACAGCCTTCATCGCAAGTGAGCTGGCAAAGTGGGGCAAGGTTGTAGCCTCATCCGGCGCTACCATCGATTGAGGCCTTCCACCCAGCGCATCGGCCTACGCTGATGCAGTCGTATTTTCTTGAGTGATCGACCATGTCACACAATAAGCTCATTGCAGCAGCACTCACCGCGCTCACGCTGATTGCGCCGGTCGCCGCCCAAACCTGGCCCCAACAGCCTGTCAAGATGGTGGTGCCGTTTGCGCCCGGCGGGGCCACAGACCTCATC
>Ga0169931_10000935_pt1 | contig 48456 bp, 41 predicted proteins | sample Kivu_15m_20L_FD_129675 | JGI IMG/M metagenome (GOLD analysis project Ga0169931, IMG submission 129675) | Freshwater microbial communities from Lake Kivu, Western Province, Rwanda to study Microbial Dark Matter (Phase II) - Kivu_15m_20L... | ecosystem: Environmental > Aquatic > Freshwater > Lake...
CAAGGGACAGGGTGCCATGTGGCCCCATTGGCGTCCCGGTCTCTAGGCGATGGCTTGCGGGTAATTCTGACCCACGGGATTACGGTGCCGGATGGCTCGGTTGGTGCTTTTCCTGGCAACGGTCTCGGTTCTGCTGCGCTGGAGCAGCCAGGATCCGGGGGCCCTCCGTGAACTGGTGCTAGAACTGGAAAACCGGGGCGGCCGGGTGGTGCGAGCGGATGGACTGGCCGGAAAACCGGTGGTGGAAGTGGACATGCACCGGGTCAGCATGACGGACCGGACCCTGGAGCAAATCTGCGCCATACCGACCATGAAAATATTGGACCTGAGCCATACCCTCGTCACCGACAAGGGAATGCCTTTACTCACCCGACTGAAAGGTCTTGAGGAATTGACCCTGCACAACACAGGAATCGGGGACAGAGGCCTGAAACCCTTGGGCGCCCTGAAGAATCTGCGCATGCTGGACCTGGCGGAAACTGCGATTGGGGATGACGGATTGGCTCACTTGTCCGGCCTGGCGTTGCTGGAAACCCTGGAACTGGACAACACCAGGATCGGGGACAAAGGCCTGGCCCACCTGAAAAGCCTCACACGCCTTCGACGGTTGACCCTGCCACACACCCTGGTGACCGACAAGGGGGTAAAAGCCTTGGGCCCGTTGAAGGATCTGGAGGTTGTGAACCTGTACCGTACCCGAATGACACCCGATGGATTCCGGGAACTGCGGCAATTGTTGCCGGGGTGCGTGGTGGAAGGGGATTGAAGAGGCGTTGAAAATCGGCCTTTTGGCCCAAAAATATCAACAGGAATTCGCGACACAGGGAGACCGGAAACCATGCCCACTTACGAATATGTGGTGATTTTGCCGGACGGCACCGAAGGGGAGGTGTTCACCCACCTGCAATCGTTTGACGAGGACCCCCTGACCAAGCATCCGGTGGACGGGAGGCCGGTGCGGCGGATCTTTTCAGTGCCCGGCGCGAAGACAGAAAGCGGGCGCGCCAAGCCGGACATGAGTTCCAAAAACCTGGAACGGCTGGGTTTCACCCAATACAAAAAGGGCGCGGGCGGCAAATACAACAAGACCGCCGGCGAAGGCCCCGGGTCGATCCAGCGGGATGCTTGATCGGGTTCAGGGCCTGGACAGGAAGGCGGCGCAGTCTTTCAGGCGGTCGGTGCCGATGCGATCGACTCCGGCCTGACGCTGCGCTTCCCAGGCCGTCTCGTTATCAGGGCCACCCCAGAACCGAAGTTGCTTGCCCTCCGCGCGGGTTTGTTTCACCAAGAGTCGCATTTTTTCCAGATCGGCCTCGGGAACCGGGCCTTTGCCCCGCCATTTGAAATGGGAATTCCAGGCATCGGAAATCCAAGGCAACGCCTCGGCATCGAGCCCTTTGCCCAGGTCGGGCAAACGACCATCCACACCAGCCAACCGGGGTTCGGCCTCCAGGATCGATTTGCGAGGGCAGGATCCCGAGACAACCACGCAAACCGGACCATCCAGCCGTTTTCCCTTTTCCCACCGGCAAAAAAGGTCCGGGCGCTTCGTGATCTCGCCAGCCACCAGCGACCAGGTTTTTTCCGAGTTATTCTTGATGTCGACCAAAAGCCACAGGGGACGGCCATCGGACACGATTTTGCCTCGGCGTTCCCGGGCAAGCTTGTCGAGCGGGTCGAGGTAGAGTTCCTGAAACGTTTTGGCAAACGGCAGTTCCACGGAGGTGTGGGCCACCAGCAACCGGTCCCCCACCGAAAAGACATCCGCCTCGACACTGGTGAACCCCTGCTGGAGGGCATCGAACAGGGGACGGGGATGGAGGTAGTCATTGTGGGCGTGGGCCTGCCGTAGGCAGGGGACCTGGGCCAGGGTCCAGGCGGCACAAACCAGGGCAAGCATCAGGGAGCCTCCGGATCGATCACCACCGGGCCAGGTTCGTTTTTTCCGGAAGGGGTGGGTTCCTTGGACTTGATCTGGAACCACCAAGGCTCGGAGACCCACCATCCATCCCCGGTTTTCGAGCCATTCAGCCCGGTATCGTTTTTCACGCGCACGGTCAAACGCCAGGTGCCCAGATCCAGCCCGCGCAGGTTGACGCTGAACGGGACCACATTGGGCCCTTTCCAGCCCGCCTGCCATTCGGCCGGGTCGGTTAGACCAATCGGTTCCTCCTTGACGACCGGGGCGGAGGATGCGGGCGCGACCCGTTCCAAACGCAGAACAGGCCGTTGCGCCACCGGCATGGGATTGCCCACCTGACGCAGGACACCTTTCAGCCGGAAACCATCGACCGTCAACCCTTCCACCACCAGCAGAACACCGGCGGGATTTCCCCCGGCCCGTTGGTAGGCCTCGGCATCTCCCAATGCAAGAAGCGTGCGCGCCAGAACATCCCTTTCAGCACCCTTTCGGGCGGCACGATACGAGGATTCAGCGAGTTTCAGCCAGTTCTCCCGCACCGGGCCCTGGGGCAGGAGATCCTTTCGGGGGGCCAAAGCAAACGCCAGCCGCAACACCTGGGCACGCACGGATTTGTCGGCCACGCGTTCCGCCACCAATTCCTCCAGCCTGTGTACACTATCCTGGATCGGTTTGGCCCCAGCCTGGATGGCCGCCGCAAGTGCCTCCCAGGCCAAAGGCAGATCTCCGGGGGGTGTTGAACCGGAGGTCAGGACAGCCAGCAGATGATCAAAGGCGGCAACGGAAACGAATGGTTCACCCCGCTTGAAAGGGGCTGATGCCCCCCGCTTCTCCATGCGGGCGGCAGCCCAACGGGAGTTTGGGTCTGGTGACGCATAGAGGGCATCGAGGGCAGCCGTGGCGGCACCGGGCCAGACTGCCTCAGGGTGACGATCCTGGGTGGATGCGGCGTTGCGGCCCAGCCAATCGAGTATGCCCGGGTCACGAATCCCTGGAGCCACCGACAAGGCGCCTCGGAGCGCGACCACGGACCGCAAATCGCCACGGGTTCGCTCCATCAGGTTATCCCAGGAAAGGGTCGCGGTTCCCGGCTGCACACCCTGATCCGGACCGAATACCTGCTCACCACCCGTGGATCCCCGCCATCCGCCTGGCAGAACCGTCCAAGCGGAGCCCTCCTGAGATTTGGCCAAAAACAAAAGCAGCCAACGCCATTGGCCGTCCGTTCCCGGAGGCAAGGACCATCCCCCCTCGGCCCTGTTGGAAATAGTCAGGAACTTGCCGGGCGAACCTGGCTCACCGGAAAGCACCTCGAGGATCTCGACAGACCCGGGCTTGCCTTCCGCCAGCGATGCCAGAACCACGGCGTCCGCACGCCACGCCAATTCCCGCAGGGATGGGTGGGGCCTGGCGACACCGCTTGTGGGCGGCCGGTCGGCCTGTTGCAAGACCGGTTGGCCCATCAACAACGATGCCAGGAACAAGAGCATGCGGTAGGGATCCGGTCCGGGAAAAATCAGGTTTTGTAGCCGCGCGGATGGGTGCTGAGCCATTTCCACGCGGTGCCGACGATGGCATCTAGGTCGGGGTAACGGGGCTTCCAACCCAATTCGGCTTTGGCACGACTTGAATCGGCGACCAGCACGGCCGGATCGCCGGGCCGGCGAGGGGCGACTTGCGCGGGCACGGCCTTGCCAGCCGCCCGGCCCACCGCATCGAGAACCTGCCGAACGGAGTGCCCTTCCCCGTTGCCCAGGTTGTAGCGGTTGGTCTTTCCTGGCTCGATGCGGTCGAGGGCCAGCAGGTGGGCATCGGCCAGATCGGTCACATGGATGAGATCGCGCACACAAGTGCCATCGGGCGTGGGCCAATCGGCGCCAAAAATCTGGAAGGGCCGGGACGGATCGAGCACCGCGCGGATGGCCAGAGGAATGAGGTGTGTTTCGGGGGCGTGATCTTCCCCCAGACGGCCCTGGGGGTCGCATCCGGCGGCGTTGAAATAGCGGAGGATGGTGGCACCCAGGCCAAAGGCGGAGGCATGGTCGGCCAGCGCCTCTTCCATGACCAGCTTGGTGCGACCGTACGGGTTGCAGGGAGCCTTGGGATGATCCTCAGGGATGGGGACAACGGTGGGCTCGCCGTACACCGCGGCAGTGGAGGAAAACACAATCCGGCCGACGCCGGCATGGCGCATGGCGTTGAGAAGGGAAATGGTTCCCACGACATTGTTTTGCCAGTATTTGTCGGGGCGAACCACGCTTTCGCCGACCAGCGCGAAGGCGGCGAAATGGAGCACCGCATCGATGCGGTTGCCCAGCAGGGCGTGCTCCACGCGGTGCGTGTCGCCCAGATCGGCGACCACCAGTCGATCGGCAGGCAGGAATGACTCCAGCGCCTTGGGGTGACCGTTGGTGAGATTATCGAGCACCCAGACCTCGTGCCCGCGTTCCTTGAGCAGAAGGGCGCAGTGGCTGCCGATGTAACCGGCCCCGCCGGTGACCAAAACACGCATGGGACGAAAACCTTTCATTCAGCCAGCAATCGGCCAGGTCAACTGACCACGCCCTTGGTGATGCCCAAAAAGACATCTTCCAGATCGATTTCCTCCAATTGGAGGAGGCGCACCTTGAAGCCGCCGCGAATGAGTTCGTCGGCCAGGAAGGAAACGTCTTCCACCTCTTTTTTCAGCGTGACCACCAGGCAGGGCGGATCGGCGGTCAGTTCGACACTGGTGACCTGGGGCAGTTTGGCCAGAAGGGGCCTTGCCTCGGGCTCGCGGTCCTGGGCGACCCCCACGCGCACCACGGGGGCCTCGCGCACCTGCTGGATGGCGGAGGCGACATCGCCGCTGAAGATCAACTTGCCACGCTCGATGATTCCGATCTTGTTGCAGATATCCGCCAATTCGGGAAGGATGTGGCTGGAGATCATGATCGTCTTGCCCAGGCCGCGGAGCTTCTTCAGCAGGCGGCGCATCTCGATGCGGGCGCGGGGGTCGAGGCCGCTGGCCGGCTCGTCCAGAAGCAGGACCTGGGGATCGTGCAGCAACACGCGGGCGAGGCCGAGGCGCTGCGTCATGCCGCGCGACAGGCTGGTGACGAGCGCGTTGCGCTTGAATTCCAGATCGACCAGGTCCAGTACCTCGTCGCACTTTTTCCTGCGGGCCTCGCCGGTGATGCGGTAGGCGGCGGCGAAAAACTCGAGGTACTCGATGACCTTCATGTCGTCGTAGACGCCGAAGAAGTCGGGCATGTAGCCAACGAGTCGGCGAATTTCACGCGGGCTGGTGTGGATGGAGTAGCCGCAGACCGACGCCTCGCCCCAGGTAGGGTTGAGGAGGGTGGCCAGAATGCGCATCGTGGTGGTCTTGCCGGCGCCGTTGGGGCCGATGAAGCCGTAGACATCGCCCGGCACCAGCTTCAGCGTCAGGCGATTGAGGGCGTAGAGTTCGCCATACATCTTGGTGAGGTCGCTGCACTCGATCATCGCGCATTGCCTCCAGCGGCGCCGGCCGCGTCGAAATCCCTTGGCGTTTCCACGGGCAGGAAGGCCCGAAGGATGGTCACGGTGTCGCCGGTTCCAGGGATCTGCCCTTCCCCGTCGGTCATCCGCAGGCGGGCCGGGCCATCCCCACCGGCGATCCGGCCCACCAGCACCACTTCGCGGCGCCACTGTCCGCCCACCTGCCGCAGGCGCCAACTTTGATCCCACCCCAGACCGGTGGCGCGGAGAATGTCCTCCGCCTCAGGCCGGGCGAACAGAAATGGTTGGAAACGGGACAGCATGTCGCGACGGGCCTGCTCACGGCCAATGCCGGTGCGGGCAGTACCGGCCACAAAACCGGCATCTTGATGGGTTTTCAGGCGCCAGGTTTCAGCGGTGTCGCCGGCATCCCCCACCCGATGGATTTCAACGCGCACTCTGCCACCACGACCAGGCAGATCGCCCACCGGGGTGGCACGGCCGGCCCAAACGAGAACCACATCGACCAGATCGACCGGCAACCGGCTTTCGATCACCCCCTCCAGCGAACCGGAGGTTCGCGAGGGAGCCAACCTGGCGCTCAGTGAAGCCTCTTGCAAGCGGGCCAGCCAATCGGCGCGGAACAGGCGTTCGGCCCCGGGCCCTGTCGGAACATGGGAAACGGAGGCGGCCTCCGGCCCAAAGGTGTACCCTTGGCGAGCCGACAAAGGCGGGGCCGGACGCACTCGATCCTCGTGCAGCCACGGGCCGCCCGGGCCGGGCCACACCTGATCCGATTCGCCCAGCCAATTGGATTCCAGTTCCAGGCTCCAGTCCAAGGTGGACTTTTTGGGATCGACCAACGAAACGAAAGAACTTCCCCCGGCCCAGGTAGGTTTTTTGGCCGGTTCAGGACTGACCACCAGATCCACCAGGTCAAGCCGGCGATGGCGAGGCTGGTCGCCGTGAAGCCCCCGGGTCAAGGCGATGGCCCCACCCACCGCGGCCAAGGCCGCCAGGGGAAGGGTCCACCAAGTGGCCTCAGGGCGTTTGAGGACCCGGGTGGTCAACAGGTAATCGAGTGGGCCGGCAATCGCCAGGAATACCAAACTCCACAAGATCACCCAACCGAAGGGCAGGACCCCCATGCCTGTATCGGCCAGTTCGTCCATGAGGGGGGAACCGGAGGCCAACGCCGGGCGGGGAAGGCCCAGTTCGCCCAGCAATTTTTTCCAGAAGGCCAGCCAGATTTCCTTTTCCTGGGGCGCGTTATCCGTGACTGCACCCTCGATTTCGAACGCGGATGTGAGCAACCACCCCCGCCCGACGCCGGATTGGACCAAAACCGGGCGGGAGGCCTGCCCGGGAATGGGCTCGGCCGCAATCACATCCGCCGCTGGAACGGCTTGCCACCCCGGCAGGGGACGAGCCGCCAACGGGGGAAGGTTTCCACCCACCCAGCGGGATAGGCCACTGACAGGCAGGCGGCGCTCGGCCACTCCAGGCTGCACAGTCACCGGCAATTCCGTTTCGCCTGTCACGCCAAAAGCCTGGCCCAAGGACTCGATGCGGGACCAGGTGTTGGGAGTGGACCCCAGAACCAGCCGTCCCCCACGGGCAAGCCACAGCGCCAGGGCCTGGCGCCGGGCCGAATTGCCGGGGGAAAGCCAGGTTTGAATCCAGGCGACATCAGGCTGAAGGATCACCAAATCCACGCCGCCATAGCCCAGGTGACTTTCTGGAAAATCGGATGGAGCAGGCAGGTAAACGAGGCCGGTGGCAGGCTCCGTCTCCGCATCATCCCCTTCTTTTTTGCGGGCATTGGGGTTTTCCAGCGTGAACAGGGCCCGGTTCAATTCGGGTAGGGCACGGCCGGCCACCAAGACGAGGCTGGAACCTGTGCCCAGAACTCGCACCTCCTCCTCCGAAGGGCGGGCGGTTGCCAATCGCTTTCCAGTGGCGACCTCTTCCAGCCACACGCGGACAGGCTTGGCCCAGGTTCCAGCCAAGGGCGAAAAAGCCTGAATCTTTTGGTCACCGGCGGTTAGAACTGGCAGGATTCGCTCGGAACGCGCCGGAACGCCCCACGGGTCCAATCCCTCGGCCACCAGCTTCCAGGTTCCGGCCGGAACCGGTGCATCCAGCCCCAATTCCACCTCGACCGGATGCCACAACCCTTCCCGCAACACGCGGCCCCCCTGGGGTGACGGGAACCCATGGCGAGCGATTCCCAACCGGGGGTTGACGGTGGTTGCCCCGTTTTGACAGGGAGCCTGGAGCAAGAATGCCGCCATCAGAAGCCAGGCGTTCATGGCTTCTCCTGAGGCGGGCAATCACACGGGGTTTTTTGACAGCCGGGGCAGCCTACCCCGTATTTGTCACGGAAAGCCTTGGCCAAATCGATGCCGCGGATGTTGGCCAAAGTGGCCAACCATGCCAGCACATCGGCAAATTCGGTGGCGACCTTGGCGGTGTCATCACGGCCACGGAGTCCGCTAGCCAACTCGCCCACCTCCTCCATGAACCAGAGGAAGGTACCGTCGATGCCCCGCTTCGCGTCCTTGGACCCAAATAATGCCCTTATGCGAGACTGGACAGCCTCCAGCGTGACGCCATGGGCATCGGTCAGGCACGGTTGGGCGGCAGATTCGGGCATGCGAAGGGGCGCCTGGAACGATTCAATGGCAGTCGGCAATCCCTTCTAATTTAGTGGAATTGCCAAGGTCGTGCCAGCACCCGGGTCCAGCCCCCTTTGCGCCCCACCGGGGAGCCGGTTAGGGTGGGTTTCGAGGACCCGAAAGTCGGCCAATAATCCGTCTAGGCCTTTCCCATTTCCACAATTTTAATTTGTTGTCTGGAAACCACTATGCGCCCCGCCGTCACCGTTTGCCTGGTTCCCCAAGCCGCCCGAGGCCCCTTTGTTTTTCATGGCGGGCTAGAGGAGGGGTGTGCCCAGGCCAAGGCGGCAGGATTTGGAGCCGTGGAGGTGTTTGCCCCCGGCCCAGAGGCCTTGGCGGATGATCACCTACGGCCGGTTTTGGAACGTCACGGGCTTCAACTGGCCGCAGTGGGAACCGGAGCTGGCTGGGTGGTGCACAAACTGAGTTTGGTATCTGCAGACGCCGCCATCCGGGGTCGAGCGCGGGAATTTATTCGGGGGATCATCGCGGCAGGGGCGAAATTTGGCTCCCCGGCCATTTTGGGCAGCATGCAGGGAGGTGCCAGCCTGGAAGTGGAGCGGGAGCAGGCAATGGACTGGCTGGGGGAAGCGGTGGCAGAGCTATCGGCCTATGCGCGGTCGCTTGGGACCTTTTTCTTGCTGGAGCCTTTGAACCGCTACGAGACGGTGATGTTGCGGACGGTTGCGGACGCAGCCGAACTGATCGCCAGGCACGGCATCGCCGGGTGCAAGGTGCTGGCCGACCTGTTCCATATGAACATTGAGGAGGCATCCATTGAGGGAACCCTGAGGCAGCACGGACCGCTGATCGGCCATGTGCACTGGGCCGACAGCAACCGGCGGGCCATGGGATTTGGACACACTCCAACCGGGCCGATTTTGCAAGCTCTCAAGGACATCGGCTACACGGGCTATTGCTCGGCGGAGGTGTTTCCGCTGCCGGATGGAGACGAGGCGGCCAGGCAAACGGTGCGGTCGTTGGAGGGGTGAAATACCTTGCCCCAAACTGGTACCTCCTAACCTCCATTTTGCTTGGAGCTTTGTGATCGACTGGTTAGTCTTGATTCTTCCCACCCAGAACTCGCCTTCACCAGGTAATTGCCATGCCCGCCTCGCCGTTTTTTCTGGCGTTTCTGCTGTTCGGCCAAGACCAGGCGCATTCGCCCGAAAAGGCGCTGGCAGGAATGACCCTGCCCGAGGGTTTTTCCGCCACCCTGTTCGCCAGCGAGCCGATGATCTCGCAGCCGATCGCGATGACCACGGACGCCAAGGGGCGGGTGTGGGTGATTGAGAACCATTCCTACCCGCACTGGATCACCGACGGCAAACCGGGCCGGGACAAGGTGTCGATTCTGGAAGACACCGACGGGGACGGGCGGGCTGACAAGAAGACCGTGTTTCTGGACAACGCCACCAACCTTTCGGGCATCGCCCTGGGGCAGGGGGGAGTGTGGCTGGCCGCCACGCCGAACCTGCTGCTGGTGCCCGATGCCAATGGCGATGACCAGCCAGACGGTCCACCCGTGGTGAAGCTGAACGGCTTCGACCTGAAGGCGAAACACAATGTGGTGAATAGCCTGCGCTTCGCGCCGGACGGTTGGCTGTGGGGCTGTAACGGCATTCTGGGTAACGCATCGATTGGCTCACCCGGCACGCCGGAAAACAAGCGGGTGAATATGAATTGCGGGGTGTGGCGGTACCATTCCACCCAAGGTCGTTTCGAAGTGGTGGCGCACGGCACCACCAACCCTTGGGGCCTGGATTTTGACGGCTATGGCGAGGCATTCATTACGAACTGCGTGATCGCGCACCTTTGGCATGTGGTGCCGGGCGGGCGCTACCAGCGCATGTTCGGAAATGATCCGAACCCGGCCTCCTACCAGTTGATGGAAACGGTGGCAGACCACCTGCACTGGGGGGGCGGGCACTGGACCAGTTCGCGCGGCGGGACCGGGGTGCATTCCGTTGCGGGCGGTGGACACGCCCACGCCGGGTTGGCCATTGTTCGCCATCCCGATTGGCCGGCCCAATGGAATGGCTCGGCCCTGATGGCCAACATCCATGGCATGCGGCTGAACGCCGACAAGCTCACCCCCAATCTGTCTACCTACACAGCTAGTCACCTGCCCGACCCTGTCCTTTGGAAGGACCCGTGGTTTCGGGGGCTGATCGTGAACCAGGGACCGGATGGGTCGGTTCTGGTGGCGGACTGGTCTGACACCGGGGAATGCCACAACTACGACAAGGCGGACGGGGTGACCGGACGGATTTACCGGATCGCGCCGCGTGACATCCGCACAGCAAAAGGTGTTCGACCGGCCGATTTGAAGGACATGGAACTGCTCCCCTACCTGGCGTCGGGCGATGCCTGGATGGAAGAGCAGGTCCGCCTCACCCTGCGGGATCGGTTGGACGCGCAATTTTTGGACCCGGCAGTGCGTAAAAAATTGGCGGAAACGGCGCTGAAAGGCGTCCAGCCTCGGGAACGGTATACCGCCCTGTGGGCTTTGGCCAACCTGGGCGCTGTTCCGGTGGATGTGCTAGCCAATCTGGTGGACGACCCCGATGAGACGGTGCGGAGCTGGGCGGCACGACTGGGGCTTGGCGAAGGACGGCCTGATCCCCGGGTACTGCGAGCATGGATCAGCCGGGTTCAAAAAGGGGAAATATCCCCCCGGGTTCGATTGGCCCTGGCGAGCGCCGCCGGTCAATTGGACATTAGCGACCGAATGGAACTTCTTTTTCCCCTAACTGAGAAATTCGGGGATGGATGGGACCCAATGATTCCCTGGATGCTTTGGTACCGGCTGGAGCCTGTGGTTAGAGACACCCGAGCAAGGGAAAAACTGCTAGCCAAGGCCACCCTAGGGCAAGTTGTCTGGGCGACTGCGGAGCTGGCCGCAGAAACCCCAGAAGGTGAAACCTGGCTAGCAAACTACATCTCGAAAAGAATGAATCCCAAACAAGACTACCTCCTGGTGCAGGGTTGGCTGGGCAGCAAGAATAACCTGATGCAACCCAAACCTCCTGAGGGATGGGCCAGTGCCTATGCCGTGCTTGCCAAAAAAAACGATTTGTTCACCCGAATGCAGGCCATGCGGCTGGCCCAGGTCTTTGGCACGCCTGATGTTTCCGGAGACCTTCGGGCGATCGTCGATAACCAAGAGACCCCCATGAAGGAGCGCCGTGAGGCCTTGGAGGCCTGGGTGGTGCGGCCACGGGGTGACCTTGGCTTTTTGTTTGACTACCTGAAAACTCCGGAACTGGCAACGGCGGCCATTCAAGGATTGGCTGCCGGGAAGGACACACAACTGGCAGATCTATTGATCGGCCAACTTGCGAACCTGCGGGAAGACGGGCGTCAGGCGGCATTGACCGCCCTGGTCAGTCGCGCGAGCTGGGCCAACCAACTGGCGCAAGCGGTGGAGCTAGGGAAAGTGCCTGCCAAAAGCATCCCCTCCCACTTGGCCAGGCAGGTGGGGAACCTGAAGGATGGGGCTTTGACTTCGCGCTGGGAGAAAGCGTGGGGAAGCATCCAGCCCATCCGGGCCGACAAAAAGCAACTGCTGGCCCAGTGGAAGGACAAACTGACGCCTGAAACTTTGGGCAAAGGGGAGGCAGGAAAGGGCAAGGCGGTATTCGCACGATCCTGCGCGGGCTGCCATCAAATGTTCGGCGAGGGTGGCAAACTGGGGCCAAACCTGACGGGTGGCCAACGCGGCGAGGTGCTGTATTGGCTGGAGAATCTGGTGGATCCCTCGGCCGTGGTGGGGCGGGAACACCAGCGAACGATTCTGGAACTGAAGGACGGCCGGGTGCTGGTGGGTGTGATCCGTCAGGAAAACGCCCAATCCGTCCAGATCGCCTGGGCCGAAGGGGAGGCGACTGTCCCGGTCACGGGGATTGAGGCCCGCACCGCCACGGGTCAATCGATCATGCCCGACGGGCTTCTGGAAAACCTGAACCAGACCGAGGTGCAGGACCTATTCGCCTACCTGATGTCACGGCTGGACGGGGCGGGAAAACCGGGCGGGAAATGATTGGTTGGTGCGGAGATTAGGGTCATAATCTCCGCAAACTATGCGGAGATTATGACCCTAATCTCCGCATAGTTTGCGGAAAATGATTGCCTAATGGGGCATACATCCTTACAATCTCCGCAAATAGTGCGGAGAATAAGCTTGTACATCCATGAACAAAAAGGCTGGCCAGGTTTTAACTGGGATCAAGCCGCTTTAATGGATTTGCTGGCGAGCACTCGGCACAATCAGGGGCGTCTGATCGGCCGCATGGAAAGGCTAGGTTTTCAACTCCGCCAAGAGGCTTCTTTCGGCACCCTGACGCAGGACATCCTCAAATCCAGTGAAATTGAAGGGGAGATTTTGGACGCCTCACAGGTGCGATCCTCGCTGGCTCGCCGGTTGGGGATCGATATCGGGGCGCTGACACCCGCAGATCGCCATGTCGACGGGGTGGTCGAGATGATGCTTAATGCCACTCGGGAAAACCTGAAACCATTGACCAACGACCGGTTGTTTGGCTGGCACGCCTCCCTGTTTCCGGCCGGTCGAAGCGGCATGCAAAAAATTCGCGTGGGAACATGGCGCGATGACAGCTCAGGTCCGATGCAGGTGGTATCGGGGCCGGTAGGAAGGGAAAGGGTACATTTTCAAGCCCCGCAGGCTGCCCGCCTACCGGCAGAAATGGCACTATTCACTGAATGGTTCAACGGAAAGGAAGCCATCGATCCGGTACTGAAGGCCGCTTTGGCACATCTATGGTTTGTCACCATTCACCCGTTTGACGACGGCAACGGTCGGATCGCAAGGGCGATCGCAGATTTATCGCTGGCACGATCGGAACAAACAACCCAGCGGTTTTACAGCATGTCAGCGCAAATACGCCTGGAGAGGGCGGAATATTACAGAACTCTGGAGAAAACCCAGAAGGGGGCAATGGATATCACCCTTTGGATGAAATGGTTTGTGGCCTGCCTGGGTCGCGCCATTGAGGGAGCCGAAAAGAACCTGGGAGTAGTGTTGCGCAAAGCGCGATTCCGCGAGAAAACCGTAGAGCAACCATTCAATGAAAGACAGCGCAAGATCCTGGAAAAGATGCTGGAGGGTTTCGACGGTCACCTAAACACCACCAAATGGGCCAAGATCGCAAAATGCTCCCAAGACACCGCCAGCCGCGATATCAACGATCTCCTTCGGCGTGGAATTCTTAAAAAAGGCGAATCAGGGGGTAGGAGTTCTCATTATCTGCTGGCGGATGGCTGAGAAAAACGACCGTTTCAAACCCATCGCAAAATATCCTCAATCCGATCCATACCCTCCAGAGGACCGTGTTTTCCCTCCACACCCGGGGCGCCGTAGCCCCATTTGGCGAGTAGGAACCGGAACCCGGCTTTTTGGGCGGCGGCGTAATCATCCAGGCCGTCCCCCACCAACACACCGGAATGGAGGCGGTGGTCCTGGATCAGGGCCATCAGGCGATCGGGTTTGGGGCGCTCGGCGGCATCCTGGCCGTAGATGTGGTCGATCCACGCATCAAGGCCGAGGTGGCGCGCGATGATTTCGGCGGCAAGCTGGATCTTGTTGGTGAGGATGAAAAGCGGCCTGCCAGAAGCCGCCAGGCGCTGCAGGGCCTGAGCAACCCCGGGGTAAAGGCTGGATTTCCGATGGCCTGTGGCGTTGTAGTACTCGCGGTAGGCGGACACCACCCGGCGGACGGACTCGGGGCTAAGGTCCGGGTTGGCGATAGAGACCGAGATGGGCAGGTTGGGGCCGATCAAGCGTTTGGGATCGCGCACCAGCATGGGAAAGCCACACGAATTGAGCGCCACTTCCATCGATTCGAGGATGCCCTCGGAAGAATCGGCCAGGGTGCCATCGAGATCGAAAATCCATGGTTCTGGCATGCGGGCATCCGGGGAGGTGCGAAGCGTCTTCACGCTGTAGACTGTAGCGAATAAAACGCCCGCGCGAGACTCGACCATGCCCAGCGCCTTTTTCCACCATGCGATCCTTTGCCTGTTGCTTGCAGGAGTTGGCAGCCTGGCGCGGGCCCAAACCCAGGGACTGGATGCCGAATTGAGGAGTGTCCCGACACCCGGCCTGGCCGTGGAAGCGCGTGAAAAGGGTGACGCCGGGCGTGGGGCCGTTGTTTTTTTCCAGCCGCACATGGCCTGTTCAAAATGCCACAGCGTGGGAGATGGGAAGCCGTCCCCATTGGGCCCTGATCTGGCGACACTGGGGAAAGACGTGACCGACTCCCAGTTGGTGGAATCGGTGCTGGAACCGTCCAAAACCATCCGCAAAGGCTACGAGGCGGTCAGTGTTGCCACGGAGGACGGCAAACTGCTTTCGGGGATTCTGGTGGAGAGGACCGCCGACCGTTTGGTGCTGCGCGATTTGGCCCGGAATGGGGAACAGGTGAGCCTGAGGTCGGCGGATATCGCCGAGGTGAAACAACAATCTGATTCATTGATGCCCGCGGGACAGATGAATCAATTGGCCAGCCGGCAGCAGTTCCTTGACCTGATCCGCTACCTGATGGAGGTGCGGGATGGCGGACCCGCACGGGCCCGGGCACTTCAACCACCGGCGCATTTGATCACCCTGAATGTTCCCGAGTATGAGAAACGGATCGACCATGCCGGCCTGATCCGGGACTGGAATGATGGTTCGCTGAAACGGGGCGAGGCGATCTACCAGCGGGTTTGCGCCAACTGCCACGGCACGCTGGACCGTGTGGGGTCGCTGCCCACCTCCTTGCGCTTCGGCGAGGGCGCCTTCAAAAACGGCAGTGATCCGCTGGCGATGTACCAAACCCTGACCAGGGGCTTCGGGCAGATGACGGCGCAGAGCTGGATGGTGCCATCGCAGAAATACGATGTGATCCATTACATCCGTGAGACCTATCTGAAAGATCGCAACCCCAGCCAGTATTCCCGGGTGGATGCGGGCTACCTGGCCAAGCTGCCCCAGGGAGACACTCGGGGACCGGCACCATCCCGCATCGAACCCTGGAGCGCGATGGATTACGGACCTTGGCTGACGCACACCTACGAGGTGCCGGGGAAAGGGCACAACTTCGCCTACAAGGGGATCGCCATCCGCCTGGATCCGGGGGCCGGGGGAGTGGGACGCGGGAAACACTGGATGCTGTTTGACGAGGACACCCTGCGGGTAGCCGCCGCATGGAATGCCCAGGATCAACCCAAAACCGGCGGCGAAACGCCGGAGAACTTCATCAATTGGCGCGCCATCCAGTTCAACGGCGAGCACGGCGTGCATCCCAAGCTGGTGGGGCGACTGGATGCCGTGAATGCAACCGGGCCTGGATGGGCCCGGCCCGGCAGCGGGGAGTGGACGGATAACCAGCGCGTTTTGGGTCGGGATGGCAGGCCCTATGGCCCCTTGCCCCACGAATGGGCCAGGTTCAAGGGGCTTTACCAGCACGGCCAGCAGGTGGTGCTCAGCTACACCGTGGGGGGTACCCAAGTGCTGGAATCCCCCAGACTTTTGAATCTGCCTTCCAGCACCGAGCCCCCCGTATTCGGCCGAATTTTTGAAATCGGACCGCGCAAAACCAGCCTCGTGCTGCAGGTTGCGGAACATCCCACCGAAGGGGCCCGTTTCAGCCAAACAGACCGTGGCACCGCAACCCTTTCTGGCCCGGAGACTGGAGAGGGAAAGAAGGAGAAAGCCCCTTCGGCAAGCCCGCGGTTTGACGGAGCCACTTATCTGGAAGTGGCCCAAGGGGACCGATTCCACCTGGTGGATCAGCCCTTCAGCGTGGTGGCCCGGATCAAGACTCGGCAGGGAGGCACCATTTTTTCCCAGGCAATTCCCGGGCCATCCTGGACACCCGGCAGCCAGGCGCTTTTCCTGCGCGGGGGACATCTCGTGTTTGACATCGGCTGGGCAGGTGCTGTTTCCTCGCGCCAACGCCTGGATGATGACCAATGGCACACGGTGGCGGTGGTTGGCAACCGGGGCAAGGTGCAACTTTTCATTGATGGGAAACCGGATGGGTCTGGTTCACTTTCCACGAAACAGAAATTGAAAGGCAGCGTCGCGCGCATCGGCCTGGGCGCGCCCAACTTCCCGGCACCGAAAAGCTTTTTCGACGGGGCCATCGACGAGGTGCGCTTTTACAAGACTGGGCTGGAAAATGTTCCGGCGGATTTGACCCAACTGCAGGTCAGCGAAGATTTGCTGGTTGGCAAGTGGCGCCCCGGGGATGCGAAAGAAGGCAAGGTGGCAGATTTGTCAGCTTCCCGCCTCGATGCCCAAGTACGGAACGGGCCGCCGCCGACGCAGGATGGCCCCTCCAGCGGACCCCTTTTGGCGGGGGTTTATCCTGCGGAAACCCCTGCACGATTCACCAGCGAACAATCGAAAATGCGGCTGGAAATTCCGGCGGGGGAGCAGCCCCTGCGTTTTTGCCTGTACACACAAACCGATGGGAAGGGGCCCCCGGCCGTCCGCCTGGCTGATGCGGACCTGGATCTTGCTTCGCTGACCAAGGGCGGGCCATCCCGTTGGGGTCAGGTGCTGGAAACTCGGGTGAAACCAGGGGATAACCAAGGTCCCTTCGCGGTGGACCTGCTCACCGCTCCCGAGAGCAACCCGTGGCTGGCACAGACCCGTTTCACCGGGCTGGACTTCTTCCCCGACGGGAGGATCGCGGTCTGCTCCTGGGACGGCGATGTGTGGATGGTGGAGCCGACCGGCGACACTTTGCGATGGAAACGGATCGCATCGGGCATGTTCCAGCCGTTGGGCCTGAAGGTGACGGATGGCAAGATCTTTGTCACCTGCCGGGACCAACTGACCGTGCTGCACGACCTGAACGGCGACGGGGAGACGGACTGGTACCAGTGCCTGAACACCGATCATCAGGTTACGGAACATTTCCATGAATTCGCCATGGGATTGCAGACCGACGCGAAGGGCGACTTTTATTACGCCAAATCGGCGCGGCACGGCCTGAAGGCGGTTGTGCCGCACCATGGCACCCTGTTGAAGGTGAGCAAGGATGGGGCGCGGACCGAAATTTTGGCCAACGGGTTCCGCGCTGCCAACGGGGTGTGCCTGAACCCGGATGGATCTTTTGTGGTGACCGACCAGGAGGGTTTCTGGAACCCGAAAAACCGGATCAACTGGGTGATGCCACCAGACGCCCGCAGCGGTGGCAAGCCCCGGTTTTATGGCAATATGTTCGGCTACCAGGATGTCACCGATCCCTCGGACGACGCGATGGAGCCCCCGCTTTGCTGGATCACCAATGAATTCGACCGGTCCCCCGCTGAACTGCTTTGGGTGGAAAGCCCCCAATGGGGCCCGCTGAACGGATCGCTGCTGAACCTCTCCTACGGCTACGGGAAGGTTTATGTGGTGCCACACGAGAAAACCGCCCGGGGGCGCATGCAAGGCGGCATGGTGGAGCTGCCGATCCCGGCCTTCCCCACCGGGGTGATGCGGGGGCGCTTCCACCCGAAGGATGGCCAGCTTTACCTGTGCGGGATGTTCGCCTGGGCCGGCAACGCCACCCATCCGGGCGGTTTTTACCGGCTGCGCGCCACCGGGAAGCCGATGCACCTGCCGACCGGGCTGCAGGCCCGGAAAAACGGCCTGAGCCTCACCTTCACCGAACCCCTCGACCCGAAATCAGTCTCAGCTGAAAAGGTGGCGGTGAAGGTGTGGGGCCTGAAACGCACCGCCAATTACGGTTCCAAGCATTATGATGAGCGACCGTTGAAAGTGGCCAATGCCTCGCTTGCGGCGGATGGCAAAACAGTCCTGTTGGACCTGGACGGGTTTTCCCCCACCTGGTGCATGGAGGTGGTGTACTCCTTCACGGGAACCGTTGGGAAAACCTTCACGGGCAAGCTGCACAACACCATCCACGACCTGCCTGAATGAGCGCCTCTCCGGTGACACCAACAGGAGCGGGCCGGGGAGATTTCCCCGGCCCGCTCCTGTTGGTCGCGCGGTAAGCGCGGATCATTTGATTTCCAAGACGGGCAAGGTGTTGGGGCCCTTGCCGATGGTCGCCTTTAGCGGCGAGGTTTGTGCCTTGCCGTACTTGGCTGGGGCGCGGTTGGTGACGTTGCCGTCGTCTGGCTTGTTGGGTACGAACCATTCGACGGTGATCGTGTAGTTCCCCTCGGGCGCCCCATCATTCCCCTCGTAGGTGGTGACCTCGAAGGATCCATCGGGCTTCACGGTGGCCCGGGGCTTGGGCTCATCCTTCCCCCAGGGCTGGTCCGGGTGAAAGACCAGGGTGGCCCCCGGCGCGGCTTTCCCCAGGATTTTCAGGGTGCCACTGGCCGCCTGGGTGGGCCGGCGGGCCTCCCCGGACGAGCAGCCAACCAACTGGATCAGGGCCGAGGCCACCATCAGGGTGCAAGTCAAACGAAGCCCATCAATCATTGTTGACCTCGCCGCCATCGCGGGTGACCATGCGGGCCAGGGGGCGGATACCCACCGAACTAATGATGGTCCGGACGGAGCCGTCGGCAAATACCGCGTTCACCAAGTTGGAGTGGAAACTGTAGATCTGGCTGGTTCCATCGGTGCCGTAGAAGGTGGAGGAAGGGCCGCCGGCGGCGATGTAGTCGACACCATTGGTCACGTTGATGGCATTGGGACCTGGGGTGGAAGTGCCGGTGGCATCGGTGCCCAGCAGGTAGGGGATTTCACTGGCCGGGCGGCACCAGCCACCACCGTTCACCCGAGCCGTGGCGGAGGCACCCACCGCCAACCTGCCCATGCGGTAGATGTTGGGCCGGCCGGATGATTCGGTCACATGCAGGGTATTGGAAGTGCCATCGATGAAATCTCCCATGCGCAGGTTTTGGGTTTTGCTGATGGCCCCACGGGTGGTGCCGGCCACATCCACCAGACCGGCGGTAGCCAAGCTGGGGTGAACGCCGTAAATGCCGGCGTAGTCGGAATTGGCCACGATGGGTGCCCATGCCGGTGCGCCGTCCGGCGCGCCATCCAACAGGCTGGCGGATGGGGCCGAGGGGCATTCAAGGATTTTGATGCGGACGCTGGTTACCTGCAGGTTAGCCGGGTCGGACCAGTTCAACGCCTGGTTGTAGTTCTTGAACAGGTTGTCTTGCTCGATGTAGGGAAGGATCCAGGTCAACCAGCGCATGCGGACCGTTTGATTCTGGGCCGGGCGCAGGTTGGACGGGAAGTACCCGGTCGCCCCATGGAAATTGTGCAAGGCCAGGCCGATCTGCTTCAGATTGTTGGAGCAGCTCATTCGGTTGGCTGCCTCGCGGACCTTCTGGACCGCCGGGACCAACAGGCCGACCAGCACGGCGATGATGGCGATCACTACCAGCAGTTCAATCAATGTGAATCCACGCCGGACGGTGCGGGACCATGGTGAGGCAAAGCGCATGGCAAAGGCTCCTTAAATAAAGTTGATAAACATGATGATGTTTATTTCGGCCAGAAGATCAAGGCCGAATCATTATTTTGTTGACCAAATTAATAATCATTTGCGCAAGTCAAATATTTACATGAAGTTAAGTCTAATAAAAAATCCAGCGACCCGTTTAGAGGTGGCTGGATTGCCATTTGTTTTCTGAAATCGGCCTGAGATTAAATCCCCAGGCCTCCGTTAAAGCCAAAGCCTTTATTTCCGCCAAAGCCACCGCCCAGGGCGCCTAATCCGCTGTTGCCCAACTGCCCGTTGCCAAACCCGCCCATTCCTCCGCCAAACCCGTTACCAGAGAAGCCGCCACCCTGACCGAATTGCCCACCGCCATAGTTTCCGAATTGGCCGAATTGCCCGCCGCCCAATCCGCCGATGCCACCCAGTTGGCCGAATTGACCACCTTGGCCAAACTGGCCCCCGCCCATGCCCATCTGGCCACCTTGGAACGAGCCTCCGGATCCGCCCAACATGTATCCGGGGGGGATGGGTATCACCGTGAATGGCCCGCCGGATCCGTTGGGGCGCACCACAGTTCCGGGGATGTAGGCACCAAAAGGATTGTTCACGCCCCCTGCCCCGCCGCCTTGAGTGCTACCACCCATGCCCATTTGGCCACCAAAACCGGCCATTCCCATTTGGCCGCCACCCAACTGGCCCCCTAGTCCGAATTGGCCACCACCCAACTGGCCGCCCCCTTGCATGCCGTTGTTCCCGATCTGACCACCGCCGCCTTGGCCGCCTCCAGGCCCAAATCCGGGTGGATAGACCGGTTGGCGTGGCGGGGGGCTCGGCCGGGTTTGTGCCATCAAGGCCGTCAGGGCACCGCAGAGCAATCCAGCAACCAGGATGAATTGTTTGCAGGTATTCATGGTTGCCTCCGCTTATTTGAAATGACCTAAATCGGGAAGCTTTTCCTCACCCATGTAACGGGGCGGGAATTTAAACTTGCGGCCATAAATCGGCTTATTTTTCAGCCCACGCCCGGTTCAGCGGAAGGGTCGTCATCGCCCTCCGCATCCGGCTTGCCCAGCGACTGGATGGCTTTTTTCAGGTCGCGCTGGGTGCGGACGTGCAATTTGCTCCACGGGCAATCCTTGTTTTCGCGGATGGCTTTCCGCTCCTCGGACCGCGCCTTGCGCAACTCCTTCAGCAGGCCGGATTTTTCGAGGCTCAGGCGGGCCAATTCAAAGGCGCCCAGATCCTCGAGGCAGGCGGCGTAGGGCTCACCCAACAAACCTTTCAGCACCGGCCAGCCCACCTCGTCAAAAGGCATGAACTTGCCCGTTGCCACCAGCATTTGGCGCAGGCGGCCATCGAGACAATAGCTGCAATCTGTGGCCGTGAACCGGCAGTTCCGACATCCCTTGGTGGCACCGGCGGTGAGGACCGCCGAGGTGAGCACCTCCATGGGATGCACCGTCAGGGGATCGGTCACCAGACTGTGGCAGCGGATATCCTCCCCGGCCGGACCCTGAAAGTGGTGGCACTGCACCCGCATGTTGCGGATGGGCATGCCTTCCAGCGTTTCGGTGCTGTCAAACCGGATCCCTTTCTCCTTGAGGGCCAGGATCAGGTAGCGCTCCGTCACCAGGGTGAAGGCGTCCTCCACCTCCATGCGGTGGTGGTTATCGGCACCCAGCATGCTGATGCGGCGTTTGAACCAACCAGGCATGTTGTGGGTTTGCCAGAGCAGGCCCGCCGATTCGGCGATGGCGCGGCGCACGAACAGGTTCCACAGCATCACATGCGGCAGCATCAATGATCCTTATCCGATGGGACTGGATGATCCGGCTTCCCCCAACTGTATTCGTCCGGAGGTGGCTTGATTTTCCATACGGCAGGTCCCGTGGCAGACCTTTTGGTGTATGTTAGGGGAAATCTCCCGCCTCAGCCCGCCTCGGGCGACCATCCCGGATCCCCTTCCCTGGAATGGGTTGGAACATGCAGCGCAGCAAGGATTTACGGCATTCGAACCGCCGGGAAGCACTATGCGCCGGGCTGGGTGGTTTTGCCTCCCTTTCGTACCCGGGACTGTTGCGACTACGGGCCGAAGGTGGCGGTCCCGGCGAAGGGGCCAACACCGCGGTGATACTGGTTTGGCTGCGCGGGGGTGCCAGCCACCTGGAAACCTGGGATCCCAAACCGGATGCGCCGGCAGAATACCGTGGCCCCTTCAAAACCATCGACACCCGTACTCCGGGCTTGCGGTTTTGCGAGTTGTTGCCCAGGCAAGCGGCCCTTTCCGACAAGTTCGCCATCATCCGCTCGCTGGCGCACACGGGGCCCGGGCATCCGTCCGGATCGCTGCAGATGCTGGGTGGGGACAAGGATCCCAACGACAAACTGAAACCCGTGTTTCCCGACTTCATGACCGTGGCCCACCGATTGCGATTCGATCCCCACCGGGATCTGCCCAATTATGTCGGCGTGAACCCGGTGGTGCGGTACGACAATTTCACCATCGCCGGACCCGGCTTTCTTGGGGAAAGTTACCAACCGTTCGCGGTGCTGGGGGATCCCAGTTCGCCCACCTTCAAGGTGCCCAACATCGGTCTGGGGGATCCCTCCCGCCAGGGGATGCTGGACCAGCGGTTGGGCCTGCAGAAACAGTTCGACTCGATCAACCGGGCGGTGGATCGGGCCGGCCTGCTGGACACCCTGGACCAGTTCCAAGGCCAGGCACTGCGTCTGTTAACCAGCAAGCGGGCCTCTGAAGCCTTCGACCTGACCCGTGAAAGCCCGAAAACACGCGAGCGATACGGCCTAAACGCCTGGGGCCAGCAATTGCTGATGGCCCGCAGGCTGGTGGAAGCCGGTGTGGAGATTGTGACCAGCACGCTGGACGGCCCCCTGTGCGGGCGCGTGGCGAACTGGGACGACCACGCGGTGAACCACCATGTGTTCGACGCGCTGAAATACCGGGCGCCGTTTTTCGACCAGGCTGTGAGCGCCCTGATCGAGGACATGTTCCAGCGGGGTCTGGACAAACGGGTGCTGGTGGTGGTGACCGGGGAATTCGGCCGCACCCCCAAGATTTCCCATGTGGCCAGCAGCGGCGGGGGCGTGGCCAGCGGCGCGGCCGGCGTGGTGCAACCCGGTCGGGACCACTGGCAGCACGCGGGCTCGATGCTGTTCGCCGGCGGTGGAATCCACGGCGGTCAAGTGATTGGCGCGACGGATAAACGGGGGGAATTTGTCGCCCAACGGAAGGTGGGACCGCACGATTTCCTGGCAACGATCTACCGCCACCTGGGCATCGACAGTTCCACCGTGACCGTGCCGGATCTAACCGGAAGGCCGACGGCGATCGCACCGGACGGCAAGCCGATCCTGGAGCTTTGGAGCTAAGCCTGGATCGGGTTCACTTCATCGGGTGTTTCTGGAAAAAGTCCCAGATCAGGTCGTTGGCGGACAGTTTGGCCGACTTGCCGAAAACCTTCAGGGGCGGGGGCATGCCGGGCCAGGTGTGGCCCCCCTCTTCCACCTCCACCAAGACCACCTCGGAACCGTTCTTGCCGTTGTTGTGTCGCTTGCGAATGATCTTGAGGTCATCGGGCTTGGAAATCTGCTCCACCTCGGGCTGCTCGGCGCAGCAGTCCAGCTTCACCCACATCTTGATGGATTCCTGCACCGTTTTCAGCTTCATGAAAGGGGGCATGTTCTTCTCGGTCATCTGGAAGGAAACGACATTGTCTGCCGTCCCGTGGATATGGAGCACCGGCACCGGACGCTTCGGCTTGCACTCCTCCACGGCCACCGATCCGGCGACCACGGCGATGGCGGCGATGCGATCGGACAACTCGGAAGCAAGCCTGTAACTCATCATGCCGCCGTTGCTGATTCCACAGGCATAGATTCGGTTCTGGTCGATCCGCAAATCCTTGGACAGGTCATCGATGATCTGGCGCATGAAGGCGACATCATCGGCCTTGCTGCCCACACCCTTTTGGAAACCTCCGGCATTCCAGGTGAGTAACTGGCCGAACCCGGTACCGCTGGGAAAGACCACGATGAAATTCGCCTCATCGGCTTTTTTGGACAGGCCGGTAAGGTTTTGCATCATCTTGCCGGTGGTGCCGGCACCGTGGAGGCAGAGCACGAGGGGCGTTGAATTGCCCCGCACGTAGCTGGCCGGGATATGGACGATGTAGGAACGATCGGCCCCGTTGATTTTGGTGGTGCGGGTGTGATCGCCGGGTTGGTGGATATCGCCAGCGTTTGCAATCACCCAGGCCGAAACCAGCGCATGAATTATGGACATGTGCACCTTCCTGATGCGTTTTCATCCCGAATCCAGGTTTCTCACTTGTCAATTTTCGCATCGGCCAGCCAGGGGCGGCAAGCCTGAAATGGTCCAAAAGGCACCAAAAAGGGCCTTACTAGCCCAGCAGTCGCAGGTTCTTGCGCCCTGGTTCCGAACGGGCAACAATCGCCTATCGAAGGTTCACCGGACGACCCCATGAAATCGACCCGCTTGGCGATCTGGGCACTTCTGCTTGTCACACTTTCCTGCCCCGCCAGCGACTGGCAAGCGGGAGCGGCGAAAGTGGACATCACCCCCACTGGACAGGTCCCCCTTGCGGGCTACGGCGGCAAGACCCGCTTGCCCAGCCGGGTGGAGCATCCCATTTGGTTGAAAGCGATCGCCTTGCGCCATGGCAATGGCAAACCGCATGTGCTGGTGACCGCCGATCTTGTGGGTTTGAGCCAAAGGATGGTGAAGGAGATCGCCACCAGGGCCAAAAAAATCCATGGGCTGGAGCGCGGCCAACTGGTCCTGAACTGCTCGCACAACCACAGTTGCCCGGTCACTGGGGATGTGCTTTGGCTGTACTATGACTTGACCAGTGAAGAGGAGAAAGCGCGCAACGCGTACACCGAAAGGATCAATAACTTCTATTCGGAAGTGATTGGCAAGGCATTGGCCAATCTTGAGCCAGCCGAGCTTTCCTACGGCCAGGGCCTTGCCGGCATCGCGGTCAATCGCCGCCGGTCTCGGCCGGGCGGCCGGGCCCTTCCCGGGCCTGTGGACCACGATGTGCCCGTGCTGGCAGCCACAGACAGGCGCACCGGCAAGCCCGCGGCGATCCTGTTCGGCTACAGTTGCCACACGACCACCCTCTCGGGCACCACCATCAACGGCGATTACTCCGGCTATGCGCAGATCGAGCTGGAAAACCGTTTTCCCGGAGCGGTGGCCTTGTTCGCGCAAAACTGCGGCGGCGACGCCAACCCACTGCCACGTTTGATGACCCAGGACAGTGAAAGGGCTTTGGCTCTGGCAAACGGTTACGGGAACATCCTGGCCGAGGCAGTGACACAAGTGATGGGAGGAAGCATGCATCGGTTGTCAGGGCCCCTTGCCAGCGCCCTGGGTGAAACGGAACTGCTGCTGCAACCTGGCAAAACCGCCGCGCAATTGCGGGCCGAATTGCCCAAGTCGGGCGGACTCACAGCGCGAGCCACCAAACACCTGCTGCGCCAATGGGAGAACGGCGGCCCTCCCGACCGAGTGCCATACCCAGCACAGGTATGGTCTTTCGGGCCGGGGCTCACTTTCTTCGCCCTCACGGGGGAAACCGTGGTTGACTATTCATTGCGCCTGAAACGAGAGCATGGTTTTGAGAGCACCTGGGTGGCGGGCTACAACAACGATTTGCTGAGTTATGTCCCCTCGCGACGGGTGCTGCTGGAAGGCGGCTACGAGGGAACCGATTGCATGCTGGAATATGGTCACCGCGCCCCCTACATGCCGGATGTCGAGGAGAGGATCATCACGCTGGCGAACGGGCTGGCGAAGGCGGTCAGGCGATGAGCAAGCGGCTGCGATTGATTTTCCTTGTCCTCCTGAGCGGGCGATGCCTCGGCCAGGGCCTGACCCCCGAACAGGCGGTTGCCCGGATGAAACCGGCGGACGGCTTCCAGGTCACGGTGGTTGCCAGCGAACCGCAGATCCGTCAGCCCGTTGCGATCGACTTTGATGAACGGGGCCGGCTGTGGGTGATGCAATATCTGCAATACCCGAATCCCGCCGGTTTGAAACGGGTGCAAGTGGACCGTTATTCGCGTACCCGGTACGACCGGGTGCCGGAACCACCGCCCAAGGGGCCCCGTGGAGAGGACCGGCTGACCATTCTCGAGTCCGACCCTTCGAACCCGGGACAATTGAAGGTCAAGGATTTTGTGGGTGGCTTGAACCTGGCCAGCGGGTTCGCCTTCGGTCATGGGGGCGTTTTTGTGCTGCAGGTGCCCTACCTGCTTTTTTACCCCGACCGGGACAGGGATGACCGACCCGATGGAGACCCGGAAGTCTTGCTGGAAGGCTTCGGCATGGAGGACGCACACTCCGTGGCCAATTCACTGACCTGGGGCCCTGATGGTTGGTTGTATGGCTGCCAGGGAAGCACCGTAACCGCCCGGATTCGGGGGATTGAATTCCAGCAGGGGGTTTGGCGCTACCATCCACTGACACGCAAATTCGAGCTTTTTTGCGAGGGAGGCGGCAACTCGTGGGGTCTGGATTTCGACCGGCACGGGCATCTCCTCTACAGCACCAATTTCGGCCCGCATATCCTGTTGCACGCTGCCCAGGGAGGTTATTTCTGGAAGCAATTCGGCAAACATGGGGATCTGCACAACCGTTTCGCCTACGACCACATCGACCATGCACCCCATGCCAATCCCCGCGGCGGGCATGTCACCACCGGTGGCATCGTGTACCGTGGCGGACAATTCCCCATGGAGTTCGAGGGTGCTTATATTGGCGGTGACTTGCTGGGGCATGAGGTGCTTTGGCACCAACTGCTTGCCAACGGGTCCTCCTTCCGTACCAGGCTGGGTGGGGTGCTCTTGGCCGGCAACGACCCCTGGTTCGCACCCTGCGATGTCTGCCTGGGACCGGACGGTTGTGTTTATGTGGCGGATTGGCATGACCAGCGGACGGCCCACCCTGACCCCGACGCGGAGTGGGACCGAACCAACGGTCGGGTTATCCGAATTTCCCATGGGAAACCGGCTTCCTTGGGCCCGTTTGACATGGGCGGATTCACGCATGAGCAGTTGTTGGCGGAATTGTCTGGCCCAAACCAGTGGAGAGTGCGCACGGCCCGAAGGATCCTCGCCCAGCGACGCGACCCCGAACTGATTCTGCCGCTGCGCGCCCGACTGGAGTCGGCCAGCACCACTGAGCTGGCCCTCGAATATTTGTGGACAATGGTTGCCTGCGGCGGGTTGACAGAGGAGTACGCCCGGGGACTTCTATCCAACGCCTCGGCTCCCATCCGCATGTGGGCCGTGCAAATGCTGGGTGACCGGGAGTACCTAGGGGAAAAAACCCATGAAGCCCTGGCGAGACTCTCAAGAGCTGAAAAGGAGCCGCATACCCGCAGGCAATTGGCCTGCACGGCGCAAAGGGTTCCAGACAAGTTGGGACTGGATCTGGTGGAAGGGTTGCTGGACCATCCGATCGATCCCTCCGATCCGCAGATGACCAAACTGGTTTGGTGGGCCCTGGAGCGCCACTGCCTGTCAGCCCCCGAAAAGGCAGTGGCCATCCTATCCAAACTGAATGGTCCGGTTGCTGATTATCTGCAAACACGCATGGCCCGGCGACTAATTGCAGCGGGGAGGAAGGAATGCGACCTCGCCTGCCTGGGCCTTGGCACCACCACTCCACTGCTGGAGGCCATGGAAAACGGTTGGATGGAACGGCAAGGCGTTTCAAACACCCATCCCGCCGCATCCCTGATCGAGGCCTGGCGAATCGCCGCGGCGCGTGAACCCGCAGCCACCCGGATTTTGGCCCGGGCCGGAGAATTGGACGCGATCGCCACCTGGACAGGATGGGTGGAGGATTCGAAACGATCGGCGGTTGACAGGGCGAGGGATCTGGCCGGGCTGGCCGAGGTGGCCCCGACATCCTCCGTCCGCGACCTGCTATCGCGCCTTGATTCCCCGGATCCAACCCTGCAAAGGGCGGTGCTGACAGCGTGGCAACGCGTCGGGGAATCCGCCGACGCCACCAGAATCATCCGGCAGTACCGGGCCAGCCCAAAACCGGTCCAAGCCCGAATCCGTTCCGTGTTGCTGAGCCGCAAGGATTGGGCCGGCGCCTTGCTGGATGCCATCCGCCTGAAAGGCATCCCTGCCGGGGATTTTTCAGCGGATGAGGTAAGCGTGGTTGCGACCTACCGCGACGAACAATTGAGCGGGCAAGTCCGTGCGATTTGGGGAAAAATACAGCCGCCCACCAGCGAGGAGCGATTGGCGGAGATTCGCCGGCTGAACAACGACCTGCGTGCCGGCAAGGGGGACGCCACACGAGGCAAGCCACTTTTCGCCACGAAATGTGGAACATGCCACAAACTGGGTGGAGAAGGAGGCGCCATCGGCCCCGACCTGACCCAGGCCAACCGATCGGATTCCCAGTTCCTTCTCGCCAGCCTGGTGGACCCCAGCAATGTGGTGCGCAAGGAATACCTGACCCATTTGGTGGAGACCAAGAGAGGTGTGACCCACTCTGGCATCATCGTGTCACAAGGCGCCGAGGGTGTGACTCTGGTCAATGCGAAGAATGAACGGGCCACGATCCCGACAACCGAGATCGAAAGCCTGACGGAATCTCCCGTATCCCTCATGCCCGAAGGCCTGCTGAAGGAGCTGACCCCTTCCCAGTTGCGGGACCTATTCGCGTATCTGCAGGACAAGCATGAACCAGGAGCCAAATAATGGGGATCTCATTAGCCCGGGCGTTGATGGTGTTGGTCGCCGGAGCACCCTTCCTTGCCGCCCAGGCGCCTGAAAGGAGCTACGCCAACCAACTGAAACCCCTGGCCAATCCGGCACCACTACTCAACGATCACCCGGATTTTGTGGCGCCTGTCCGGGAAGTCGCCCGATATGAGGCGCCCGCCTTGGTGATGGACGAGGGGGCCGGCCTTTCCGTGCGGGCATGGCGGTTCAGCTACAACGCACGCGGCATCATTGAGATGCCTAATTTCCTGAAAGGCTCCGCCACGGCGGTGATCATGGTCCACCCGTGGGGCATCGACGACGGGCAGGGCTGGAAAACTCCCGAACCAGCGGGAGTTTGCGACTTCTGCACCCCCATCAAAAACAAGGTGGCATCACGCCACACCCGGGAGGTGGTGGACCCCTTCCTGGCCTCGATGCGGGGCACCGTCGCCTTGACGCTTTTCAGCCTGCCGGGAAACGAGGACCCGATCCGGAAAAAAATGTACCGTTCGTTCCGTGGAAAACCAACCCCGGAGGAGCGCAATGAGGGCGCCAGGCAGTTGACCGAGAAATTGAACACCTTCAACTACCATGGCAAGATTTTGCCCTCCACCCTCAAGCTTTCCACCAACAGCCCGGTGATCGACTATTTCAGGCAGTTTCCGGGCCTGGATGCCGGGGCCGGGTTCAACGGGGCCGGATTCTGGGACTTGCCTGTTCCGATCACTAGCGACATCCGCCACCAGCCGGATGATGTGGTGATCTACGACTCGGAAGGATATCCGCCGCTTAGGGATTTCCTGAAAAAGAACTGGATCCGCCATGTTTTGCTGACCGGGTACGCCACGGACATGTGCTACTGCAAAACAACGGCCGGATATGGGAACCTGGCCAAGGACTTCAATCTGTTCCTGGTGGGCGACGCGTCCTTGGCGACTTTTCCCTCGAACGATTCACCCAAGCATGCCACCAACGCGGCATTGTCTTACGCGGCGCTGAACCACCTGATCACCCAGGTTTCGTGGGTGAAGAAAACCGGCACCGGGAAAACCTCGCCATGACAAAGACCTTGCCCGGAAGGCGCGCGGCCTTGGGGACACTTGCCCTTGGCACCTGCGGGCTGGCTGCCTGGCGGGCCAGCCGGGGCCAGGAAAGACCAGCTCCGATGGCCAAGGTCGCCCTCACACTGGATCTTGAAATGTCCCGTAATTTTCCAAAGTGGGAAGACACCCACTGGGATTACGACAAGGGCAATCTGGATCAGCCTGCCAAGGAATATACTGTTCGCGTTTGTGACGCGGTTCAGAAGGCGGGCGGAAAAGCGCACCTGTTTGCGGTGGGACGGCTTTTCGAGCAGGGGGATGTGGAGTGGCTGAGGCGGCTCAGCGTTCTTGGGCACCTGGTGGGCAATCACACCTACGACCATGTGAATGTGACGGCTCGTCGCTTGGAGGAAGTGCAGTACCGTTTCAATCGTTCCCCGTGGCTGGTGGAGGGGAAAAGCGCCGACCAGGTGATCCGGGAAAATATCCGTTTGGCGGGTGTCGCGATAGAAACCCGCCTGGGATCCCGGGCCGCCGGCTTTCGCACGCCGGGGGGCTTTGCCGACGGTTTGGCCGGCAGGCCGGATGTGCGGGCCTGGCTGAAGGAATCAGGTTACTCCTGGGTGAGCGCCAAATACCCGGCCCATCCTGCCGCCAAGACGGGGGTGGAACCTGACGAGGCCTATCTCCGTTCATTGGTGGAGGCCCAGCAGAGGGCCCAGCCTTTCCGCTATCCCGATGGAATGATAGAAGTGCCCATGAGCCCCATCAGCGATATCGGAGCATTCCGAACCGGGCGCTGGAAGCTGGAATGGTTTTTGCGAGCCATAAGGACTTGCCTGGAAGCGGTGATTGAGAAAGGTGGGTGTTTTGACTTCTTGGCCCATCCCTCCTGCCTGGGGGTGGTGGATCCCGGGCTGGAAACAGTTCAACTCATCACGGAAACCGTGGCGCGGAACAGCCACCGGGCCAAGCTTTGCACGCTGGATGAACTGGCAGCCACAGCAGGCTGAGGTCGATGACGGACTGCTATGATGGGGCGGTCAGTATCCTGAGTAATCAACAGGTCAGCCCATGCCCTCCGCCCTGCAGACTGTCAAATCTCCGCCCGCGGAAGAACCGCTGCTTCTCTGGTTGGTGAAAGCGCTGGCTCCGATGAAGCGCACGCGGGTGAAGCAACTGCTGCAGCACGGACGCGTGCTGGTGAACGGTGCCATCGTCACCCGCCACGACCACCCCGTGGCCCCTTCCGACACGCTGGCGATGTTGCCCGAGGGTGCCCTGCCACCCACCGAGTTTTTGGCGCAGGCTGCCGGGAAGACAGCCAAGCCCCCATTCCACATCGTTTTCAGCGATGACCATTTGCTGGTGGTGGAGAAACCCAGCGGACTATTGTCCGTGGCCAACGGGCCCCACAAGACAAACACCATGTTCGCCAAGCTTCTCGAATGGCTGGACACGCAAAAAGCCGGCCGGCCCCATGTGGTGCACCGTCTGGACCGCGAGACCTCGGGCCTGATGGTCTTCGCGCGTACCCGGCAGATCGCCGATGACTTGCAGGAAAATTGGGACACCGTGAAAAAAACCTACCTGGCGATCTGCGAGGGCCATCCCCGGCCTGCCCAGGGAACCGTGGACAACCTGATCGAGGAGGGACGCGACCTGAAGGTGCGCGTGGTGGACCGGCCCGGGCCCGAGGTTCGGCGATCGATCACGACCTACCGCACACTTTCCACCCACGGCAACCTGTCGCTGGTGGAACTGGGGCTGGAAACCGGCAGGAAGCACCAGATCCGCGTGCACTTGGCCCACCTGGGCTGCCCGGTGACGGGGGACGAGTTGTACGGGGCCACCCTGAACCCTTGCGGGCGAATCGCCCTGCACGCCTGCAGGCTGGAATTCCCCCACCCGGCCACCGGCCGTGTGCTGTCATTTGAATCTCCCCTGCCCGACCCCATGCGCAAGATGGTGACCTGACACCGCGGAGAGACCGGCCATGGAGCTGATGGCACTTGCCAAGGCGGAACTGCATGTGCATCTGGAGGGCACGCTGGAGCCCGACATGCTGTTGGCGCTGGCCCGCAAAAACCAGGTGAGCGTTCCCTACGCCAATCGGGAAGAGGTATTGGCAGCCTACCGTTTCGGGTCATTGGACGCGTTTTTGAAGCTGTACTACGCCGGCATGGCTGTGCTTCGCACCCCGGAGGATTTCACCGCCCTGACCGAAGCTTATTTCGACAAGGTGGCTGGCCAGGGTGTGAAGCACGCGGAACTGTTTTTTGACCCTCAGGCCCACCGGGATAAAGGCCTGACCTTTGCCCAGATACTGGCAGGGATCGAAGAGGGATGCCGGCGCGCCCGGGCCAGGCACGGCATCTCCAGTTTGCTGATCCCGTGCATCCTGCGGCACCTGGATCCGGATGCGGCGCTTCGACTGGTGGACGAGATGCTGCCCCACAAGGACCGAATCGTGGCGGTGGGACTGGATTCGAGTGAGCAGGGCAGGCCGCCCAGCCTGTTTGTCCAGGCCTTCCAGCGGGTGCGCGACGCGGGGCTGAAAACCGTGGCCCATGCAGGCGAGGAAGGGCCAGCCGAATACATCCAGCAGGCAATCGACCTGCTGGGGGTCAGCCGAATCGACCACGGGGTCCGGATTTTGGATGATGCCGAGTTGACCAGGAGGGTGGCACGGGCAGGCATACCGCTTACCGTCTGCCCTGTCTGCAATGTGCGGCTGGGTGTGTTTGGCACCTTGGAGCAACACAACTTGCCGCAATTGATCGAGGCTGGCCTGGCGGTCACCCTCCACTCGGATGACCCGGCCTACATCCAGTCTTATATTGGCGACAACTATGTCGCCTGCGCTCAGAGGCTGGGCATTCAGGAAAGCACCTTGCGCACCATCGCCCGGCGCTCCTTCACCGCCAGCTTTTTGCCCGAAGCGGAAAGAAAGAGGCTATCGGAACTGGTTAGCTGACAGGATTTCCTTCAGGTCAATCTCCGCATCAAATGGACTGTTCCGCCACTTCCCCGGGGAATAGTTTCAGCAGCTTGCGCAACTTGGGGTCTATCACCACCTGGCAATACGGCTGGAAGCCATGGGTGTTGTAGTAGTCCTGATGGTACGCCTCGGCGGGCCAGAAAGCAGGTTCGGGAGGAGGGACCACTTCCGTCACGATGGGTGAGGAGAAAACACCCGAAGTTCCCAACGCCCGGATCACCTCGTGACTGACCCGGGCCTGTTCCTCCCCGTTACAGAAGATTACCGACCGGTACTGGGTCCCCACATCCGCGCCCTGGCGGTTCAGGGTGGTGGGATCATGGAGGTGGAAAAATACCTCCAGCAACTTTCCGAAGGGAAGGACCAGGGGATCAAATGTGACCCGAACCACCTCGGCGTGGCCGGTTTCCCCCGAGCAAACCTGCTGGTAGGTGGGGTGCTTCAGAGCTCCGCCAGCGTAACCCGAGGTGACCGCCGACACCCCCTTCAGGCGCTGAAAAACCACCTCCAGGCACCAAAAGCAGCCGCCACCCACCACCGCCACCGTCTGCCCCATGACGAAACTCCCATGCGCGGAAGGGTTTCCGCCCTTCAGACCGCCAGAAAAAGTTGGTTAAATTGAGTGTAGGTCTGAATTCGCATTCGCGACGGGCGATGGTCGCCCGGGAAAACGATGCGCGGCCCCGTCCAAATGATGGTGACCCGCCCGATGAGCAGGCAACCCCTCGACATGGATCACCGGGTAACCGTGCCCGATCTGGTGGCGGCCAAGCGGGCTGGCCGGCGCATCACCATGCTGACCGCCTACGATCATCCGACCGCGCTGCTGCTGGACGAGGCGGGGATCGACTGCCTGCTGGTGGGGGACTCGCTGGGGATGGTGGTACAGGGGCAGCCGGACGCCCTGGGTGTGACCCTGGACCAGATGATTTACCACGGGCGCATGGTTGCCCGCGCCGCCAAGCGGGCGCTGGTGATCGTGGACATGCCGTTTCTCAGTTACCAGGTCAACGATGACGAGGCGGTACGCAACGCCGGGCGAATCCTTCAGGAAACAGGGGCCCACGCCGTGAAGCTGGAGGGTGGGCGGCGGAATGTGGGCGCCATCAGGCGCATGGTGGATGCGGGTATCCCGGTGATGGGCCATGTGGGGCTGACCCCGCAATCAGTCCGGCGTCTGGGCGGTTTCAAGGTGCAGCGCGATGCCGACGGCCTGCTGGCCGACGCCAAGGCGGTGGAGGAGGCTGGAGTCTTCGGCGTGGTGGTGGAATGCGTGCCCGCGGAATTGGGCAAGCGGGTCACCCAGGCGCTGGGAGTTCCCACCATTGGGATCGGCGCGGGGCCGGCATGCGATGGCCAAGTGCTGGTGATCAACGACCTGTTGGGCCTGGAGCAAACGGTGAAGCCGAAGTTCGTCAAGCAGCAGGCCGATCTGGCCGGTGTGATCCGCGCGGCGGCGCAGCGCTACGCCAACGAGGTGCGCGAAGGCGCCTACCCGGGCCCCGACCATGTCTTCAGCTAACCGGTTGCCGCTCCCGGGGGAACGGCCATGACCGGGCCCGTGGGGGAGGATCATTTCATCCCGCTGCGCAAGGCCGAGTTGGCCGGCCTTCTGGCGAGCCAATCGCCCGACGCCGACCAACAGGAATGGCTGCGTTTTTTCGGAATCTGTAGCGCCCTTTTCCACCATTACTTCCAGGTGCATCTGGACAACCTGAAGGATCTGTACGCCCCGTTCGATCCGGACACCGACACCAGTCCCGTGACCGACTTGGCCCCGTCCGCCGAACTGGAGCAGGAATCAGCCTTCTTTGAGTTGCTGGACCGGCTTCTGCAACAAGGCAACTTCCGGCAGATCGGCTGGGAGCAGGTGGCAACCGGACAGGGCAGGCGCTCCCGAATGGGGCTGCAAATGCGCATGGATCCGAGCGTGTTCGAACGCCTGGAGATCCATGTGCGCGGCGAGAGCATGATGGAGCGCAAGCGCGAGCACTGGTGGAAGGTGTGGGAACCGAAAAAGCAAAAGGTACCCATCCACCACCGCATGCTGCTGGCGCTGAGACTCAAGCCCCGACCTGAAATCAATGGCGATCTGCCCCGCGAGGGGATCCACCTGAAGCTGTTCCGCCGTGTGCCCAAGGAGGATCTGGAGATGCTGCTGCCTGGCAGCAGGCTGCGCCTTTCCGGACTGGACAAGGGGCTGGTGGGATTCCCGCTGGTAACAGGGGTCATCATGCTGCTGGGCAACGCGCTGCTGGCCATCCTTTCGGCTGGCTTCGGCGTGCTGGGGAGCTTGCTAAGCTGGTCGGCGGCTATCGCGCTGGGCGGATACGGTTTCCGGACTTTCACGGCGTGGAAGTCCAAGCGCACGCATTACAACCTGAGAGTGAGCAAGCACCTGTACTACCAGAAACTGGACAGCAATCTGGGGGCTGTGCTCCGACTGGTGGACGAGGCTGAGGAGCAGGAATGCCGGGAAGCCTGGCTGGCCTACCACGCGCTGGTGAACCATGCCCCCGCGGACGGCTGGACAGCGGTCCAATTGGAGGCGCATTGCGCCGGCTGGCTTTCGGGCGTGCTGGACCACCGGGTTGGTTTTGAGGTGACCGACGCGCTGGGTAAACTGCTTCGCCTGGAGGTGGTGGCCGAGGAGGCGGGGCTGTACCGGCCGCTGCCCCTTCGGGAAGCTGTGCTGAAACTGGACGCCATCTGGGACGGGCTTTTCCCGGCCAACGCCCACACCATGAACGAGGGAGCCTGTCGCCTGGCCGAAAAACTGGGTGACGGCAAAATCACGAAGGCTCTGAAACCGAGGTTTTGACATGTCGTTCGTGAAAAAGCACCGCGATCCGCAGGAATGGATCGCCGAGGCTATGGGACAGTTTGAATCCTCCGGCATACGCAAGGTGTTCGACCTGGCGCGCAAGCTGAAGGACCCGGTGAACCTGAGCATCGGCCAGCCCGATTTCCCGGTGCCCGCGGCTGTGCGCAAGGCGGCGATTGACGCCATTGACCGCGGGCAGAACAGCTACACGGTGACCCAGGGTCTGCCGGAACTGCGCGAGGGCATCCTAGCGCGGGCCAAGGCCACGCTTCCCGCCGAATGTTTCGCGGATCGCTCGATCCTCATGACCTCGGGCACCACCGGCGCACTGGTTCTGGCGCTGAACTGCGTGCTGAATCCAGGCGACGAAGTGCTCGGTTTCGACCCGTGGTTCGTGATGTACCCGAACCTGGTGGCCCTGGACGGCGCCCGTTTCATCGCGGTGGACACCGCCCCCACCTTCGTGCCGGACCCCGACCGGGTGCGTGCGCTCATCACCCCGAGGACGAAGGTGATGATCATCAACTCCCCCGCCAACCCGACGGGGGCGCTGTGGCCCGAGGAGGTGCTGCGGGCCTTGGCGGAGCTTTGCCTGGAAAAGGGCATCCTTTTGATCTCCGACGAGATCTACAGCATGTTCTCCTACGATGGCCCGTTCATCAGCCCGGCGCGTTTCAACCCGCAAACCCTGGTGATCGACGGATTCAGCAAAAGCCACGCGATGACCGGCTGGCGCGTGGGCTACGCGCACGGCCCCACCCGTCTCATCGAGGAGATGATCAAGCTGCAACAGTTCACATTCGTCTGCGCGCCCAGCATGGCGCAACATGGGGCGATCGCCGCCCTGGATGTGGACATGTCCGCCGAGGTGGCCAGCTACCGGGAGCAGCGCGACTTCATCCGCCGGGAACTGGCGCACGATTACGACATCGGCCAACCGGGCGGGGCGTTCTACCTGTATGCGCGCGCCCCACATGGGCGTAACGGCACCGAGTTTGTCGCGGAGGCGATCAACCGCAACCTGCTGATCATTCCGGGCAAGGTATTCAGCCACCACGACACCCATTTCCGCATCAGCTACGCGGCCACCATGCGCACGCTGGAGCGGGGCGTTGAAATCCTGAAGGAAATGGCCAGGGGCTGATTCAGCCCGGCTGGACCGACACCACAAACCCTTCACCGGCGCGCATCACCATGGGCGGCGATAGGGTCACCCATCCCCCCTCCCCCACCACGCAACGCGCCAGCTCGGGCCCGGCCTGGTGGGAAATGTCTGCCTGCCAACGAAACAAGGTCACCCGCAACCCGGCGCCAACCCCTTCCAGATGGAAACGGTCGATCAACCGGTCCTCCTCGAACCGAAAGGTGAAAACAGGATCGCGATAGAGCGGGATCACGCCCCGTTTCCCCGTTTGCGGGACCGGGATGGGCTGATCAGCTTCTCTTTCTCGGAACGGGGAAGTTTCTTGATGGCCACCTCACGGCGCAGGGCTTCGCCATGCCCGTTTTGGGCCTCGCGCCAGAGCATTCGCACCGGCAGCCTGGCGCGTGTGTAGCGGGAAGCGGTGCCAGCATTGTGCTGGGACAGCCTTCGGTCGGGATCGGTGCTGATGCCGGTGTAGAGTGTCCCGTCGGCGCAGCGCAGCAGGTAAACCCACCACTGTGCCGGTTCGCTCATTGCGCGTCTGCCAGGGGTTTCAACTTGATGTTCTTGTACCAACAGTCGGAACCGTGATCCTGCAGGCCGATGTGGCCGGCGCGGGGATGTGTCTTTGCGGCGTTGCCAAACTTGTGGGCGGTGCCGTCTGGCCGGAGGCCGACCTTGTCGAACTGGTCGAGATTGATGGTGTTCACCACCGCGCCATTGACCTCCACGGTAATTTTGGGGCCCAGGCAGGTGAGGGTCAGGTGGTTCCACTCGCCGGCGGGCTTCATGGCGTTGCGGTCAGGCTTGGCCAGGTCATACAGGGCGCCGGTGTCATGGTAACCGGCCGTGGTGGTGTCATCGATGGCCACCTCCAGACCGTTGAATCCGACATCCTTGCCGGGCCGGGGCTCCAGGGGGCTGGTACGGATGAACACGCCTGAGTTGCATTTGGGGCTGATCTTGAAATCGAGCGACAGGACAAAATCACCCCGTGGAGTCTCATGGGTGAGCATGTAGTCGGTGGGGTGGGGATTCAGGGCACCATCCTGCACATGGCTCATAGGCAGGGGCTTCCCTTTGGGGGTCTTCCAGCCCCGGGTGGTGTTGCCATCGAACAGGAGAACCCAGCCCTCGGACTTTTCCCGGGGGGATAATTGGTTGCCTTGGCCGATGGCGTTCAGGCCCCCAAAAACCGCCAAAGCCAGGGCGAGGAACCTTTGTTTTGCCATGCTGCACCCTGCGCTTTCCCTAAAGAACAGCACATCCGAAGAAATCGCTACAGTTTGCCCAGCCTAACAGACGAAACAAAGATATTGGATCCCGTCCGTCCGCATCGAGGCCAGCTGGCATGAAAATCCTCAACCCAGCCCTCCAAGCAGATTTGGACGCCGGCAAGCCGGTGAAATTGAATCTGGGCGGGGGCCTTCGACCCCTTCATGGGCACTATCTGCTGGATCTGGTGGACCTGCCGGGTGTGGATGTGCAGGCCGACCTGAATGAGCCGCTCGACCAACTGCCCACCGGATCGGTGGATGCGGTTCATTGTCGGCATCTGCTTGAGCACATCGACAACTTGCTACCCTTGCTGGAAGAACTGCACCGGGTGGTTCGGCCGGGCGGTGAAATCGACATCCGGGTGCCGCATTTCTCCAATCCCTACGGGTATTCCGATCCGACGCACGTGCGTTTTTTCGGACTGTATTCCTTCTATTACTTCGCCGAGGACCGGGACCAACCCCGTCGCAAGGTTCCGGCCTTTTACAGCCGGTGTCGGTTCCAGGTGAAGCAGATCCATATCCGGCTGATGCATGCCACCTGGTTCGACAAGGCGGTTCGTTCGGTGCTGCAACCTTTGATCAATCTCTCCAGCGGCTGGCAGGACTGGTACGAGCGCCGGCTGTGCCAGCTTTTCCCGGCCAACGAGATCCAATACCGGATCACGCCGGTGGCCCAAGCGCAGGAAAAGGCCGTCGCGCGGGCGGCCTGACCTTACCCCTCCCACCCCTTCCGTGGCTCGGGCCGGATCAGGCGGTCCAGTTCCGGCATCCCCTTCACCTTCAGGTTGGCGCTATCCCACTCCAGCCGGGTGCCTGGTGCCCTTAGCGACAGCACGCCCAGCAGCACTGTCTCGGTCATGGGTCCCGAATAACCGAAGTTGGCCACCGGCTTGGGGCCTCCCTTGCAGGCGCGGATGAATTCCTCGTAGTGCCCGGGGGATCGCTCCATGGTCTTGGGCACCTTGAGGGCCTGCTCGCGCAGGTCGCCTGGCAGCACCTGCGGCATGCCCCCGTGCGAGGAATGGAACATCTTGCCCTTGCTGCCGATGTAAAGCACGCCGTTGTCCGGCAGGCGTTGGCCGGCGGGCAATTCAGCAGGTGCGGGCGGCATCAGGCCTCCGTCGTACCAGGTGAGATGGACGGGGGGCCGGCCGTTCTTGCCTGCGAAGGTGAAATAAATCACCGTGGCGATGGGAAATGAATCGTTGTTGGGTTTGCCATCCACCACGCTTCCATCCAGCGTGACGCGGGACTCCACCACCGAGGGGGCCCCCAATTCCAACGCCCAGATCGGGTGGTCGAGGATATGGCAACCCATGTCGCCCAAGGCGCCGGTGCCGAAATCGAGCCACCCGCGCCAGCTATGAGGGGCATAGGCCGGGTTGTAGGGGCGGTAGGCGCGGGGCCCCAGCCACAGGTCCCAATCAAGCGTGGCCGGGGTGGGCGGTGTGTCTTTGGGTCGGCCGATTCCCTGCTTCCAGAGTTTACCGGCCCGGTCACTCCAGGCGTGCACCTCAAGCACCTCACCGATCAGGCCTGATCGGATCCACTCGTTGGTGAGACGGGCCCCCTCGGTGGCATGGCCCTGGTTTCCCATGGAAGTCATCACGCCGGCCTTTTGCGCGGTCTCGTAAACCGCCCGGCATTCACCCAGGGTTTGCGTGAGCGGTTTTTGGCAGTAGACATGCTTGCCCTGCTTGAGGGCAGCCAGCGTGGCGACAGCATGGGTGTGATCGGGGGTGCCCACGGAGACGGCATCGATATGCTTGGCCTCCTTGTCGAGCATTTCCCGAAAGTCCTTGTACTTGCGCGCATTTTTGTGGCCGCCCAAAGTACCGGCGGCGCGCTGCTCATCGACATCGCAGAGAGCCACATATTCCGCTCCCAGGCGGGTGAAGGTACCGACATCCCCGCCGCCCATGCCGCCCACCCCAATTCCAGCCATCCGCACCCGCTCACTGGGGGCGATAAACCCGGGGCCGCCGAGGACATGGCGTGGAACCACCGTCACGGCCATGGTCCCGGCTGCCAGGTGGGAAAGGAATTGCCTGCGGCTGACCTGTTTGCGCCAGGAGGTGTTGCGGGCCATCGGGGTCGCTCCAAAAAGTAGGGCCATTCGCACGGTGGGTTGAAGTCAGCAGTTTCACCCGGGTGGTAGCCGGGTGCAAGGACTGGGCCATTTCTGGAGCCATTCTCATCTTTTGTTGCCGATTATTCCGGCTCACCCTGAGTTTTGCCTGGTTTGCCTGAACTTCCGCCCGGTTTGAAACGGAGCTAAGATAGAAGAACCCTCCTGGGCCCCCACTGGCCCACCATCCCGCCTGAAGGCGCTGCGGAAACCCTAGGCATGCTTTCCCTGGCAATTATTCCCGCGCTGGCAGCAACCGCCTTATCTGCCGGCCCGGATGCCGCCTTTTTTGAGAACAAGGTCCGCCCGGTGCTGGTGGAGCACTGCCAGAAGTGCCATGGCAGCGGCAAGCAACAAGCGGGCCTGCGTCTGGATGGGGCAAGCTGGTTGAAAAAGGGAGCTGACACGGGCCAGGTGGTGGTGCCCGGCCAACCCGAAAAGAGCAGTCTTTTCACCGTGCTGTCACACCAGACCGATCTGAAAATGCCCCCCAAGGGTAAACTTCCCCAGCAGCAGATCGACGATATTGGCAGGTGGATACGTGATGGGGCCGTGTGGCCCGACGATGGAAAGACCGCCGCGGCGGCTGTTCCATCCGCGGAATCGGCCCGCAAAATGCACTGGGCCTTCCGGCCGGTCGCCAACCCTGCCCTGCCCGAGGTGCGCAACCCGGGTTGGGTGAAGGATCCGTTGGACCGTTTCGTCCTGGCCGGTCTTGAAGCGGCCAACCTGCAACCGGCTCCGGAAGTGGACCGGGAAAAATTCATACGCAGGGTCAGCTATGACCTGATCGGTCTGCCCCCCTCCCCCCCCGAGATTGACAACTTCCTGGCGGATCAAAAAGACGGGGCGCACGAACGCCTGGTGGACAGATTGCTGGCAGACCTGCGCCATGGGGAACGGTGGGCCAGGCACTGGATGGATTTGGCCCGGTATGCCGACACCAAGGGCTATGTCTTCCAGGAAGACCGCAACTACCCCTTCGCCTGGACCTATCGCGACTGGCTGGTTAACGCGTTGAACGCGGACATGCCTTACGACCGTTTCGTGTCGCTGCAGATCGCCGCCGACACCATGGCGGATGTGGAGCGGAAAAATCTGGCGGCATTGGGTTACCTGACCTTGGGACGCAGATTTCTGAACAACATCAACGACATCATCGACGACCGGATCGACATCACCATGCGGGGGCTGCAGGGACTAACCCTGAGTTGCGCCCGCTGCCATGACCACAAGTTCGACCCGCTGAGCATGAAGGACTACTACGGGCTATACGGCGTGTACGCCGGCAGCACGGAGGACCAAACGGACCTGGAAGACCCCAAAGGGCCCAAGGCGGAGGCCTTCCAAAAGGAACTGGCCGAGCGGAAAGCCAAGGTGGAACGGAAACTGGATGAGTACCGCAAGTCGGTGCCGGAAAAACTGCGGAAGCAGGCCCATCTGTACCTGGTGGCCACAAGGGACCAGGCCGCGGGCGAGGGTGACAAGGCGTTGTCCCTGCAGTTTCCAGGCTTGATCCGCAAACCGATGATCGACCGGTGGAAAGCCTTCCTGGACAAGGGTGCCCAAGAAGATGAAGAGGTGTTCGCCACCTGGCGTGTTTTCGCGCCCGTGAAGGTCAGCCGCTGGAAGGAGGACGCTCCAGCCGCACTAAAAAAGATGCAGGACCGGGCGGAGGCAAAGAAATGGCCAGCCCCCCTCAAAGCGCTGGTAGCCGACCTGCCCCAGCACCACATGGCCCTGGCTGACCGGTACAAGAACTTGTTCGAACTGGCCATGAAAGACCCGCAACCCGCCGACCTGGCGCCGGTCCGCCTGGCCTTGGCGGGTGACAAGGCCCCCTCGCAGGTTCCGGCGGGTGAGATCGAAAAATTCCTGGACCGGGCAGAAAGGAATTCGCTTCAGGAGGTGAAAAAGGAACTGGATTCCTTCGTGGCGAAAAATGCGGACAAGCAACCCCTGGCCATGGGACTGAAGGAGCGCGGGCCGCACAATCCGCGTGTGTTCCTCAGGGGGAATCCGGGAAACCCGGGCCCCGAAGTTAAACGCGGTTTTCCGGAGGTGATTTCCGACGGCAAACCCTTCACACAGGGTACCGGCAGGAAGGAACTTGCCCAGGCCATCACCTCCAGGCAAAACCCTTTGACCGCGCGGGTGGCGGCCAACCGGATGTGGCTGCTGCATGTGGGGCAGGCGATCGTTCGCACTCCGGGAGATTTCGGTTTGCGGGGCGACTCGCCCACCAACCAGGCACTGCTGGATCACCTGGCCCACAGCTTCATGGCTGATGGATGGTCGATGAAAAAGCTGCACCGGAAGATCGTTTTGTCAGCCACCTACCGGCAGGGTTGCGAGAATCCCGCGGCAATAGCGACCGACCCGGACAACCGACTTTTCGTCAGGATGAACCGCCGGAGGCTTGAGTTTGAGGCTTTGCGCGACGGCATGCTGGCTGTGGCCGGCAGGCTAGAGGACCGCAAGGGCGGACCTGCGGTGGACCTCTTTGCCCAGCCTTTCACAGGCCGGCGAAGCGTCTACGGGTTCATCGACCGGCAAAACCTGCCGGGGACCTTCCGCACCTTCGACCTGGCCAGCCCGGACCTCGCCACGCCGCAGCGCCACAGCACCACTGTGCCCCAGCAGGCACTGTTCCTGCTGAACAACCCCTTCACGCTGGAAATGGCGCGCTCGATGGCTTCCCGGCCGGAACTGGCCAACCTGGAACCGGCAGCCCGCATGGACGCGATGACGCGGTTGGCCTGGGGACGGCGGGCGTCGGAAGACGAAAAGAAGCAGGCGCTTGCCTTGGCCCAGGGTCCGGAAGACTGGACGGCACTGGCCCATGTGCTTTTGTGCTCCAACGAATTCGCCTTCGCCGACTGACCGGATCAACGGGAAAAACAACCATGAAAATCCCTTACTCCCTTCCCCTGTCACTGGATCGCCGCGGCCTGCTGCAGCGTTCCGCCTTGGGCATGGGTGGGCTGGCTCTTTCCGCACTGCTTGGATCGGAGGCACGGTCTGAGGCGGACCGGTCCATCGCCCCCCTGGCTCCCCGGGGGCCACACTTCCAGCCGAAGGCGAAGCGGGTAATCCACCTGTTCATGAATGGCGGCCCATCCCATTTGGACACATTCGATCCCAAACCCCTTTTGACCAAGAACCATGGCAAGGTGCTTCCCCGGCCCAACCTGCCCACCGAGAGAAAGACCGGCGCCGCCTTCGGTTCTCCCTTCAAGTTCGCCAGGCATGGGCAGTCGGGGCTGGAGATCAGCGAGCTTTTCCCCTACGTGGCGCGCATGGCTGACCACCTGTGCGTGGTTCGCTCGATGCACGCGGATGTGCCCAACCACGAGCCATCCCTGTTGCTGCTGAACTGCGGGGACAGCCGGCAGGTGCGTCCAAGCATGGGGAGTTGGGTGACCTATGGGCTGGGCAGCGAGAACCAGAACCTGCCGGGATTCATCTCGATGTGTCCGGGCGGATACCCCATCCAGGAAACCCAGAACTGGCAGAGCGCCTTCCTGCCCGGTGTGTACCAGGGCACCTACGTGGACACCAACCACACCACGCTTGAAAAACTGGTCGAGAATGTGCGCGCGGCCACACCCAGGGAAAAACAGCGCAAGCAGCTCGACCTGCTGGCAGCCTTCAACAAGCGGCACCAGGAGTCCCGTCGCTCAGATCCACGGCTGGAATCCCGCATCCAGTCTTTTGAGCTGGCCTACCGCATGCAGTCAGATGCCGAGGACGCTTTCGACATCAACCGCGAACCCAAGCACATCCGCGACCTATACGGACCCGGGCTACAGGGCCGGCAGATGCTGATCGCCCGGCGGCTGGTGGAGCGGGGTGTTCGATTCGTGCAAGTGTGGCACGGCGCCGGGCAGCCCTGGGACAATCATGACGACATCGAGGTCAACCACAGGCGGCTGGCCAAAGAATGTGACCAGGCCATCGGCGGATTGCTGCTGGATCTGAAGCAGCGTGGCATGCTGGAGGACACCCTGGTGCTGTGGGGGGGAGAATTCGGGCGGACCCCCACCGTGGAACTGCCGACCGCCGGCGCCAACGCCGGCAAGATCAACGGGCGCGACCACAACCACCACGGCTACTCCATCTGGATGGCTGGCGGCGGCGTGAAGGGTGGGATGACGTACGGGTCCACCGACGATTTCGGATTCCAGGCGGTGGACAAGAAGGTGCATGTGCATGACCTGCAGGCCACCATCCTGCATCTGCTAGGTTTTGACCATGAGCGCCTGACCTACCGGCATGCCGGGCGTGATTACCGCCTGACCGATGTCCATGGCCATGTGGTGAAGGACCTGCTGGCCTGAGCGCCTGACTTTCAGGTCTCATGGGTGGGTCCCCGTTCCGCCATGGTAGAATGCCACGGTGAATGGGAGGTCTGGCATGTCGCCCAACTTGTCGCGACTGGTCTGCATGGCAAGCCTGCTTGCCGTCGCCCCCTCGTTCAGCCAGGAAAAGCCGTCCGTACCCCTCGACTTGCCCGTCGACCGCGTCGCGGTGGAGGGAGGCGAATTGCGCGGACTGGTTTACGGGGTCACCACCTGGGGAGAGGTTTGGTTCGCCTGCAGGAAGGCCTGGTTACGCAAGGCCCACCCAGAGCTGGCGACCCGGCTGGAAAAGGAACAGGACGAACGCGAGTGGGACCTGCGGACCGATTACATGCGACGGTTGGCCCTGTGGGACAAGTCGCTGGAACCAACGGCCGAAAACCGTCCGCTAAAGGACTTCATCGACCAGGAACTCTCGCGGATGGACCCGGGTTTAGGCCCGGAAGGGCCCGCCGCGCGGGGGCCTTTCATCCTGGTGAAACTGGACGCGGCCCAAGCACGCAAACTGGCCCGGGCCCGACCGGAACACCTCCGCCTGGCCCTGACAGGTTGGAAGGAAGAGATTGAGAAACTGGAGGAGCAACCGGCCGCCGCCACCATTGCCGAATTGAAAAAGGACGGCATCCAGTGGGACAAGGAAAATCCAGATTTCAGCGCCCGGATGCCTGGCATGCCGGTGGAAAACGAGGCCGATTGGGAACTGCGCAAAGCCTTTCTGAGTTTCGCGCGGGGCAGGCAACTCCGTTTCCAGGGCACGGGTGAGGCAATATTCGAAATCCCGGAAGGGGCCGGCCCCGGAGCGGCAGCAGGCCCGGGGCTGAACCAGATCCTCGGCAAATTGGGACCGGGCATCCTGAACGGGGCCCTGGGGGACCTGCTGGGTGAAAACGGCCCGGGCCGGCAGGACAACCAGAGGGCCGCGTCGGAGGCCGCCAAAATGGCCGACCGGAAAAACATACGGCAATTCCGCCTGACCCGAGTCCAGCCCGACCTGATCCGCCATCGGGTATCGGTGGAGGACACCCTGCACGCCAAGGTGAATGGTCCGAACGGGCCGGAATGGCGACAGATCCACCAGGAAGAAATCGATGCGGATGCCACCATTGCCCGGCCCCAAACAGAGGCCCGGATCCAGCAGGATCCGCGGGCCGGCCCCATGCTGGCACAGCTTCGCCAGGTGGGATTGGGGGATAAGCTGGATGAGGCGATCCGCTTTGGCGCGGCCACTTTGGAGGCGCAGCAACAAGCGGATGCCGGATTTCAGACCGCCCTGAAACGCTACACGGTCCGTGTGGATGGTCCGCCGATCCGGTGGCTGGCCCCAACCGGGCGAAAAATGCCGTGAAAACAGAACCCTAAAGCAGGAAAACGCCGCCAGGCCAATTGGCTGGAAACGCGGAATTTATCCTTTATAATCAGACCGGCCCATCGGATTTTCTGGAGGTCGGATGTTTTCCCAAACCGTGGAATACTCGTTGCGCGCGGTCGCCCACCTCGCCAAAGTCGCTCCCGGCGTGGTGAGCGTGCGTGAGATGGCCTCGGCCATCCATGTGCCCGAGGCCTACCTGGCCAAGGTGCTCCAGCATTTGGCCGATTCGAACATCGTGGTGACGCGCCGCGGCAAGGGGGGAGGTGCCGCCCTTGCCCGCCGCACAACGGATGTAACGCTTCTGGAAGTGGTCCAGGCGGTGGACCCGATCCATCGGATCAAGACCTGCCCGATGGGACTCTCCTCCCACGGTACCAAACTGTGCCCGTTGCACCGGCACCTGGACACCGCGCTGGCCGCCATGATCGACGCCTTTGGTAAAACCACGCTGTACCAGATCATGAACGACCCCGACCCGGTCAAACCCCTCTGCGAGGTGGAGTCACCGGGCATGGTTCAACTGGGACTGCCCTGCGCGCCGGGTAGTCGCCAGCCGGAAGCCAAAGGCTCCTGATTCGCTAGAATAATGCTTGATAACGGCCGGCATGTTGCCTGTCGCTGGAGTGGCGGAATGGCAGACGCAGCGGACTTAAAATCCGCCGATGGGTGACTATCGTGGGGGTTCGAGTCCCCTCTCCAGCACTTTGTTTACCGAACATTTCCCTGTCCCGGTGATTCCCCGGGGCGACGAAAGGTCCAGCAATGTCCCTGGAAAAACAAGGTTCCCTCCAGTTCAACCGACCGGAGGGGTGGAAAGTGGAACGGGAGTCCGACGGGGAAACCGGGTGCTGGCGCCTGACCCTGCAGAGCCCGGGCACCGCGTTTCTGCTGCTGACCAGCCTGGGAAACGACATGGATTCCACCCAGGCCGCCGAGGCCACCCTGGAATCGCTGAAGTCGGACTATCCCGGCCTGGAGGCGGAGGAAGTCATGGACAAGCTGGCGGGGGTTCCCGCCAAGGGATATGAGGTCCAGTTCGGCTACCTGGACGATTTCCACACTTGCCAGATCCGCTGTTTTGAGACCGCCAACGACGGGACAGTTCTGGCCCTGTGGCAGTTCAGCGACATCGACGCGGAAGAATTCGAGGAACCTTTGCTGGAGTTGGTGCGCGGCATCCGTCAGAGCTAGCCGGGCATCTCACCAATCGGGAGAGTCCCGCAGGAAATCCTCCAGGGGATGGATCCGCAGGATCCGCTCGGGGCTGAAATGGCGGCGGGCACCGTCATCCTGGGCGAGGACCACCCCGTTCAGGGAAACATCTTCCACCACCCCCAGTGCCACCCGGTCCACAGCCTCCAGACGGGCGGGGCGTCCAAGCAACTCCAGCCCCTCGCGCCACGCGCCTTCCAACTCAACCGTCTCCTGCCGCTGGATGGCGGGCAGGAACTGGTCCATGCACTCGAGCAGGGCCTCGAGAACCTCGGCATGGCCGGGAGCCAAACCGCGGGTGAACATGGCCAGGGAACCGCCCATTTCCAGGCCGGCACCCGCGAAATCGGATTCGGATTGCGAGACATTCATGCCAACGCCAACCACGGTGGCGCGACCCTTTTCCACCAGGATCCCGGCGATTTTGCGGCCGGAAAAATAAATGTCGTTGGGCCATTTGATGCGGGGTTTACCGGGCAACCAGCGGGAGGCTGCCTCCCGGGTGGCCACCGCGGCCCACGCCGTCAGCAGGGCCGGCCTGCTGGCCTCCTGATCCAGGTCCAACAGCACGCTCACCAAGACACTGGAGAATGGCGGGGCGGTCCAGACACGACCGTGCTGCCCGCGCCCGCGCGACTGGCCCCCCGCCGTGACGGCCACGCCATGCAGGGATGGATTCTCAAGGATGCTGGCACCCAGGCGCAGTGCCTGTTCGTTGGTGCTGTCCAGCGTGTCGTGCCAGTGGACACAATGGCCGACCTGGCTGCCGGGACGGTGGATTACCCGGTCTGGAAGGGGCAAACCGCCGGCGCGATCCGTCATTTCACATCCGGAATGAAATCAATGGCCATGTCCAGGGCGGTGGCCTGGTGGGTCATGGCGCCCACACTGATCCGGTCCACGCCGGCCAGGGCGTATTCACGCAGGTTTTCCAGGCGAATGCCGCCGGAGGCTTCCAGCTTCACCGCGGGGGCCAGCTCATTGCGAATCACCACGGCCTCCTTAACCCTGGCAGGGGACATGTTGTCCAGAAGGACCACGGTGGGGGCCTCTGCCAGCACCGCCCGCAACTGTTCCAAGGTTTCCACCTCCACTTCCACGGAAAGAGGAGGATGCGCCTTGGCGTAATCACCCGCCTTGCGGGCCGCCTTCTGCGCCGTGGAGGGATCACCCCGCATTTTTCCGGCCAGGCAGGCCAGATGGTTGTCCTTGACCAGGATTCCGTCGGCAAGGCCCATCCTGTGGTTGGAAGCTCCGCCGGTGCGCACCGCGTATTTTTCCAGAACCCGCCAGCCCGGCGTGGTCTTGCGCGTGTCCAACACCACGCAGGGAAGGTCGGTGATCTGCTCAGCGTAACGCCTGGCCAGGGTGGCGACTCCGCTCAGTCTCTGCAGCAGGTTGAGCGCGGTGCGTTCCCCCTCCAGGAGCGCCCGCATGGGCCCGCGCAACCGGGCGATGGGCATGCCGGTGGCCAGAGTCGCCCCCTCGCTCGCAAGCGGTTCCACCTTCACGGACGGGTCCAGTTGGGCGAAAACCAGAGGCACCACCGGAAAGCCCGCCAGCACCCCGGGAGCCCTGGCAACCAATGCCGCCTGGCCACCCAGTTTCTCGGGAACCAGAGCCTTGCAGGTGACATCGCCTTTCCGGCCATCGGGGGCGGTCAAATCCTCGGACAAAGCCAGGGTGATCAGGCGACGGGCGGCCGATTCCTCAACGGCACCCCAAGGCGCGGCGATGTTCTTGGACATTGGAGTATTCCAACTGCATCCGGGCAAGGGCAACGGGCTGGAAAATCAACGGACTCGCCCAACGGGCGGCCTGCCTTATCCTAG
>Ga0169931_10000936_pt1 | contig 48452 bp, 29 predicted proteins | sample Kivu_15m_20L_FD_129675 | JGI IMG/M metagenome (GOLD analysis project Ga0169931, IMG submission 129675) | Freshwater microbial communities from Lake Kivu, Western Province, Rwanda to study Microbial Dark Matter (Phase II) - Kivu_15m_20L... | ecosystem: Environmental > Aquatic > Freshwater > Lake...
TGACTACAGGATACTTGGGTCAGGATTCGCTTAATCAATTAAATTTAATTGTAAATCAATCTGATACTACAAGATTACAACAATCAATTTGCGCACAAAATCTTCCCTTACAATGGAATCAAATGTCTTTGACTCAATCTGGACAGTACATTTCTGTTCTGCAAAATCAAAATGCCTGCGATTCCGTAGTTATTTTAATGTTGAATGTAGTGAACAGTTCATCGTCCATTGCTTACGATAGTATTTGTGCCAATCACCTGCCCTATTTATGGAAAGGAGATTCCCTATATTTTACGGGTATTTATGCTGATACCACAGCAAATTCATTTGGCTGTGATTCTATTATTGAATTATCCTTATTTGTTATAACCCAACCTTCTGATACACAAACTGTATTACTTTGTAGCAATCAACTTCCATATGCTTGGAACCAAATTTCGATTGTTCAATCAGGCAGTTATCAATACACTCACCCTTTAGCATCTGGCTGTGATTCCAACTCAGTACTTTTATTGCAGGTATTGCCCTCAGATACAGTTTATCTATCAAGGCAAATTTGTCAGACTCAACTTCCATTGCTTTGGGATGGTTTATATTTTAATCAGGCTGGACAACAAGTCAGACAGTCAATCAATCAGTTGGGTTGTGATTCACTAACAGTATACCAGCTGCAGGTTTTGCCACAGGTACAAACACAACTAACGAGAACTGTTTGTCAAAATCAAATGCCTCTGTATTGGAATGGTATTCTTTTCTATCAGGGCGGGCAAAGAACGATTTATCTCAATGCTTCAAATGGTTGTGACTCAATCGTTCAAATGAATCTGATACTGCAAGCACCTATAACGGATACGCTTTTTCATAATGTATGTCAGCATGAATTACCCTATATGTGGGGACAATTACAATTGCAACAAACAGGGTGGTATTCGCAAAACTGGATTCTGAGCAATGGATGTGATTCAACAATTTATTTGTATTTGAATGTCTTATCAGATACTTTGATTCATCAAAATCTTAGAATTTGTCAAAATCAATTACCATATGTCTGGTATGGGTTAACTTTCAATTCTGCTGATACCCAAAGTATTAGGTTAAACTCTTCCTTGGGCTGCGATTCTACATTGATGCTTCATCTTGAGGTAGACTCAAGCTACAGGCATGTCTTGCAAAAATCAATTTGTCAGAATGAATTGCCTTATTCATGGAATGGATTAATTTTTAATGCTGCTGATACCCAAATAGTTAGTTATAATAGTAGTTCTTTTTGCGATTCAACGGTTTCCTATCAGTTAGAGGTAAATGCTGTTACGCGTAGTCAACAAAATATCGCAATAAATTCCAATCTTTTGCCTTTTGTATGGAATGGCCTGAGTATTCAGCAATCTGGATTGTACTCAGTTCTCTTAGTTGGAACCAATGGTTGTGACTCTATTGCTGAGTTGAATATCAATATAATTCAAGCGGCTCCACCCCGGATTCGAGTCAATTATGATACCATAATAATACAAGCACTTCAAAATCTAAGCTTACCCAATTTGGTTATAAATCAGTCTTATCAGTTTACTTTTGGTATTCAAAACATAGGTTTGAGCCCGTTGATTGTAAGTCAAGTTACTGAAAATCAAAGCTATAGTCAAATTTTGAATAGTCCTCTTCAGTCTGTACAGCAATTGGCCAGAGATAGTTTTACTGTAAGAATTGCACCCCAAACATTGGGTAACCAGGTCATCACTGTTTCTATCTTTTCAAATGATCCCGGCACACCAATCTTTGATTTTAAACTTGCTTTTAAAGTGGTAAATGGTCCAGCTCCTGAAATTGAAATTTTTCATTTGCAAAGTTCATTGCCCAATAATGCAAGTTTGTCATTTGTGAATCAGCCAGTTGTATTGGGTCAGTCAAAATGGGTGCAATTGTCTGTTGTAAATAATGGAACGGCTCCGCTCTATTTGTATCAGGTGTTTTCCAATCATCCAAATCTAAGAGTAGATAGCACTTTTTCGCCTGTATTGGCACCCTTAGCTCAGGGATTTATCATGTTAGAATTGGTGCCGACCCAGTTGGGCTTGCAGCAATACAGCCTGACCCTACTGAATAACGATGCGGATGAATCTCAAACAAATATTTTCCTGGAATTCCTTGTAATTCAAGCAACTGCACCTGAAATTGAAATTTTTATTTCAAATCAATTGATTGCAAATCAGACTTCTCATTTTATGGGGACAACTGCTCTATCCAGTCCATTACAACAGGTTGTTCAGATTAGAAATATCGGAAATTCTAATTTGACTATTTCTCAGATGACATGGAGTGGAAATAGTGGTTTCAGTATTCTGGGAGCCACATTTCCTATAACAATTGCTCCAGGAAATACAAATCAGATTAGCATTCGTTTCAATGCAACACAAATTGGTTTATCTGGCAGCACACTGAGTATTTCAAACAATGATGCAGATGAAAATCCGTACCGAATTCTGTTTCAGGCACAGGTTTTACCTGCGAGTTTGCCCAATTGTAATCAATGTTACGAATTAAATGTACTTACCAATCCTTTGAATGCAGCTGAGTGGATTGATGACAAACCCCGACTCAGCTGGCAGCATGAAGAGGGATTGCAAATTCATTCGTATAGGTTGGAGATTTGGGAATCAAGTGGATCTGGTTGGATTCCTGTTCTTGTGAATGGAAATACAATAAATCAGGTATTACCTGGAAATGGAAGTCTTGTCGTGTTTCAAGTAAGTAATCCGCTCAGTTATTTTAAAGAACATAGATGGAAGGTCACTGCTTTTGATGCTCAAAATAATCCAATTGCCTGTTTTATCAGAACTTTTTTGGTGCAAAAAAAGCCTCAGGTGCCGGCCTGGACCTGCCCTCATCCGAATGTGCCGAATTTTGGTTCTGAGTTAGGTCAATTCAATAATGTTCCCATTTACAAAAATGGCGGTTGTGTAAACGGTGTGTACGATCCGAACACAAATACCATAGCTACACAGTATTATAATTCTAACTTTGGGGTTAATCCCTATGGGTGGCAATGTGCTGAATTACCGCCACGTTATTACAGAAGCAGGTTTAAAATTACGGCTGGACCAGGAAATGGAGTAGATTATCATTTGGTTACCGGAAATAGAAAAGGGTTCAAACGCTTTGAAAATGGTTTATCAACTGAGCCACCCGCGATGGATGATATTTTAGCAAGAAATTCTTATAGTCACCAATTTGGACATGTTGTCATAGCGAAAGGCGGACCTGTTAATAATAATGTCAATAGCTCATTTCGAATTATTCAGCAAAATTATAGTTCTAACCTGACTGCCCATATCAATGGTAGTTTACCCATTAAAAGAACCAATGGAAGATATCGAATAACAGATCAGAATCAGGGAATTTGGTTGAGTTGGATCCGTGCAAAACCTGAATTATTGGTACCTGGAAATCAGAGTAATATTGCTTTGGTACATTCCACCACACCAGATTTTAGATGGGCAAGACATAATAATATCAAAGGCTATCAATTTAAATTATACAGATTGTCTGGCACTTGTTATCAGTTGGAGCAAGATATCAGAATTAATGGTAATAATTTTGGATCTTTTCAAGTGCCGCCTTTACTTGTGGGAGAAACATACAAATGGACAGTTGAAAATATTTTTCAAGTACCAAATCAAACCTCGAACTGGAACAAAAGAGTTAAGTCTTATGCCAATTATTTACGGGTTTCTTCTCAAGCAATGGCCAACAGAGCATTTTTGCCTTTATTGGCTGTAGGTTCAACCGAACAGAATTTATGGGTGCAGACATTAGGATCAACTTTGAATGGTTCTGAAATTTGGTTTAAAAATGATGAAGACTGGCTTTATCTCGGTGCAACAGATTTTCAAAGTTCTACTTTTCTGGAGGCAACACATCTTTTACCAACTGATAGCCTTTGGATACAGAGAAAAGGATTTTTTGACCTGAAACTAAGCCTCTCTGAAAAATTAAAGGCAAGGGGTAAATATTACCTGCCCATGTTTCCCAATCAAGAAAATCCCATGTATCTGGAAGTTTCTCTGGCCAACAAAGCCTTGTTCGTTTCTCCTCATGACATTCAATTGAGAGTGGCAGGAAAAGGCTATTCGCAGTATCAATTATTTTATGACGATGTATTACATCCTCAAATTTACACAGAACAAGATACATTGGTTTATTTGCCTTATTTGGAAGAGGGATATCAATCTGTACGAGTTTATGCGATGAATGCATCGGATACCATTGCTGTGGATTATCGTTTTGTGGTTGTAGATGAGCTGGTTGAAAAAATGTCAGTTCAACTACTTTGGGAAGGAGAGGGTAAAGTTGATATTTATCTGGATGAACAGTTTTATACAAAATTGGAGAAATCTACTCAGTTTTTCATTCCCAAGTCCAATTATCAACTTAAGGTGAGAGCCTTCGGATATCAAACACAAAATTTTGAAATTGAATCAGATACCTTGATTGAATTACAACTGGTTCAAAATGATTGGATACTGGAGCAGCAAACTGAAAATATTCCAGCGCAACAAACTGTTTTTTATGATATGTACGTCAGTCTATGGTCTGCACAGGCAAATAGAGTAGAGATAAAATCAGATAGTAGTTTTATGCAAGATAGCCTCTATGTTGCTTTGTCAGAATCCATTCATTTTTCAAGAAAAGAGGCCGGCTCAGGTCCATTTCAAATGAAATGGGTTATTGATCGTCCTTTGCCTGATGTTGAATTGTTTTTAAGGTATGTTGAAAATGGGAATATTTTATTTTTGCCTTTACTTCAACCCAGTGTAGGGATGAGTTATGAGTCTGACTATCAGCTGGTTCACCTGAAAGATATTAGTGCAGATTTTAGTGCAACGGTTGTACAGAGAAAACCAAATCCTTTAGATGATCTGAATATTGGAAATTTATATATTTTCCCCAATCCAAATCAAGGAAATTTTAGTCTGTATATACCTGAGGTTGAAGGAGAAGCTGATATTGAAATTTTTGATATGTTGGGTCGCTTGATTTATTCTGAAAATGGAAGAGCCTGGATAAATCATTCCATAGAAATTCAGGGTGAAGTTTTCTCAGCTGGAAATTATATACTGAAGGTAAATACGGAGCGTAAAACTTATGTGGGCAAGGTTATGATTAGAGGAAATAAATCTTAGATTTTTGTATAATTAAAATATTTATTACATTTAAGAGCATAAAATTAAATATATGAAAATTAGTAATTTAGTTGAATTTTTTTGTGTGATTTACTTAATGTTTTTCTCATTTTATCTAAATGCACAATCAGTTAGTAAAATTAAAACAGCTAAGGGAAAGGGAATTTATTACCATGGTGAAAATTACGAAACTATTATTTTAGGTAATGGCCAAGAGTGGATGGCACAGAATTTAAAAACCACTCAATACAATGATGGCACTTCTATACCGTTGGTTACTGATTCATTACAATGGGTGGTAAATTCATCTAAAGAATTGCCTATGATGTGTTGGTATGGAAATGATCAAACTACCTATTCCTCCAGTAATTTTGGTTCACTATATAATTTGTATGCCATCAGCCCAAATACCAATGGAAATAGAAATGTATGTCCTGCAGGCTGGCATGTTCCTTCTGATAAAGATTGGACTAAGTTAATTAATTATTTAGACTCAAAAGCTGATGGTGGTTATAATCGAAATATGGCTGGTGGTAAAATGAAAAGTATTGGTACACAATATTGGAAAAGTCCAAATTCTGGAGCTTCGAACGAAAGTGGATTCAATGGTTTACCTGGAGGTTTTCGAAATTACGATGGAAACTTTTTTAGCTTTGGAAAAACAGCGAATTGGTGGTCTTACAAGGAATTGACGACATTTGCTTGGGCTTTCAGCCTAAATTTCGAAGACCAAGAAATATCAAAAGTAAGTATGAATTTGGGTAATGCTTACTCAGTTCGTTGCATTAAGGATTAATAATATGAATTACAGGAAGAATTCAGATAATCCAATACTATTTCCAAGATTTCTTCTATTAAAAAGGCCTCGATCCTAAGCTCTGATTGGCTGTAAAAGGAAATTCTATCCTGTCTCATTTTTATGAGAAAATCAGTTAGATCCTTTTGATTTTGTAATAAAGGTCTTGAATCTTGTTCAGCTTGTAATCTGTTTACCAGGATATGAATGGGAGGGTCTAACCAAATTAATATAGTTTCTTTTTTTAAAAGCTTTAGATTTTGAGCAAAACAAGGACTTCCCCCTCCCAAGGAAATAACCTGATTGTTTTTTTTAAGTATTTCTTTTAAAGTTAATTTCTCCAATTCCCTGAAAACAGCTTCACCGTGTGTTTTGAATATAGCAGGGATAGTCATCTGCATTTTTTCTTCAATTTGTTTGTCAAGATCCACCCAGGTTTTACGCTTTATTTTTGCAAAATGAAAGCCGATTGTGGTTTTTCCAGACCCCATCAATCCACAGAATGCGATGTTTTTTGTCTCTTTCATAAAAAAAAAGCCCGATTTCTCGGGCTAAGGTACTTATTTTTTCAACCAATCCAGGGCATTCGTTACAAATTGAGTTAACTCGCTACCTTTCAACATACCTTGTTGTAGACGAGCTAAATCAAATAATTGTTTGGCTTTAGTCTCATCATTTTGCTTTAGTATTTCTGATACAAGGGGGTGATTGCTGTTCACTACTACATTGTAAAATTCCGGGAATCCGGCGTCCATGCCTTGCATAGCTGACATTTCCCTCATTCTTCTCATAAATTCTGGTCTTGTGATTTGTACAGGAAAGACAGATGGAGACATTGCTTCTAATTTAACGGTAGCATTGCTATCAGTGATAACTTTTTGTATGAGTTCTTTCAGCTGGTTTTCTTCTTCTTCCGTAAGAACAGAAGCAGGATTATCTGATTTTTTTATGAGTTGATCAATACTATCACTATCAACTCTCGCAAAACTGGTATTTTCTAATTTTCTCTCAAGATGTTGTATGAAGTGATTGTCGATGATAGAATCTAATTTCAGAATATCATAGCCCGCACCCTTTGCTCCTTGAATATGAGCATCCTGTGAAATCAAATCATTTGAATACAGATATATTAGTTTTCCATCTTTGTCAGTTTGGTTTGCACTGACTTTCTCTTTATATTCTTCTATACTGAAATACTGAAGTTCCGTATTTTGGAGTAAGGTAAAGCTATTTGATTTTTCAGCAAATTTTTCATCGGAAATAGCGCCATACTTGACAAAGATGTTCATGCTATCCCATTTTTCTTCAAAGTGTTTGCGATCTTTTTTAAATAATTCCGATAGCTTATCGCTTACCTTTTTAGTTATATACTCAGTAATTTTTTTAACATTGCGATCGCCCTGTAAGTAACTTCTGGAAACGTTTAGAGGAATATCTGGAGAGTCTATGACACCATGTAGTAAGGTGAGGAATTCTGGAACAATCTCTTTTACTTCGTCAGTTACATAGACCTGGTTGCTGTAAAGCTGAATTTTATTTTTTTGTATTTCTACCTGGTTTTGATTTACCCTAGGGAAATATAAAATTCCTGTAAGGTTAAAAGGATAATCGATATTCAAATGAACCCAAAATAAAGGCGCCGCAGAATAAGGATATAGCTCTTGATAGAAGTTTACATAGTCTTCTTCCGTTAATTCTGAAGGATTTTTTTTCCAGGCTGGAGAGGGATTATTGATTATGTTCGGTACTTCAATCTTTTGCTCTTCCTTATTTTCACTATCATCCTCAACCGTAGAAGCAATTGTTTCAGTTTTGGTTCCAAATTGAATTTCAACAGGTAAAAACTTGCAGTATTTTTGTAAAAGAGATTCAATTCGTGAGTTCTCCAAGAATTCCTTGTCTTCTTCATTTATGAACAAAATAACTTCTGTACCTCTTTCCGACTTATCGGCAGATTCGATTGTATACTCAGGATTTCCATCACAGGTCCATTTTACAGCAGCGTCAGATTTGTAAGATTTGGTAATTACCTCTACTTTTTTTGAAACCATAAATGCAGAATAGAAACCCAATCCAAAATGTCCGATAATGGATGCATCATCTTGATATTTTTCCAAAAATTCTTTAGCTGAAGAAAAAGCAACCTGATTTAAGTATTTATTTACTTCTTCTTCGGTCATACCAATGCCTCGGTCTTTAATACATAAGGTTCCTTGTTCAGAATCAATAATAATTTCAATTTTAGTTTCTCCAAGTTCAGCCTGAGTTTCACCTCTACGGGCTAATGTTTTTAGTTTTGAAGTGGCATCTACCGCATTCGAGATGAGCTCACGAAGAAAAATTTCATGATCAGAATAGAGAAACTTCTTAATGATAGGGAAAATGTTCTCCGTTTGTACTGAAATAAATCCTTTTTGCATATGATTCAATTATTTATTGTGAATAATGGGTTTATATACAATTTATATTCCAATTTAAATTGCTGACAATTTGACAGCGCTTTCTTACAAATCAAGGGAAATCAATTCTGCTGCTTCCTGTCCTGTCAGAATGCCAAGAGCAACACCCATTCCTCCCATTCGGGTGGCGATGTATTGATTTTTACATTTTCTTTCAACAATAGGTTCTTTGGTTTTACCTATACCCAAAATACCTGACCAAAAACCTGCAATTTTGACCTCTTTATGATTTGGGATAATATTTTCAAATAAAAATTCCTGTAAATAGGTTTTTAGCTCCTCTGTATTTTCCATGACAGCAGTGTATTCCGTTTGTGGAAAATGATTTCTCCCACCACCGAGAAGAATTCTTGAGTCAACATTTCTAAAGTAGATATAACCCTCGTCGTAATGGAAGCCACCATTCAAATCTAAATTTGAAATAGGTTCAGTGATTAAGACCTGATTCCTTGCCGCTTGAATATCGTAGTTCGGTAAAAGAGTATGGCTAAAACCATTGGTGCAGAATAATATTTTTTTTGTTTTAAAATGAAGAGAGGACGACTGAATATGTATCAGAGTTTCCTTTTCTTCTATGTGATTTACCTCTATTCCATTATAAATTTGAATTTGTAGTTGTCTGGATAATTGAAGCAATTGCTGCATCATTTTTCCCGTATGGAGTAGACCCTCGGCTTTATTTTCTATGGCCCATTTGAAATTTAATCCTGATTCCCTTGCCTTGGAATGGTTCAAATTGAAATTAGAAGTAGAGGAAATAATCTGAGATAAGGTAGTATTATACAGATGAATCTTTTCTGCTGCTGCCTCAAAAGAAGTTTGATCTTTTTCTTTGAAAACTTCAAATCCTCCGCATTCCTGAAAGCCAATAGAAAAATCTCCCAATTGATTTCTCAGGGCTTGTAAGCCTTTATAACGTTTTTCAACAAGGGATAATGTTTTATCCCACCCTTGTGTCTCTACGTCAGAGATTAATTCCGTCAAGCTTCCAAAACAGGCGAATCCGGCATTTCTAGTACTGGCACCCCATGGTATTGAACCTCTTTCAAGAATGGAAATTTTTAAGAGAGGAAACTTTTGTTTTAAATGAATTGCTGATTGTAAACCTACAATACCACTGCCTATGATAATGAGATCCTGTTCTTCGAGGAAACTGCATTGATCCCAATAACTGACGTTCATGCAATAATATTATTCTGGATCTTCTCCACTTTCGTAATCGAAGGGTAAAATCTTAGACTCTTTTACAGTAGAGAAAGTCATTAATGTTTTTAATCTTTCAATTTCCTCAATCTTTGAAAGGGTTTTAAATAAGAGCTGTTCGTAGGTCGGAATGTCTTTGCAGACTAATTTCATTAAAAAATCAGCCTCACCTGTAATGATGTAACATTCTACAATTTCATCTATCTGATTTACCTTGGAGATAAAATTATCCAAGGCATTTGGCTTTTGCCAAGCTAATGAAACCAAAACAAAGGTTTTAACACTCAAACCCATGGCAGCCGGTGCAATTTGGGCATGATAACTTTCAATTATTCCAGAATTTTCAAGCTTTTTTACCCGCTCAAGAGTAGGAGCAGGAGAAAGACCTATTTTTTTGGAAAGGTCTAAATTTGTTATTTTGCTATTCTGCTGAAGTAACTTTAAAATTTTTAAATCTATATTATCTAGTTTCTGATTCATTATGTAGCGTTGAAAAGATATATAATTTTGCTTAAAGTATGTATATAACGATTATTACAAACTTAAATAAAAGTTATTTATTTCCCAAAGATTAGACAAAATTATATTTTGAAATCAAGAAGAAATGATTCAAAATTAAAAGTTAATTTCAGGCAATAAAAAAAGCGCTCTTTATAGAGCGCTTTGATCATAATAAGTTGCGATTTTCTAAGGCCAAACACCCATAGCGTTATAATCGGCACCAATTTGTTTAATGGCATAAACAAAGGCAGCTGTTCTTAAATCTGGTATTGAGGGATCTGCTTGCCAGGTTTTGCGAATTGCCTGATAAGCTGAAACCATAGATTCTTCCAAGCCAGAACGTACTAAATCCAATTCATCAGCACCTGATGTAAGATATGCTTTTTGAGCTTCAGTCATTTCTTTTCCAGTAAGTTCAAGCATTGTATCTAGCAAATTTTTGTAGCGATTGGATGAAAATCTTTTCTCCATATGGCCAAATTTGCTGTGAGAGATATTTTTTAACCATTCGAAATAAGAAACGGTTACACCACCGGCGTTGATATACATATCAGGTATAATCAAGCAACCTTTTTTTAGAAGGATTTCTTCAGCTTCAGGGGTAACAGGACCATTGGCGGCTTCCGCAATGATTTTAGCCTTAATTTTATCTGCATTGTCGATATTAATCTGATTTTCAAGAGCTGCAGGTACTAAAATATCACAATCCAATTCTAAGGCAGAACCTCTGTGGGCTAGGGTAGTTGTTCCGGGGAATCCAAGGATGGAGCCGTTTTGTTTTCTATATTCCAGTAATTTAGAGATGTCAATTCCATTAGGATCGTGGATAGATCCTTCATATTCTGCTACACCAATTACTTTAATACCTCCCTCTGCAATGGAAATTAATCCTGTAAAAGAACCAACATTACCCATACCTTGAATCACCATTGTCTTACCTTGAGTTCCGGTACTAAGACCAATTTTACTCATGTCATCTGCATAGGATAGAGCCTCTCTGATACCATAAAAAACGCCACGACCTGTTGCTTCAGCTCTCCCCACAATACCACCTTGTTCTACCGGTTTACCTGTTATACAACCCAAACCATCTAATTCTCCGTGTTTGAGGGACATGTAAGTATCTACAATCCAAGCCATTTCTCTGGGGCCAGTTCCATAATCTGGAGCAGGTACATCCATACCCGGGCCGATGAAATTTTTACGAACCAGTTCTGCTGCATATCTTCTCGTGATTCTCTCTAACTGTGGAGTAGAATATTTCTTAGGATCAATCTTAACACCTCCTTTGGCACCACCAAATGGCACACCAATAACAGCACATTTGTATGTCATCAAAGCAGCAAGGGCCATCACTTCATCTTGATTGACGTCCATACTGAATCTAATACCACCTTTTGTAGGCATTTTGTGGTTGCTGTGTTGTACTCTGTAAGCTTCAATAACTTCTACATCACCTTCGTCGTTAAGTTTTACTGGAAACCTCATTGCAAAAATTGCATTACAAGCCTTAATTTGCTCAAGCAATCCCGATTTTAGTCCAGAATAGGGTGCCGCTTTCTCAAAATTTTTAACTACACCTTCGAAAAAACTATAATGTTTGTCTGCCATAAAAATGTTTTATTAAGTAAAAAATGAAGGAAATCAATGACTAAATATCGTCATTAATCTCTTTTTCGAGTTTATTTAATCTTTTTTCTGTTCTCAATAAGAATAACACAATTCCAAGGAAAATGATTAAAACTACGCCAATGACAACATAAAATTTACCTTGGCTTTCCATGAAATGAGAGTTGTTTTTTGTCTGACCCAAAACTGTTAGGGTTGACATAAAAAAACAGGCTACTAAGTTTGTTATATTTTTCATCTTTAGATAATCCTTGTAAAATTGATATTTTTTAAAATATATTCCAATGTTTATGTAGATAAATTATTGTCAATGAAAAAAAAGGTGAAGCAGATTGCTCATATTCTCTACAAGGTTTCTAATTTTTTATTTCTCAAAATTTCTAATCGTAAACTGATTTGAGCCAGCCACACTCCTAAAAGGATCCATCCCACAACAGAAGGATAAAAAACCCATCTGAGCTGACTATCCAGGTCATAACTACTAAAAGCTGGGTTACCCTCAGCACCGGGATGCAAACTATTGACCATTCTGGGGATGATATACAGCAAGGGAATGAGAGTAGAAAAGGCAAAGATATTATAGGTTGCAGCAATTCTGGCTCTTCTGTCTGTATCATCAAAAGAAGATCTCAGAACAAAATAAGCAAGATAAATGAGCAATGCTACAGCTGAAGTATTTTGTTTTACATCCCAACTCCAATAAGAACCCCATGTGTTTTTGGCCCAAAGTGCACCTGTGAGCACACCCAATATGCCGAATAGAACTCCTATTTGTGCAAAGGAACTTGCTTTGATGTCCAGTTCGATATTTTGGGGATTTCTGAGATACAGGATACTATAAATTACAGATACAAGAAGAAGCAACATCATACCAAACCACATAGGAACATGATAAAAAAGGTTTCTAATTGTTTCTTCCAGAATATTTAAAAAGGGAAAATGTAATCCTTTTTTAGGACTAAGGAACTTTGTTTTACAATAGTTAATGGGTTGATTTATATTGCTGGAATCCTTGAATTCTTGAAGGGAAACAGCGCTGAATGCATAGCCGTTTGAAGGATCCCAAATTTCCAAAAGAGGATAAGGAGATTTGATTTCGGATAATTCAAGGGAGGGTATCATAAATGAAGCACTTATATTATGCGCATCAATTACTTGAATGGATTGTGCGCAAATGGCTTTTTGTGCATTTAATTTAATTCTGATCTCTTCCGGCTTGTTTTGAAAATTACTATTATAAGTTTCAATTTGAACCTTATTTATGGTACCCATACGCAGGCTGAGCTGATCTCTTCCGGAGGTGATTCCCATTCTGAGGGGAATGGCTAAACCCATTATCAGGCTGTAAAATAATAAAATGATGGTAAGGTATTTCCACCAATCTCTAGCAAATTTCATGAATATCTGGGTTTCAAAAATGAAAATTGACTCTGTCCATATTTTTTTGTCATGACAAAGTTACTATGTTTTTCAAAATTATTTCTATGATCGTGCTCAATGATTAAATATCCTTCTGCATTCAACCATCTTGCTTCTAAAAAAAGGGTTGGAAACTTTTGATATGAGCTAAAATCATAGGGGGGGTCTAGAAATATCAAATCAAATGCCGGACCATGATAGCTTTGGTGAAAGGATTGAAATTTTTGAGTTATAATTTTAGATTGACCTAATAACTCAAACTCAGTTAACTTCTCATGAATAAATTGGGTGCAACCCTTGTGATGATCAAGAAAAACAACCCATTCTGCGCCTCTTGACAAAAATTCAATTCCTATATTTCCACTACCACAGAACAAATCAAGTACACGAATACCTTCAAAATCAACAAAATTTGAAATAGTGTTGAATAAACCCTCTTTGGCCATATCTGTTGTAGGTCTGGTTTTATCCTGCAAATGGGGAGGGTTGATTTTTCTACCTTTTAAAAATCCACTTATTATTCTCATGAGATAAAAAAAACCTTTCATAAAGAAAGGTTTGAGTGCATATTTTACCAGTTTCCTGCTGTCGTGACTTTTGTTAAATCTCCCACTTTGATTATTTTATTGGGATCAAAACCCGGATCATACATTGAATATTCATCTGTCAGAAATTCAGGCATGTAGGTTCCTACAGTAGTAGATACTTCAAAAGTAGGAGAGGTTTGTAAGGATGCCATTTTGCTACCTTCAAGAGCAATTTTAGAAGCTTCTATGTCAAATTCCTGAACGGCAACATTGGCAGATTTATATTCAGAGAAAGGTATAGTTTTGATTTTAGTTATATAATCTTTAATTGATTTTTCAAGAAACTGTTGTAGCGCGATAACATCTGGATGATTTTTGGCATTGTCTTTATCTGTATCATACACAGTCTTGGCCTTTGAGATTAGTGGTGTTAAAGTTTCAGATTTAATGAATCCTTTCTTCACCAGGAATGATCCTAAAGAATCTCTTGAAGCTAATTTTACACGTACTGTATCTGGCTTTTTTAAAGTATCATATGGGTCACCCTCAATTCTGAAAATATTGAAACTATCGCTTAAAAATGTTTGTAACATGTCATCAAAATTTCCGCAATAGCTTGTGTCGTTGTGTAAGACCTTGTACATTTTTTGCAATTCTACAATTTCTTCTAATTGTTTGTAGATAACGGTCTTCCTGGCAGACCAGGTATTATGAAAATTTACAGGGCGATTGATGCTATCTGCCAATAAGTATAAAAATACTCCGATAAGAACTACAAAAATTGCTGTAAGCGCGTATTTCATGATGAGAAAATTTTATTTGAATTTAGTGCAATGATACGTTATTTTGAATAGAAATTAAAAAAAAATAATTAAAACTAAGGTGCTGTTTTAAAAACTTGATGTAAAGCGAATTGGCATGATTCTTCAAATTTTTCTAAATCTAAATCCAATGGGATATTTTTTTCACGGAGTAGAGCAATTATGTTCTCCGTGGCCATATTTCCTGTAAGCTCATCCAAAGCCATAGGACAACCTCCAAAACCCTTAATTACCCCATCGATGCGTCTGCAACCGCTGGAGAAGGCAGCTTCAATTTTTTCTCTCCAGTTGAAAGCTGTACTGTGTAAATGAGCTCCGATTTCAATATGAGGATATTTAGGGATTAGTTCAGTAAAAACGCTTTGAATATCAGCGGATTGAGCCACGCCGATTGTGTCTGAAAGAGAAATAATTTGAACATCTAACTGAGAAAGCTGATCAAACCAATACGTAAGTAAATCAAGCGACCATGGATCTTGATAAGGATTACCAAATCCCATACTCAAATAAACTACCAATGTTTTATTATTCTTCTTGCATATTTCCTGTATGGGTTTTAATCTCTCGTATGATTCTGCAATGGATGAGTTTGTATTTCTTAGTTGAAAGGTCTCAGAGATGGAAAAAGGAAAACCGAGGTAGCTGATTTCTTCAAAGGCAGCAGCTTCAGTAGCACCTCGTAAGTTAGCTATGATGGCTAGCAATTTTGTCTTCGTATGTGAGAGGTGTAGACCTTGTAATACAGCAACCGTATCTTTGAGTTGGGGTATTGATTTGGGGGAAACAAAACTTCCAAAATCCAGGCTGTCAAAACCAACTTGTAAAAGTAAGTTGATATACTCTATTTTGATTTTAGTATCTATAAAATGATGTATTCCCTGCATTGCATCGCGAGGACATTCAATTATTTTCATTTTTACAACGTATTCTTTGGAATATTTCTAAACATTAGGCGAAATTAATAGTTGATTATGTAATTTTGTAAAATAAATCAATCAAATGAAAAATAAAAGTCTCTATACTGTTTTAGGTTTCGTCTTGTTTATGCTTGGTTTTATAAGTATTGTTGTAAACATGGTGGGTTTACCTTTTATGTTGACAGACTGGATTTACCTGATATTGGGTAGAACGATTGGTTTTTTTCTTAAAATAGTGATGATTATAGCTGGTATCGTTATAGTTGTTGCCAACTTGAACTCAAATGATGACGATTTTGATGAATATTTCGATGGAAAAATTTTCGATTAACTAGAATTTATTTTTCCACATCATCGATTCAACAGGTTTTACTGTTCTTTCATTGTATTTTGCATTAGATTTTTTGTTGTAATAATTGTTGATCTCACCGCTTACTTTAAAATAAATCAACTGACCAATTGGCATGCCATGATAAATCCTGACAGGTTGAGTGCAGGAAATTTCAAGGGTCCAGGTATTGCAGAATCCAACGTCCCCTTTTCCGGCAGTCGCGTGTATATCTATTCCTAATCTACCCACGCTTGATTTTCCTTCAAGAAATGGAACTGTGCTCAGTGTTTCAGTGTATTCTTCAGTAACACCGAGATAAAGTGTATTAGGTTCCAAAACAAAGCCTTCCGAGGGGATTTCAAAAACTTCAATCATATTGTGTTTTTTTGCGTCCAAAACCCTGTCTTTGTAGGTTGCCAGATATTTGCCTAAGTGAACATCATAAGAATTTGTTCCCAAGCAATTTATGTCAAATGGTTCGATCAGGATTTCACCTTTTTCTATGGCCTGAATAATTTCTTTATCACTTAATATCATAGTTCATTTATTATATTTCATTTCAAGTATTCAAAAATAGAAATATTAATAAATATAGGCTGTATTTATTCTAAGGGATTTATTTTTACATTTGTAAAAATCAAAACCTGGGTCATGATTCAAAGAATAAAAAAAAGATTTAAATATTATTTTAAAGAGTTTGTGCTTTTTGCTAAAACCCCTGACTTTAAGAAGAATTATGGGATGATGGCTGGAATTTTTTTATTTTTTTTAGTTCTTTTCTTTTGGATTTTATTGCCATGGTATACAAGACATAATGAAGAAATAGAGGTCATTGATCTGACTAATTTCACCAAAGATCAGGCGGAAGAGATGATTTCAAATTTAGGTTTACGCTTGGTAATTGTAGATTCAGTATTTGATCCGGAGAAAAGACCCAATGCAATTCTTGAACAAATCCCCAAAAAGGGAAGTCGGGTTAAACCTAATCGTGCTATATACATTACTGTAAATAGCTCTGAAGCTCCCATGGTTGAGCTAAATTACCAACAAACGATAACGAAGTCTTTAGATCAAGTACTGAGAAATTTTGAAGGCTTGCAACTCAAGGTTGGGAGAATTATTTACAAAGACGGAATGCCCGCAAATACGGTAGCGGCAATTTATTTTGAAGATCGATTACTTTTTAAGGAAGCTGATCCCACCAGGGGAGAAAAAAAACCTACGGAACCTCAATCTGTACCTAAATTTTCAACTGTAGATATTGTTGTTTATAAAGGAGAGGACGCCGAATTGAAATCGATTCCTGATTTTACCTGTAAACAGTATGCAGAAGCAGAGTTTGAGATCCTAAGTAATGAATTTATCATCGGTGTCCTGCATTTCGATGCCGCTGTCAAAAAAGATAGCGCAAGGGCATATGTCGTTCGACAAGAACCTGCAGCTGGAACTCCTTCAAGTTTGGGAACAGCGATAAATCTTTGGTTGGAGAAACGAAAACCGGAAGACTGTGAAGGTATGTAAAAATAAAGTCCAGCAATTTTGCTGGACTTTATTTTATTTAAAACCTTGTATTTTCATTGGTCTCTGGCGTTTCTACCGGTAGAGGATCTACATTTTTAATAAAATCGTAACCCAACATGACCTCTGTTGCGCCGATACTATAATTTTGGAAAGGTGCAGTAGAGAAATCAAATGATAATAATAGGGGAATTGAGTTGTCAAATAAGAATTTTGATTGTATCGATATGAAACTGGGGTTTCTGTAAAATACACCGAAGGCAATCTGATCTTTTAATAATCTGACTGTGAGTCCTCCATCAACCTGAGGGTAGGGGCCTTGAACGTATTTAACCATGACGGAGGGTTCAAGAATAATATCTTTACCAGGAATTTGAAACTTGTATCCACCATTTAAAAAATAATGTCTGTATCCCATTCCCAATGGGTCGCGGTTGGCTGGATTAGCGCCAAAATCGATTTTAGTTTGAATCAGGTTAGGTGCTGAAAATCCAACCCAAAACTTAGGATGGTATAAAAATAATCCTAATTCAGCATCACCGCCATAAACAGCTTCAGTCGCATTGGCTATGGCAATATCATTGTTGTTTCTGAATGTGATGGTATTTATATTGATGCTGTTTCTGACAATTCTTGCAGCTACTCCAACTGAAAGTGTCAGGTTGTTTTTAAAGGGAATATGGAAGGCATAGGAACCTTTAAAGCCTATTCTCATACTAGGACCCGTAATGTCTGCAAATAGCAGAGCACCCAAACCGTGAACCTTGCCTATTTTTCCCTGATAGGTGAGCCCAAAGGTGATAGGGGCACCAGGAAAGGTAACCCATTGCCATCTGTGAAATAAATTGATACTGTGATTATCCTTAGATCCTGCTACAGCTGGATTAATCAAAAAGGCATTGCTATTGTATTGAGAAAATAGCGGTTCTTGTTGGGCGAATACTTTTGAAAAACTAAGTAAGGCCAGTGTGAAGAGAACTATATTTTTCATATAAATTAATTTCTAGAATTTAGCGAATGATGGTTACCGTACCTTTGTAAATGACTTCATTGGTGTACATGGGGAATTTAACTTTGAGTACATAATAGTAAGTGGCATCAGGTAAATCCTGATTTGTTTGATAGTGCTCTCCATTCCAGCTTCCATCATAATTATCTTTCATGTAAACAATTTGTCCCCATCTGTTATATACCTCCAAATCACCCTCAAGTAAATTCAAACAAGGTATTTCCCATAAATCATTAACTCCGTCTGCATTTGGGGTAAATCCGGCATGATCTGGCACGCAAGGTCCGACCCTGACTAAGGCAGTGTCGCTGTCGGTGCATCCAAAAGCATCACTAACTTCCAGTGTATAGATAGTAGTAATTATGGGGAATGTTGTAGTAATTACAGCATTTGGAGCAACTACATTATCAATTGGTGTCCATGAGTAATTGGTAATATTTCCGGTAGAAGAAGAACCTATCAATTGCGCCGGATCTCCAATTAGAATTTCAAAAGGTACATCAGTTTGAGCAATTGCATCAACAGAAATAAATACAGATCCAATACTATCCGAAGTACATCCGAGTGCATCTGTAGCAACAATTTGCCAAACATCTCCATCTTCAAGAGAAAGAGAATAATTGAAACCTGATGAAGTGCTATTGATGACATAGATACTGTCAACACCATTTCTGGTTATTGTTACAGTGTATTCAGTTGAAAGTCCGCCCAAACCAGGTAAGCCACCTGTAATTTGAGCATTGAATGTAGCCTGACCATTACCGTTACAATTATATAGAATGGTATTGGATCCACCATTAATTGCCAAAGGCTGGTAACCAGGTACAGTACATAAATTACCGCAATTAGTAAGATTCCAAACAAAAGTATCAGAAATACCTACAGTGCAATTTCTGATATCATCTGCGAATACCTGCCAGATGTCACCATTGTTCACAGTAAAAGTATATGTACTTGAACCTCCAATGGTACCTGTAAGAGGAGCGTTAACTACATTGGAACCCGTTGTTGTGCCCACAACATATAAGTTATAATTTGAACCATCAATTGCTGGTTGTCCGCCACCTATTTCAACAGTCACCTGCGCGCTACCGCTTGGGTCACATATATAACTTATAAAATTGACGCTAATTGGATTAAAGCTGACTATGCCGATGGCCGTATCTGCACAGGTATTTACATCTGTAACTATAACCTGCCAATTATCTCCTTGATTGGCCTGAAAGATAAAGGTTCCAATGCCATTGGTGTAAGTACCATTTTGTCCAGCTATGGTTGAGCCGCTAAGGATTACAGTATAATTCGTATTGTTTAGTGCGGGGTCACCTCCACTGAAAACAAGTGTAACAGTTGCGCTGCTATCAGAGTTGCAGCTGTATACTGTTGAATTTATCGGATCAGGGCTGATTTGTACAGGCAGAATCTGACAAAGATTCGGACAGTTTGTAATATTAAATACAAAGGTACCTGTAATGGTATCTGTACAGAAATTGGTGTCAGTCACTACTACATCCCAACTGTCTCCATCATTGACCAAGAATGAAATCAGGGAGGTATTACCAATATTTCCGGGTACCTGAGCATTACTGAAATTTTGACCTAAAACTGAAGATCCATTTACCGTAACTATGTAATTAGATCCATTAATGGCTGGGGCACCACCGCCCATTGTAATTTCAACAATTGCGGAACCATTTGCAAGACAAGTATAGGAAGAACTGGTCGTGATAGGATTCAATTGGCAATAATTGGGGCAGTTGACAAGATTGTAGGTGAATGTGGCAGAAACAGTATCAGTACATCCACTGGTATCAGTAACGATTACAGTCCAGTTATCTCCATCATTCACAATGAAAGAGAAAGGTACACCTGTTGGAGCACCAGCAAGGTTAAAGGTTCCATTTCCACCTCCTGTCGAACCACTCACAGTTATTGTATAAACAGAACTGTTGGCAGCGGGGTATCCACCTCTGATAGTCAAGGTTGTTGTTGCAGAAATACCACCTGGCAGACAGGTGTAAACACTACTATCGATCGGACTCGGAAGTATTTGAATCGGATCCGTGATACAGGCATTTAAGCAGGTGCTAGCATTCACAATAAATGTTTCAATGCAATTCACACTATCAAAAACAATTATGGTGTAGGTATCCGGAGTTGGAATTTGGAAACTTACAGTATTTAAATCAGCTGTGGTGCCACTAATAGTATCACCTTGCGTATTTGTAATCACATAATTAAACAAAGAGCCATTAAATGAAGGTAGGCCCCCTGTAGCAGAGAAATTGATTATACACTGGTTTTGGTCATAAGAACCCGCAAGAACTATAGGTCTTAAGAAAACAACTTTAGCTCCGTTTTCAATACTCGCGCTTGGACAAATCAATTGACCCCAGGTAGTGTCTTCATCAGCTAAAGCTGAAACATAGTAAAGGGTATTAAAAAGAGGATTTCCAAAACTACCGGATCCATCCGTATTGTTTACAAAAATATTTGGCCCAAATCTTACTGAGTCAATGAAACTAAATCCGGAACCACTTAAAGGGTTTGGTATCGGCATTACATTATGCATAACAAAGCCTGTATCCAAACAACCAGGAATGCGGGTTGTCGATTGACCGAGCAAATTGTTCATTACGCTGGCATAAATTGTATCTCCGTAACAAATAAAGGCAGTATCGGGTGTGTTGTAAGCAAAAGTGTCACCATTCATTGTTTCGAATTGTGAATCACCAGCGTAAACCTCTACTTCATTAATAAATTCAATGATATATTGCCCCTGATCGCCCGGCGAACCACCGTCTAATTGTATGGCATAAAGCGTACCCGGAGCCAGACAGCAAATGCTGAAGGTAGAACCGCTAAATCCGGCAGTTCCTGAGTAAATTGGTGCTACAGCAGGTGTTAGCCTTGTTCCATCAACTGTAAATGTGGCATTGCCCAATCCTCCATAGCAACTATTTCCATTCAACAGGGGATAAATAGCATAGTTGAGTTGATTTAATCCGATATAAGATCTTACTCTCATTTCAATAACGCCACTGGGTGGAACTACAAAATAATGCCATACAGTTTGGTTAGCTCTTGATCCAGGCGCTGCATTGGAAAAGGGTTCACCTGCTAGAGTTTCAATACAAGCCCTCACATTTGTACCTGCTACTGCCTGAAAGGGTAGCGTTTGTCCCACTAATTCAACAGGTACGCGGTAAAGTGTGTCCTGTAGAGTTAAGCACAATATATCATTACCCGGAGGATTTTGGAGTGGATCAATAATACTTGGATCGTACAACCATAAATCAATACTTTGAGTACTCAGGGGTGTTAGATTGTCTGAAGGGTCCACCATTCCATAGTATCTGTAACCAGGCTCCAAGCAACTGCTGTTAATGATAGCAGAGAAGTTTGAATTTCCGAAAATACCATTCACGCCCCCATCGTCAGCGCCTAAATTGGTAAGGTTGGCACAAGAAAAATCGGAAGGAGTTCCCGGAGCAAATCTGGGATCAAATCCAAAAAGTGCATTGTTTTCACCGTAAAGAGCACTTCTGTAATCTGTTTCAAAATACATTCTACCACTGTTGGGTGCTATGAAATTTGTCCATACAGATTCATTCATAGTTGCATTATTGCTGGCCGGATGATCGTAATCATAGGCATGATAATCGTTTGGATTAGGGCTAGTGTGTTGTGCACCTGTTTCACCAAAATCATTACCACCATCATAGGCACATCCGAAATTCAAAGTAAGGGTAGCCGGAGAATTGGCACCAGAACTTATATTCCCTGTACCAAAAGTAGAAGAGGGTGAAGTACATGGTATGTCCTCAGGATTGGGTGGAGATGAACCTCCCAGATCATTTACTCTGATCTCAACATAGCCACGGTCACCGTTATTATCGGCGGTCAATTGTACATAGTAGGTTTGACCAGGATGCAGTTTTTGGTAGGAAATTAAATTTACTGGATCACAAGCATCTAAAGTAATTTCTGCCTGCGGAGCAATACCCAGGAAATCTATACCGTCTGAAAATTGAATATGCGAGAGGTATTCAAATTTATCTTTCACCAAAACAAGAGTCGGAATTTGAATTCCTGTATTACAGGCAGAGCCATCAGCTGCATGGTAAATTTCAAAATAAGTTCCAATGTCCGTACCACCTAAATTTGTTGTAACAGTAACTTCTCCACTGGGTGGTGCAACAAAAGCAAACCACACAGACCCATTTGCAGTCACATCACCTCTGTGGGGTTCATTCGTTTCAAGTGTTGCATTAGAGCACCAACCGTATCTTTGTGTAGTATTTAACGGAATTACAGGTGCACTGCAGATGTCATTGGGAAGAAAGTTTACAGCCAGAGGTAATCGAGTTACTTCTAGAATCAAACGATAATTTTGGGTGCCACATCCACTCGTTCCGGAAGCATTGAATGTTTGTTGAATGGTTCCAGGGGCAGCAGGTACAGCAATTGTACCATTCTGTGCTCCGGTTCTAACTTCAGAAAATGTACCTCCAGTCAAATCGTAATTGGTGGGGGCATCATTTTCATATCCTTGCCATTGAATATTGATTTGTGTTGGGATATCACCCGGACAAATATATTCGTAATCAAAGAAAATACCATTGTTCGGATTGATTGTGCCATTGGGAGAGGTGAGGGTCCAGGGACCATTGTTTTCGTTATTGTAGGCATGGTTGAAATCTCCCAGAAATCCAAAAAGCACAGGATTGTTATTGGAATTTCCCAGGGTATTGTCTGTACCAATATATTCAATTACATAATCACTGTCACCGGTGAGAAATCCATCACAGTCTACATTATTCAATACTGCAACGCTCACGACACGAACCTGTATCCTTGCCTGTCCCAAAAGATATGTGGTTTGACATACAAAAAGTAGGGTGAAGGCAGTGATAAAAGAAATAAGTTTTTTGTTAATTTGTAACATAACAAAGAGATAAATTGAATGTTTAGTTAAAAAAATCCTAACATAGTAAACCAAAAATAAGTAAGTTTTAACAAAAAAGTATTGTTTATTACGCTTTTGGTGTTTTTTTTTGGAATGACTTGTAGTTGGATGCATAACCTTTTCTAATAGTTCGTGTTATTTTATTACTTTTACTTAAATTTTTAATGATGAATTTACTTGAACAATACGACATTAAGGAGAGTGAATCTTTGGAGTTATTAGCTAAACAGGTTGTTGAAGGCTTCATCATTGGATTGCACAAATCTCCCTTTCATGGCTTTTCCGTAGAATTTGCAGAGCATAGAATATACAACCCGGGAGAGTCAACAAAAAATATAGATTGGAAGGTTTATGCCCGAACAGACAGATTGTACAGCAAGCAATTTGAGGAAGAAACCAATCTAAGATGTCAGGTTGTTCTGGATATCTCCTCTTCTATGTATTTTCCGACGGAAAAGGATCAAAATTTAAAATTGAGATTTAGCATTTTGGCTGCAGCTTCTATCATTCAGCTCATGCAAAAACAAAGAGATGCCTTTGGATTGAGTGCTTTTTCTGATCATTTGGAGTGGCACAGTAACAATAAGTCCAGCACACAACATAAGCAACTGATTTTTAATAAACTAAGTTCTTTTTTAAAAGACAGGCCAAAGAACAAGAAAACTTTGGCATCCGAGGCACTTCACCAAATTGCAGAAGCTGTGCACAGACGCTCTCTGATTGTGATATTCAGTGATATGTTTGATGATCCATCTGACAAAGAATCATTGTTTTCTGCTCTTCAACATTTAAAATACAATAAGCATGAAGTTATTTTGTTTCATGTCGTAGATCACAAAAGAGAATTTGATTTTGATTTTGAGAACAGACCCTATGAATTTATCGATCTGGAAACAGGTGAAAAAGTGAAGGTGCAATCCAATCAGGTAAAAGATTACTACAAAAAACAAATTCAACAGTACAAGGACGAACTCAAAATGAAATGTTTGCAGTTTAAAATTGATTTCGTTGAAGCAGATGTAAATCAAGGTTTTAAGCAGGTTCTTATGCCTTATTTAGTCAAAAGATCTAAAATGATGTAAATGAATAAATATTTTATTTTTATCATACTAATTCAGTTTTTATACGCCTGTACTTATACCGAAAGAATAAAAGACGGTGAAACAGCCTTTCAAAGAAAGCAATATGCTGTTGCTATACCTTTTCTCAAAAAAGAATTTCAATCAGCAAAAAAAAGTGCTGAAAAAGGTAAAAAAGCATTTCAATTGGCTGAATCATATCGTTTAATACACAAATACAGTGAGGCTGCAGGCTGGTATGATATTTCAACAAAAGAGAGGTATAATGCTGAAGCTCCTTTTCGACTTGCTCAAATGTATCAGCAGTCTGAACTTTACGACAAGGCAATGGAAGCTTTTCGACTTGCCGGACGTGATGCGGGGAACGCTAATTTGTTTTTAGAAAAAATCATTGCATGCAAACAAGCAAAAATTTGGATAAAAGAGCAAAGCAAATCAATTTACAGTATCAAAAATTTGAAGTTTAATAACTCTTTTAACGATTTCTCACCCTTCGTTTTTAGTAAGGAAAATTTGTTGTTTTCCTCAGATAGAAAGGAGAGCTTTGGCAAAAAAAATTACAAATGGACCAATCAAAAGTTTACGGATCTGTTTGTTTATGATTTGAAAAAAGATACTGTATTACTACATCAAAATCTTACACAACTGAAATATCACCAGGGTAATATGGTGATAAGTAAAGACGGAGAAAAAATGATCTTTACACAATGTGGTTCGGATGAGCCATCAGAAGTTGATTATTGCAAGCTCATGTTTTCACAGAAAAAAGGGTCGGTTTGGTCTGAGCCTGCAGAAATTTTGTTAGGACCAACTTTCATGAATTACATGCACCCGGCCCTGAATGACAAGGGGGATATTCTTGTTTTTGCCTGCAATAACAAAGAGGGATATGGAAATTATGATCTGTATATGAGCATTTGGTTGCTTGCAGAACAAAAGTGGAGTATTGCCAAAAATATGGGTAATGTGATCAATTCAAAGGGTAATGAGGTATTTCCTTCTTTTCATGGTGATACCTTATACTTTAGCTCAGATGGTTTGCCCGGAATGGGCGGTCTTGATTTGTTTAGGTCTTATAAAAACAATGAGCAGTGGCAAATTCCGAGCAATTTAAAATCTCCCATGAATTCAGGTTCTGATGACTTTGGTATTGCATTTGACCCTTATTTTGAAAGTAAAGATTCAATAATATCCTCCGGATATTTTTGTTCAAACAGACAAGGAGGAAAAGGAGGAGATGATATTTATAAATTTTTCTGTTCTCTGCCTAAAATACCTGAGATCGATAGTTCTTCATTGATTGTTTCAGTTGATTCTGGGAATATCCCGAGACAAAAAAGCTATAAATTAACTTTCAAGGGTAAAACTTTTGAGAATAAAAGAGAAAAGGAATCTGACCTTAATTCCAAGGTCGTAGGACAACAATCCCTTATGGGAGTTAACATCCGTATCATGACTACTGACACTGTTTGGTCTGTTGGTAGTGATTTGGATGGAAATTTTAATTTTGAAGTGAAAGCAAATGAAAACTATTCATTTTTTGCAACCAAAGAAGGTTTTTTTAGTGCTCAGGATACAATTAGTACCATGGGAATAGTTTTATCAGATTCCTTTCCGGAACAAATTGTTGAAAAAAGTATTTATCTCAACAGGGTAATTAAAGGAAAGGAAATTGTTTTGAGAGATATAAAATTTGATTTCGATAAATGGGATATTAGGGAAGACGCCACAGTGGAACTTCAACAGCTGATTCTTTTATTGAAAGAAAATCCTGAACTAAATATTCTGATGACTTCCCATACCGATTGCAGGGGTACTGAAAGAAGCAATATGACATTGTCACAAAAGAGGGCTGAATCAACAATGAATTATCTAATCAATGCAGGTATTGAAGCCAGGAGATTATCAGCCAAAGGTTTTGGAGAAACCACTCCTGCCGTTACATGTGACTGTAATTCTTGTACTGAAGAGCAACATCAGGAAAACAGAAGAACAAGCTTCATCATAGCAGAATAGTATTTATTATTTAGAATCATTCTATTTTGCTTTAACTCAGCTTTATATTTTTTATATTTGAGTCAAAATAAGAGTATGGCCAAAATATCAATAAATCTACAAACTGCAGCAGTTGAAAAGGAACAGGAAGAGGAAATGATTGTAGGGATAGATCTGGGTACTACACATAGTTTAGTGGCCTATGTTGATAGTGATAATTATCCTAAAACAGTAAAGGATGCATGTGCTCAATCCAGTTTAGTGCCATCTATCATTTGGTTTGATCAAGATAAGGTATATGTTGGGGAAGAGGCCAAGAGCAAAATGTTGACAAATCCCGACGCAACTTTATTTTCAGTAAAGAGGTTCATGGGAAAATCCTATCAGGATGTTCAGGGTTGGGCTTCTTCCCTTTCCTATAAAATTTGGGCAGGTGATACTGACGAATCTTTGGTAAAAATTCAAGTTGCTAATAAATTCTACAGTCCGGTAGAGCTATCTGCATTGATTTTAAAAGAATTAAAGACTAGAGTTGAGTCTCATGTGGGTCGAAAGGTAAGGAAGGCAGTAATTACTGTACCTGCTTATTTTAATGATGCCCAAAGACAAGCTACGAGAGATGCCGGAAAATGGGCTGGGCTGGATGTTTTAAGAATTGTGAATGAGCCGACGGCAGCTGCTCTGGCATATGGCTTTGGATTAAAAAATGAAGATTCTAAAACCGTTGTTGTATATGATTTGGGGGGAGGTACCTTTGATGTATCAATTCTTAGAATAGAAGGTACTGTCTTTGAAGTCATTTCTACCCATGGCAACACATTTTTAGGTGGGGATGATTTTGATCGTCTAATAATGGAGTATTGGATTGATCTATACCAAATGCAAAACTTGAACGCAGTGGCTTTACAAAAGTTGAGATTGATGGCAGAGCAAGCTAAAAAAGCTATGACCTCCGAAGATTTCTTTGAGGAAGTTTTCATGGGAAAATCATTTCAATTGGATGCATCCACCTGGATTTCTCTATCAAAAAAATTAGTAGATCAAACCATCGATTCATGTAAAAAGGCTTTACGTGATGCTGAACTTGAAATTCATAACATTGATGATGTTGTTTTAGTAGGGGGGTCCAGCAGAATGCCGGTGGTGAAACAAGCATTGCATAATTTTTTTGGCAGGAAACCCAATGATCAGTTAAATCCAGACGAAGTAGTTGCTCTAGGTGCTGCCATTCAGGCAGATGTATTGTCGGGTAGAAATAAAGAAACCCTACTTTTGGATGTAACACCACTTTCTTTGGGAATTGAAACTGTAGGTGGACTTATGGATGTAATCATTCCAAGAAATTCCAAAATACCCAACCAATCTGGAAGGCAATACACAACTTCCATTGACGGACAAGTAAACCTGAAAGTATCTGTATTTCAAGGAGAGAGGGATTTAGTTAAAGACAATAGAAAGCTGGGTTCTTTTACATTAAAGGGAATACCTCCCATGCCAGCAGGTCTGCCTAAAATCGAAATTCATTTTATACTTGATGCTGATGGCATTCTGAAAGTTAGGGCAAAAGAATTGCGTTCAGGTGTTGAACAGATTGTTGAGGTAAATTCACCCTATGGCTTGTCGGAGGAAGAAATGTCTCAAATGCTTATAGATTCAATAAGTCATGCGAAAGAAGATATGAAAATTAAAGCATTGATAGAGTCAAGAACCGAAGCTAAGCTATTGGTACAATCTGCTTTAAAATTTGTTGAGCAAAATAAAGATTTATTTCATCAGGAAGAGCTTAAGCAATTACAAGTATTTATTGATCAACTACAATTAAGTACGGAGGGAGATGAGAAAGATAAAATTGAGATTGCCATGCAAGAATTGAATGATTATTCAAAACCTTTAGCTGAAAGGGCAATGGACGCTACCATAGCTTCGGCGATGAAGGGAAAAAAATTGTAAAATGACCAGAATATACTTTCTTCTTTGTTTTTACCTGTTGACTTTTTCAAATCATCTGGCTTCTCAATGGGTTCATCAAAAAACCGACAGTTTATATGTAGCTTCCCTGGTTGCTTTCCCTCAATATGCATATCAAATTCAATGGGAATTTGACCCCTCAATGTTTGGATTGAAGAAGGAAAAAGAACTAAGTCTTTCCGACAAAGAAATTGAGTCTTTACAAAAGAAATTAAAAAAGAAGAATGATGATATTCAAATTATCAAATCATTATACCTGGCTTACAAGTTCAATCGGAATGCAGCTAAAGAGAATTTTTATTTGGATAAACTTTATCAGATTTTAAGAGAAAAATTTGATAATTCTCCTGCAGATGTTCAAACAGCACTCAGTTTTGCGCAAGTGCTACAAGCATATAAAAGACCAAGGGAAATCTTACTGGTTTTGAATCTATGTCTTGAAAAAAATCCTGAATCAAAAATTTTGCTGGAACAAACGATTTTGTCAAATATCGAAAACGGCTTTTATGGTGAGGCAGAGCAATTGATCATGAGATCAATTCAATTAGGCAATTACACTGAGAACTTATATCCTTTTATTTTAAAATTTATCATAGAAAAGGGAAGGAGTGAAACTGATTCAACACAGGTAAATGTACTCGATCGTACTGTTCTTTTGCAATTGCTGAAACTTAAACCAGATGATGTTTTTGCCAAGATATGCTTTCATTATTGCGATTTGGTTGATTTATACAATAAGGTTCACACGCAATATTTTAATTGGTTGTACAGAGAACATAAATGGCAAGAGTCAGAAATAACCCAAATAAGATCTTTAGATGTTTTTTTTAAATCACTATTGAAATCAAAAGACAGGTCAACTCATTTTCTGGCTTTACAAGCATTGGTAGGTATAAGTTCTCTTGACCGCAATATGAATATGGCCTTAGCTTACCATAATGAACTATTGAAAATCCAGGCAAATCATCAGTTATCTGAATCAATTTTGGTGTATGGTTATTTGTTTAACAGAAATATTTTACCAGCATTGAAATGGCTTTCCTATGAGCCATCCGGTGAAATTTCACTGAATCAAATCATGTCTAAAGCTTATTTGATGTATGAGGTTCAAAATTTTCAAGAACTAAAATCCTATTTAGAACGCAGTTTGTTGTTTTTTCCCAATAACACAGATATAGTAGAAGGGTTGATTGCTGTTTTGCATAAAAAATTACAATTTGAGGAGGCCTGCTCTCTATTCTTTAGATGGTTGGATGTTAATAAAGAGGAAAATATTCAAATTGCTGAAATGAGGATTCATAAAAGAAATATGTTGATTTGTCAACTCATTTACAATAAGAACAAGGAAGAAGTGAAGAAGCTCATGATTGAGGCAAGGCAAGATAAAGATGAGATTATTTTGAAATTACTGGAGAGGTTTTCAGTAGAATAAAAAAAGCGAAGTTTTTACTTCGCTTTTTTTGGGGAGGCTTATGGGATTCGAACCCATGACCCTCAGAACCACAATCTGATGCTCTAACCAACTGAGCTAAAACCTCCGTGAATGGGTTGCAAATTTACATCTTTGTAATGAATTTCAAAGGAAACGCCCAAAAAAATTACAAATGTAAAATATCTTTTTTCTTGAGTAGAGTGCTTTCATCCTCTACATGTGCAGGGTCTGGAACGCAACAATCTACTGGACAAACGGCAGCACATTGTGGTTCTTCATGAAAACCCACACATTCAGTGCATTTATCAGTAACGATATAATAGTAATCATCGGATACTGGAGATTTTTCAATTTCAGCATTCTCGATTGTGCCATCAAGTAAAGTAAAAGAACCTTTCAGTATGGTGCCATCGGCATATCTCCAGGAAACACCACCCTCGTAAATAGCATTGTTAGGGCATTCAGGTTCACAAGCACCGCAATTGATGCATTCATCAGTTATCATTATTGCCATAAATCAATTTTTTTGTAAATATACATTCACTAGCCGATAGTATCAAAAAAATGGGGTGAATTCGTTTATACTTTACTATCATTAAAATAATTAATATCTTTGGTATTGCTTAAATAACTATGCTAAATGACTCTTCGCATTCGATTTATTCTTGTCTTTTGTTTGTTTGTTTGTTTTACTCATAGTACAACTGCGCAAACAGATAAAGCTGTTTTGGAGCAGGCTGATGCATTCTTTAGCACAGGTAAATACGACAAGGCTTTGGTTTTATTTAAAAGAATTGCAAAGGAAAATCCTTCCGCGATGGTTTGGAAATACAAACAAGGTATTTGTCATTTTTACTTAAATGATTTTCAAAAAGCCTTACTTTTTTTTAGTGCCTATTTAAAGGAAAAGAAAATAGAGAGCGAGGCATATTTTTACACGGCAAGGTGTTTGCATTTCAATGAAAAATATCAAGAGGCATTGGAATTATATAAATTGTATCTCAAATCTGTTGGTCAGAATGATTTGATGCGAGAGGATACAAAATTGTTGATGCGCCAATGTTTAACTGCTATGAGATCAGGTTTACAACTGCCTGCCGTTATCGTTCCCATGAGTGATTCAATCAATAGCAGTGGAGATGAAATTCTAGCTTTAACTAACCAACGGCAACCTGAAAATTTATATTTCAGTTCTAATAGAAATGGAAATTTTGAGATTTTCTATTCCCAATTTAACGGCAATATATGGTCGAAATCCTTGAAAGAAACCAGAAGATATAATAAGACAGGACAGGATAAAATCGCAGTTGCCTTCGCAGACAGTGGTTATCAAATACTCCTTTTAGATCAGGATACTTTATTTATTGATAATTATGATGACAGCCATGGTCAATCTCTAGCTGTTCCTCTTGATCAAATCTTCTTAAAAGATTTTAAAGCTGCGGAATGTTACTGGGTTGAAGATAAAATGTTGATTTTGTCATTGAAGAAAAAAGATTCAAATTCAGGATATGATTTATATTACAGTGTTCCTGATTCAAAAGGAGCTTGGACTTATCCTGAAGTTGCAGAGGGTCTGCTAAATTCTAAATTTGATGAAAGAAGTCCTTTTTTGTGTGCAGATGGTAAAACAATTTATTTTAGTTCAAATCGTCCTGAAAGTATTGGGGGATATGATATTTTTAAATCTGAATTTGATACGAAAAAGATGCTTTGGACCTTGCCTCAATCATTAGGTAAAAATATAAATTCTGCTGGAGACGATATTTATTTTCAATTTTTAAATGCTTCAAATAAAGCTTTGTTTTCCTCTGTGCGACCAAATGGGCAGGGTAGGTTAGATCTGTATACTGTTTATTTCAGGCAGAATCTGAACGAGATGATTTCTAATACAGACAGTGTATTTACAGATTATTTCTTAAAAGAGAAAGAGCCTGATACCCAAGACCCTTTGGTAAACAACTCTGTTTCCATTGAAGAAAATCAAATTACCTATGATTCAGCAAGTAGATCCTATATAACGATTCCCAGTTTTCTGTATAATGATCTGGACGGTAGTATAGAATCTGCTTTTCAATATTCTTATCAAAGTTTATTGAAGGCCATGTTGGAAAATAAAGAGTTGAAAATTATTATTACCGGGCATGGTAATTTGAGCGCTGTTGAGGAAAATGGATTATTCTTTACAGTGCAACAGGCAGATTTACTGGCACAAAAATTAATTGGTAACGGAGTTGAAAAAGATCGTATTCTTCTCAGAGGTTGTGCAGATCAATACAATATTGCAAGGATATTAGACGCTGCGGGTCAGAAAGATTCCTTGGGATACCGAGTAAACAATCGCCTTGATTTCGAATTTAAAAATAGTGTTTATTCGCCCCTTTGGCTCAAGACAAAAAGACCCGCTATTGGATCAGACAAGCAATCTGTTACTGCAGCAGAATACGATGAAAGGTTACAGGGTATTTCATATAAACTTTTAATTTATAAGGGTGTAGAACCCTTATCTAATGATAATATTGATCAAATGCCGGATTTGTCTTGTGAAAAAGATCCTATTAATCCTGAGTTGAGATATTTTGTTGGCTTAACCAATAATTTCGAGGCCATTTTATGGATAAAGGAAACTTTGGATGAGTTGCATTTGAAAAACGTTGAACCAAAGGCATATTTGGATGGTTTTCCATTGAAAAAAGAAGAAATTGAAATCTGGAAGGAAAAATACCCTGATTTGATTCAATTTTTAGAGTACCTGAATCAGTAAAGTTCGGCAACCATACATCTTGCACCCCCACCTCCAATATTTTCAATTGTACTAAGCGGGCTATGTACAAACTGCAAATGTCTTTCAAGTTTTCTTTTTTGTTCTCTTGTATAGGATGCAAGAGCGCGGGTTGAAAGTATCAGGCATGGTACTTGATTCACATTTTTGATTTCAATTACATTAGCTGCAAAAGATTTGATCTGATCAGGGTTTAATAAAATTATTTCTTTTTCTGTTTTATGGGCATAGGCTGAAATTCTGCTTAGATCTTGAGTATTTATTTGATGGCTGCCCAGCAAAACGAAATGTTCAAGAATGGAAATAATGACATTACTATGATATATCGGTTTGTTTTTACAATCAAAAGAGTTGAAAACAATAGCCTCATATTTATATTTTTCGCACCACAGATTAAATAAATCAATTGAGGTACGAGGAGATGGAACAGCGAAAGCAATTTTGTTTTTTCGGTCTAAGACCATACTTCCAGTTCCTTCTAAAAATTTGTTTTCCTGCTCTGCGGAAATCCAGGAGTCATCTATTGTATAGTTAAATTTTTGACATAGATAGTCAATCAGATCTTTAGCCCGTTCTGTTCTTCTGGATTGGGAGTGTAGAGGATATAGGATTAAATTTTTTTCTATATCTGTTGAAAACCAATTGTTTGGATAGATTGCATCTGGGCTGTTTGTCAATTCGGATTGGTTGGCAATTTCAACCTGAATCAGATTTTCAATTAATTTATTGTGAAAGGTATTACACTCTTTAACAGCTTCATTGTGTGTGATCAAGTTGGAGGTGCTTGTATTCATTTTTTGAAATGAATTCGATTTTGCAGTTTCTCGATTAAACTGAAAATATGTGGGTCGTATTAAAAATAGAGTTGTTGCCAAAATTGAATTTGAAAAGTTTAAAAAATTCTGCACATAAATGTACTTTAGTATAATTAACCTACTAATGTAAGCATATGAATGATTATTTTGTTCATCCCACTGCCGTGATTGATGAAGGTGCAGAGATTGGAGCAAATTCTAAAATATGGCATTTTTCTCATATAATGCCTGAAGTTAAAATCGGAAAAGCCTGTAATATTGGTCAAAATGTTTTTATTGCCAATGGTGTGGAATTAGGGTCAAATGTAAAGATCCAGAACAATGTTTCCCTTTACACGGGAGTTATTTGTGAAGATGATGTTTTTTTGGGGCCATCAATGGTATTTACCAATGTAATTAATCCAAGATCTGCAGTAAACAGGCAAAGTGAATATCAACGTACACGTGTTGGAAGGGGAGCAACAATTGGTGCAAATGCCACTATTGTTTGTGGTAACGATATCGGGCCCTATGCCTTTATAGGTGCAGGTGCCGTGGTTACAAAAACTGTTGGGGCCTATGAATTATGGATGGGAAATCCTGCGCGTAGAAAAGGTTGGATGAGTGCACATGGGGTTTCTTTGCATTTTGATGAGAATGGCTTGGCAATCTGTTCTGAATCTGGTTGGAAGTATCAAAAGAATGAAGAGGGGGTTGTTTGTGTAGAATCTGTTTGATTTTATTTTTTGTTTTGCTATATTGAATAATTAAATTTAATTTTGTTTACAGAATCGTTCTATCAGATTCTTTTTCATGGAATTAAGATCAAAAAATATTCTTATTATTTCGCCAACTCCCTGGGATGTAAGCTTTCCGGCCAGGCAGCATTATGCTAGAGAATTTGCTAAATTAGGGAATGTAGTATTTTTTTTAAATCCATTTTCAAAAGAAAATGCAGTAACTGAATTTTCCAGGAATCTATACATTGTTGATTTAAAGCCAATTACTTATTTATTTGGTTTGATTCAGGCGAATTCTGAGCAAAATCAAATTGATAATATTTATAAATTAATTCAAAGAAAGATTGATCTGATTTGGTCTTTTGATCAAAACAGATTTACTGATTATCAGCTTTTTGGTAAAGATATTCCTAAAATTTTAAGTCTTGAGGAAGAAATCCAAGATGAAGCTCAAATCATCAAGATAGCTAATTCTGTAAATTTGTGCATCGGCATGTCTTTGCCTTTGTTGGAAAAGGTAAAAACATCTACTTCAAGTAAAGTTTTATTCCATCATGCACTCAGTAATGCTTACACAGAAGCAATTCAGAAATTGGACTTGATAATGGCCAATACCCAATTTGCTACAGGTAGAATCAGATGTGGTTATCTGGGTAATCTGCAAAACAAATATATAGATACACTAACCTTTGAAAAGATTATTAAAGAAAATCCAATTGTTGAGTTTCATTTGATTGGACCATTTGTTAAAGATAGTAACCTGGCTGAATCAGGAGCAAAAACATGGGAAGATCCTTTTATTGAATTTCTTATGTCTTCGCCTAATGTAAGGCTGTATGGTAGTCTGATGACGGTAAGAGCCGCAGAAATTTTACAGACAATGGATATGTTTTTGGTTTGTTACGATACCTCGCAATATCTCAATCAAGTAGCTAACCCAGCTAAAATTATAGAGTATTTAAGTTCAGGAAATGTAGTGGTGGCCTGTAAAACACTGCAATTTCAAGATCAAAAAGAATTGGTTGCAACTGTTGAGGAAAATGAAGATTTACCTCAATTATTTCAAGAAGTAAGTCAATCTCTTCCAAATTGGAATCGTGAAGATTTAAAACTTAGAAGACAACAATTCGCTTTAAATCGTACATACGAGAAACAAATTCTTCGCATAGAGAAATTGATCTAACATCAAAAATGAAAATGCTCGCTTTCTTTAGAAATATATGGTTTTCCTTTCCATGGCAAATAGTATTGATACATTTGAGGTATAATCTTTTACTGGCGGTATTATGGATCATTTTATTCGGATTTTTATTTGGCTATCTCGGATCTAGTTTGGGTTGTCGTTTTTTCTTTTTAGATGCGGAGTATTTAGGCGAGGTAGGATTTGCAGGTTATACGATCATCGGGTTTACGATGGGAATGTTTTATTTGTCCTGGAATACCACCACCTATATTTTAAATTCAAAGAGATTTCCTTTTCTTGCTTCATTAAATCGGCCCTATTTTAAGTACAGTATCAATAACTTTTTGATCCCCCTCATATTCATTTTTTCTTATGTTTTTTTATTAATTCAATTTCAATGGTTTAATGAGTTTGCTCCACCTGCCAAGGTAGTGTTTTTAGTTTTGGGATTGGTTTTAGGTTTTAGTATGGCATTGGGTATGAGTTTTCTCTATTTTAAATTAACGAATTCAGATATAGATAGTATTCAAAATGCTTTTGCCTGGACGAGTAGGGTACAAAAGAAGTTTCCTTTTTTGAACGCAAAAGCAGATATAGATCATTTTGAATTTAAAAGAAAAGCAGTTCGGGTGGAAACCTACCTAACCGAAACCTTATCTACCAGAATAGTTCGGGATGTGAGTCATTATAATGCACAACAGCTTTCTCATGTTTTCAGGCAGAATCATTTAAATATGTTATTGATTCAAGCTCTTATTATTTCCATACTAATCATGATGGGATATCTGGTTCAAATCTCATATTTCAGGATTCCAACAGCGGCCTCTTTGTTTATTTTAATGTCAGTGATAACCAATTTGATGGGGGCCTTAACCTTCTGGTTGAATGAATGGAGAACAATTGCTATCATAGTGATTCTCATTAGTTTTGATGCTCTTATGAAAGGAGGATATCTGAATTTTACAAACCCAGCCTATGGTCTTGATTATTCAGTTGTATCGCCTTACAGTTATAAAAGATTGGAAGAAATTGCTTCCATTAGAAATTATTACCAGGATGCCTCTGCTACTTTAAGCATCTTAAACAGATGGAGATCTAAATTTACATCTAAAGATCCATCCTACAAGCCCAAAATGGTGGTTTTATGTTTCAGTGGGGGTGGAGTAAGGTCTGCATTATGGACAACAGCTGTTTTACAAGAATTGGATGCCAAAACCAAAGGTAGAATATTTAAAAATGCAGTACTCATGACTGGGGCATCAGGTGGTATGTGGGGTGCTGCTTATATGAGGGAACTATACAGAAAGAAATTATCAGGGGAGAAAATACAATTGCAGGATAGCATTTATCAGGATAATATTTCTAAGGATTTATTAAATGGATTGGCTTTCACCTATATTGTAAATGATCTTTTAATGCCCTGGGTTCAGGTTTCCGTTACCAACAGAAGGTATATTCAAGACAGGGGTTTTGTTTGGGAGCAGAATTTTAATGAAAATACCAATGCTGTTCTGGACCATGATTTAAAATTCTATAAAGAACAGGAGGAAACAGGTAGAATTCCTATGATGTTTCTTACGCCGACCATCATCAATGACAGCCGATTTTTAGTAGTTTCTCCTCACAGGGTTAGCTACATGATGAAACCTCCATTTGCTTTTGAAGGTGATGTGGATTTTTCAGAAATTGATGCGGTTGATTTTTGTAGACTTACAGAAAAGAATGATCCCCTTTCCCTTCGCTTTTCAACTGCTCTCAGAATGAATAGTACATTTCCCTTGATTTTTCCAAATGTACAATTGCCGACATCTCCTAAATTGGAAATCATGGATGCAGGGCTTAGGGATAATTTTGGTATTGAATCTGCTGTACGGTTTTTGGCTACATTCAGGTCCTGGATTCGGGAAAATACCAGTGGTGTTCTCATCCTGTCCATACGAGGTTCAAAAAAAATAGATGATATCAATCCGGTTAATAATCCTGGTTTAGGTAGCGCTTTCTTTAGTCCACTTAGTGCTATACTTGATATTGACAATGTTCAGGATTATCACCACGATGGATTCGTTAGTTTTTTACAATCTAAATTAGGTTATTCAAATGTAGATTTAATTCATTTGGTATACAAACAAACTACATTGGAGCAAAAAGCATCCCTAAGTCTGCACTTAACAAAAAGAGAAAAAAATGATATTTTGTCTGCAATTAATATCCCTTCCAATCAAAAAGCATTAAAAAAAATAAGTAAAAGTATTTATTGATTTTTTTGTAAGATTTTCTCTTTCTTATTGTAATTAAGAATTATTATTATATCTTTGCATTCGCTTTTTTATGAACTTTTAAATACAAGTTTTTCAATGAAAACAATTGAAATTTCCGGAGAGAAAAGAAATGGTGTTGGTACGAGCAATGCTAAATTAGCACGTAAAGAGGGTAAAATTCCTTGTGTTATATATGGTGGATCTGAAAATATCCATTTCATGACAGATACTTTGTCTGTTCGTGACATTATTTATACTGATGAATTCAGATTGGCTAACATTACTGTAGACGGTAAGGCTCACAAATGTATAGTGAAAGATGTTCAATTTCATACAGTTAATGACTCAATACTACATATTGATTTCCAATCTTTAGAAGCTGTTAATCAGGTAAAGGTTCAAATGCCTATCAAGCTTCAGGGTACTTCTGAAGGTCAGAAAGTAGGGGGTACTTTGGTGCAAAAAATGAGAAGACTTCTTGTGTTGTCATCTCCTTCCTCTCTTTTATCTTTCGTACCTGTAGACATCAGTGCCTTGGAATTGGGTAAGTCTATGAGAGTTCGTGATATTCAATTGCCGGAAGGTATGGTGTCTTTAACAAATGGTAGTATTCCGATTGTTACAATTGATATTCCTCGTGCACTACGTTCTGCACAAACAAAAGCTGCAGAAGGGAAAAAGAAATAAATATTTTCAACTTATTCAAACGCAACAAATCTTTGTTGCGTTTTTTTTTGTTATGTTTAAAAGGTTATTTAATCTGCTTTTTCGAAGCAAGTCTAAAGAAGCTCATCCAGATTCCGAAATGAAATACTTGATAGTTGGTTTGGGTAACATCGGTGCAAGTTATGAAAATACCAGGCACAATATTGGATTTAAAATAGCAGATGCTTTAGCTGCAGATCTGGCTGTTCAGTTTTCAAGTGAAAGATATGGCGCTTTAGCTACTGCTAAGCATAAAGGAAGGATTTACCTGATTTTAAAACCCAATACTTTTATGAACTTGAGCGGTCAGGCTATTAAGTATTGGATGCAAAAAGAAAAAATTGATCTGGAACATCTACTGGTCATTTTAGATGACCTGCATATAGACTTCGGTACTGTAAGAACAAAATTAAAAGGTGGATCCGGGGGACATAATGGATTAAAAAGCATAGAAGCAGAGTTATCTACAGTGGATTATTACAGAATGAGGGTTGGAATTGGAGACTCCTTTATGAAGGGAAACCAAGTGGATTTTGTTTTAGGGAATTGGACCGATGAAGAATTTTCAAAATTGCAACTCATACAAAAACATTGCGTTTCTGCTATCAAAACCTTTGGTTTTCTGGGAATCGAAAAAATGATGTCAGAATTCAATAAAAAAATTACATTATGAAAATCTGGAACACATTATTATTGATTCTCATTACATGTTTGGTACATGGTCAGGCACAATTAGATGGTGTTTACATGCTAAATGTTAGCAGTAGTTTGCCTTTTATTTTCTTCTTCTATTTAGTAACCGTTTTAAGTTTAGGTTTGTACCTGATTAAATTATTAAATCCCCGATTTTCTTCGAAATGGATTTACCTCTGTTCAATTATAGGTATCATCGGTGCCATATTTGTGAATATTTCTTTTGAACAAATTAAAGAAAATCAATTGCCGAAAGTCGGTCAGATAGAAGGTTCTAATCAACCCTTGTCAGAGCATAACCAACAGCAGTTGAATCAACTCAATAGAGAAGTTGAAAATCAAACCTATGCTAATTTTTGGATTATTTCCATTCCAAATTTTATTATTCTGGCCTTAGCCTTCGTCACCGATTATAAGAATAGGGGCAAGGATTTAAGTTTACCGCGTTCCAGATATGATTAAGCCTTAATTTTTTCCATCATACAGACTATTTTTATTAACTTCGTGTGTTAATGAAGTCTTAAATCATCTTGTCCTATGATGTCGAAATATACGCAGGTAATTATTTTATTTTTCTTTTTTGTAATTGGATTAAAAGCACAAGTAACCCTAACCGTAAGAATTAACAGCGGTAATTCAGCCACCTCTTGTACAGATGGTATTTTCGGGGGTGCTCCTGAGCCTCAGTGGAGGGTAAATGTTGCCAATCAAGGATGGACAACCTATCCACAGGCGGGGATTTGCTTTACAAATCCTCCCAACACACAATACACTCAAACTTATGATTGCCCGTCTGCCTATCCTGCAAATATTCAGGTTTGTTTTCGCGCCTTTGAAGATGATGGAGCTGTTTGTGTTGTAAGTGAAAGTTGTTTGGAGCAGATATGTCAAAATTATCCTACTCCGGCTCCTGGAACCAGCGCAACTTATACACTGAGTATTCCCGCTGGAACAAGTACAGGTTCTGTTAATTTTACTATTACAGCTACGGGTTCTTTTTCTCTTCCTGGATCAGCGTATGATCAAATTTGTAACGCCGTTAATTTAGGTACATTAAATTCAGGCTCTTCTGTCGGGAATGATGGATTAAGTAACAGAGGGAATTTTTGTGCAGGCAATGCTGGAGATCCAAGCCCTTGGTCAAATCAACAAGGAGTTTGGTTTCAATTCACTACCAGCAATAACCCAGCAGCTACAATGAGATTCAATGCGGTGAGCGATCCTCAAAATCTGGGAGATGGAATAGATTTACAGCTGGCCTTGTATAGTACATCGAATGGAACCTGCTCAGGTTCCTTGAATTTAATCAGACAAGAATATGATGGATTAGGTACCATTTGGGATGAAGAGATGTTCGTTGACTGTCTCTTGCCCAATACTACCTACTGGCTTATGGTTGACGGTGAATCGAATTTGTTTACCAATAATGGAATTCAAGGATTTTTTGGACTTGAAATTTATGATAATGGTGTAGTACAGGCAGGAGATCAGATTTGTAATGCCCAGCATTTGGGAACTGTTCCTGCAGGAGGAAATGTGGCAACTGCAAACCTTAGTCAGACAAATATATGTGCAACAAACACAAATGACCCCAACCCTGGTAATTGGACATCAGATCAAACTGTTTGGTTTAGTTTCAATGCTCCCCCTTCTGGACATGTCATTATTGAGGCACAAAGTGATTTAATTTTTCCATTGGGTACGGATGCAATAGATTTACAAGTAGCCTTGTATAGCACAAATAATAATACTTGCACAGGCACTTTGCAATATATTGACAGTGATTATGACCCCATTATTTTTGATGAGGATTTGGATGTTCAGTGTTTAGACCCGGGCCGTAGATATTATGTATTGATAGATGGTTCGGGATTGAACGTTTCTGGAATTTTTGATCTTACCATAAGAGATGGAGGTGTTTATCCCGCATCCAATGACTCTATTTGTAATGCTATTGCTTTAGGTGCCCCATTACCCAATGCTACGGTTGGTCTAAATAATCAAAATAATTATTGTGCAGATAATTTATTTGAGCCTATTCCTGCCAATTGGGGGAATGACCAGGGTGTTTGGTATACTTTTATCGCACCACCCTCCGGAAAAGTTGAAATCCGTTTGGAAAATTTAGGTTTGTTTTCAGATCAAATAGATTTACAAGTTGCAGTGTATGATGCTCAGAATCAAGCATGTACAGATCCTCTTACAGAAATAATGAGTGAATATGATGGTTTTGGTTTGATATGGGACGAAACCGCAGAGGTGGAATGTTTGATTCCAGGCAGATTGTATTACATATTGGTTGATGGTCAAGGTTCTCTTATCAATCCAGATTTACAGGAAGGAACCTTTAATATAGAGGTTTGGGCAGATCCTCGCGATCCGGCAGGTCCGAATAATGAACCATGTAATGCGATTGCTCTCGGAAATCCCAATCCCAATCCAGTAGGTACAACAGCAGGGCCACAGCATGGTTCTCAAAATAATTTTTGCGCAACGGCCACAGGTGAGCCAGTGCCTGGTGGTTTCAATCCTGATCAAACTGTATGGTATACCTTTGTGGCTCCACCAACGGGTAATGTTAGAATTAGAGCTATCAGTGATGATATTTTTAGTGGGGTAGATGCCATTAATCTGCAGTTAGCCGTTTGGGAAACAACTGGAGGTGGCTGTAATGGACCTTGGAGAGAAGTTCAAAGCGGTGATGATCTTCTATCCTATAACATAGACATGGAAGTGTACTGTTTAGAACCCGGCCAAACATATTATATACAGGTAGATGGAGCTCCACCCGCACTTATTGAAGGTCACGAAGGTTACTTTGATTTGAATATCAGTGAATTGCCTGCTATTCCTGTGGCGCCCAATGACTTGATATGCAATGCCATTTCTATGGGAAATCCTTTTGCTGGTCCAGTAACCTTAACCAATCAACATAATTTATGTGCAGATGATATAGGCGACCCTCAACCTTCAGCTTTTGGTACAGACCAAACTGTTTGGTATAGTTTTACAACTCCCCCAACCGGAGGTCCCTATGCCGTTGATATTGAACTGAATACAGGTTTGCCCTGGCCCTTTGGAAATGGTTCTATAGATTTACAGGTCGCCGTATTTTCATCCAGTAATAATACCTGTACCGGTACATTAACAGAGGTTGACTCAGATTATGATCCTATCATTTTTGATGAGGATATCAGAGTTCAGTGTTTGTTGCCGAATACTACATACTACGTGATGGTAGATGGTTCATGGATAGATCCTCAGGGAAATTTTGACATTACAATTCGACAGGCACCCAGTGTACCTATTCCTGTTAATGATTTGATTTGCAATTATGTAGATTTAGGATTGATACCTGTTGGTGGATCCGTAAATAATAATGTCAATTATTCTAATTTTTGTGCTGATATAGAGCCTGGAGAACCATCTCCCTTTGGTATAGATCAAACTGTTTGGTTTTCATTTCTTGCTCCACAACATCCTGGAGCTAACGCTACCTCAGAAGTTACAGTAATCGTTAGGTCAGATCCAAATAATGTGGGCGATGCTGTTGATTTACAGTTAGCTGTTTATGAATCAAGCAATAATGCTTGTAATGGCAGTTTGAGTTTGGTTAGAGAGGGCTCAGACGATCCGCTCTTTAGCTTTAATGCCGAGGTCAATACAACCTGTTTGGTGCCGGGAAGGAGATATTTTGTTCAGGTAGATGGTACTATTTTAAATATCGAAGGGTATTTTACCATCCAAATTCAAGATGATGGATCTGGCTATCATCCTCCCTATGATACAATCTGTAATGCAGTAGCTTTGGGCGCCGTGCCTAATGGATCTGCCATTTCAAATGGAACATTATATACTAATTTATGCGCAACAACTGAGGCTGCTGAGCCAAATCCTGCTGCGTTCAATCCTGATCAAACGGTTTGGTTTACTTTTGAAGCACCAAGTTCAGGAAATGTGACAATTGATTTATTCAGTAATTCAAGTGATGCAATCAATTTACAATTATCAGTCTATCTAGCACAAAATAACTCTTGTCAGGGACCATGGTTGGAAATTGACAGTGATTATGATGGAATTTTATTTGATGAATCGATGAGTTTGGAATGCTTGATTCCGGGTCAATTATATTACATACAGGTAGATGGAGAAGGTAGTTTTGGCGGAGATGAGGGTAATTTCACCATTAGAATTCAGGACGATGGCGGTAATACAGTGTTCCCTTACAACAACGATATTTGCAATGCAAGAAATTTTGGAGTTCCACCTGGAGCTTTTAATACAATAAATAATGAAACCAATGAATGTGCCAATGTGCAATTTGGTGAACCTGGTGTCGGATCCTATGCCGACCATACAGTTTGGTATCAGTTTACAGCGCCACCTTCAGGACGTGTTGAAATAGAGGTGGTATCTACAAATCTTTTAACTGGTATGGATCCCGAGGTATATGTTTTTGCCTCCTCCAACAATGGTTGTACAGGAAATTTCACGAGGGTTGAAAGTTCAAATTGGCCAACTGCACTTATCACTGAAAATATAACAGCAGAATGTTTGATCCCCGGGAACACATATTTCATACAGGTAGATGGCTCAGGTCTAGTTGAAGAAGGAAGATTTAATATCAGAATCAGAGATATGGAGCCTCTGTATGGTACCGGTTTAGCCGGTGATCCGGAACCTGTTAACAATCAGTGTGTCAATGCCATAAATATTGCTGTTCAATCAGAATCCTGTGCTAACGCTAACGGAACATGGTCAACTTATAATTACGGACAGGCAACTATTACCTATAATCCACCCTTTGTTCAGGGATGTGGTCAGAATTGTGGAGAAACCTGGTACTCGTTTACTATGCCAAGTTCTGGAATCGCATTAGTTGAGGGTAATGACGATGGCGTTGGAAATGGATTTCCATTTGGAGATTTTTCAGACCTGCATGTGGTAGCCTATACGGGCTCTTGTGGAAATTTAAACCCGATTGCCTGCGGTAGTGGAGGCTTAACTAATGATGTGGGTTTTGAAGTGGCTGCAGCTCCTGGTTCAACAGTATATCTTCAGGTTTTCAATGATGGGGGATCTGATGATAACGAAGATTACCAACTTTGTGTTTCTCAAGGTTGTGGAGCGGATAATTGTTTGAATGCCGTTGCCTTTCCCATCCAACCCAATATACCTTATTGCTTCAATACCTCTGCTGCCAATGGAGAAGATGTGAGCGGTGGTACACCAGGCTATTTTGAGTGCGGAGAAGGGGATAACCCCGAAAATTCTCTTTATTATTACTTTGTATCAGATTGTAATGGTAGTGCAGTTACTCTGAATGTGATCAATGCGACAGCTTCAGGTGGATGTATATTAGGAACCATACCCAATGATGGATTTAATATTTCGTTTTTTCAGGATCCAACACCCTGTGATAATAATCCAACTGCTTTGGTTGACTGCCAAAATTTTAATTCATGTATGGTACAGCCAATCAACTGGTCTTTTACTTACAACAATTTACAACCTAATACACCTTATATCATTCAAATAGACGGTGGGTTTAATTTTTTAGGTGGAGATAATCAAGGCTATATTATGATCCAAACTACTACGAATCCAGTTGTAGTGCCTACATCAACTGCTGCGACTTGTTCCGGAGGTGGAACGGCCACCGCTACTACCTTAGGGGGCGTTGCGCCATTTACTTTCCTTTGGTCAAATGGAGCAACAGATTCCATTGCCACAAATTTATCACCCGGATCCTACACTGTTACAGTTACCTCTTCGGGTGGATTTGGTTGTACGGATACAGCCACAGTTACCATTGCAAGCCCTTTAAGTTTTAATGCCAGCATTTCCAATGCAACGAATAGTCTTTGCTCGAATTCTTGTACAGGAACAGCAACAGCAACAGCAACTGGAGGTACAATTCTAACAGGTTATACCTATCTCTGGTCAGCCAATGCACAAACAACTTCCACTGCAACAGGTTTATGTCCTGGATATTATACGGTTACTGTATATGACAACGGTGGATGCTCAGATACTGTTGGAGTTCTCATCAACGGTCCGGCCTCTGTCCTGGACCTAAGCTTGATAAGTCAATCAGATGTAAGTTGTCAGGGTATTTGTAATGGAACGGCAACAGTTCTTGCTACAGGAGGTACTATATTTGGTTCATATCAATATGCATGGTCCTCCGGTAACACAACTGCTACAGCGAATAATCTTTGTTTCGGAATTCAAACCGTTACAGTTACAGACGATAACAATTGTACAGATACTTTACAATTAAATGTGGGTCAACTCGCAGGTATTCAAACAACCTTAGACCAATCCGTTTCGGTTACCTGTTTTGGAGGAAATGATGGTAGTTTTGTACTATCTACATCGAATGGTTCCGCACCCTATTTGTACACAATGAATGGTCTTACGCAATCGAATGGATCCTATGCTGGTCTCAGCGCTGGTATTTACTTTATCTCTGTAACAGACAATAACGGCTGCGAGGATACGCTCTCCATTCAATTAACAGAACCTCAAGATTTAATACCACAAGTACTCAATTTAAATCAAATCAATTGTTTTGGTGGGAACTCGGGGTCAATTACTCTGGGTGCATCGGGTGGAACTACTCCCTATTTATTTGCAATTGATAGCCTGACTATAAGTGCAAATAATGTGTTTGCAAATTTATCTGCAGGTACCTATGATTTATATGTTTATGATCAAAATGGTTGCTCTGATTCTACACAGATTACACTAACAGAGCCTTCGGCCATACAAATTAATCTTTTGTCACAAACCAGTTCCAATTGTGGTGTATGTGACGGGTCTGCCAATATCAACCTTACGGGTGGCAGCTCTCCCTATAGTTTCAGTTGGTCCAATGGTGAAACAGTGGAAGATCCCGTACAATTGTGTGCTGGTAATGCCATTGTGACTGTCACTGATGCGAATGGCTGTACGGCAAGTATTAATGTGAACATTACAAACAGCGCAGGTTTTTCAATTTCTTCTACGATAACTTCCAACAGTTGTTTCGGACAATGTCAAGGTCTTGCACAGATAAATACAAATACAGGGACAGCACCTTATCAGTATCTTTGGAGCAATGGAGCTACCAGTTCCTCAATCAGTCAGCTATGCTCGGGCACCTATTTCGTTACCGTTGTTGATGCAAATGCTTGTATTGCGGTAGAACCGATTCTTATTTCAAATCCTGATTCTTTAGAGATTCAATTCCAGAATATATTGAATCCAAGTTGTTTCGGATTGTCAAACGGACAAATTTCAGGTTTGGTAAACGGAGGTGTTTCTCCTTATCAATATAATTGGTCTAATGGAGGTTCTGGTAATAACCTGATTAATATTTCCTCCGGGAATTATAGTCTAACGGTTACTGATCAGAATGGCTGTACAACCAGTAGCAGTACAAGCTTGACAGATCCCAGTCAAATACAAACAAATTTTACAAATATTTCATCATCAGATTGCGGAACTACTTCATGTACAGGCTCTGCAACAATTAATGTTTCAGGAGCTGCAGGTCCTTTTCAGTATCTTTGGTCAAATGGTTCTGTAGTAAATAATCCATCGAACCTTTGCCCTAATTTTAATTTTGTAACTATCACTGATCAGAATGGTTGTTCTGTTAGTACCTCGGTAAATATTCCATCGAATTCTACATTGGGACTTATTGTCACAAGTTCCGTTCAACCGAGTTGTTTTGGTCTTTGTAATGGTTCAATCTCAGTATCTGCCAATGGAGGTAATACAACTGCACCTTACACCTATGTTTGGAATAATGGATCTATTAGTAATACCCTTACTGGTTTATGCGCAGGCAACTACAGGGTAACAGTTTCTGATATTGATGCCTGTACCAATGCTGTAGAGATTACAATCACGGAGCCAACAGCAGTTCAAACTACATTGCAGTCTGCACAAAATTATAACGGGTTTGAAATATCATGTTTTGGATTGAATAATGGCTCCATAAATACAATTACTTCTGGTGGCAACTCTCCCTATAATTTTATTTGGTCCACAGGTCAGAATAGTTCTAATATCACAGGTCTGAATGCAGGGATTTATACACTAACTACCACAGATGCCAATAACTGTACTGTAGTGGAATCAATTACCTTAACTGAGCCAAATTCACTGAATTTAATCCTTAGTTCAACCAATGTTACTTGTTTTGGAGCCAGCAATGCATCTGTCAATACTATTCTTTCCGGGGGTGTTGCTCCTTATACTTACCTCTGGTCTACTGGTTCAACAGGTTCTCAGTTGAGTAATTTGGGTGTGGGTAATATAGTTTTAACTGTTACCGATGCAAACCAGTGTCAGGTGACTAATTCAGTTCTAATTACACAGCCTAATGCAATTCAAATTCTTTCAAATATTACTGCAGTAACCTGTAATGGTGCATCTGATGGTCAGATCGATATCTCACTGAACAACGGCACTGCTCCTTATTTATTTGTTTGGAGCAATGCTGCCACAACAGAAGATTTACAAAATATAGCAGCTGGAACTTATCAGGTAACAGTTACAGATGCAAATGCATGTACCGCAAGTCAGACTTTTATTCTTTCAAATCCAAGTCCAATAATTGTTCAGAGTTTGATTGATGATGTAAATTGTAGATTTTCAAATGATGGATCAATTACACTTACTGTAACAGGAGGTAATAGTCCTTATCAATACCTATGGTCGAATGCAGCTACAGGATCTACCAATTCTGGATTAATTGCAGGATCTTACTCAGTTACGGTGACGGATGCAAATCTATGTCAGGTAGTAAATAATTTTGTTGTAAATCAACCGAATACTGTTGTGGTTGCCAATATCCTAAGCTCAACAACACTTTCTTGTTATGGTGATCAAACGGCAAGAATTGACGCAGATGCTTATGGCGGAACACCAAATTATACTTTCATTTGGTCGAATGGAGCTACAACAGAGGATCTAACCGGACTTGGAGCTGGTGTTTATACAATGACAGCTACCGATCAACTCGGATGTTCAGCAACAACATCTTTAGTAATCAATCAACCAGATTCAATTCAAACACAAATACAATTATTGTCAAATTACAATGGATCTGCAGTCTCCTGTGCCGGAGCTCAGGATGCTTCAATTGGTGTAGTTGTACAAGGTGGCACAGCGCCATATCAATTGATTTGGAATCTTTCTCCCAATGTAAATACCAGTACATTAACTGCAATAGGCGCAGGGACTTACACTGTCTCAGTTACAGATGCACGATCATGTTCTGTCCAAAGATCTTATACGATCATAGAACCCTTAGCTTTACAAGCTCAATTTAATTCAACCCAAGTGAGTTGTAATAGATTTTGCGATGGTAGTATTACAGTTTTACCAACATTGGGTACCGGGACCATAGGAATCAATGGGTATGAGTACAGGATCATTGGCCCTGGTCAACCTGGTAATGTATTTACTTATAACAATCAATTTACAAATCTTTGTGCAGGTACCTATACCGTAGAAATGCGTGATGGTAATAATTGTACTATTAGTCAGGTAA
>Ga0169931_10000937_pt1 | contig 48450 bp, 39 predicted proteins | sample Kivu_15m_20L_FD_129675 | JGI IMG/M metagenome (GOLD analysis project Ga0169931, IMG submission 129675) | Freshwater microbial communities from Lake Kivu, Western Province, Rwanda to study Microbial Dark Matter (Phase II) - Kivu_15m_20L... | ecosystem: Environmental > Aquatic > Freshwater > Lake...
AGTGAAAACTCAAGGTACATGCGATCGCCGCCTGTTGACGGCCGGCGCCGCAGCGCTCGCATGGCTCGGCCTTTGCCTCCAAGGAACGATCGTCCGCGGGGATGATGCATCGATCGATCCGGAGCAGTTGAAACTGTTCGAGACGAAGATTCGCCCCGTGCTCGTGGAGCACTGCTATCGATGCCACGCCAGTGAAGGGAACGCCATTCGCGGTGGGCTGATGGTCGACTCCCGGGAAGGATTGTTGGGAGGTGGAGAGTCGGGGCCGGCAATCGTTCCCGGCGACCTCGATGGCAGCCTGCTCTGGAACGCAATCAATCATGAAGATTTCCAGATGCCTCCGGACCGCAAGTTACCCGCATCGGTCCTCGAGGATTTTCGCCAGTGGATTCTTCAGGGTGCTCCCGACCCCCGGACGACCGACATTTCGGCCATTCAGACGAAGGTCACGCCTGAGGTGATCGAGGCTGGGAAGAGTTTCTGGGCTTTCCAGCCGCCGCGTCTCTCCCAGCCTCCCCTACTGGAGGATTCCCGCTGGGTGAAGAACGAGATTGATCCGTGGGTCCTCGCGGGGATCGAATCCCAGGGCCTCCAGGTCGCCGACGATGCGTCCCCCGAGGTCCTCGTCCGGCGTCTCTACTTTGACCTCATCGGCCTCCCTCCGAACCCCAGCCAGATTGATGCGTTTGTCCGCGCGTTCAACGAGGATGCCCAGCGTGCTCTGGATGCGACGATCGATTCGTTGCTCGAAAGTCCGCAGTACGGCGAACGATGGGGACGCCATTGGCTCGATGTCGTCCGGTACGCGGAGTCGAGCGGAAAAGAATTCGACCTCAGTTTCCCCCATGCATGGCGATACCGGGATTTCGTAATCGATTCATTCAATGCCGATAAACCGTATGACCATTTTCTTCGCCAGCAAATTGCCGGCGATTTGCTCCCCATCCAGAGCGATTCGGAATGGGCCGAGAACCTTGTTGCCACCGGTTTTCTCGCGATGGGTCCGAAAACGCTCTCCGAGCGGAACCCGCGGCAGTTCAGTGCCGATCTGATTGACGAACAGATCGATGTCACGACCCGCGTTGTGCTGGGGCTTTCAGTCGCTTGCGCACGGTGCCACGATCATAAATTTGATCCCATTGGGCAGGAGGACTATTACGCGCTGGCGGGAATTTTTCAAAGCACCGAGACTTTTTTTGGGGGCATCCCGACTCCGCGGCTCCAGCAGCGAAGCAACTTGTTGCTCCTTCCGGTCGACGATCCGGGACCGCAGAGAACCCCTTTGGACTCGCGCGACCTGTCGGCACTGAAGGAGCGGATCGAGGCTACGGAGATGGAGCTGGCAGAGGCCCAGCGCGAGCTTCGCGCCGGTGCTCTGAATTCTCCGCTCCGGCCGCTGGCGCGGCAGGGAGAGAAAGGAAAGGCTGAGACTCCCGCCCCACGCGATGCGCTGCAGGCCCGGCAGCGGATTCAAGCCATCGAACGTCGCTTGGGAGCGCTCAAAGTGGAGGCTTATCAGTATGACGAAAAAGGTCAGCTGCAGAGTTTCTGTATGGGAGTCCAAGACCGCCAGCGTCCGGTCGATGCGCGTTTGCTGGTTCGTGGCGAAATCAACCAGCCGGGGCCGACGATCGCGCGAGGTTTCGTGCGCGTCTTGTCAGCGTCCGCTTCCCCGATGCCAGCCAGCGGTAGCGGCCGACTGCAACTCGCCCGCTGGATGACGCATCCCGATCATCCGCTCACGGCGCGCGTCATGGTCAATCGCATCTGGATGCATATGATCGGCCAGCCGATCGTTGCAGAGACCGATAATTTCGGGGCCTCAGGTGCCCCCCCCACGCACCCGGAGTTGCTCGATGCACTCGCGATCGAGTTCGTCCGCGAAGGATGGTCGATCAAGTCGTTGATCGGAAAAATTGCTCGGTCACGAACCTATCGCATGTCGACCAAAGCCAGCGAGAAAGCACGGCTCCAAGACCCCGAAAACCGCTGGCTCAGCCATGCCAATCCGCGGCGTCTGGAGGCTGAGGCACTGCGCGATGCGATGCTGGCGATTTCCGGTCAACTCGACCCCCGTCGCCCCCGGGGTTCGGAGGTAGCACGGATGGGAACAACGATTCTGCAGGCGGGAGCTGCCCAGCTTGAAAACAGCAATCCTTCGTATCGTTCGGTCTATTTGCCGATCTCGCGGTCGACGCTCCCGCACTCCCTGGAGATTTTTGATTTCCCCGAACCCTCGATGGTCGTTGGCCAGCGCGAGGTCTCGAGCACCGCAAGCCAATCCCTCTTTCTGATGAACAGCCCCTTCGTGATCGAGCAGAGCGAAGTGCTCGCAAGACGACTGAATGAGTCTGGAAAGAGTCCCCGCGAATTGATCGATGAAGCATTTCGGTTGGTCTATGGCCGCAGCCCGACGCCCGATCAGCTACAAGACAGCCTCCGTTTCTTACGTGAGGCGCGTGCGGAGCAGAACTCATCTGACGACCCGGCCCCCACGCGCCCGCTTGACCAGCGGGGTCCGGGACGTGAGTTTTTCCCGCGGATGGCGAATCGCTTTGCCAATGCTCCGAACCGTAACCGTGGAGGATTTGCGAATTCGGCGAATCGAGCTCCTGCGACGCTCGAACCACTTGCACAGTTTTGTCAGGCGCTGTTTGTCTCCGCCGAATTCCGTTACCTCCGCTAGTTTTTTTGTATCGAATTTACTTTTCTCCAGTACTCTCGATCGGTGCAGCCAGACTATGAACCCACTGCCCAACGGTTTTTCCCGCCGCTCATGGCTCCAGACGGCATCTGCCGGATTCGGCTACGTCGCGTTCGCGGGGCTGAGCTCATTGCAGGGAAAGGACACACTCCAGGGAAGGGACACGCCGCCGGAAGGGGCGACTGGATCGGGCAATCCGCTGCAGCCGAAAACGCCGCACCACCGGGGACGAGCCAAACGAGTGATCTTCCTTTGCATGCAAGGAGGACCATCGCATGTGGACACTTTTGATTACAAACCGGAGTTAATCGCCGCGGCGGGGAAGAAGGGAAAATTCGCGCGAGCCCTGCTCGCACCCCAGTGGAAGTTTTCTCAGCGTGGGAAAAGTGGTCTTTGGATTTCAGACCTGTTTCCTTCCCTTGCGAAGGAAGCTGACGAGCTGTGCCTCATTCGTTCAATGCACTGCGATCAACCGGTACACCCGCGAGCGATGACGCAAATGCATACGGGGAATGCCCAGTTCGTTCGCCCCTCGCTGGGCGCCTGGACGCTCTACGGCCTGGGAACTGAGAACCAAAATCTGCCCGGCTTCATTGCACTCAATCCGCCAGGGGGAGGCGGACAAACGATCGGCAGTGCGTTTCTCCCGGCGGTTTATCAAGGAACTTCGATCGGCGGTCCACAGCTCCGCCGCCCAGGAGCAGGTCTCGCAGGCGGTGCCGGAGGGAATCAAATTCCCGATCTGACGAATCCTCGCATCACCGACAAAGGCCAGCGCCGCCAGCTCGATTTTGTCCAGAAATTGAACCGCGGGCAGCTCGATGGGGAGCTCCCACAGCCAGGAGTCGAGGGAGCGATCGAGTCGCTGGAGCTGGCGTTCCGCATGCAGGATGCGCTCCCTGAATTAATGGATCTTTCGAACGAATCGAAAGCGACGCTCGATGCCTATGGGGTGAACGATGCGACGACTCAGCGGTTCGCGCGGCAATGTCTCCTGGCACGTCGATTCGTCGAGGCCGGAGTTCGCTTTGTCGAGATTTCGCATGGAAACTGGGATCATCATCTGCAGCTCTCCTCGCAATTGCCGCAGCGCTGTCGCGAGGTCGATCAGCCGATTGCAGCGCTCTTGGCCGATCTACGCCAGCGTCGCCTGTTGGACGAGACGCTCGTGATTTGGGGCGGGGAATTTGGTCGGACACCCGACGGCCCCAACGGGGACGGTAGAGACCACAACAACAAGGGGTATACTCTTTGGATGGCTGGAGGAGGCGTGCGAGGTGGCTTCAGTTACGGAGCGACCGACCCCTTGGGTTACGAAGCGGTGGAAGATCGCTGCCATATCCATGATTGGCATGCGACGATTCTGCATCTGATGGGGCTCGACCATACTCGGCTGACCTATCGCTATGCTGGACGTGATTTTCGATTGACAGATGTTTATGGACAGGTCGTCGAGAAGATCATCGCCTGAGAAAAAGCCTTTTCTTCGCAATTTCAGCGCCCAGGGGTGGTGGAGTTTTCAGCCCAAAACCGGGTAGACTCTGGTCCTGGAGCTGGGTGCAATGATGAGCGGAAGCAGCAAGCCGACAAGGATTCGACGGAATGATCCGCGGTGGATTTGGGGGATTCTCCTGCTGGTCTCGAGCCAGCTTCAGTCTAGTCTGCTCGCGACAGAGCAAGGCGATACGGCCGAGGCCGTTTCGGGGCCGCAGTCCGCTGAGCGTCGAGCCTTTGTGATCCGTCTTGAAGGAGCCATTGAGCCTGGTCTGCAGGGCTTTTTTGAGCGGAGTCTCGACATCGCCATCGAAGGAGGGGCGGAGATTGTCGTTCTCGATATCGACAGCCCGGGAGGACGCCTCGATACGACGCTCGAAATGGTCGCTCGGCTCCGGCGCGTCGAGGGGGTTGAAATCGTCGCTTTCATTCGCCAAGCGGCGTACAGTGGCGCGGCGATGCTGGCGCTTGCGTGCGATCGAATTGAAATGCACCCTGAGGCACAGCTGGGGGATATTGGGGTAATTGTTGGCGGTCCATTCACCCCTTTTCAGTATGTCCAGGAGAAGCAGCGGAGTCCGATCGTCGCGCAGATTCGAACACTGGCCGAAGTCCAGGGTCGACCTGCCGCGTTGGCCGAAGCGATGGTCGATAAGGATGCCAACGTGTTTTCCGTGACTCGCAAGGAAGATGGAAAAAAAACCTTCATGACTGCCGCCGAGTGGGAGTCGCTGAGCGATCCACAGGGATGGGAAAAGGGTCCGCAGGTGCTCGAGTCGCGTCCCGGGTATTTCTTGACCGTCAGCGGCGATCGCGCGGTGGAACTCGGTTTGGCAGAGGCGACCAGCCGCAGTCTCGATGGGGTACTCGGGCATGTCGGGGCTACCCGTCCAGTAACGGTGCTTGCTTGGTCGTGGGTCGATTCCCTTGTCAATCTCCTGAATTCGTTCTGGATCACGGGGCTTCTCCTGCTGATCGGTTTTCTGGCGCTGCTCTTCGAACTCTCCTCCCCGGGAATGGGCATTGGTGGTTTGCTTGCTTTCTTCTGTTTTGCCCTCTTTTTCTGGAGCCGTTTTCTCGGCGGAACCGCGGGATGGCTCGAGGTCACGTTATTTATTTCCGCGCTTGCATTCCTGGCTGCAGAACTTTTCCTGATTCCTGGGTTCGGTGTCGCCGGAGTCTCCGGTGTGCTCATCCTGGTTCTTTCCCTCGTCATGGCCTCGCGGAGATTTTTGGTGCCGCAGAGCGGGGATGACTGGGGTGATCTGGGGCTGAATCTGATGACCGTTGTCGGGGCGCTCGTGGTGGTCATGCTCGCTGTCTTCTTCGCTGCGGACCACCTGAGCACACTCCCGCTCTTTCGACGACTCGTTCTCCAGCCGCCGTCGCCTGGTGAGATTGACGTCCCGCTACTGAGCGGAGGGAAGAAAGGGGAACCTGAACAACCCTGGCTTCGAATCACGGTCGGCGACTTGGGTTATTCGGTTTCTCCGCTTCGCCCAAGTGGCAAAGCCCAGTTTGCCGATGACCTCCTCGATGTTGCCACGGAGGGTGAGTTTATCGCGACGGCAACCCCGATTCGTGTGATTCGCAAGCAAGGAAATCGGATTTTTGTCCGCGAGGCATAGTATCGCAGGGAGCGAGGATCGGGCATGGAAATCACAGGTTCCTCAGCCGTGCTGGTGATCACGACAACCGCGAGCGAGGAGGAGGCACAGCATCTGGGAAGAACGCTGGTCGAAAAAAGACTGGCCGGCTGTGTCCAAATCGAAGGGCCGATTCGCAGCGTCTATCGATGGCACGATCAAGTCGACACCGCGATCGAATGGCGTCTCCAAGTCAAGACGTTACAGGCGGTCGTTCCCTCGGCGCTCCGCGAGCTTCGGGAACAGCATTCTTATGACGAGCCGGAATTGATTGTTGTCCCGATCCTCGGGGGTTCACCGAGTTATCTTCGCTGGCTTGCAGACCAGATCGCGGATCCCGAGGTCGCCTTCCTCCTCTACAACGACGCCGCCGGCTCACCCTTTGAGATTGATTTTGAATCGACCCTCAGGGGGCTGAACCGTCTGCCGCGAATGTTTCTTGAACCTGACGGTTCTTTTGTCTGGCGACCCGAAGATTCTCGCGTGTCTCAAATTGATGGAATGGTCTACGACGCCGGCGGCCGAGTTCGCTATTTCGACATCAAGGGCCAAGCTCCGGGACGAGCGTGGAAGCAATTGCTCGGTGCCATCATGCCCGGTGCAGCCGCCGAGGCCGCTCGGTCGTGGGTCGTCCAGCTGCAACCGCACCGTGAACTGAAAACTCTTGAGAAATTTTTTCAAGAACATCTCATTTTTCATGATTCTTTGGGATAAACGGTACAACCGTTGCGTCTTTACTGGACGTCGATCGGAAAAAGCCAATTTGTCTTGGCCGGCTTGGAAAAACGGTCACAGAGTTTCGATGGGTGTTTTTGCGACTTTTCTTATTCCCAGCGCGACGAATGAACGTGCTGGATCTTTCAGGAGGTATGACGATGTTGCTGACCCACACCACCCACTTCCAGCCATTCACTCTGATTGCGCATCCCAGCGAGCCGACGCCGGAGCCGAAGGATATTTCGCGGCGCATGCTGCAGGTGCGCGCCTCGTGGGACCTCCGCGAGCGGATTGCGAGAAAGCGGGCTGCCAGGAGTCGCTTTGCCTCGCTCGTGCGTCTGCTCGGCGTTCACGCCGATCCCCCGGCGGCGAGTGATCCCATTGCCAGTGGACCCTGTGCACACGAAACGACCCGTTGAAAAAATCCCCGCTGCCGCTCAACAATTGAGCGGTGAACTCTTCGAACTCCCATCCGTCTGAAAGCGATCTCGACTCGGCGGCAACCAACCGTCGTGCGTGGGATGCGATGGTCCGTCAGGGGCGGCCTCTCTGTGCTCCGGTCACCGACGAGCAACTCGCCAATCCGCTGCTTGAGGTGGACCCGCTCGGTTGGCTCGGACCATCAATCGCTGGCCTCCAGGTGCTCTGTTTGGCGGCGGGTGGGGGTCGTCAGAGCGCCCTCTATGCTTCGGCCGGTGCTCATGTAACGGTCGTTGATTTGAGTCCTGAAATGCTTCGTCTGGACCGTGAGGTGGCAGCCGAGCGTCGCTTGAGCATGCGGATTCTCGAAGGATCGATTGAGGATCTTTCGATGCTGCCGCAGGCTTTTTTTGATCTTGTCATTCATCCTGTCAGTACCTGCTATGTCCCTGACATCCGTCCGGTCTACCGCTCAGTCGCTGCGGTGCTCCGCCACGGAGGACTCTATATCAGCCAACATAAACAACCCGTCAGCCTGCAAAGTTCCACGGAACGCGAGCGGAATGGATCGTATGTCCTTTGCGAAACCTACTACCGCACCAAACCGATCCCCCCTCCGCGCACACAGAACTCCGTCGCCGCTCGGCTTCGCGAATTCGGCACGCTTGAATACCTGCATCGGTGGGAAGAGATTGTCGGGGGGATGTGCCGAGCCGGGTTTGTGATCGAAGATCTCGTGGAACCACTCCATGCGAAAGAGGACTCCCCGGTGGGCTCATTCGCTGATCGAGCGCGCTATATCGCTCCCTATGTGCGGATCAAAGCGCGTCGAATCGGGCCGCGCGGCGCCGGAGACGCCTCCGGCGAAGTTCTTCCTTCGGACACTCCACGCCTCTGGTTACCTGCTTCGGACTAGCTGCGGGTCCGCTCCTTCGTCTTGAGTAAGCCCGTCGCAAATTGCCTCCGGTAAAGTTAGAATTCGCGGACGGTTGAAAAGGTCTTGCAAAGGCCTGTCAGGCACCAAAGCAGGGGGAGAGGATGACAGCTCGAGGGGAGGTCCAATTCCTAGTCTTTGACGTGGAGAGTGCCGCCGATGGGGAGCTGGTTTCACGCGTCAAATACCCGGGCGAAAATTTAACTCCGCAGCAAGCGGTGCGGAGATTTCGCGATGAATTACTCGCCGAGTCCGAGGGACAGCGCGACTTCATCCCCTACACCTATCAGCTGCCTGTGGCGATCGTCATTGGAAAAATCAGTCCCACCTATGAGCTCCTCGATCTCATCTCTTTGGATGAACCCCACCATCGTTCGCCGATGATGACCCAGTTGTTCTGGATGGGGTGGGAGCATTACAAGCACCCCACATGGATCACGTTCAACGGACGAACCTTTGATTTGCCCCTTTTGGAATTGGCGGCCTTCCGCTATGGTCTTTCGCTACCCAACTGGTTCGCCCCGAAAACAAAATCGTTCGACCAGCCTCGAAATCGTTTCAACGGACGTTACCACCTCGATCTGCTCGACATTCTCACCAACAGTGGTGCCAGTCGCTTCGCCGGGGGACTCAACCTAGCGGCGGAGCTGATTGGAAAACCAGGCAAAATGTCAACCGAAGGGGACATGATTCAAGACATGTTCGAGGAGGGGAAGCTGCGCGAGATCAGCGACTACTGCCGCTGCGATGTGCTCGACACCTACTTCGTGTTCCTCCGCTGCGCTGTGCTCCGCGGCGAGTTGCACCCCGACGCCGAGCGTGAACTCACGGCGCAGACATACTCATGGCTTGAAACGCAGCAGGAGCAATTTCCAATCTATCAGCAGTATCTTGCCGCCTGCCGCCAACCATCGGCCAAGGAATCTATGCTCGAACCAGGAAAGTCCGAGGGGCACTGAAGGCGATGGATGGAAACTACTTTTCCACACCACCGGCCTGTGCAGGATCGCGCCGCGCCTCGGCACGGACTCGCTCCAAAAATTTGGCCATCAGCGTGTGTGCCTCCGCACGGATTTCCCCGCCATCCTCAAGCGCGTCGATATACTCCTTCATCACCGCGGCAGCTTTCTCAACAGCCTCACTTGTAGGGGTGCCAAGTTTATTATTTTTTGGCGGCCGATTCCTGAAGGCACTTTCGATCGCCTCACGCTGACCCGCCAGTTCCATATCTTGGAGCCGCGATGGCCATGCAAACTTGCCACTGACCTGATCATATTCATCGAGTGTCAGCGGAGCGGGCGCTTTCAGCGTGGCCAATCGAACGTGCTGCTCCATTGTCAAAGGCTTGCGGGCATACTTTTCTCGATTGTCGTGCCACATGTCCTTTCGCTTGTAATAAGCCTCCAGACGCAACACCGAATTCTCGATCCACCGCCGGTGTGCGAGCTGGACATTGTAAAGAGCGAGCGAGTAGTTATACGCAGCTTCGCCTCCGGCACGAGTCAGTTCCGCTTGTCCACGATAAATTCCCTCGGGGATCGTGCTGCTGTGACGTAACACCGAGACATTGACTCCCGGATAGCGAATGGCTGGCGTATCCGCTGTTTCCTTAAGAATCACGGGAGGAACATCATCTTGACCGTAGACCACTGGCACCACCATTCCCATCGACAGCATCGAGATCGCTGCGAATAGTACCGCCGCCAAGGAACGTGCCTGATTCACTGAACGCCCCATCTTCAATCTCTCCGTGCAAGAAATGACCGATTCAACTCGGGAAACTTTCGCTGCCCACTCACCACACCTAAACTTGATTTTCCTTGTTATGCAAGCAAACAAGATGCCAATCGAAAAAGCAGCCAAGTTCACCTGCAAGACGGTTCCAAAAGAGCCTTGCTTGCATCACGAAGTGACGCAGCATCTTTTTTTCTCTTCTCGATCCCGTCTCGATTTGACTCCTCCGTCTCTCCATGAGACCGATGACAGCTCTTAGCATACCCCGACAGAGGTGGCCGGAAAAGGGAGCGAATATCGCGCAGACGATTGTCGAGACTTGGTGGGGCCGCGAAGATGATGCTCGGTGACACGCCGCAAGCAACGTCGTTCCGTATTGTCGACGAGTCCGATTAACCTCTTTTGGGGTACGAGGTGCTATGGGTGAGATACCTCCTTTGCTGCGAATCAGCAAAAAAATCGTTGCTCTTCCGCTGATTCACGGGAGTGGCCAGTGCGCCCTCACGGTGCGGCGGTGGTTGCTGGACTACCGCTTTGATTGCTTGGCGGTTCCCCTGCCGGAGTCTTTTCGCGAGGGGGTCGAGCAGGCGGTGAATTCTCTTCCGCGTCCGGGGATCGTCATTCAGCCGTCGCTGCCGCGTCACGGATTGACAACGACCGAGGATGTTGACCCCGGATTGACGGGCGAGGAGGAATGGGCTGCGGAGAGCGTTTGGCCATGGAGCTATGTCCCCATCGACCCATGCCAAGGAGTCATTATGGGGATTCGGGCGGCGATGGGGGAGCATCTTCCACGGGCCTACATCGATCTTGAGACCGACCGCTTCGAACCATTCACCGCTGCGATGCCCGATCCCTATGCGCTGCGTCACGTTTCCCCGGAGCGATTTGCTGCGGCGTTGCTCCCAAGTCTTCCGATGCCCGGAGATTCATTCTCCCAGCGTCGCCTCAAAGCGATGGCTCGTCATCTCCGCGAACTCGAAAAATCGTTTCACTCGATACTGGTGCTCTGCAGCGTCCTCGACTGGCCTTGGCTGCGGCAAGCCTATCGCGCTGCCGAAGCAGCCGAATCCCCGTTCGCCTCCCTGGCGATGCAGGGCGATTTGCAGAGCGAGCATCGTCGCGACGAAGGAAGCACTCCCGCCTCAGCGATCCTCCCTCCACAATTCTATCGAGTCCGCAAAAGATCGCTTTTGTTTCTCTTCGGCGAACTCCCCTTCATTACGGGACTTTATGAGCGCGCTCGAGCGGACCTGGAAGAAGACGAGGATTTGATCATCGATGGCGTGAAAGAACTTTTGGTCGCGGCCCGTGATGCTTATCGAACAGACTTTGGCAAACGAGCTCGAAATATCTCGCCGTTTGGTCTCTCGCAATGCCTGAAATACATTCGCAATCTGTCGCTCATTTCTCGGCGGATGACTCCGGACCTCTATTCCATCGTGACTGCTGCAAAACAGATTTTTGGGGATCAGTTCGCGCTGCATGTCGTCGAAACAGCTTGCCGCTATCCCTATCTCGACGAGACACCGGAAGACCAAAGTCCCGGTGTTGCACTCGGGATTGATCAATGCCAACTCCCGGATGGCGAGATTGTTTCGCTGGTCAGTCGTCTTCCCGGCCCGATGGTAACTTGGCGGACGCTCGAGCTGAACCGTCGACCGACCGAGGCCCAGTGTCAGCGGTGGAGCTACCAGTGGAATCCGTATGGCCAGTGCAGCTATCCACCTGAGGATGTCCGCATTGAAAATCTGCGATCACGAGTCTTCGCTCGAGCTCGGGCGGCGATCGGTGCGGACTTGGCAAAAACCGAAAAGTTTACGACGAGCGTGAAGGATGGAATCGACATCCGCGACACCGTCCGGCATTGGTATGAAAAGCAGATCTATGTCAAAGTCATCCCGCCCAGCCATGGTGGACTGGACGCCTGCCTGATGCTGTTCGATTCCCCGGCCGATCCGCGCGACTATCCATGGCGAACGACCTGGTTTTCCGAGCATGAGGAGGAATCAACACTGGCGTTCTACGCAACGGATTTCACGAAGGAACTCGTCGGTCCAGGGATTTGCTTGGCAACTTATGGGGGAGCTCTTTTTCTCTATCCGCCGATCACCATTCCGGACATCTGGTCCAACCGGCGGCTCGATTTCGCCGAGACGCTCGAGGAACGTCTTCTTGCCGCGGCATGCGTTTACTCCCGCGAGCGGCAAATCGCCATCCTCAGCCCCCTCCCGCCAGGAAACGGTTGGCGACGACTCGCACGCCGCTTCCGCAAACAACTCGTTCACATCCCAACCTCTGCCTTCAGCGAAGCCGAACTCGCCCAGCTCCGCCTCGTCCATGTGCTCAACGGGACCAAGGTTCGCAGCTACGCCGAGCACTTTATTCGCAAGGCTTAATCGTTCACGTCAAGCATTGCTTACCAGCCCAGCAGGTAAGCAAACATCATCGGTGCGACGATCGACGCATCGCTTTGAATCATGAACTTCGGCGTGTCACGATCCAGCTTGCACCAGGTGATTTTTTCGTTGGGAACAGCGCCACTGTACCCGCCGTAACTGGTAACGGCGTCGGAAATCTGACAGAAATAACTCCACAAAGGAATCTCCATCTTCAAGTCCTGAATCATCATCGGCACGGCGCAGATCGCAAAATCGCCCGCGATCCCGCCACCGATTTGAAAGAAGCCAATCGGCGACTGTCGATGCTGTTCGATGTACCATCGCGCCAGCCTTTCCATCTGCGCTGTTCCGCTCAGGTACGCATGGTGTGACGCCACTTTGCCTTCGTAAACTCGCGCCGCAAAGATGTTCCCGAGCGTTGAATCCTCAAATCCCGGCACATAAACCGGAATCCCCATTTCCTTGGCAGCGATCAACCAACTGTGGTGCGATGGGATCTGGAAATGCTGTGCCAAGCTCGGATCATCGAGCAGCGCGAACATGAATTCGGCAGGACTCTTTGGTTTCTGCTGATCAGCCGCTTGGACCCACAGCGCGAGCAACCGATGCTCGATATTCCGCATCACCGTCTCGGGAATGCAGGTATCGGTCACTCGGTTGAAACCGCTCTCTCGCAGCGCAACCTCATCATCGACCGAAAGCGCCCGCCAATCTTCGATGATGCGGTATTCATCGTGCGCCATGAGGTTGAAAATATCTTCCTCCAGGTTTGCTGCCGTGCAACTGATCGCATGGACGAAGCCGCCGCGAATCATTTCTGCGAGCGAAATCCCAATCTCGGCGGTGCTCATCGCCCCCGCCAAGGTGACCATCATCTTCCCTCCAGCCTCAATAAACTGGCGATATGCCCGCGCCGCGGCGAGCATCTCACGCGCATTGAAATGGCGAAAATGATGCTCCATAAAAGCAGCCATCGAGGGAGCCTGCCCCCCATAGGCACTCTCAGGAAACGGCCCACGCTTGCCCGGCTCACCGCGATCGACTCGCACCATCTCTCAGCTCCTTATCCCCTCGGCGGACAGCAAAACCCTCGGCTGCCTGCGCTAGAAAGTAGCAGGAATTTCCAAGCTCGGGGAGAGGGTCACGGGAGGCTGACAGTCTCCTTCCCGTTCCGCGTTGCCAGTGCGCGATAGACAAACAAATCCATATTGTCGGGCAGGTGTCGAACCGAGCCATCGCCCATCACAAATCCAGTGACCCCCGAGTGATAGCTGCTGAAATCTTCAAAATGCCCAACGGCATCATTAGGAACATGGTCCGCAACACCAAGAATCCGTGCTTCGGCCATATTCGCTTCGTGAATCACCCCGTGCCAAAGGCTTCCACCGAGGCGACTGCATCGCTCACCAGCCATGATCGTGTTACTCGTTCCGTCGTACATATCACGAATTTTCAATTTGCTATTTCCATAAAACATCCCATCACCACCCAGCCACTGGGAAAACGATCAAAGGACGCGTGATAACTCTGCAGCGCCAGCCCCACCTGCCGCAGATTGTTCTTGCAACTGACCGGCCTTGCCGCTTCACGCGCTGACTGAACGGCAGGAAGAAGGAGGCCAACAAGAATCCCAATAATCGCGATCACTACCAACAATTCAACTAACGTAAAAGCGCGACGGGCTGCAGCCCGGCTGTATCCTGGACTCATCTCTGATACTCGACGAAAAGGAGGTTTACGGGACAACTCAATCCAGCTCGAATACCCGTGCACGATAGCCCGAGCCTCGAACAAGCAAGCGAGATTCAAACACCGACGAAAGAACCGTCAGGCGGACCTCGTGAATCCTGAATTCCCTCAGGAGATGTATCCCTCGACACCTCGTCAGACGCGGCGGAAGACTCAAAAGCCCCCGGCTCTCGGTGCAGCCAACTGGGCAGCGGCGGTGAAGACTTGCTGCTGCCAGAAAACAAACAAAATGCACAGGACTCGTCGCACGCACTGCCCGCTGCATGACTCGATCCCAGCACCGGCAGTGACCGTTCCCACTCGGGACTTCCCGAACCCACCTCCAATCCAGTGCGAGGATGCTCGACCGAAGAACCCCCATTTGCCCGGCTCGCACTCGCCGTGCAACCTCCGTGCGACGCGTGCAGGCATTTCGAAGCCGTACGCTCCTCCCCCGTCGCTCGCTCCTCGGACGTTCCCGTCGCAGCACCGTCCGAAAGCACGGTGCTGCTCGAAAGCTCGGTGCTGTCCGAAAGCTCGGTACTGCTCGAGAGCACCGCACAGGGAACGCAGTCGGCACGACGATGCAGCCCCGGGAGAATCATTCCCCCAAGGATGTACACACAAATCGCAACCCGACCTGCAAAACGATTCATGGAAATCCGAAAACCAATCGAACACGAGAAGTCAGAAACCGATCGCCGGCTCCCGCGACTTATCGTAGACACTCCGCGGGATGGAGGCAGTTGATTTGTTCGGAAATGAACGCGAGTTCACGCTCTTCTCCGAATCTTTTTCGAAAAGCCCGGCGTGCCGAAAGCCTCTCGGATCCGCGCACTGACCCATGCCTCGCTCCGCGCTTCTTCAAACGTTCTCTCCGACCCGAGCAGGCCAAGCTGGTAGAGGAATCGGTCGATCCCATTTCCAGGCAGTCGGCGACGCCAGTCTGCCGCCACTTCGTCGCCTAAACTCCGCTGAGCATGGACCAGCAGATTCGTCGAGCAGCTGTTGGTGAGCGAATCGTAGTACTCGGGTCGTGCAGCCAGTTGGTTGGTTCTTTCAAGCGTCTCACGGAGCAATTCTGCTGCCGCCGCTGCCGAGACGGGGGAGGGATAAAGAAAGACATCGTCACCCCGAATCGCTCCCCGCAGGCCAAGCAAATCGTCCTCATTTCCCCACACATACATCAGCTCATACTGCCGGGCCGTCCCGGCCAGCGGCTGATAGCGTTCGTGTCGTTCCTGCCGTGCTTCGACCGACAAAGTCAAGACACGACCATCGCGGAGGCGAAAGCTGAGCATCGTGTGGGCCAGAGCCGGAAGCTTTTGGAAGGGCACCACAACCCAGTCCACTCCCTCAACATCGTCCCAAGTAAAACTCCATGTTTGATGCGCAACGTCCTTTTCCTCATCCGTCCGCCAGCGGCACTCGCGGACGTTGCGAATCGTCACCTCCTCGCGCCCCATCTCGGCATAAGGGAGCAGCGATTGCTCCAGCTTCCACATCCGATCATGCGAGGGGGGATCGAAAAATCGAGGTCCTCGAAGACTGAGCGGAAGTCCCGCCGCACGTCCTTCAGCGGAACTGTCACTCCGCAGTGCACATCCCCCAGCCCCAAAGAGCAACAGAAAACCAAGCAAAAAAGGACACGTCCCTGCACTGCGTCTGCGAAGTCCTGCGAAGACTCGACCTGGTGACCCGCAGACGCCACACTGCGAGCCCAGTTCCGGGTCCGCATCCGCAAGAGTTTGCCGAAAAAGAGCGTCCGTGCCACACATCGTGGAAAGGGGATTCCTCAATCTCGACCCTGAGAGTCAAGAGAGGATCTAAAAAAGGGGACTCTGTGCCGCCCCCCCGACAAGCAAAGGATCCCGCTAACCCTGGGTCAAGTCGCGAGCGGAATCCCGGCGATGACCGCGAGGCTCAGGGTGACGATGAAATAGAGACCCGCAACAACCAGTCCCCCGAAAAACTCGAGCTCAAAAACCGCCACCGCACCCAGCGCCCCAAGCCCCATCATCGCCGCAAAGGTCACCCCGACGAGCCAGTAGGGTGCCTCCGCAGCTGCCCCCAAGTCGAACAAATAGGGGGGAACAAAAGCATAAACGAGCCATAGCGCCGCACAGACAGCCGACTGAATCGCGACCCGAAGCCAAACCTCTTTGCCACGATAGGGTTCCAGTTCTTGATCGCGAGCAAACGTATAACCTCCCCAAACCAGCGGCGGGGCCATGATCACCAGCCCCAGCACTTTCACCACCAGCGGGACGCCCCCGGAGAATCTCAAGGCGAGCGCGATGAGGATCGCCGCGAAGATCACTCCGAGAATCGCAGCAACGCTCCCCCGCGTTACCTTGACCTCTTCCCGCGCCAGCGGCTTGAGCACCAGTTTTCCCTCCTGGTCTCGAGGCCCAGCCTCCTCAGGAGAATGGATGACTACTTTTTGAGAAGCATCCGGGATGGTGATCTCCGCCTTACACTTGGGGCATGGGCCTTTCTTCCCAGCAAACTTGTCGTTCACCTGGAATCGTGTCAGACATCCCGGGCAGGTTACTTGGATCGCCATGAACAAATCGAAAGAAAGTGAAAAAGCGATGAGCGAAGAAGAACAGGACGGCAGTGTGCCACGAACAATCAACCCGCTGCAACCATCCCCACCGCCAAGAAGCACGACAACGGCCAGTTTAATTGCCAGCGGCGAAACCACTTCACCACTGGCTCATGTGGTCCTCCTCCAGCCCGAAATTCCTCAAAATACCGGGAATATTGGTCGAACATGCGTTGCTGTCGACGCGCATCTGTGGATCGTCCGTCCGATCGGCTTCCAGATCGACGATCGCGCGGTGCGCCGCGCGGGACTCGATTACTGGGATCATCTCCGCCTGGACGTTGTCGATTCCTGGGAGGAGCTCACCGCGCGCCTCCCCGAAACGAACCTTCGAAATTTCTGGTTCTTCACGCGCGCTGCCGAGCGGACTCTTTGGCAAGCCCCGCTGGCCCCGGGCGATTGTTTCGTCTTCGGCAGCGAATCGCGTGGTTTCCCTCCTTCGATCCATGCCTTGGCAGGGGATCGACGCCTTCGGCTCCCGACGAGTCCCCACGTGCGGAGCCTGAATTTGGCGAACACCGTGGCTGTTGTCCTCTACGACCTCGTCCGGCGGTTCTCCCCAGCTGCTGCCGAAGATCCTAAAAATTTAACGACCCCACAAAATCGCGAGAAATGCTAGCAAAATCGGGCATCTCCGGAGTCGTGCTCGCCGCCCGCCCCCCGGGAAAGACGTTGACAAGGAGCACGAGCGGGCGAAACTGATGGGCATGAAACAGGTCCAAGAGGTTTCCCCAGGGGCTTCGGCCAAGGCTCAAGCCCGCATCGACCAACTCGGCTCGTCGGGTCCGAATATTCTGCCTTCGCTTTTGCAGTGCGATTTCAGCAACCTTGAAAAAGAGGTTCGCCGACTCGAAGAGGCAGGATTTCGTGGTCTTCACTTGGACGTCATGGATGGTCACTTTGTGCCGAATTTGACGTATGGAATGCCGATCGTTGCTGCCATTCGGCGAATCACGGAGCTTCCGCTGGATGTTCACGTGATGATCAGCGATCCAAGCAAGTATGCTCGAGCCTTCGCCGAAGCGGGGGCAGACATCGTGACTTTTCATGTAGAGGCGGTGCCGGATCCCCAGGATGTGATCTGTCGCATCAAAGAGTTAGGTATTGGAGCTGGAATTGCACTGAACCCCTCAACACCGCTCGGAGCGGTGGAGCCGTTCGTGGGGGAGTGCGATTTAGCGTTAATCATGAGCGTCCCAGCCGGTTTCGGGGGGCAAGCTTTTGACACCACTGCACTGGAACGAATCAAGAACCTTCGCACCGCCCACCCACACCTTCTGCTGGAGGTCGATGGGGGGGTCAATGAGGAAACCATCGGCAACTGCGTTCAAGCAGGTGCCGATCTTCTCGTCGTTGGTTCTGCGATTTTTCGTCATCGGGATTATGGCGATGCCATGGATCTCCTGCGACGATCGATGCAGTGTCCTTCCTCGTCATGAGTGAATCACACGTTATGGTTCGGTTTTTGGTCTTGGAACCTGGGGCTACGGAATTCGACGATCAGGGTCGGATGAAAGGGTCCCTCGATATGCCGCTGAGTCCTTCGGGGCGAGCCCAAGTGGAGGCGGCGGTGGGGAGTCTCCACCAACTGCGACTGTCGCGAATCTTCTCTGCCCCCTGCCAGTCGGCTCGGGAAACAGCGACTCAATTGCAGCTTTCCTGCGGCGGCAGCATCAAAGTCGTCGACTGCTTGCGGAACATTGATCACGGGCTGTGGCACGGGAAAAAGATCGAAGAACTTCGCACCCAGCTCCCACGCATTTATCGCACGGGACAAGAATACCCCGACAAGATTTGCCCCCCCGGTGGGGAGACGCTCGACGATGCGCGGCACCGGACCACGAAATTGATCGAGAAAATCAAGCGTAAGTACCGCTCGCAGACGGTGGCGCTCGTGATCCCCGACCCCCTCGCAAGTCTCGTTCGCAGCATTCTCTCCGGAGATGCCCTGCGGGACCTCTGGGATCATGAAACCGACCAGGCACAGTGGGAACTCATTGACTCTTCGCTCGTCACCGCCTGAGTCAGGTTGCGGTTACGGGCCGGTCGAGGCGCGAGGGGACCAGGACATGATCCGCTCGCGTCCGTCCCGCAACATTGGATCCGATCGATTCGCGCTGCGTTTTCGCGCCACTGCGGTTATACTTCTTGGATGCAGTGAGCGCTTGACTGGGTACAAACCCCGGGACCCGCGCGTTCTCCGCTAGGAATGATCTCTTCTCGGTCTTTCTCAATTTCTTATATCCGCAGCGTTTTTCTTTTCTTCTGGTGATCTTTCATGAAATCACTGGTCACATGGACAGTATCCATCGGGATACCTCTGCTCGTTTCGATCGGTGTGAATGCCGCGCCGCCGACGGAGCTTCCGCCGCAGGTTGCGCTGATCAATCAGCGGATCGAAGAGGGCTGGAAAGATTACCGCGTGAGTCCTTCTCCGGAGATCGACGATGCCCAGTGGTGTCGCCGGGTTTATCTGGACATCTTGGGGCGGATCCCTTCGATCGAAGAATTAGAAGCTTTCGTCCGGGATCGCGAACCCAATCGCCGCGCGAAGCTGGTTGACAAGCTGCTCCGCGACCCCGCCTACACCGAGGAGTATGCTCGGTTTTGGGGAACGGTCTGGACCAATATTTTGATCGGCCGCAGTGGCGGGAATGATCGCAACGATTTCACGAATCGCGAAGGGATGCAAAAGTATCTTCGCGACTCTTTTGCGACGAACAAATCCTACAACCGGATGGTTTACGAGCTCGTTGCGGCGGCGGGGAGCAGCAAGCCGGGGACGGAGAATTTCAATGGCGCGGTGAATTTCCTCGCGAACAAAGTGAATCAGGAGGATGCGGTACTGGCAGCGAGCAGCACGAGTCGGATTTTTCTCGGACTTCAGGTGCAGTGCACGCAGTGTCACAACCATCCATTCAATTCCAATTGGAAGCAGCAGACATTTTGGGAATTCAACTCCTTTTTCCGGCAGACCCGGGCGCTGCGTCGCTTTGTTTCCGGGACGCAGGATGTGGATCACGTCGAGCTGATCGATGAGGACTTTGCCGGGGATGCTGGGGATCCCGACGATGCGATGATCTTCTACGAGCTGCGGAATGGACTGACGAAATCCGCCTACCCGGTCTTTATGGGAAAAACGGCGATTGACCCGCGGGGTCGTGTATCCGACGTGAATCGTCGGCAAGAGCTCGCGAAACTGATGCTCGAGAGTGAGTATCTCGACAAGATGATTGTCAATCGCATGTGGGCCCACTTTTTGGGTTATGGATTCACCAAGCCGATCGACGATCTTGGGCCGCATAATCCGCCGAGCCATCCGCAGTTGATGGATGAACTTTCAGTCGCTTTTCGTGAGCACAGTTATGATCTGAAAGAGTTAATTACATGGATCACGTTGAGTCGGCCGTATCAGCTCTCCGCAGTGATGACGTCGCAGAATCAAGCAGACGATCCATCGGTGGGTGAAACACCGAAATTCGCCCACTTCTACCTGCGGCAGATGCAAGCCGAGCAGCTGTATCAATCGTTGGTTGTGGCGGGCCGGACCAAGGTTCGTGGCTCCTATGAACAGCAAGAACAGCAGCGACGGGCATGGTTGCAGCAATTCGTGATTGCCTTTGGAACCGATGAAGGGGACGAAGCAACAACCTTCAATGGCTCAATTCCGCAGGCGCTCATGATGTTCAACGGGGATTTGGTGAAAGAAGCGATCAGCGATAACCCAGAGTCGCTGATTGGGGAGCTTGTCAAGTCGGATGCGAAAGTACCGGACAAGTTTCAACGGCTGTACTGGGCAGGTCTTGCGCGGCGTGCATCGCGAGATGAGATGGCGCTGGCAGGAAGACTGCTTGTGGCTCGCGGGGGGAATCAGAAGGAAGCTCTCCAGGATCTCTGGTGGGCGATCTTGAATACAAACGAGTTCATTTTGCAACACTGAGGGAACTAAAAACATGCGTCATCGAATTCTATCGAGTGTCCCAGCGGGAATGACTCGTCGCCATTTCGCCAAACACCTTGCCGGCGCATCGGCGATGGTCGGAACGGCGCTCTCTTTTGGCCACTCGCTCCGCGTGCATGCCGAAGAGCTAAAGAAAAGTCGCAAGTCAGCGATCCTGCTTTGGATGAGTGGCGGGCCATCGACGATTGACCTGTGGGACCTCAAACCAGGCGCTCCGACTGGAGGTCCGTTTATGCCGATTTCGACGAGCGGTGAGGTGCAGATTTGCGAGCATCTGCCGAAGATGGCTCAGCTGATGCATCACATGGCGATTGTTCGATCGATGAGCACTCGCGAGGCCGACCATGATCGCGGTCGTTATTACATGCATACGGGCTTTGTTCCAAATCCGAATATTGAACACCCTGGATACGGTTCCGTGATTGCTCACGAGCTGTTCGAGCAGCGACCGGATTTGGCGATTCCCCCGTTTGTTTCGGTAGGCGGGGCAAGCACTGGGCCTGGTTTTTTGGGGATGGCCTGGGCGCCATTTAATGTCTCGAGCAACGGCCGGGTGCGGAACCTGGAGATGGGGCTTGAGGAGCAACGCTTGACACAGCGGATGGCGGCCTTGACGCTGATGGAAACGGCCTTCGTGAAAAGCACGCGAGGCTCTGCAGCGCTCGACCATCAAGCGGTCCTCAAGAAGACATATGACTTGATGAGCAGCGAGCAAATGGCGGCTTTCAAAGTCGATCAGGAACCCGAGGATGTCAAAGAACGCTATGGGACCAACGGCTTCGGGCAGGGTTGCTTGCTCGCTCGTCGCTTGGTGGAAGCAGGGGTCCCGTTTGTCGAAGTTGACCTCGGCGGCTGGGATAACCACGCGGGTATTCATAACATCCTCAGCACCCAGCGATTGCCGCAGATGGACCAAGCGATGAGTGCCCTGATTTCAGATCTGGAACAGCGTGGTTTGCTGGCCGATACGGCGATCATTTGGATGGGCGAATTTGGGCGGACGCCGCGAATTAACGCCGATGCCGGACGCGACCATTATGCACGAGCATGGAGTGCCGTTGTTGGAGGCGCTGGAATCAAGGGGGGAATCGCTGTTGGAAAAACGAGTGAGGATGGGACAACCGTCGAAACAGAACCTTACAGCAGCGAAGATCTCATGTCCTCGGTCTGCAAGGCACTTGGGATTTCCCTGGAAACAACATTTACCTCAAAGAACAACCGGCCGATGAAAATTGCCGGTGGTGGAAAGGTGATTCACGAGCTCTTTAGTTAAGCCGCCGACTTTGGATGGATCGTCGGACCAACCGCCTGAGCCCGTCAGAGAGGACGCGGCCGAGTTTATCAAACACCACCAAAAAGGTGTGTGGAGATATTTGCGTATGCTCGGTTGCGACACCTCGACGGCCGATGATTTGACTCAGGAGACATTCCTCCGAGTCCTTGGGAAGGCCGACTTTGTACACCTCAGCCCCGCGGCCTCCGCGGTCTACCTGCGGCGCACCGCGCATAATCTGCTCGTGTCGATGCTCCGGCGGAACCGCCGCGAGCAACTTCGCGGCAGCTTTCAGGGACTCGACGACCTCTGGAACCGCTGGGCCGGTGCTGACTTGGTTGGTGATGAATCGCTCGACGCCTTACGACAATGCGTCAAATTGCTCACCGAACGAGCGCAACTCGCCCTTCGCCTACGGTACGTTGAGGAGGCGAGCCGAATTTCGATCGGTGCCGCACTGGGAATCTCCGATCATGGTGCGAGAAATCTGATGCAGCGCGCCAAAACACAACTCCGCGATTGCCTCCAGCAACGACTCCAAACAACCCACGCCAAAAACCAGAAAGCAGAGCCTCTCGATGGCGATCGATAAAGAACCTGACGATCCGCTCTTTGAGCACCTCTTGCACGAGGCGCTTGGTGGGCCACCCCCACCAGACCTCTCGGAGTCGATCCTTGCAGCGCTCCATCATTCGGCTGCCAAGCAGGGTAATTCGGCTGCCAAGCAGGGTCGCCGCCGGGGTCGTGATGCTGCCGCATGGAACGGCCCAGCGCCGCAGCGGCAGGTCGTCCGCGAGCGAGCTTCGAACTGGGGTACCTCCTCAGTGGTGGCGCTGGCCACCGCAATCTGCCTGCTGTGCATTGGGTATTTCTTCTGGGCGGATTCCGGGTCTGCCCCAAAGACCGCGCGGCAAGTCGCTCCGAACGCTTCGACACCCCCGCTCCCAAGCCGCGCTGCCCCCAGCGATCCCGCAGAATCGCCCTCCCCCACAGTTATCGCGGATACTCCCAGCGACGCAGCGACGGGAGCAGGTCCCGCGGCGGCCGAAACAAATCGCGGGAAGATATCGCTCCCGCTCCCAAATTTCTCCCCTCATCCCCTCGATTCCCCAGCCGCCAACGGGATCGCGGTGGACGCAGGCCCCGGCACTCGATCGCCAGACCGCCCGCCCGCGTCCCAGGAACCTCTCGAACCCGCTTGGGAGGACCGCCAGATTGTAACATGGCTTGACCAGCAACTGGCCGCATACTGGACGGAGCAAGGAATCGCACCAACGGCCGAAGTGAGTGACGCAGAGCTTGGTGTGCGGCTGGCAGCTTTTGTGGGTGCACCGATCGACCCGCAACCGGATTCCCGACTTGAATCGATTCGCAAGGGGATTGCCAGCGAGCCCGCTCGTGTGGCGCTCTCCCTGCGATTAGCCTCGCTGCTGCTCGGCCCAGTCGGCCAGCGTCAGATCAGCCCGCCACAACGCGAGGCGTTGGCCCGATACTTGGAACCGCTGTTCGATGGCTCGGTGGGGTACGACCAGCAGATCGCTGGGCTGCTCGCGGCGCGCGGAGGAGTGACACCGGGGGATGACCAGTTTCAGCCCGCCGCGGTGTGGCTCGGGGCACTTGCCGGAGCACGCTCGGTCCCGCTCGTCGAGCAGTTTGGACATGCCTTTTTGAATATCGATTTGAAATGCGGCCGATGTCACGACCACCCGCTCGATGGACGCGTATGGCAAGACGATTATTGGCAATTGACCGCTGTCTTTGAGACCGGCCTCCGCTGGTCGGCAGGAGACAAAGGGGCACTGCGAGTCGAATCAGCGACCGACGTCCCGGCTGATGGCAATCCCGTGCTGTTTTACGAACTGGCCGATGGAAGGCAGCGTGCTGCGCTGCCGCGGATCCCTGCATCGTGGGTTGATGTTCGTTCTTCGGAGAAGGCTCCTTTGGATTCGATCGCTGAGGCGATGGCGGGGAACCCACAACTCGCTCGGGCCACAGTCAATCGCGCGTGGGAGATCGTCTTTGGCCAGCCGCTGATCGGTTCGGGAGCAGACCCGATCGCTCCTCCGGAGAGTCAAAGACTCGCGGGCATCCAGGAAAAACTCGCTCAACAGCTCCGCGCTCATTCCTTTGATTTTGGCCGTCTTCTCAGCTGGGTGGCCGCTTCGCAGCCGATGCGGCTGGAGGCTGCCCCTTCGTTTCTTTGGCCCGAAGTCGAATCCGCATCGCCCGAACAGCTCTCGGCAGCGATCGCGCAGACCCGCGCTTTTGCCAGTTTCCCACGAATCGTCCCTCCGCAACCGCTCGATCGTTTGCTGGCCGCGGCCCAGCGTGGCATCGGTGGCACCGAGAGCTTGATCGTTGGGGGGGGCCAAGGACCGGGAGGATTGCCGCCAGGGACTCCCGCCTCCTCGTTGGCTCAGATTCAGGAGCAACCGAGCAGCGAACGAACGAGCGCGGCTCAGGACCCAGCCAGCGGAAAGAGCCGCCAGATGGGGACGGCAGAGCAAGTCCTGCGGGCCACTTTGGATGCCTCGCTGCAGAGCGAACCGGGTTCGAGTCTACCGGTCGCATGGCTGGGAAAAGTGCATGGCGATGATCGTTTTCGCGAGCGTGCCGAACATCTTTATTACCTCGCTGGGTACTGGCTTCCTTCGGGCAAACAGATGGAAATTGCCAAATCCCTGCGGGATTCGGCAGGCGATGACGACGAGGCGTTGCGGCGACTGTGGTGGGTGCTGTCGCACGAGGCACACTGACAAAATTTTGCGCTGCTTGCCGCAGAAGAGTCCCCACTCGCTCTTGCCGGGCTTGCCATCATCCACGCTAAAATGGGATGTTCCGCACGCCGGTCAGTTGCGACGCCCTGCGGAGCGCCCTACGATGCAGTTGGAAGCGGAGCTTCTATCGATCGTGTATTTTCCTTGCCCATCCCAGTCCTTGGACCTCAGAGTATGCACATGAATTTGGCAACCGCTTCGCGGAAATGGATTCTGCTGACCGTGGGTTTGGTCCTCAGTCTCACGTTTTTCACCCGCGCTCTACCGTCGTCGCTCGCCGCTGAAGAGCTTTCCGGACCAAAAACGTCGGATCGGCGGATCGCCAAACTGATTGCCGGATTGATGCCACGCCGCCATCTTTCCGCCCAGCCCCTCAATGATCAAACCAGCCAGCGGGCGCTGACGTTATTTCTCAAGTCACTGGACCCGATGAAGCTCTATTTCCTGAAGTCGGACATCGACGAATTTTCGCAGCGGGAAAACGACCTCGATGATCTCGTTCGGCAAGGGGATGTCGCCTTTGCCTACGAAGTTTTTGCTCGCTTTCTGCAGCGCGTCGACGAGCGTTTGGTAATGGTCGAGCAATTGCTGAAAGAGGATTTTGATTTTGCGGTGGACGAATCAATCGTCACTGACGCCGATTCCACTCGCTATCCCCTCGATGATCAAGAAGCCCGCGATCGATGGCGGAAGCAACTGAAGTATTCGCTGCTGTTGCTGGAAGAGGATGGAAAATCGCGCGATGCAGCGATCACCCAGCTCGATCGCCGTTACCACCGCAATGCCCGGCGCTGGCACCAGTTCACCGGCGATCAATTGCTCGAACTGTTTCTGACGTCGATCACCAGCAGCTTTGATCCGCACACGACCTACATGTCCGCATCGACACTCGACAATTTTAATATTGCGATGCGGCTGAACCTCGAAGGAATTGGCGCGGCACTCCAGGAAAAGGATGGAGAAACCGTAGTCTCGAAAGTGATTCCCGGCGGCGCCGCGGATAAGCAAGGGGAACTCAAAGCCGACGACCATATCGTTTCCGTCGGTCAGGGGGACGGGGGGGAATTGGTCGATGTCGTCGAGATGCCGCTGGATGATGTTGTCAAACTCATTCGTGGAGCGGCGGGGACGACGGTCCGTTTGGGGGTGAAGAAGGGGGGCGTCGGTGAAACCAAGGAACTGAAAATCGTGCGTTCCAAGGTCGAGCTTGAGGATAGCGCCGCGCGTGGCGAGATTGTCCCCTACGGAACTCGCCCCGACGGTAGCCCCATGCAGGTCGGTTACATCAACCTCCCGAGCTTTTATATGGACATGGAGGGTGCTCGCACCAATCGTCCGAATTTCCGCAGCAGCACTCGCGATGTCGAAAAAATCCTCGACGACTTTCGCCAAAAGCGAGCGGATGTCGTCGTTCTTGACCTCCGCGCCAATGGGGGCGGAAGCCTCACCGAAGCGATCAATTTGACGGGTCTCTTTATCGACCGTGGTCCGGTTGTCCAGGTCAAGGATTCCCAGGGACGAATCGAAGCCTATGCCGACGAGAACGGTGGCGTGGCATGGGATGGACCGCTGGTCGTCGTGACGAGCAAGTTTTCCGCAAGCGCTTCGGAAATTCTCGCCGGAGCCATCAAGGACTATAACCGCGGCTTAATTGTCGGCGATCCGACGACGCACGGAAAGGGAACGGTGCAGACGCTGCTCGACCTAGACCGTGAAATCTTCGGCGGCATCGGCGAACAGCTCGGCGCACTTAAGGTGACTCTCCAGCAGTTCTACTTGCCCGATGGCCTCAGCACCCAGCGCGATGGGGTTGCCGCTGATGTGGTCCTCCCCTCGCTGACGGCGCACCTGGATGTGGGCGAGGGGGATCTTCAGTACGCGCTCCCGACCGACCGTGTGCCGGCAGCCAAGCATAATCGATATCCGATGGTCACGCCGGAAATCCTCGGCTCACTCCGCGCGGCGAGCATCGAGCGAACGAAGGCCGATGGCGAGTTTCTTGAAATGCTCCAGCGAATCGATACCTACCGGCGGCAAAAAGCGGAAAAGTTCATTCCTCTGAATCGCGAAAAATATCTCGCATTCCGCAAAGAAATGGATGACCAAGAAAAGAAGGAACTGGACGAAGAAGAGCGGAAATTGCGGGATGGCAAAATTTATATCGATGACTACTACAATCGCGAAGTCTTGTCGATCGCTACGGAATACGCCCAGGCGCTGCGAGAGCAAAACCTTGCGAAAGCGAATTAGCGTGGAATGAAGGGAGCCTTTATTCGACAGACAGGTTCTCCGGATGTGATCCAAATCGGAGAACTGCCGATCCCCGAACCGGCGATCGGCCAGGTTCGGATTCGGGTCCATGCCGCGAGTGTCAATCCGATTGACACCTATATCCGCAGCGGCGCGGTCGCGATGCCACTCGCTTTTCCGTTTGTGATCGGCTGTGATTTCGCCGGAGTCGTCGATTCGGTTGGCCCTCAAGTTGAAGGCTTTTCCGCCGGTGATCGAGTGTGGGGATCAAACCAAGGTTTACTCGGCAGGCAGGGGACAGCGGCCCAGTACATTACGGTCGATTCTCCGTGGGTCTACCCGCTGGCCGAGGGAGTCTCCTTTGAATCGGCCGCTGCCTGTGCGCTCGTCGGGATCACCGCACATCTCGGGGTTTTTCGCGAAGCTCGGTTGCGCTCTGGCGAGACGATCCTGGTTATTGGTGGAACAGGTGGGGTCGGGTCGATGGTCGTCCAAATGGCAAAGATCGCGGGTGCCCGAGTTCTCGCGACCTCGAGCAGCCAAGAGAAAGCCGCTCGTTGCCGCCAGCTCGGTGCCGACGCGGTCATGAACTACCATTGCGATGACCTTCGGTCTTTTGTCCAGGAACATGCCCCCCAAGGTGTCGACGTCTTTTGGGAGACTCGCCGCGAACCCGATTTCGAGACCGCTTTCGAACTCCTCGGTGAGCGCGGACGAATGATCCTCATGGCGGGACGTGAAGCCCGCCCTCCATTCCCCGTCGGGCCTTTCTACGTCAAACAGTGTTCGCTCCATGGCTTCGTGATGTTTAAAGCCGCAGCCAGCGATCAGCGCGAGGCTGCCGAGGCAATCCAGCGGTGGCTCGCCGAAGGTCGCCTCCAGCCTCAGATCAGCAGGCGGATGCGACTGGACCAAGCCGCTGAAGCCCATCGCCTGCAGGAACTCTCGACGGTTGAAAATCGCCGTGAACTCGCAGGAAAGATTGTTCTCGAAGTCTGAGCAAGGCGTGACGCTGTGCTCTGAAAAGCCGTGTTCTGAGAAGCCGTATTCTGAGAAGCAGGCCCCCCACCCCCGCCTCCGAATCGTCCCGCGGATCATGCCCCTCGACTCCCTTTGTTTCGCGTCAGCTGGTACAGAAAGATCGCTGTCGCGACATTGGCGTTCAGCGAATCAACGCCAGGGTTCATCGGAATCGTCACGCAATCGGTCACCGCGAGCGATATTTCCTGGCTCAGTCCCTCCGCCTCACTGCCCACAAAAACCGCCTCGCTCCGGTCATCTGGCTGGTACTTGCACAGCTCCGTCGCGGCAGGGGACAACATCGTCGCAAGCGTTCGATAGCCGAGTTCCTCGTGCAACCAGCAGACGCTCGTGGCCTGTGGAGCGAAGTGATAGAACTCGATCTCCATCGCCGCTCCCATGCTCACCCTCAGGGCACGCCTCGAAAAAGGATGCGCCGTGTCGCTGGTGAGCGCCATCCGCTGGACCCCAAACGCCGCTGCCGTACGCATCAGACCCCCGATATTTTCGGGATTGTTCACTCCGCACACGACCAGCAGCGGGCGATCCCCGGGAGCAGGGTGCGGCAGCTGAGCCAGCGGGAGGAACGGTTCGTGGATGCCGCAAGCGAGGATTCCGCGATGGAAATCATAACCGACAATCCTGCGAAGGGTGGCCAGATCGGCTTCGAGAATCGCTGGCGGCCGAGGGCCGCAGCAAGCCTTGGCCACGATCTCCCGATGGTGCCCACGCTCGACGAGAATCGACTCACACCCAAGCCGACTTTGCAGCAACCGCTCGACGACCAGCTTTCCTTCGGCGATAAAACGTCGTCCGCGATCGACCGGATCACGATGGCGAATATCGCGGTAGGGGACCAGTCGCGGATCTTCAAACGAATCAATCACCTGGGGAGACAATCGTGGTAAATCCTGATCAGCGAAGTGTGGAAGAAATGCTCGCTGGGATGTCGGACCAACCCCGCATCGGGATCTTGACCGCCGGCGGCGACTGCCCCGGATTGAACGCCGTGATCCGCGGCGTCGTCAAGTCGGGCATGGCGTTGGGGTTTCAAATTGTCGGTTTCGAGCAAGGCTTTGAAGGCCTTGTCGATCCCATCCGCTGCCGCCTCCTTGATCATCGCAACACGGCCGGAATTCTGATCCAAGGGGGAACGATTCTCGGCTCTGCAAACCGCGGTAAGTTCGGGTCCAAAGTGGGTGTCGACCAGCTTCGCAAACTCCCTGCGGAGCTCGTCGCCGAGGTCGCAGAGACGTTTCAGCGTTTTCAGCTGCAAGGGCTCATTTGCGTCGGAGGTGATGGTTCGCTATCGACCGCCCAGCAGTTTCATGAATCGGGGCTGCCGGTCGTTGGAGTCCCGAAAACGACCGACAACGACCTCGACTGCACCGCCATGACTTTCGGCTTCGATAGCGCCGTCGACTGCGCCGCCGATGCCCTCGATCGACTCCACACAACTGCCGCCAGCCACGGCCGCGTGATGGTCCTTGAGGTCATGGGACGCCATGCCGGGTGGATTGCCCTCCAGGCAGGGATTGCCGGCGGGGCCGATGTGATCCTGATCCCAGAGATTCCCTGGAAATTTGAAAATATCTTCGCCAAGATCGATCTGCGACGACAAATGGGAAAATCATTCACGATGGTCGTTGTCGCCGAAGGAGCCCATCTTCCCGGCGGTCATGCCGTGACCGCCGAGGCTCAGCAAACAGATCGCCAAACGCGACTCGGCGGTATCGGGAATCGGATCGCGTCGGAAATTCAAGAAAGAACGGGCCAAGAAGCACGCTGCGTGGTCCTCGGCCACCTCCAACGAGGGGGCCGGCCAACGACCTTTGATCGTTCCTTGGCGACAATGTACGGCGCTCATGCGGTTCGCCTGATCATCCAGAAAAAATTTGGCGAAATGGTCTCCAGCGATCCTCCTGAAATTGTCTCGGTCCCGATTTCGAGGGCGATTGAGAAACTTCGCACCGTCCAACCTCAGAGTTCGGCGGTCCAGGCGGCGCGGGCGATGGGAATCAGCTTTGGCGATTACCCACGCCCGATGAATCCGTTTGCCGTTGTCACACCGTTGGGAAGTGGATAAGACGGGCTGCTGTCGGGATCTACCGGGGGGCCATGAAGAACGGCTTAAAAAATCGCAGCAAACCCCATTGAGCAAATGACGCACCGCTCGCTATATTTCGGGGTTCATGGTGGAAGCGAGACCGCAGGGGTCAGCCTCCAAGCCAATTTACAGAACAGAATTTCGCGTAGGAGTCGGCGATATGCCCCGTTTGCTGGGCGTGGATATCCCAAACGATCGTCAGGTGCAGTATTCGCTGACTTACCTCTATGGTGTCGGTCTTTACACTGCTCGAGAAGTGTGCCAAAGGCTGAAAATTGACCCCTTGCGGTCAGCCAACGAGCTGAACGAAGAGGAGCTCAGCCGTCTCGCGGCGCTTCTTGAAAACGAATACACAGTCGAAGGACCGCTGCGTCGTCAAGTGTCGCAGAACATTGGTAGGTTGCGTGAAATCAAGTGTTACCGTGGAGTTCGCCACCGGCTTGGTCTCCCTGTTCGCGGTCAGCGAACAAAGACCAATGCGCGAACGCGAAAGGGTCCGCGGAAGACCGTTGCCGGAAAGAAGGGTGTCAAGGATTTGAAGTAATCGTTGCGGAAGGGGTCTTTGGATCCTCCCTTTGTCCGCTCCGAGTCGGTACTCGTCCGCTTCCCCAGCGTGCTTATTCATTGTGCAGCAGGGGTGACGGAGGGCCGAAGGAAGTGAGTTTATTGACAAGTTAGAGTCATTCTACGTGCTCTTGGCCGTTGCCAATCACGTGGTTTATTGAATGGGAGAGCCATCGCGGTGGCGAAAACAAACAAGCGGAAAAAGATTCGTCGGAACGTGACCGCCGGGGTTGCGTACATCCATGCCACGTTCAACAACACCACGGTGACGATTACCGACACCAAGGGGGACACGTTGTGCTGGGCTAGCGCGGGGACATGCGGGTTCAAGGGAAGCCGCAAAAGCACTCCGTTCGCTGGCCAGTGTGCCGCCCAGCAGGCTGCCGAGAAGGCAACCAAGTTTGGGATGCGGGACGTGGATGTCAAAGTCAAGGGTCCAGGTTCCGGGCGAGAATCAGCGATTACGTCGCTGCAAGCTGCGGGGCTCAATGTCAAGCTGATCGAAGACATCACGCCGATTCCCCACAACGGATGCCGTCCACGCAAGAAGCGCCGCGTCTAAAGATCTTGAACCTTGAAGCGATATCGAGAGATCGGGTCGCAGACGGTCGAAACGCTTTGGATTTCGGCTCCAGACAGCCAATCGCCATCGCCGCAATCTGTTTCAGTAAGAAGTAATACTCGGATCGTTCATCTACCCAGTACCATCAGCCCCGCAGTAGAGGTTAGGCTAGCCATGCACATTCGATGGCGCGGAATGGAATTGCCCAGCAGCGTCGAAGTCGACCGCGCGACGCTCACATCGACCTACGGGAAGTTTGTTGCCGAACCTTTCGAAAGAGGGTTCGGGAACAGCATCGGGAACAGCCTTCGCCGCGTGCTCCTCTCGAGCCTCGAAGGGAGTGCAGTCACCCAGATTAAGGTTCGCGGTGCCCAGCATGAATTTACCACCATCCCCGGAGTCCTCGAGGATGTGACCGACATCGTTTTGAATGTCAAAAGCCTGATTGTTCGCAATCACAGCGACGCGACTCGGGTGATTACCGTCGAGCGTGATAAGGCCGGAGTGATCACCGGCGGGGATATCGAAGCCGATGCGGATGTTGAAATCATCAACAAGGGTCACGCCCTTGCGACCCTCACGTCGGATGTCCCCTTCATGATGGAAATGGTGGTCGAGAATGGGCGCGGATACGTCCCTTCGACCGAACACAGCACCGGCGATCACGAGATCGGGATCATCCCCGTCGACGCTGTCTTCAGCCCCATCACTCGCGTCCGTTACGAAGTCGAAGAGACTCGCGTCGGGCAGAAAACAAACTACGATAAATTGACGATCGAGATTTGGACCGATGGGTCGATCAATCCGGAAATGGCGCTGATCGAAGGCGCAAAGATCCTTCGCAAGCACATCAACCCCTTTGTCCAGTACCAAGAGCTTGGCTCGAGCATTTTTGCGGGCGGCCGAGGTGTGGCTGGAGTCTCCGTCGGGGGGGATGCGGCGCTCGATCATAAACTGAATATGCCGCTGAGCGATTTGAAGCTCTCGGTAAGGGCCAACAATTGCCTCGAATCGGAAAATATCCGCACCCTCCGCGATCTGGTCCAGCGCACCGAAGACCAGCTCCTCGAAGTGCGGAATTTTGGCGAAACAACGCTGCAGGAAGTGCGTGCGAAACTTTCCTCCCTGGACCTTCACCTCGGAATGCGAGTCCCCTCGCGGAGCTGATCACTCCCGGGCAGACGATGCAAACCGCGATCAAACATTTTTCCACTGTTTTGAAGAAGTATTCTCATGCGACACCGACGTAAAGGGCGAGTCCTCGGACGTAACCCCAGCCACCGCAAAGCCCTCTTTCGCAATATGGTCAGCGCCCTCTTCTTGACCGAGAGAGACGCCAGCGGAGAAGCGAACGCCCCCAAGGTTCCCGGCCGAATTGTAACCACCCTGCCCAAGGCCAAGGAAATTCGTCCGATTGTCGAAAAGTGCGTCACGATCGCCAAGAAAGCGGTCCTAGCCGAGCAATCTGCCTCCCAATTCGCCACGTCGGCGGCGAAAGGATCGGCCGAGTGGAAAAAGTGGCGTGAAAGCGACCAGTGGCAAAAGTGGGCCGCCGCCCGCGCCCCGGTCGTCGCCGCCCGACGCCGCATCGTCCAGATGATCGGCGACAAACAGGCGATGCGAATCCTCTTCGAAACCATCGCTCCCCGCTTTGTCGATCGCCCCGGTGGATACACGCGAATCCTTCGCCTCGCAACGACTCGCCTCGGGGACGCCGGCGAACGGGCGGTTCTCGAGTTTGTCGGCAAGAACGACCGTCAACGAAAAGCCGCTGTTCGGCCTGCGTTCGAATCCGAAGCCGAGTCGACCTAGAAAATAGCCTGGCCTGCTCCACAGGAGTGGTCCGTTCGCTGAGAGCCTCTCCGAAAAGGGGTCTGACCCTTTGGAGGCAGGTCAATTTCATGGTTTTTTGGGCCATGCCGAAGAGGGTCAGGCCCCTTTTTGGAAAATGCTCTTACTTCGTCCAGTGCCCGAACCTGGGTGTATGGACCATTTCGTAGCCCCCGAGGATCTCGCTGCCACTGATGTCGGACTGATCGAGCTCGTCGAGCACCTTTGCCGCGCGATCGGCGGAATGCTCCAGTCGATGCAGCCAGAGCGATTTACACGTCCCAAGCGAATCGAAAAGGTCGGGTCGCAGGCACATCAGCACCGCATCGCCAATCCCCTGATTGTGCTCGCGCGAAGGGGCCGCCGCACGGCAGCGATAACGCAGTTCCTGGCCGATCCCTGCGGCAACACTCCACGCCGCTGCTTGACGCGCCTCACCCGGCGGGAGCTCGTGGATTTCGTTCGCCAAATGCTGGTATCGACGAAGCTCCATCGCATATCGAAAGCCTCGCTGTGGCTCCGCGGCGAAAAGCTGAGCCAAGAGGCAGTCGCTCCAGCGTTCCATCCGCGAACGCAGCTGATTCATCCGCACTGCAGCCTCTAAATTCGTCACGCGGCAATCGATGATCAGCCGCAGCGCGCGGCTCCGCGCCTCCAGATGCGTTATGAAAACCGAATGCGTGATCGGGGAGATCTCTTCATTATCGCGCGCATGATCCAGGCTCGCTCCGAGCGCGGCATAGATACGGCTCAGGACCTCCGAGACCAAAATTTCTTCGAGCAGCGGCGAGTGCTCCTCCCACCACTTCCCAATGCCATCGAACGCCTGAGCATCGATCAGGTGACGGCAATTCGACAATTGCAGATGCCAGCCATCAAACCGGCTCCGCGACGAGGTCCAGTATCCGTGCAACGCGGCGGCGGGAATCATCTCGCGGCGATACAGCAGCGATGGTCCATGGATCGCAAGGACCGACGCCAAATCGACCAGTTCAACCGCATGCATAGAAAATTCAAACCGGGGCAGGGAGAAAAGACGGCAGCCTCGCCACCTTCCTCCCGCATTCCCGGTGCCCGCGACGATTTCTTCCACACCCGAATCGCAAGTCAGCTCCTCAAATCAATCCAGCCTCAACGCGGTAACTCATTCCCAGAAAACCACTTAGCAGCCCTTTCGCAGCGCCCACTTACCTCCGAAGCCAAGCCGCACTTCAGCACTCGGTCACCTCTTCTACTGTCGCCAAATCGCCTCTTCGGTTGCCAGAACGCCACACGCGCTGCCGCGGGGCTGGACGCGCCAAAGCCCCGCGATCGCTGTGAACTTTCGTGCCCTTCGTGCACTTCGTGTCCTTCGTGGTCGCCCACCGCCCCAGAACCCAGCGATCACGCGAACGCAAGGCTCCGGCCGTAACGCGCGCGGAACTGGTTCAGCTCCAGCAGACTGACGAGGTTGTTCTGATCAAAGTCCAGCAGCGGATTATACGCCGGGGATGTATTGTTCTTCCCAAACGCCGCGCGCATCGCATTGAGCTCTGCGAGACTGATCGTCCGGTCGCCATTGAGATCGCCGTAATATGCAAAGAAGCGATCCGCCGCCTCATCCCCCAGCACCAGTTCGTCTCCACCAACACTGTCTCGGTTGATATCCAGCATTCGCCCATCTCGCGTGATCTTCGTCCCATCAATCGTCAACTGGTAATTCCCATCGACCAGTGCGTTCGAAGCACCGCGAGTGAATGTGCCGGAGAAGCTCAGCACCACCTCTGTCCTCCCGACGCTGTTCACTCGTTTGATAAACGTCGTGGTGACCGCACCGCCGTTTGCACCTCGTTTGACGAGCGAAAACGCCCCTTCCGCAAGGTCCACATCCTCGTCAAAGGTTATCAGAATCTGCTTGACCAGCGATCGCTGGTTCGTCCCATCGCCAAACACCGGAGATTCATGCAGCTCCGGGAGATCGACAACGTTCAGTATGAAGCTCTTTTCGAACGATAAACCATCAGAGCCCTCGCTTCGTACCCGAACTTGGTAGGAATCGATATACTCCCAGTCCACTCCCGCCACCGTGATGAGTTGATTTCCTTCGATCCGGAAATACTGATTATGACCTCCTCCCGTACCATCAACTAACGAGTACGTGTGGGTATCTTCCGGATCAGGATCGACCGACGAAAAAGTGGCGACGACCGTTCCGACCGGCACATTTTCGACGATCGTCTCACTGGAGATCAGAATGTCGGTCGGGGGGTAGTCCACAGGGCTCACGACCACCTGAAACTGTCGGGTGAACGTTGCGTTATCCTCGAAGGTACCAAGATTGTTATCAAAGCCGCCATCCTCGACGGTCACCGTGATCGTCACGGTCCCATTTTTATCTGCCAGTGGCTCGAAGCTCAGAGTTCCTGTGCTGTTTGGGGACGAGTAATTAAGGGTTGGATGCGGAATCACTCCGGGGAGACTGCTAGTCGCGGTCACTCGCAGCGGCTGAGATTCATTTCCCCCGGCGGTGATTCCGGCAAGCGCGATCTGGCGGCTACCACCATCTTCCTCCATCTCCAGATCATCAATCACATCGAGCGTCGGGGGGTCGTTGACCGGAGTCACGGTGACGGTAAAGCAAGTCTCGAAATGCACGTTATCCCCCACAGTCGACAAGTCTGCATCTGGACCTCCATCCTCTACAATCACAGTGATCACACTGAAACCGGTAAAATTCGCTGTGGGGACGATCGTCAATTGACCGGTCGATTGCGGAGACTGGTACTGGACTGTCGGGTTTGGAATGAGCGTCGGAAAACTGCTGGTCGCACTGACGCGAATCGGGCGATCGCCTGAAGCTCCCGAGCGAATGCCTGCGAGATCAATCGTCCAGTTTCCTTGATCCTCGACAATGATCTGATTGCTGATCGCATCGATCCCGGGGCGTTCTGCGTAGAGGTCATGATCCCCAAGCAAACGAACGAGTGCGAGATCGTTTCCCGATTGCCCTGCAATCACAATCTTGCCATCTGCTTGGCTGACGACTGCAAAACCTTTCTCGTCTCCGCTGCTGCTGATCCCTAGGGTTCCTGTCGAGTTGAATGTGGTATCCAGCACCCCGTCGTAGCTCATTCGGGCGATGAAAATATCTGAGTTCCCGCTCGCAAACGAATGACCTGTGACCAAGATTTTTCCATCTCGCTGCAGCGTCGCTCGATAACCTGCGTCTTCTCCGAGAAGTACTGGAAAAATTCGCAAACCATTGCTGCCGAATGTAGGGTCGATCATCCCCGTTTGTAGGTGCCGCGTAATGGCCACGTCCCCGCTATCGGCTTGCCCGATGACTAGGGTTTTTCCATCTGGCAATCGCAGCGAAGACCGATAAAACTCTCCACCCGGCAAGTCGTAGTCGAATGTCCCCTCTTCAACCCCGGTGACGCCAACTCGCGTTACACGGAGCATTGAAAATGTTCCAAAAATCAAAAAATCGCCACGATCGTCTGCCTCGATTGCTCGCGCATAATGTCCACCACCGTGGTAGACCCAGGAAGCCTCAAGGATGCCGTCGGGCGAGTATCGATTCACCGCATACTGGCCGTTCTCCGATCCCGTCGTCAGCACTTTTCCATCCGCCTCAATGGCGATGTCGTGAATCGGATTGGCGATGCCTGCGGAAGCTCGGCCGTTTGTTCCAAACGTGGAATCGGATTGGCCGCTTGGTAAGTATCGCGCCACAAAACCGATCCCACCCACGACATACCTCCCCGAGTGGTCTATCTCGACGGTCAGAGCATGTCTCCCGCTGCCGAAATCACTTTCCACCACCCCGCCGTTGCCAAAGGATGAATCGAGCGTTAGATCGCTGTTGAAGCGAAGAACTCCGAAGCGATCATTCACCGCGCCGACGGCAAGCAGCTTTCCGTCGGGAAGCTCCTTCATATCGTGGATGTAATCCATCCCAGGGCTCACCGAAAGCGTTTGCCTTCCGTCGGTATCAAAGCTGGTGTCGAAGGCTGCCGCGAGTGTCGGCCAAGTCGGAGCAGCAGCGAATGTCACTCGCTCGAATTGAATCTGTACCGCATCGGCATCCTGCTGGGCACCGCCGGTCCCCGAGTGACCCTGGTCATCGGTTGTGATCGTCAGAATATCAAAAGTTGGGCTTGCGCCATTCTCTCCGTTCCACTGGGTTCCATCGAAAAACGGCGGGGTGTAGTAAAGCCAGCCGATCGCGCTGTTGATGATTTCTTGACTTCCGGTAACTTCAATCACTCGGTCGTTCGTTCCATCGCCAAGAACGTAAGTCAGGCCCCCACCCGGAGGCGCGGGAAAGGCAAACGAGAGGCTCCCGTGCTGCACCTCGAGGCGGACGCGAATGGGCTGATTGCCAGCATCAGGATCGGAAACCGAGATCGGATTCCCGCGATACGCGGTAAACGCCAGTGGAACGTTCTCAATCGCTGCCTGCGTTCCCGGTACGATGTTTATCGGCGGCTGATTGACCGAGAGTAGCCGCCGTTCTTCAAGCAACTCATATCGCAGCTGGCGCCCGCGAAGACATGATGATTTCCTCGCAACCAAGTCACGTCTTGTCCGAATGTTATCTCGTTGATGGTTCCGTAAGTGCATTCAAAAAAACCTCAGTGCATGGGGACAAACAACGACAACCACTCTGTAGAAACAAATCAGCCAGTTCTCCAGAGGGGCTCGCCCTTTACTTTCCATGACTCTGCGAAGCCCCGCATGAAAGCGTCTCAAGAAACGCGATTATTAACGGAATCTTCGTAAAGAACGTTGAGAAAGAGGGGAACGAAGCGGATACGAGTAACGTCCGGGGAGCGCGGCTCTGTTTTGGGGGTCGGCTGCAGCGCCGCGACACCACTAGTGACCGGGGGTGCGAGCATCGCCGGAGAGCATCCCCACCGCCAATTCCGTGCCGGAAAAATCGTTTTTTCCTGCTTATTCGGTCTCTGCTTCGCGGCGCTCCGGTCCAGAGATCGCGATTCAATTGGCCCGCAGCACGAAGAAAACGTAGAGAAGTTTTAGCGAGGTGAATGCGGTTTCCTCGCCTCGACACGCTCTCGTTTTCAAATGCCGCACGATTGAGCACAAGGATTGACCGATGATTTCCGGGTCCAAGAAATATCGCCTTCTTACTCGCAGCGATTTTGATGGCCTCGTCTGCGCGATTCTCCTCCGCGATCTTGGAATTCTCGACGAAATCAAGTTCGTTCATCCTAAAGATATGCAGGATGGAGTGGTGGAAGTGACGGAGAACGATATTCTCACAAACCTCCCCTACCATCCCTTTGCCTGCATCGTCTTTGATCATCATGCCAGCGAAGGGACGCGGAACGAATCGATCATTGCCGAGAATTACATTCTCCGGCCAGATGCCGACTCAGCAGCCCGGGTTGTTTACGATTACTTCGGGGGACCTGAAGCCTTTCCATCGATCAGCTATGAAATCATGGAGGCTGTCGACAAGGCAGATGCTGCGAAATTCGATCGGAATGATGTCCTCCATCCGCAAGGATGGGATTTACTGTCTTTCCTCATGGATGCCCGCACGGGGCTCGGACGTTTTCATAACTTCCGCGTTTCGAATTACCAGCTCATGATGGACCTGATCGAGTACTGCAAGGATCACTCGATCGACGAGATTCTCGCGCTCCCCGATGTCCGCGAGCGAGTGAACGTCTATCGTGAACAGGAGGTGCTGGCCAAAGAGCAAATCCTGCGAAACTGCACGGTGCACGGCAACCTTGTCGTTCTTGATCTTCGCAATGAAGAGACAATTTATTGCACCAATCGCTTCATCATTTATTCGCTCTTCCCCCAGTGCAACGTATCGATCCATGTCCTCTGGGGCAAGCAAAAGCAAAACACCGTGTTCACGATCGGAAAATCGATTTTCGACCGCACCTGCGCGACAAACATCGGCAACCTCTGCTTGCGTTACGCCGGTGGCGGGCACACCGCAGCAGGGAGCTGCCAGGTTCCCCACGAGCATGCCAGTCGCGTCCTCGATGAACTGATCACGCAGATCAACGAGGATGCAGGAGTCGTATCGAGCATCGGCTGAAAAAACGACTTGGCGGCTCAGGACTCGTGAGCCGAATCCAGTTCCCCAGAAAGCTCCTCAAGCAACTGGCGTGTTTCCTCGAAGCCCAGACAGGGATCGGTAATACTCTGCCCATACTTCAGTTGCGGGCCAATCTCTTGCCGACCCGATCGCAGATGGCTTTCGATCATCAGCGCACACGCCGTGGTTTCCCCTTCGCGTCGCTGGCGGAGAATCTCCCTGGCAACATCGATCTGACGCTCCGCTTGCTTTTCGCTGTTGCCATGGCTGCAATCGACCATACACCGCTGTGGCAAACCCGCGGCGGCGAGCATTTGACGAGTTGCCGCGAGATGTGCCGGTGAATAGTTGGGGCCTGTTTTTTTCCCGCCGCGAAGGACCAGATGGGCATACGGATTCCCCGTCGTTTCAAAAATCGCAGGAGCCCCATGCGAGGTCAGCGAAGGGAACAAGTGTCGCCCTCGCGCGGACAAAATCGCCTCAACGGCAACTTGAATATCTCCATCCGTCCGATTCTTGAATCCCACTGGCATCGACAGCCCGGAAGCAAGCTCACGATGGATTTGGCTTTCCGTCGTCCGCGCACCAATCGCACCCCAACTGACAAAGTCGGCGTAGTACTGGCCGAGCGTCGTATCGAGAAACTCGGTTCCGGCTCCGAGCCGCAGCTCGGCCAATTCCCGCATCAGCGTCCGCGCTAGCCGCAAGCCGCGATTGATTCGATAGGAACCATCGAGATCCGGATCGTTGATCAGACCCTTCCAGCCGAGCACGGTTCGCGGTTTCTCAAAGTAGACGCGCATCACGATGAGCAGCTTTTTTGACAGCGCGTCACTGCACTGCTTTAATCTCCTCGCATACTCCCGAGCCGAATCAAGGTCATGGATCGAGCACGGACCGACGACCACCAGCAACCGCGGATCGTCCCCCCCCAAGATCGCCTCAATCTCCCGCCGACATCCCGCGACAAATTCCCCCGCAGTCGTCGTCACGGGAATCTCCTCCGCCAGCACCGCAGGGCTGATCAGAGGGTGCGTCCTGGCTATTCGCAAGTCACCCGTTGGGTTACTCATTTCCATCAAACTTTCGCATTTCGGTGTCGTGATTCCCCAGGCCGCATGCTCGAAAACCTCGTCTTTCCGGGGAGGATTCGTCTTCGAGACCCTCGTTTTCCACAGCGCCATGGGGGTGGTGGCTGGTCAATTCCCGGGCAAGTGACCATGATAAGGCCTCGGTCAAACTCTGGAATGGCACGGAACAATCGCAATGCTGTCGAAAGCGCTCCAAGGGATCATCCCCCCCATGGTTACGCCGCTGCGTGATCGCGATCAATTGGATCATGCAGGGCTGCAGCGCCTGCTCGAACACTTGGTGGCTGGCGGCGTCCATGCACTTTTTGTCCTCGGGACCACCGGCGAAGCCCCCAGCCTGAGCTATCGGCTTCGCCGTGAACTGGTCGATTTCGTCGCAAACCAGATCGGCTCCAGGCTTCCATTGCTGGTGGGAATCACCGACACATCGTTCGTTGAATCGGTCCATTTGGCCGAGCATGCGGCGCGCTGCGGAGCGTCTGCGGTGGTTCTCTCGACTCCCTATTACTTCCCGGCCGGCCAGACGGAACTGTGCACGTATGTCGAAAACCTTGTCGCTGCGGTACCCCTCCCAGTAATCCTTTACAACATCCCCAGTCTCACCAAAGTTCCTTTTGAAATTGCGACTCTTCAGCGTCTTGCTCAGCATCCGTCGATCATCGGCATCAAGGACAGCAGTGGTGACCTCGACTATTTTTCGCAGCTGCCGCCGCTGCGGAGCGAGCGTCCCGACTGGTTTTTCCTGATGGGTCCCGAAGCGCTCTTGCCCGAGGCGATGCGACTGGGAGGAGATGGAGGAGTCTGCGGAGGGGCAAACATTTACCCGAAGCTCTTTGTCGCGCTCTACGAGGCGCTGCTCGCTGGAAACTCACTGCAAGCACAGCGTCTTCATGCGGTGGTGCTCCGCCTCCAGCAGATTTACGACGTCGGCAAGTATGCTTCGCGATTCATCAAAGCCACCAAATGTGCGCTGTCGCTTCGCAATCTCTGTGACGACTTCCTCGCCGAACCCTTTCATCGTTTCCACCCTCCTGAGCGGGAACGGGTCGCGTCCATCTTGGCGGATGTCGATCTCGCTTGCGCAGCGATTGAAACATCGTGACCCAACGTCAACTGTGATTGAATCTCAACCCTTGCTCAAACCTCATTCCCAAAGAACAACTGCGATGGCACAAAATCATCGACGCGTGCTCCTCGGCATCAGTTCCATCCTCTTGATCACCGGATGGGGAGGTTGGCAGGCGAACGAGGGGATCGCACAAACGGAGAATCGCAAAGTGGAACAAGAAAGTATCCTGCTGAAACCTTGGGGCGGTCCTTTTGGCGGAGTTCCACCATGGAACGAAGTTCGTCCCGACGAGTTTTTGGCTGCCTTTGAGCAAGCGATCGCCGCACATCGAACTGAAATCGAAGCGATCGCAAACAATCCCGAGCCTCCGACGTTTGCCAACACGATCGAGGCGATGGAAAAGTCAGGCAAAACGCTGCAGCGGCTGAACACCCTCTTCGATGTCCACACATCGAATCTGAATGTTGGTCCGATCCCGGATATCGAGCGGACTGTCGTGCCCAAGCTTGCCGCACACGATGACAGTATTACTCAGAACGAGAAGCTGTTTTCACGCCTCGCCAAGGTTTATGAAACGATTGCCAGCGGCGATTACACTCCGGCCCAGCGACGGCTGCTGGAAGACCGATACAAGAATTTTGTCCGTCGCGGGGCAAAGCTCAGCAGCGACGAGAAAGCCAAGCTCGTGCAAATCAATGCTCGACTAGCTCGACTCTTTACCGACTTTAGCCAAAACGTTTTGGCCGACGAACAAGGGTATGTCACCTGGATTGAAAATCGGGACGATTTGGCGGGTCTACCGGACAGCATTATCGACGCGATGGCTGCCGCGGCCAAGGAACTGGGGCGGGAGGGCCCGTGGGCCGTCACGAACACGCGTTCGTCGATGGATCCATTCCTGACCTACTCCGCCAATCGCCCGCTGCGTGAGCGTGTTTGGCGAAATTACTACAGCCGCGGCGACAATGGCGACCAGCATGACAACAACGCGATCATTACCGAAATTCTCAAACTCCGCGCCGTCCGCGCGAAAATGCTTGGGTACGAAACCCATGCCCACTGGCGGCTCGAACCGCAGATGGCCAAGTCCCCGGACGCGGCGATGGACCTGATGGAGCGCGTCTGGCCTAAAGCGGTCGCGCGGGTTCAGGAAGAAGTTGCCGATATGCAACGTATTGCCGATGCCGAAGGTGCAGGGATCACGATCGAGCCTTGGGACTACCGTTTCTATGCCGAGAAGGTCCGCAAAGAAAAGTACGATCTCGATTTCAACGAAGTGAAACCTTACCTGCAGCTCGAAAAGCTCCGCGAAGGGATGATGTGGGCTTCCCAGCAGCTCTTTGGTTTTCAGTATGAACCGATTAACAACTTGCCTGTCTTCCATCCCGATGTGCGCGTCTGGGAAGTGAAAGATGCGGCGGGGAACCACATCGGCCTATGGTACTTTGATCCCTATGCACGACAGGGAAAACGGAGCGGTGCATGGATGACGGACTATCGCCCGCAGGAAACACTTTCTGGCAAGATCACCACGATCGTTTCCAACAATTCGAATTTCGTCAAAGGTGCCCCGGGGCAGCCAGTGCTGATCTCCTGGGATGATGCCGTGACTCTTTTTCACGAGTTTGGCCATGCGCTGCATGGTCTCTGCTCGCGGGTTCAATACCCCTCCCAGTCGGGCACGAATGTCGCGCGGGATTATGTCGAATTTCCGTCGCAGATCAACGAACACTGGCTTTCGACTCCGGAGGTGCTCAGCCGTTTCGCGCTGCACTATCAAACGGGGGAACCGATGCCCGAGGAATTGGCCGAGAAAATCAAGCGCGCCAGCAAGTTCAATCAGGGTTTCTCGACCGTTGAGTATCTCGCCAGTGCCCTGATCGACATGAAATTGCATCTCGCCGGGGATGTCCCCATCAATCCTGATTCGTTTGAACGAGAAACGCTCGCTGCGCTGGGGATGCCCAGCGAAATCGTGATGCGGCATCGCACACCCCATTTCAGCCATATTTTCTCCAGCGATGGATATTCGGCTGGTTACTACAGTTATCTCTGGTCCGATGCGCTTACCGCCGATGCAGCCGAAGTCTTCGAGGCTGCGACCGGTAAGTATTATGATCCCACGGCCGCCAGGAATTTCTTTGACAGCATTATGTCGGTCGGAGATACGATCGATCCGGCGGACGGGTTTCGCGCCTTTCGTGGACGCGATGTCGACACCGCTGCTCTGCTCCGCAAACGAGGATTTCCTGTTCAGTGACCACCGATGCGACCCCACCGATTCAGATCGGGATCTTGACTGTCTCCGATCGTGCGAGCCGGGGGGAATATGAAGACCTCAGCGGTCCAGCGATCGAGCGTTATCTGCGGGAGGTGCTCACCTGCCACTGGACTCCGGTCGTCCGCCTGGTCAGCGATGATGAAACGCGGATTACCGCTGCGATCGTCGAACTGGCGAGGCTCGGATGCTGTCTGATTCTGACCACCGGTGGGACGGGGCCGACAGTCCGCGATGTGACCCCCGAAGCGACGGAGCGGGCGTGCGAAAAAATGCTCCCTGGTTTTGGGGAACTCATGCGCCAGGTTTCGCTGCGCTATGTTCCCACCGCGATCCTCTCGCGGCAAACGGCGGGCATTTGCCAGGGAGCGCTGGTGATTAATCTTCCCGGTAAACCACGCTCGATCGCGGAATGTTTGGATGCCGTCTTTCCCGCGGTCCCCTACTGTATCGATTTAAGAGGTGGTCCATTTTTGACCACTGATCCACAACGATTGCCGGCCTTTCGGCCGCAGTAGGAACGCGACATGCAGGGCGGAACGCAAGGTGGTCGAGTCGGTTTCTACTGCGCTGTGCTCGCGCACACGATGTGGGGATTCTTTCCCCTTTACTGGCCCTTTCTCAAACCGATTCCGCCGCTGGCGCTCGTTTCACATCGAATCCTCTGGTCTTTCGCGCTGCTCTGTGTGGTCGTACCGGTGCTGATGACCATCGGCTGGGAGGTGTCGCGGCAACGTTTTTTCAGTGTCCTCAGTTCCTGGCGTGCGCTCGGGATTTACGCGCTCGCTGCGGCGTTCCTGCAAGTGAATTGGCTGGCATTCATTTGGGCGGTCAACAACGGGAATGTCCTCCAGGCGTCCCTGGGTTATTACGTGAACCCGCTCCTCAGCGTGTTGCTCGGCGTCCTCGTGCTCGGGGAACGATTACTGAAAATTCAGTGGATCGCGTTGGCAATCACGACCGTCGGAGTCTGCGTTATGACTATTGCTGGCGGGGGGATGCCATGGGCGTCACTGGCGATGGCAACGTCGTTCGCGATGTATGGCCTGATGAAGAAATGGACTCCTCTTCGCAGTCTCTCGGGATTATGGGTCGAGGCATCGATGCTGCTGCTCCCTGCATTCTTCTTTCTTCTGTGGACCAACCATCTCACGGAAACCGAAGGGGTCCCCTACAGCGCCACAAGCTGGGGTTTGCTGCTTGGTGGTGGAGTCCTCACGGTGGCGCCGCTGGCCCTGTTCGCCGTGGCGGCAAAGTCGATTCCGCTGTCCACTGTGGGGGTCCTCCAGTATATCGGTCCAACGTTGCAATTTATTGTTGGCGCGATCGTGATGGGGGAGCCCTTTGGAATCGGCCGGATGATCGGCTTTGGGTTCGTATGGGTCGGTTCCGCACTCTACCTGATCAGCCTCTCCCGCAGCCGCAATCTGCCGCCGTCGCCCACCGCTCCTGGGGCTCCGTCCGCGGAGCAGATGAAGAGCGTGAGCCTGGAGATAAACTTGGATGAAAGCTTGGAAACAAGCGTCGAGAAAGCCGGGAACGCGGAACTTGAGGGGGCATAAAAGTTCACAAGCTGGGGTATGGCAGCGGCGTAGTTTCGGTATACTTTGGTCCGGTTCGGCGGTCCGCCAAGAAGTTTTCGGGTGGGTCGTTTGACGAATCCGCGGGGCGTAGCGCAGCCTGGCTAGCGCGACTGGTTTGGGACCAGTAGGTCGCAGGTTCGAATCCTGTCGCCCCGACTATCTTTCAAAATGAGCCCTTTGGCCAACAGGTCAAAGGGCTTTCTCATTGATACGCTTAGACTTACGTCAACCAGCGAGCAGTTCAAACAGAGGATTTCGAGGATTCTTCGTTTTGCGGCATAGTCCGCCGTAACCCATTGCTCTCTCAGGCTTTGCGAAAGTTCAAACGCTTTGATCGCAAGATCGATGATTTCGTGCCTTCCACGATCAGCCGTGTCGATTTCGAGCTTCAATTCGGCTTCCCGATCTCGAAGCTCACGACTCTTGAAAGCAAACGTAGCAGCATCGATCTCTTCCAGCATCCTCAGGTTCAGCAATCGGTTCTGCTGGTCACGAACTCGTACCAGTTCTTCTCGAAGCTCCTTCGCCTTAGCCGCTGAGCAACGCTCGTCCCAGTTCGTTGCCTCCCGAAGCTGTTCCCTAAATAGATTGCGGAACTCATCGTCCTCAACTCGAAGGGAATCAAAGATCTCCAGCATCTGAGAGTCGAGTTGGTTTTCGGTCAGGCGAATGCGAGGGTGATCACCCTTGTGATACTTTGTGCATCGGTAGTAAACGTATTCACGAACGCCGCTCTTAGTGTTCTTGAATTTCCGCTCACCAGTGACCGGAGACCCGCAGTGGGAACAGGTGATCAGTTCGCTGGCGTAGGTCATCTGGTGTGACTTGTAGACCTTTTGGTTCAGCATGGTCTGCACACGGTCCCAGAGTTTGCGGTCAACCAACGGTTCATGGGTGCCGGGATGCCACTGACCGTGGTAACGGATCTCTCCAATATAGGCTCGGTCGGTGAGGATGACGTGGAGCTTGCTACGAGTGAATTTCGGCTGTGAGGAAAGGTATTCGATCCCTTCGGCCTTCAACGCATTGGGCAAGCTATCCAGTGTGTGGCTGTGATATGCGTAGAGGTCATAGATTCTTCTAACTGCATGGGCATTTTGCTGGTGGATCTCAATGGTGCTACGACCATTCACTCTGACATTTCGGTAACCGTAGGGAGGGCGACTTGCAAACAACCCACTCTCTACTCGGCGATCAATTCGCTCCCGCACGTCGATGGATTGCTGCTCCGTGTAAAAACTAGCCATGCTTGCGAGCATTCGTCGCTGCATCCTTCCAGCCGGTGTGGATTCGGTCGGCTGAGCAACTGAGATGAATTGCACGCCAAACTCAGATTCCAATCGCTCCAACTCGACGTAGTCAAAGAGATTTCGAGCCGCTCGATCCACCTTGTAGAAAAGGAGCCCATCCAACTTGTGAGAGTTTTTCTTGGCGTAGGCCATCAACTCTTTGAATTAGCCACGTTCGTCATGCTTCGAAGCGGTCTCGGCGATTCGAAAGAACCGGACAATCTCGCCATTGTTTCTGGAGGCGTATTGGCTGAGTGCATCGACCTGAACATCGAGGGAGAACCCCTCCCGTTCTTGCTCACGGCTGCTGACCCGAGCCAATGCGACGTAGCGTTTCTTCGCCTTCATACCGATCCCTCAACGAAAATGAGCCTCATAAGGTAGATGAAACTCATTTTCTCAAGACTGTTCGGCCCCAACAATGGCTAACAACTATTCTGTTCGAAATAGTTCTAACCGAGTCCCGTTTACTGGGACCAACGTTCTCCCCTCCAGACGAAAGTCATCGAACAGAGACGATAAAACCAATTGCCTTCTTCGTCGATCGAGCGAAGACCAATCGGTAGCAATCCGTACAAAAACTTTGTGCGATCCCTCTATGAGCTCGTTGGCTCGGGAGACTGTTTTCTCATGTTGAACAAGCTGGCGTCTGAGGATGGATTCCTGCTCCACAAACGCTGACATCTGCTCATCATAGACCTGATCAGGTATTGACCCAGAGAGGTTCCTGCTCAAGAGCTTTTTGCGTTGTAAATCAAGTAGGGAGAGCAGACGCCTCGTATCGGTCACCTGACTTTCGCTGGTGCGAATTTTTTCCGCAAGAATCGATTCGGCGATCCCTTTGATCAATCCAGTAAATTTGGAGCAAGGCTGTTTCAGAGGAGCGATAGCCTTCTTTACCTGCTCATCGACCTCTGCCTCCGTGAGGCGAACTCTTGGGTGATCTGTGGTCCAATATCTTGCACATCGGTAGTAGACGTATGACCTAGTTCCGTTCTTTGTCATCTTGGACTTTTCCTCTCCGGTGACAACGTGACCACAATGTCCACACCGGATCAACTGGCTAGCATAGATCATCTCGTGAGATCGGTACTTCTTTTCTGCAAAGCTCACTCTTACACGATCCCACGTCACTTGATCAACTAGGGATTCGTGATTGCCCTCGCACCAGTTGCCTTTGAATCGGACGAAGCCAGTGTACGAGAGGTCATGAAGGATCGCATTGATTTTTGACTTCGAAAAGTGCGGTTTTGAATCGGCATAGAAGAGGCCCTCCTCGAAGAGGCGGTCCCTAATCTCAGGTACGGTCATGCCATGTTGGGCTCGAAGATCAAAGATCCTTCGAACCTTGTCTGCATTGTGAGGATGTGCCACGACAATACTCCGCTTGGCGACTCGGCGAGTCCGGTAACCATAGGGCGGATTCGAGGGAAACCAGGCCTCCTGCACTCTCCGATTGATGCCGTCTCTCACATCGAGTGATTGCTGCTCGGTCGTGAACGCAGCAATCGTTGCCAATTGACGACGCATCATTCGCCCCGAGGGCGTGTTCTCTACTGGTTGTGTGATGGACAGGAAAGGCAGGTGGTATTTTTCTTCCAGTTCCTCAAGTGCCACCATGTCTCTCATGTTCTTCAGACCACGGTCAATCTTATAAAAAAGAATGCCGTCGTATTCGGCAGCATGCCGCTTCGCAAAGTCGATCAACTCTTTGAATTTCTTGCGTTGAGCCGACTTTGTGGCAGTTTCCGATACCCGAAAGATCGGATCTACGACCCCACCTTTTCGCTTGGCCCACGCATGGACCTCTTTATCACGAACGTTTTCATGCTTGGCGAGACGGACAGGAGGATTCCGTCACTGACAGGGGATGGCTGTTATTTATCGAAGATGAAGGAAGGCATTTAAGCGACGACAGCTGGCACGATTGGGAATTTGGTTTTAATGTTCCCGGCTGGTCGTATTCATCACTTGCTCGATGGTTCGGCGATTCCACAGGTCGAGTGGTGCTGAATAGGCTGATTGATGCTGTACTCGATGTCTTGGAACGAGAAGATCTTTCTGCGATCCCTGACCACATCATCCCATTTAATTTCGGGTCAGTAGAGGGATGGATCGGTACGCTGCACTCGTGGGCATTTAGGATTCAGATGCCCTTGCTCAAATGCAGCATGGCACCGTGGAACACTGCGGAGGACGTTGACGAATTAGAAAATGTTACGAGGCGGTGGATCAAAACAAATGTTACTTGTTTACCGTACCACAATTGGCAAGGGTAGCGTGAGTACCTTGGTGCTCGTGAGTTGACGACGAATAAACTCCAGTGGGTCCGCCAGCCGCTGCGAGCA
>Ga0169931_10000938_pt1 | contig 48444 bp, 41 predicted proteins | sample Kivu_15m_20L_FD_129675 | JGI IMG/M metagenome (GOLD analysis project Ga0169931, IMG submission 129675) | Freshwater microbial communities from Lake Kivu, Western Province, Rwanda to study Microbial Dark Matter (Phase II) - Kivu_15m_20L... | ecosystem: Environmental > Aquatic > Freshwater > Lake...
TGTTGACCAAGGAATACGCCCTAGACACCCGTCCCCACCAGAGCGGAAGGGCGGCTGGTTACAAGGACAGGGTTGCTCGATGGGGCGACGGGCCTTCCGCTTCCGCGGGATCGCGGCGGCGGAACGACGACTCAGCGGGTCGTGTCGGATCCTACGCGGCGCACCAACCGAGATTGTCGCGGGATACCGTTTTCGTCGGATGCCTGGTGCGACACATTAAATTCGGTCACGGCGTAATCACCAAGATTGACGGGAATACCGAGGATGCCAGCGTCACCATAAAATTCGGTGTCGACTTGCGTATGTTCAAACTATCCGCCACGCCCTTAGAAATCGCCAAATAGACCCGTTAAGCCGACGAGGCCACCGCGCTTGCGCGCGGTGGCCTCGTTGTGAACTAGTAGGATGCCTCCCCGAGCTTGTCCCGATGGGGACGCTTGGGAAGCATTGGATCTCCAGGATCCTGGCAAGGCTCGATGTCCTTGAGTTTGCCGGCCGCTAGGGCCTTCTCGGCAATCTCGTCGAAGTATTGAGCCCTGTTGCCGTTAACTTGGACGTCAAACCGCATCGGGGCGTACACTAGGCGTGAACCACTTCTCGACTTGTCGAAAAGTATTCTTGCCCGGGTGTCTGCCAGATGGGTTTCGCCGTTCTCCCCCGTCACTGCCTGGTTGTTGTATGGAACCGAGCGGTGAAGGATGATGATGGCGTGTGCGTTTTGGGCGATGATACCTGAGCCGCGCATCTGGTTTTTGCCAAATAGGCGCAGGTCGCCTTCTTGCACGTCCCACAAAGGTTCATCGGAGTCTCCGAGCAGGGCATAGTCGCTGAGTTGGACTCCGCGACGGTTTTTCTGGTAGTACAACGTAGCGTCGTCTACCTTCACCAGCTGCGCGTACGCCACGACGGCGACGCGGTGATGCTCCATGCCTTTGGGCCAAGCCATTCCGGCGTATTCCCTGAAGTCTACGCCCGAGAACTTGAACATTTCGTCCGGATTCCAGGAGCATACTCCACGGAGGAAGAACTCGGCGGTTATGGCCGAGGCCGTCGCCGGGTCCTTGTCACCAGGTTCTTGGATAGACTGGATATAGTCTATCTGTACTACGTAGGGCAGATACTCCGTTATGGGACGCTTGGCGGTACGGGACAGTTCGTCGGCCCGTATGACCAGGTCGTAGAGTGTCTCCGCGAGGCGGCGGCGGGAAGTACCACAAGCGTCGACGACAAGATTGTCGGCCAGATCGTGATACTTTTGACCGATGTCCATGCGGAAACCTTTCAACTTATCTATGCTCTCTTCTTCGGTGTGGAAGAGCACCTGCATAGCGTCGGTCAGGCCCCAGTTCTTTAGGTCCATCTGGATCGCCGGAACGATCGAGTTGGCGAACGAAGATTTGCCCGTACCCGTCGGTCCCATCACTACGATGAAGTTTCCCGGGGATATGAAGCCTTTTTCCTCGTCGCTCCCGGTGTAACCGAGATCCAGGGTCGGCATTCCTGAGGAGAACCTGTACTGAGTTTTTCCGGAGCGCACTGCGCGCTGGGTCTCAGACACCTCTCTGGCGGTCTTGGCCGCACGTACGCGACTAAGAGCCTTCACGGAGGTGGGTGGTTCGATCTTGCGGAATTTCTCCATCAAGGTTTTGACGGAGTTTTTCGCATCGATGCCGCCTGCCAGGTCGAGGGCCGCGTACCTTGTGTGGGCGCGCTGGACGCTCTCTACGATGTCCTGCCAGAAGGCATGGGGGTCGCGTGGTGTGGACACCCCGCACTCTCCGTGGATTGCCTTTATTTCCTCCGTGACTTCGTCGTCGTATTCGCTGAGAACCGGCAGATCGGTGAGATCCAAGGTTCCTACGGAAAGTACTGACGCCTCGTGGAGTATGACCTCCATGACAGTCGTGATTGTCGACCGGTAGTCCTTCGGGAGGGCGCTCATTACTTTAGTCGAGGACTCTATCCGCTTTACTAAGTGCATGGCGTGCTCGGCGTCTCGTTGATGTACGCTGCTTAGCGTGCTGCGAATCCCGGCTTTAATGCGCGACTGCAACAGGCTACCTTTTGACTTAACGGGGGTTTCGGCCGATTGGTCGGCGTGCTCGTCCTCGCAAAGAAGGACGTCTTGGTCTACTGGATCAGGGCCGGGGGGCGCTAAATCCTTAGAAACTGGGGGATTGTATCCCCAGTAATCTGGGTGAGACATGATCTCTCCTTTTTCTTGAATGTGATGCGCAATACTGTTAACGCACGAATACCCATGTAAAGTGGGCCTATGTACGCCTACGTCTCGCCCGGGTCGGGCTCCTACTGGGTTGAAAAGTTCGACCCGAGCAGGGGCCCGCGCTTGCCCGTCTGCGTCCCGGGGACGGTCACGAATGCCCGATGAGGTACACGAGGGGCGTAACCCCCGCCTTCGACCGTGTCTACGGTACTGTGGTGGAAGGGGCGGGAAGAGTGGTGACGGGAACTTCCTGAGTCGGCACCGTGGTGGAAGGCGCCGGTAGTGTGGTGACCGGAACTTCCTGTGCCGGTGTTGTCGGGGCGACCGGAACGGACCCGCTCGGGATGCTGTTTGCGACCTGGGTGCTGCTTGTCGTGGTGTCCGTTCCCGCGTCGACCTCTTCCGTGCTATCTACGGTCTCTATTGTCGAATCCGTCCACAGCACCATGTTTCCCTGTAAGCTGGCCACTGCTCCGTCCCCCGCGACAGTCAAAGTCGCCTTGGTGATGGTCGCGAATACTCGATCCGTGCGGAAGGATCTGTCAATAAAATCGGCGACAGTCTCGATGGTGCCAGTTACCGTGAAAGAGTACTGCGTACCCTCCAGACCGGTAATGTCGAGGATTTTCACCACCTCGCTGCTCCCGGGCGTCCGGTTCTCCATGGGAGTTGGTTCAAACTGGGTCAAGTTTACCGCGGATTCGTCGGCCAAGGTTACGAAAATGCTCGTGACATACACGTCGTCGAGTTTTCTTGGCAAAATCCCGCCTATCTGGTTCAGCCTGCCCCTCAGTTCGTCCGCGTTGGTCGCGCCGCTGTCCCTTAGAACCGTGAGCGATTTTTCTAGGGACTGTACGGCCGCGGCGGCTTGTTTGAGTTTTGTCTCAGACTCGGCGAGCCTTTCCGATGCCATGCTGCCAACCACGAATTGAAAAACTAGGGTCGTCACTATGACCACGAGCACCCCCAACCCCAGCTGAGGATCGAACGTTCTCAAAAGTCTACGAAGCATGCTACGGTGCCGTCCCCTCGGCACCAGGGTCGTCTATCACGACCGGGCCTTGCGCTTGCGCCGACTTGTCGTAGCGTATTCCCATTTCGGATAGTTTGTCTACCAGTGATGCAGGCGGGTTGTTCATGAGGAGTTCTCCGCTAACTATGGATGTCAGGCCTGAGCGGGTGCTGGTTATGTTGGTCAGTGTGCCCAGCGAGCTTATCCGGGTCATGAACTCAAGTATGGCCCCTATGGAGGTCGCTGTCACGGTTATTTTTACCTCTACCGAGGGTTTTTCCGCGACCTCGTCTCCTGTGTAGGGTTTGAGCGGATTGTACTCGAGGCTGGTTACCTTGAGTTCCGGTCCAGAAAAAGCCAGTGTGTCGACTAAAAATTTATGTATATCTGTTTGCTTGTAGGCGACCGCGGTCAACGATGACGTCGCGGAGTTGTATTTGTTGACAAGGTCCATGGCGTTGGTTCCTTCACTGGAGAAAGTGGCGTACTCCGCGATCATCGTATCGCTTGTGTTTTCGAGTTTCTCGGCGCGAGAGTTATTGGACGAAGCATTTGAGAACTTGCTTACGGCGAGATACGCGACGAATGCCAAGACTAGTAAGGCGACGCATAGCAGCATGAAGGATATCAGGCGCGCTCTACGACTCTTGGAGTATGCCCCGCCAGTGAAGTCGAAACAGGCCGTCGGGATGTCGCGCCTATTGGAAACCACCACTTTTGGAGTTTTTTTGTTGACCTCCCGGGCGGACTCGTCTAGTTCGGTTGCGGTTGTGCTCATAGGGGTTCCTTCCACAGGGCCAGACCTGTCGCAGTTGCCAGGCTTATCAGGACGGCCGGGTCGGGCCTACCTTGCCTGAAGTACTCCGCATTTCTTTTTGATTTTTCTATCTCCGCCCAAGGCTTGACTATGGTCACCGGTATGCCTGTCCGGCGTTGGAGTCTGTCCTTGAAGCCCCGGAGCAGACATGCCCCCAGACCGCACAGGGTTACGCCTTGTGGTAATGGTCCCGCGCTGGATGAGGATTCTATGGACTGGGCGATCGAGTCTATGAGGAGGTCCGCCGAAGAGTTCAAGGCATCGGCCAGCAGGGCCTCCTCGGTGTTTATGGTTTCCTCCTGCGTCGCGTAGGCTCCTCTCTGTGCTATTCTTGAAAAGTTCGCGGAGAGTTTTTGGGTGTACTTCAGGTCCTCGGCCTCTTTGAACGATATGTTCAGGGAGGCCGCTATGGCTTTTGTTATGTCGTCGCCGCCGCCGGCGGTAGTGCGTACGGTGCGCAGGTGCATTCCCTGGCGGGTGGTTACGGTAACCTTGGACGCACCGACGTCCACTATGCTTCCTATCTCCATGGACGAGACGTTGACTCTGGTCATGGCCCGCATCGTTGCCGCGGCGGAAAGATCTATGGCTCTGGGGCTACATTTAGCCAGGTCGCAAACCGCTTGAACTGCCGCAACATCGTCGTCTAAGGCCGACGACACGCCTATGGTGGAGAGCGTGGTGTCGCCCTGATCGGTTCTGGCCAGGTAGGTGGCTATAACGGACTCGTCTAAACCGTAGTTGCTGCCCAGTGGTTTACCCAGTGTGCGCAGGTGGGTTTCTCTCTCAGACGAGCTCAAACTGGTTGGTAGAACCCTGTTCTCGAACGAGGTGGTAGGCGTGGATACTCCTATGATGAAACCTCTTTTCGAAACACCCGCCATGCGTATGGCTTTGGCCAGTGCTATGGATGCGTCTCGCGGGGAACGTATCTTTCCGGCCACCACCGCGTTCAAGGGCAACGGGGCGAGACCTATGGCGGAAACGAGGGCATACCCGCTCTGGTCCACTCCCGTAACTTCCACTACTCGTACGGCAGTGGCGCCGATGTCTACCCCTACTGTTCCGCGCATTTCATACCCCCCTCCCCGAGCCTATGGCTCGCAGTAGGGTAGTGAAGGCGCGCTTTCGTAGGGTCTTGTCCTCGGTGGGCGGCAGCAGGCTGTTCAGCAAATCCATGTCATCGTCCGTCGTGGGATCGTCGGCTGTTTCCGGGGCCGGCTTGGTTACCCCGAAGGAATGCTCTGCTCCCGGCTCGTTTTCCATGGTGTAGGACATGCTTTGCACTGTACCTACCGGGGCTCGGAGCGCAAGTATAGGCAGACGGCGGGAGATTTACATGTGCAGTCTTTTTTCGAAATCCTCCGCGTCGGTGACCTTTTCCAAAGCGTCTGCGCGGCTTACCAGTCTCTTCTGCACTAGAGTTACCAGAGCCATGTCCAGGGTCTGCATTCCCTGCTGGGAGGAGGTTTCCAGTATTTGGCGTATCTGGCTGTTTGAGTCGGGTTTTCTCAGGTTGTTAGCAACGGCCGCGGTGGAGAGCATTATCTCGAAAGCGGCGACGCGGCCATTCCCGCTGACCAATGGTAGCAGGGTCTGGGAAATCGTTGCCTTCAATACGTATCCCAGTACTGAGCGTACTTGACCCTGCTCGTCGGCGGGGAACGCCGAAACTATGCGGGCCACGGTGCTGCTAGCATCCATGGTATGCAGTGTCCCAAATACCAGGTGTCCGGTCTCGGCGGCCGTGAGGGCGGTTTTTATCGTCTCCATGTCTCGCATTTCTCCCAACAGTATTACGTCCGGATCCTGGCGTAACGCCTGACGCAGTCCATCAGGGAAACTGTTGAAACTCGAACCCAGTTCTCGCTGGTTCACCACGGATCTGCCAGAATGTATGTGGAATTCCACGGGGTCTTCTAATGTTATTATGTGCTTGGCGTGCTGCTTGGCTATATCGTTTAGCAGGGCAGCCAAGGTTGTGGACTTCCCTGAACCCGTAGGGCCCGTCACCAGGACAAGGCCCCTGTCCAGGTTCACCAGGGTCCTGGCGGCGGGAGGAAGACCGATTTCCTCGGAAGACGGTATGCGTGTAGGTATCTTGCGGGCGGAAACGGTAGGACCCCTACGGTCGGCGCCGAAGTTTAGACGAAACCGGGCCGCACCGTAGGGGAGGGCCATATCCGCGTTGAAATTCCTGTCCAGTTTTGCCAGAGTTTCGACGCCCCCGAGTCTGGCTACTTCGCTGCGCATCCAAGCCACATCCAGGGGTTGGGCCGCCATCTGCGCAAGTTTCCCGTTAACCCGTAACGAGGGCGGGTAACCTACGGACAAATGTATGTCCGAAGCCCCTCTGCGAACCGCCTCGTCGAGGACCTCGTACACGTCCCCTAGCGCCTTTTTGTCCCGGTGCTCTTCGCGTCCGTAGCATGTACGGACGAGTGCCGCGAACTGCGACAGTGAGCAGACGTAGATATCGCAATCCTCCCCTACATAGCTGACTACGCTGGCGTACGCCTCGGGGGAATCCTCCACCACGGCCACACTGGGTCTGTCCATTTCGAGCGCGATTATTCCGGTGCTCTCCGCTATTTTCAGAGGGATTTTTGGTAGGGCCGAAACACCGGTGAACGGAAGACCCTTGTGGCCTGATATGGATCTCTTGGTTTCCACTATGGTGGGCTCTGATACGCTGCCGTCACGCACGAGGGCTTTCTCTAGATCGGAAAGCGTGAGGTGATGCCTGTCCTCGCCGAGCAGGAGTATCAAGGAGGTGTCGTCGTAGAAGCCGCCGTTGCGCAACGCGGTCAGCATGCTTTCCGGGTTGATTTTATGCTCTAGCATGGAGCGCGCCTGTGGCTGTTAGGGCATGATAACCTCGTAAGCATAACCACGACTGTCCGTGCTTTGGTCAAAATTTGCACTAAATAGTGTTTATGCGTTGCTTATGCGATCAGCCCTTTTCCTTGGGTGGTCTTGTGTACTTTTTCTTGAACTTGAAGCCACCTTGCTCGCTTTGTACCGCTGCCATGTTGACCACCGGGAGGTACAGGGCAACCAATATACCCCCCACCACCACACCCATCACCAACAGCAGGGCGACCTCCACCTTGGCGGAAAGACCGGCTATTTTCTCGTCGATTTCGTTCTCCACCGAGCCGGCCACGTTGCCGAACATGGTGACCAGGTCACCGGTCAGTTCACCTGTCGCAACCATGGCCCTGAGGTTGGGGGGGAATAAGCTGGGCGTGTCCGACATCAGCTCGTGCATCTTTTTCCCGGCCAACAGGGAATGACGTATATCCTCGCTGGCCGCGTTGTACCAGAGCGATCCTGAAGTCTGCCCCGCCAGGGTTACGGACCTGGACAGGGTTACTCCCGAACCGGACGTACCGTGCATGGTGGTTACCCAGCGGTGCAGAGAAGTTAGTCTGTTCAAGGACCCGAATATGGGTACGTTGAAGCGTATCGTGTCGATGATTCTAGAAATCTTCTTGTTGGCCGACTCGGCGGTGGTCAAGTACTTGTAGCCGAATATGAGGCCTAGCAGCGCCGTGTAAGGCAAAAAGGATGCTAGTTGTATCTTGTAGTTCCCGGCGAACAAGGTTACCAGCAGCAGTAGCATTATCTTGGTCGCTACCTTGATTGTGGATGATTTCTTGCCGGAACGCTGCCTCATGGTCTCCGAGAGCATCACGGCGGCGACGAAAAACAGAATGCGCGCAGGGAAGGCCAGTAGGCCCCAGTCTATGCCGTCGGCGACGAAGAAGGGTGTGGGGAAAGTTAGGTCCGCTGTTACCGGCATAAGCCTGTCACTGGCCTTAACCAGGGCGACGGTGGGAGCCGGGAGTTCGGATTTCATGTCCGCATATATCTCGGTATACTTGGGAACCATGATCTTCATGATGAGGATGACTATGCCGCCGATGGCCATGGATACCATTTTGGGGTACGCGGTGACGCTTTTTATCTTGGACCTCACCAACGCGCGACGCTCCATGCTCTTTGCCAGCAGATCCATAGTTTCGCCCAGAGTTCCGGCTGTTTCCCCGGCTTCGATGTAGGCGTAACTGGTCTTATCGAAAGTGCTCCCGAAGGATTTAAGGGCTTCGCTGAACGGTACGCCCGCGTTCAATCTATCCAATAAGCCTTCATAGACCGGTTTCATTCGTGTGGGCGCTTCTTCCCCCAGAGACTGCACGATGTAGTTGACTGATACTCCGGCGCGCAGAAGTTCGGCTATTTGTCTGAACATTCGCGCCTGCTCCTCCACGCTTAGATACACTCTCGACTGGTACTTGCTGCCGAGAAGAGCCGTGACGTCCGAGTTCCAGTTGGTGCTGGACACTTTCTTCACATGTATCGGCATGTACCCCGCGTTCTGCAGGGCGCTCACCACGCTTTCTTTACTGGTGGCCTGCATTTTACCCTTGGATCTAGAGCCTGAGGATGTGACGGCCTCGTACTCGAAAGTTTCCTGTCGATACGACACCTGCACGGTTTCTCTGGATTTTTTACTTTTGGCCATAGTTCACCTTATATACATTGTCGTCCTTGCCTCGTCCGGCGCACTGTATTGGCGACACCAGTTGGACAGGGGCGGCACCGGGACAAGGGTGCGGGCTGATCGCCTCGAATGTTCCCTGTTGTCTACGTTTTGGCTACAGTACCGTGGCAGCTGCTTCGTCGAAAGCTAGTACCTTCGAAACTTCGGTTATGGTGGTTTTCAATTCTACCACGTGTCTCAAACCGTCCTCAAGGATAGTGAAGCTTCCCTCCTGGCGGGCTTGTGCCACCAGTTCCGTGGTGGGTGCCTGAGTAGCCACCATCAGTTTAAGTTCCGGGCTGGGCACTAGTGTTTCCACCGCGGCGATTCGTCCTCTGTATCCGGAGCCGTTGCATCCTCCGCAGCCGACTGCGTGCAACACTTTTCCGGGTACTTCCAAGCCCAGGCTTTGCAGCAGTGCTACTTCCTCGGGCTTGGGAGCCTCCACGACCGCACAGTCGTGGGCGCGCCGAAGAAGACGCTGGGATACTATCAGCGATATGGACTCGGAGACCAGATACGAAGGAACCCCCATGTTCAGCAGTCTCTTGTACGTACCGACCGCGGAACCCGTGTGCAGGGTGGCGAAGACAAGGTGTCCGGTGATGGAGGCCTGCATGGCTACTTCGGCGGTTTCCGTGTCTCGTATTTCTCCCACCAGAATCACGTCCGGGTCCAGTCGCAGTATCGTTCTCAGGGCCCTGGGGAAAGTCAGCGATCTTTCACCCAATCCTGCACGGATCTCGGTTTGTCCTATCATGGGCAATCTGTACTCCACCGGGTTCTCTACGGTGAGTACGTTTTTCTCCGCGGCGTTGATCTCTTTTAATAGTGCGTAGAGGGTGGTGGACTTACCTGAACCGGTGGGACCTACCACCAGGATGGTGCCCTGGGAGCGCCCGGTCAGGTTTCGCATTTCTCGCAGGTGTCTGGGGGAGAAGCCCATGTCGTCCAGTCGGGCCCGGACGCTCGCGGAGTCCAACAGACGAACCACCACCGTGGGGCCGTAGGATTGAGGCAGCAGGGCTACTCGGACGTCTATGTTGCGCCCGGATGCGGCAAAAGAGAAGGTTCCGTCCTGGGGTTCACGGTAGTTGGCCGCGTCCATCGTGGGACAACGGGAAACCAGGGAGCCGATTATCTCTACCGGACGTAGTTGGATGGGTGTGGACTGGATCCTCAGGATGCCATCTATGCGGAAACGCACGAGGAGGGACTCGTCCGCCTGGAACATGAAATGTATGTCCGAGGCTCCTTCCGCGGCGGCTCTTTGCAGAATGTTGTCCAACCAGTCCTGGGTGGGCGAACTCGCTACGTTGCTTTGTTTGGTTATGATCTGGGTAGCCCTCTGCGTCGGCTGGATGGCCCCCATAAGTTGGGCGTCCACGGTTATAGTGGAGGCCAGTTTGCTTTGTACCGCGGCCCGCGGCGACAGTACCAGATAGAACTCGCCGTACCGAGAGCGCAGGTAGTCCTGCATTTCCAAGTCGTTGGGATTGGAAACTGAGACCACTATTTTCCCTGATTTGTTACGCAGCGGCAAAGCCGAGTACTTCTTGAGCATGGCCGGGTCGGCTTGGGCGAGTATGGTGGGGATTATCTCGAACTCCGTGGACGAGGAGTACGGGTCGTAGTAACGTATGGAGAGTTCTTTGGCCACGGCTTTCAAAAGGGCTGTTTCTTCGACGGCATCGAGCAGCAGTTCGGCGACACTCCTGTAGTTGGATTTGCGCGCCTTCCGTATCATGGCCGCGGCGTCGGCGGGGGTAAGCAGTTTGTACTCTAGCGCAAGTATCGCCGCAGATACTTCAAGATCATTCAGGGCAGAAGACATACCTGTCTGTATCGTGTCGCCCGGGCGCGAACGGGCCAAGATCTGTCTTGCGCCTGATTGACGGGCGTTAAATCAGGTCGACGAGCGGGTGCAATGCTCCCGGGGTTTTCATAGTAGGTGCGGGGTGCTGGGGCCGTTACCCATATCAAGGGGCGTGGGCGGCAGTTGCATGGTCGCCGTGCAGGAAACGTAACCCTTGCTGCTGTAGTCTCTTACCAAAAACCATGTTCTTGCGAGGGTCGTGGGCGTTGGCTGCTCGGTGAGTTTCAAAATCCAGCAGTCTTTTTTGGCTTTTGCCGCCAAAGTAACGCTGTACTGGTCGGCGAATACCGAAACCGCGTCGTATCTACCGGATACCGAGGATACCGCGGTAACCCCGTTCAAGGGTGTGCTGCTATTCATCACGTCTGCGGCTGATGCGTACGTACCGTTCAGCCTCATGGAACGAAGTTGCGCCTCTTCTATGGTCGTTATCGAAGACTTCGCGAGCGCATCCTCGTTAACGGTCGTTGTCCGCAGGGACATGGTTGTGACAATTACGATCAAACTTATAACCCCGACAGCCACCGAAGCCTCCAATACAGAGTAGCCCATTTGGATGAACCTCGATCCCCGCGTTGCCACGCCTAAACCCCCTGAACGAGGATTTTCTTCTCGAGCAGCCTGGCCGCCAATACCGCGTTGATGTTACCACCGCCCAAAGCTGCTGAGAGTTTGTGGCGAGGAACGAGTATCTTCATGGTGTTGTCTTCTCCTACTTCCGTGCGCACCGGTCCGACGGCAAGGGCGTTCATGGCGTAGGTCGACGGGTCCTTGTGGTAGGCGACAATGTCGACTCTCTCCCCCAGAAGACTCTTGGATACACTTTTTACTCGGTTGGCGCCGCGTCCGAGACACGCGCCGACCGCATCAACGTCCGGTCTGGTCGCCACTACTCCTACTTTGGTGCGTACCCCGGGTTCCCTTGCTACCGAGATCACGCGCACTCTCCCGTCCCGCACTTCTGGCACCAACCCCTCTAGCAAGAATTCCACTATGTCCGCGCCCATCACCGTCAACTCCAGCGGTTCCTCGGCCAAAACGAGCATTATGTAGCACTCTCCTACGCTCCAGACCTTGTTGGGGTAGAAACTGGTCACCGGCACCACAGTTTTGGCGCCGGAAAAGGTCTCGAAAACTGCAGTATCCGTAGAGACCTTTAGGGCTTTTGCGGTAGTCAACCTCGTGGAGCGCGGCCTGTTCAAAAGGTCCTCTATGCTCAAGGGTGCGGTGGGCTGTTTTGCGGGCATATTATATCTCCTATGTACTATGCCTTAGGGTCGGCCCAAATCTACCTGGATTTCCCTGTATTGTAACAACCTGAGCATGGGGCATTGCGCCGGTGCGTTTATTTCTCCCACGGATTCGTGGAGGGCAAGTTCGGACCACACGCTTCCCGCGACAGGCGAACACACCGAACGCCAGTCACTACGATATGAGAGGGCTTCAGCGTAGGCGGCAAGCGGAGTGTTGGGAACCAGGGCGCGAGGATTATGTTCAAGAAGTCTTCCCAGGGAACGCCTAAACTCTTTGGATCCGGGGGCCGCGGTCATGAAGGGTATGACATATGTATCGGTAGTGCAGGCCCGCATCACCTGTTCGACCAGATCTGCGTGAACGTCTCTGTCCTCACTCATCGGGATCTACTGTGCTTTTCCGTTTATCGCGGACATTCGCTGAGTGTCCCGTAGTACTTACGGGGTCGTCCCTTCCACCAAATCGGCGGCTTGTGAAGCGGTAAGGGGCACGGCGGAGGTCCTGAGATACTTCAATAGTGGCCCGGGAAACATAGGGGCGGTACTGACCGACGACGTATAGGTCTTGGTGGCGAAACCTTCCAAACTCACGTCGTATCGGGAGAGTACCATCTGCCCTGATATATGTAAACTCGATCCGGCTGCGGGGGAATTCGGGGTCGACGAGAGAAGTGGCGCAGTCGGTGAGCCGGAGGCAAGGATGGCGGCGTCGACGGAGACCGCGACTGGTCCCGAGGGGGCGACGATCCTCGCTGTACCGGAGGCCACTAGACCCAGTCCCCCGCCTTGCAAGGACGTGCCCACTACTATATCCCTGCGATTCAGCGGCGAACCGGCCACGACGGTTAAACCCTTAGAGAAAGTATTCGTGCAATTCGGGGAACCGGCCGGGCAGCCCCCCACGTAGGTGGTGTAATCTGAGTAAAGCACTCCCGAAGAGGGGTAGAGATAGGTTCCCAGCAAGGTCCAATCCTCCACAGGGACGCCCGCGGGCGACGGGGAGCCGCTGCTGTATATGTTTATGTGGTTCGGGTCGCCCGTAGCCGTCACCATTATGGCTGCTACCGCCGGCATGCCTCGTGAAGCACCGTAGGCGTCCACCAGGGTCTTTCCGGGGCGCAGACACAATGCCGTCACCTCGCCGGCCAGCAGGATGGGGGATTCGTCAAGACAGGCCACTTTTCCTAGCGTGGATATGGCGCTATCCACTCCTCCGGGGCTCATGGGGACTTTGTAAACGTTTCGTATGTCCAGTACCTCACTGGACTCCGCCGTTCCCGAAGCGTGGGTGCACTTCAGTTGGCAGACCCAGGGGGAACCCGGGGAAGAGTTTTTCTCCGAGGCGACTATGCTGCCCTGCGCGAACTTGGATTCGTCGATTAGCGTTATCTCTTCGTAGGAGTATACTATTCCCTTGTACTGGGTGGTATCAAAACCTGTAGAGGAGACGTCCAGAGACGTGCCGGAGTAAAGCGAGGGAGAGGCTTGCCCGAGTATACTGTAGGTCTCTTTCCGGCCCAGTATAACCTCACCTGCTCTACCGAAGGCGCTGACCTCCACCAAGGTCGAATCCGGTGAGGGAGGTCTTACGAGGACGCCCGACGAGTAATCGGATGCGCTGTACCCCCACACTGGCCCGCAATCCGACGGCCAGACCGAGCCGGCCTCTACGGTAACCGGGTTGTCCGCCTCCAAGTAACAGAGTCTGCTCGACTCCTCCGGTAAAACCTGGTAGTATATGCTCAACGGGTTGTGCTCCAGGGTCGCGGACATTTTTGACAGCCCCACATCGACGGCTAGCCGCGACTGGTTGACCTCCAGTCTGCTTAATTCGCTGGTTCCCGCGACAAGAGATATCTGTATAGCTACCATTCCGATGGTGGCTGCCACTATGGAAACTAGCACAGTAGTTAGCAACGTGGAGCCCCTATTATGACATTCCCCCGCACCTTTGAGATTTCTGCGCATAGGTTTTATCGTCGCAAAACGGCGGGCTTGGGCACGCATCCCGGCAGAATGAAATGGCGAAAAAGCCGAGGCTACTCCTTGGTGGAGCTCGGCGTCTCTATGCTGGTGTTCTCCTTGATAGCCGGTATAGTGACCGTTGCTGTCGGCAGGTCCCAGATGACCTTGGCTAACAACAAATTCGCCCGACTGCTGGAAGGGAGACTGAGCGGCCTGGTCGAACAAGTCGGTAGCAACGACTATGTCTCCCTGGTGCACGGAACTTTCGAAAAACCCAAGGATCCTGGTTGTCCCGAGGACATCAAGGGGTCCTGCGTGATGCTGGGAACCAGGGACTTCTACGTAGACTGGACCGTAACCCCTGCATGTTTGTTTGACTGCCTAGATTCCGGGGACCTATTGGCGAGCAGCGTAGTGAACTTCAACGAAATATCCCAGCAGATACCCTACGCTCTGTTGATTACCGCAAGTATCGAACTGCCGGACGAAAGCCCGGTCTCGTACTCCAAGATGTTCATAAATCCCGCGATCGGAGCAGACGGGTACGGCCTGGTCCGCGTCAGCTTTGCTAACACTAACTACAGTGGACCCGTTTACCTGGTGGCTTCCGACCGGCAGGTTCTCTCCGGCAGCACCGCTAGAAACGGGGTGGCGCTGTTGAGCGGGCTGGTGGATACTTGTACGGTAACTTCCCCGTGTGCCCTGGCTCTGAGTTCTTCTGGTTCGACCCGCAGGGGCGATCTTACCCTGGACTATGCCACGGCAGTCGGCGTGCGCGGAAACATCGTGCTCACAATGGACGGGGTGAGCGAAGTGGGGGCGACCATAGTGGGGGTGTCGCCAGTCCGCGCCTCCCTGTCGGCTGTCAATGCCGACGGTCGAAGAGGTTACGCCGCGGACATCAACAGCATATGCCAGGGATTGCGCATACCCACGGAAAAATCCGCGCACGTCGTAGCCGTCGGCTGCAACTCCCTGCAAGAAAGTCACATAACATGGGAAACCTACTTTCCGACCGGCAATCCGTTGGTAGAGATCGCCATACCCGTCAACATGCCCCTGAGCGTCGTCTCCGTGACCGCCGAGGATCCGTGCATCATACCGGAAGGACAACTGGTGTACGAACAAAATTCCTGGGTAGCGGCTGAAACTTGCGGCAACTACTCGTGGGGGGATCCGAACCTACTCAAGTACTCTAAAACCGGTGAGGCCGTGGACGTGGGATCGGCCACATTTTACCGCAACGAGACCTCGCTGACGGCGATTGAACTCATCTGGGACGGTTCGGTGTCCGAGAGCAGGGCGTCGGGGGCGGCGCTGAGTCAGATTTGGGGTTCCCCGGAAACGCGTTGCTCGAACTGCGACAGGATAGTGATGCCAGTTCTCGTCGGGCCGCGGCTAGGTAAATACAGGACGCTGAGCAGGATAGTCGAACCGGGGGAAAGCTTTTTTCTCGATCTCGACTTCACCAACAGCGACAACCCGTCCGTCGAGTTCCAGGTGAAAGTGACCCACGTGCCTTACGGTCTACACTACCTGCAGGATCCGGACTGCGAGATAGACTGCGAAGGAGAGGAAGTCAACTACGGGGACATAGTGGTCACCGAGGGCGGGGAACTATCCACGGTCCCTTTCGAATTCATCGCAGACGACTACTTCGAGTCCGACTACCTCGGGTTGGAAATTAGCAACGCCTATGACGCCCAGGAAATTAAACTAAACTTGATCGCCTCCGGAGACGACAACGCTCCCCTGGAAATGTACACCTCCCCCCTGGTGGTCGAGCAGGGCGGGTCCTATAGTGCCGAGGTGTTACTGGTGGGCGTTTACGGGGAAGGAGTAACCGGGGCGGGTGACCTGATAACTCTGGACGACGACGGCGTATACTTCACCCTTTCTTCCGTCGAAGAGACAGGGGAAGGGTGGTACACCGTGACCGGTTCGGCACTCAACGTGGCGGCGGGGAACTACGCGTACACTCTCAGCGTCGGATACGTACAGACGGAAGGCATTGCTCTCGTAAAACAGAAAGCAGGAAGCATTTCCGGCCAGAACCTGACCTTGACGCAGAACGGCACCGTAACCATGAGCCTTGCCGCCGAGGACTTGGCTGGCGCGCCCATGCATGGAGCCAACTTGTGGGTGGACGTGCGCACACCTGAGTTACTCTCAGTCATAGGAGTATACCCGACAGTCCGGGGCTGCAGCACAGGGGAAAGCGGCAGTTGTACCGTTCAACTGTCGGCTGAAAGTTCAGTAAAGACCGGAACCTACATAGTGCGGGTGTTCTCCGAGAATCTCACGGCCCAAAACTCTCTGGAAGTCACGGGTGTACTTTCGTACATAGAGTATCCTTCGGTGGTCAACCGTAAGGGAGCGGTGACGGGTGTGCGGGTGCGGGCACTGGACGCCCGGGGTGGACCGCTATCCGGTGTAACTCTGAGCCTCTCCTCCCCTGTACCCGGGGTAACTTTTAGTGCCACCGAATCAGACGATCTGGGGTACGCCGACGTGTCCATACAGACCACCGTCAACACCCCGACAGGTATAAATACCCTGCCTCTGGTCTACGGCTCAGGTAGTGCGTCCCTGATATTCGTGGTCAACAACGTACCCGCCACCATATCGGCAAATCGGGTGGTACTGGAACAAGGATCGTCCGTGATCACCACCGTCTACGTATACGATGCCCTCGGGGCGCCCGTAGCGGGCGCGGTGGTGAACACGTACCTGTCGGAACTGTCCGCGTCGGGACGGTCCGTAACCGACGCTACGGGGGCGGCACGGATACTCATAGCCGCCGGGGCTACCACCAAGACGGGGGTTCGCTACATGGAATTTACCACCACAGACGGGGTAAGCGCAAAAATTCGCGTCCAAGTCGTACTCGGAGTGAACGGCATAGCGGCGGCGGGCGAGATCAAATCCGGTGTCACCGCGCCCCTTACCTGGACCCTGTACTCCGGGTCGGGATCCGTGATGTCCGGAGTCCCGTACTCCGTGACCGGACATGCGGAATATCTGGTGCTGGGGAGTCTGTCCGGGGTCACGGATGCCGACGGTCGGATCGTGATGAACGTAGGGACGACCGAAAAAACGGTGAAAGGTTTCCATGACGTGGTATTCGAGATAGCCGGAAAGTCTTTTACCTCGAAAGTGGCGGTAAACTAGTATGATGCGGACTCACGGAATCTCACGCAAGGGTTACTCTCTGGTGGAACTTGCGGTGGTCTTGACGGTCGGCACGGTGCTGCTGGCCGGCATGGTGTCCTGGCTGGTAAGCCTTGGATCGGTGGCCGAGGCCGGATTGCGGGAGATGGGCAACAACGAGGTTGTACTAGCCGAAGGTCAGATCAGCGACGACATCGTGAAAATGGCGCCCTGCGGGGATACCGCAGAGAACCGGTCGAAAGTGCGAGAAGTTTCGTCCGTACTACTGTCCGTTGACTCCATGATCGAAGGGGAGGTCCGGAGGGTCTCCTGGCGTTACAACCCTACCCTGAACGCATTAGAGCGCGCGGTAGTGGGGCTGGACGACCAGTGTGCCCCCGTGGGTGACGAAGAATGGGTGATGTGGGTCAGAGACGTGGGGAATGCGACTTTCACGGCGATCCGCAGAGAGGGTACGGATAAAACCACGGGAGGAGTCTGCGTGAACGCCTATGTTTCCCGCTGCATCCTCTCAGGCGTAACGGCGGAGATACTTTTGCTGGAAGACGTGGGTGGTTCCATCACCTATCACCCTGTGCGTTGACAGCCGATCGTCCCCGGGTCTACTCCACCCTAACTCCTGAGATCGCCCTGGCGATTACGAGCTGCTGGATTTCTGACGTTCCCTCGAAAATACTGTAGATCTTCGCGTCGCGATGCCAGCGTTCCACTGGATACTCACGGGTGTAGCCATAACCGCCGAGAATCTGGATGGCCTCCTCTGTGACCCTTACCGCTGTCTCCGCCGCGTAGTACTTGCTCATGGAGCCTTCCCCGTTTTTGAACCCGCCGTTTTTGGCGAGCCAGGAGGCCCGCCAGATAAGTAGACGGGCCGCATCGATCTGCGTGGCCATGTTCGCCAGTTTGAATGCTATGGCCTGGTGCGCTACGATCGGTTTGCCGAAAGTCCTGCGCTCCTTGGCGTACTCCAGGGAGAACTCGTAGGCAGCGCGGGCAATGCCGAGGGCCTGTGCGGCCACGACCGGTCGGGTGACCTCGAAGGTCTTCATAGCCGGTTGGGCCTGGCCCGATCGGCCGAGTTGGCGGGCGCGCTCAAGTTTCCCGTCGAGCCTCTCTTTGCCGCCGAGCAGACAGCGGCCCGGTACGCGGACGTCGTCCAGCACCACCTCCGCGGTGTGACTGGCGCGAATACCGTGCTTCTTGTACTTTTGACCCTGACTCAGTCCCCTGGTTTTCGGGGGTACGATGAAACTCGCTTGGCCACGGCCCTTCAGCGCCGGGTCCACGGTGGCGACCACCACGTGCACGTTGGCGATACCCCCGTTGGTGATCCACGCCTTGGTGCCGTTCAAAACCCACTCGTCGTTCGCCTCGTCGTATACGGCGCGGGTCCGTAGACTCGAAACGTCACTGCCGGCGTCGGGTTCGCTTACGCAGAACGCCCCGAGAAGTACGTCTTCGGCGGTACCGTAGCACTGCGGTACCCATTCCATCACCTGCTCGGGAGTACCGTTACCGACAATTCCCGCCGCCGCCAAACCCGATCCCATTATGGCCATACCGATACCCGCGTCACCCCAGAACAACTCCTCCAAGGCGACAGGCAGGGTGAGTCCGCTCTCGTCGGCCAGCCCGTTCATAGTGAAGTCCAAACCGTACAATCCGATCTTGGCGGCCTCGCGCACTATCGGCCAGGGGAACTCCTCACGCTCGTCCCACTCGTGGGCCGCGGGCCTGATAGTATTGGCGGCGAACTCGTGTACCCAGTCTCTTATCTGTTCCTGTTCCTCGCTCAAGGAGAGGGAGAACTTAGCCACAACTACGATCCTCGAGTCGTTTATTGTCCTATTTCTTGCAACTGGCGGTGTTCTTGTTGTCGAAGGAGCACGTTATCCTCTCGGTGAGTTTCGTGATGAATCCTCCATTGCCGTCGCCGCCGATAAGGAACCTGTCGATAAGTATGAACCCGCCCACCGCGATGCCGGCGAGCATGGCGTACTCCAGCAGGGCCAGACCCCTGTGGGACGAAAACTTTGTCCGTCGGTCCAATGTGGAGCGGACCGCACCGTAAGCTTGCACATAAATCCTTAACCCGGCTTTTCTGGTCATATCACCCATGGTATGTACTAGTGTTCTGTCGGTCATATACTTCAAGTATCGGAACATTCCTGAGGTATTGTGGCGGCAAGCCCGGCTTCCGACACCATATATGTGGTGAGGTCCCCAAAACTGCTGCTAGTGCTCGCCGCCGGCCTGCTCGCCGCCAACTGCGGCGGAAGCCAGACCGCCCATCCCGGAGAAAACGGGCCCCTTTACGTCTTCCAACGGGTGGACGACACCCCTAGCGACTGGCCCGGACGAAACCAGGCTACAAGTTTCATAAAGAATTGCGTGTTCGCCGACCCTGCGAAGTTCGAAGAACGCTTCCCTGACCTCCATACCAGCGTCTCGCGGCTCGACGCCGGAACCAACTGTTCTCTGGCGCAATTCGTGGCCGGGGGCGCGGTCGCCGACCTTGACGGTGACGGTAATCTGGACATAGTGGAAACCCACCCGACACTCGAGAACATGACCATCTGGCTGGGCGACGGAAAAGGTGGGTTCTCCAGAGACGAACGCGTACAGGATCTCGGCGACACCTCCGACTACGGCGGGGTGGGAGTCGGCGACCTAGACAACGACGGGGACGTCGACATGGTCGTGTCCTCGGTCTACGGGACATCTGCGAAATTTCTGGTAAACGACGGTCGGGGAATTTTCACGGACAAAGCCGACGAGCGCGGCATAGCCATGCGAGACGGAAACCCCCACTACGGTACCGGTGTCACCCTGTTCGACTACAACGAAGACGGTTGGCTAGACGTCTATCTAGGCGAGTGGAGGCCTCTAGAATCGGCAAGTTTCAGCAGCAGTTCCCACGCCAGACTTTTTGAAAACCAGGGATACCGCGGACTAGCCGGGCATTTCGAGGACGTGACCGCGGCGGCCGGACTGAACATGACCCAGTGGGACGGGGCGGTTATGGTGTTCCAGGCCGGGATAATGAAAGACGGAGCCGACGACGTCTTCGATCTTCTCATAGTGAGCGACTGGGGCACCAGCAAATTCTTCAAAAAAACCGGGCGCAACACCTACGAAATGATGCCGCGACGCGGATCCGTAGCCCAAGACAACATGGCCATGGGCATAGCCGTGGGCGACCTGGACGGGAACGGCACCTTTGAAGTATTCACCACCGCCATCGGCCTGGGCCCGGCATGCCGTTGCACGCATACCTCCGGCTGCTCGGCGTTCGAGTCCGTGGTCAGCGACTACAACCTGGCCTTCGCCTCCGGTAATCGCCTTTTCACCATGGAGAACGGGGTGGCCGTGGACATAACCGACGCCGCAGGGGTGCGGAACGGCGGATGGGGATGGGGTGCGGTGATGGTCGACGTGGACAACGACGGTGACCTGGACCTGCTACAAACGGCGGGCGGTGAACCGCGGGACATAGACATGTTCACCGACGAGAACGGAGAACTCCTCGGACAGGATCCGCCAACCGACCAGGGTCGGATGGGGGCTGCGATACGCGAATGCTTTGACGGTATAAGTTTCAGGCTCTGGCTGAACGACGGGAAAGGAGTGATGAGCGAGGTATCCGCCCCGGCCAACATCGTACCGAAAGGGGCGCCGCGAAGCCTCCTGGCGGCGGATTTCGACAACGACGGTGTGGACGAGATCGTGGTGTTCCGCAGCAAAGGAGACCCGTACCTGTACGACAACGTGCGGGAACAAACCCCCAAGGGCCTGACCGTACGGTTCGCCAACTACAACGACAGCGTGGGCGCAACCGTATCGGTAGTCACAACGGAGGGCTCCGCCCCCATCGTCAGGGTGCTGGGCACCCAGAATAGCACCTACGCCAGCTACTACGGGCCCTACGTGATCGGTCTGGGCGGCGTAAAGAATGCATTGCACAGCGTAACCGTCACGTTCCCCGGGGACCGCGCACCGGTGGTGTTCGAGAATGTCTCAAGCAAGGATCTATTGATACCATGAAAAAGTTCGCCTTAATGCTCATGGCGGGCATGATCGCCGGGTGCGCGGGAACACCGGGCGGGGAAACGGAGGTCACAGAAAACCGGGAAAAACTCTGCGTGGATACCGGCTACTGCCCGGGGTCGTCATACACCGGCGAAGATCTGGTCGACAGGGTGATGTTTTCCGCGAACTACAGGGACAGCAACCTCGAAGGCGTCGACCTGTCGGGCAAGAACCTGTTTATGACCGACTTCTCCAACTCTAACTTGCGGGGCGCGGTGTTCACGAACTCCAACCTGTCCTGGGCGAACTTCACGGGGGCCGACATCACAGGGGCGGACTTCACGGGGTCGTTGCTATCGTACGCGAACTTCAGCAACGTAACCTACGGCGGCACGAAGTTCGACCAGATAATCGGATCGTACACGGTGATCGCCGAGGGACTGATGAAGGATTCCTCCTGGAGAGGAGCGGTGATCTTGGCGGACAGTCCGCCGGTCCACGCACCTGGCGAGGCGCTGGTGTGCGCACCCGGATGCGTCGTCCCGCCCAACGTGCTGCCCGACACCCTGGAACCGGTGCGCTTTGAAGAGTATATCGAGCAGGACAAAGCCATAAACCAGCTCGTCTCCTGGCAGCGCCTGTCCCCTCCGGTCGTCAGCAGACTCTACGGATACAGCGGGATGGCGATCATCGAAACCTTCGACGCCGGATATTCGCAGACAACCGCGATAACGGCGTCGCTCACCGTGGTCAGCGAACTTTTGCCAGAGATTATAAACGACGAGACAATAATAAACTCAAGAGACTACGCACTATGGGCCAGCACCCTCGAAACCCCGGGCAGGCGCCAAGCCGTGTACAGGGACGCCCGCAAGGTCGCCGACCAGGTCGTCGCCGCGGCGAACATGGACGGATACGCGGAAAGGTCAAAAGACTACAACCCCGCAGGGGAAGGCGACTGGACGCGCACCCCTCCGGCGTTCAACCCGCCCACCGAGCCCGGATGGGGAAACCTGAGAACCTTCAACAAGGAAGCAGCACTGTGCAAGGTGAACCCGCCGAAATACGACCCGGCGACGGAATCCTTCCACGTATACGATCTCTCCAAAAAACTGTCGGAAGACCAGAAAGATGCGGCGAGATTCTGGGACGACTCCCGTGGCCGCACCTCCACCCCCGTAGGGCATTGGCACGTCTCGGGTGTTTACCTGTTGGTAACCGACGCCATAAAAAATTCCAAGTCCGTGGAAAGCGTCATGACGAACATGGCCCACATCGACATGGCCGTCGCGGACACCGTGATAAAAGTATGGGAAGGCAAATACCTCTACAAGACACCCAGACCATCGACCATTATACAGGGAACGTATCCGTCATGGAGGCCGTACCTCATAAACCCGCCCTTCCCCGCCTTGCCTTCCGGGCATGCCGCCGTGAGCGCGACCGCATCAACGATGCTGCACGCCGTCATCGGTAACTTGTCCTACACGGATCCCGGTTGGGGCAGCGACAGAAACAGCATACGAATGCTCAACATCAAAGCCCGCAAATTCGAAAACGTACTAGATGCGGCCCGGGAAGCAGGCATGTCCAGGGTGTGGGGAGGCATACACGTGATGCCGGACTACCACGAAGGCGTGGACCTGGCGGAGTGCATAACCGATAAATACTCCGGGCGCCTAATCAGATCCTGAGACGCGAAGGCCTCGACGAATGCCCGCACGGGGGGCGGCGAGAACAGTCATACATGGAGAGGTGCCAGAGTGGCCGAATGGGGCGCCCTGCTAAGGCGTTGTCCGGGTCAACCGGACCGAGGGTTCAAATCCCTCCCTCTCCGCCACACGCGTCACACGCAACCACTTGGCGGCGATCCGCGGCATGCGCACAGTCAAAGGCCTTGTTTAGTCGCAGCAAACCCTCCATGACGTACATGATCATGCCTCTGCTAGTACTCGCGGCGTGCACAACCTCCGCGAACGAACCGGGACCGAGCACAGGGGTATTTGCCGAGCGACGGGGAGAAACGTACACTGTCGGCGACATCGGACCGGGCGGCGGAATAGTGTTCTACGTCTCCCCGACGACTTTCACGTCCACGGGCTCCGACTGCGGCTCCAATTGCCGGCATCTGGAAGTGGCACCCGCTCCGACTGGCGGCGACATCGCCCGAATGTGGGCCTCTAGAGAAAACTCGGAGACAGCCGTGCCCGGGGACGCCACTGCAACCGCTGTCGGTTCGGGGATGCCCAACACCAACGCCATCGTGGCCCAAACCGGAAACCGCGCCGAATCCTCCGCTGCGGTGTACGCCCACGAGTATGAGCACGGGGGGAAAACCGACTGGTATCTGCCTTCCGGGGACGAGCTGCTTGAACTGTACCTGGTCCACGACAGGATAGGGGGTTTGAAAGAGGGCATATACTGGAGTTCATCGGAGGCGGTGGGAATATACGCGTGGCTCAGGATATTCGACAACGGACTGGTTTACGGCGTCTACAAATCCGAGGAGAGCCTAGTGCGTCCGGTGCGGGCTTTCTGACTATGCGCATGTGAGGTTGCCACTTATGCGCATGCCTCCTGGCGGAGAGGGTGGGATTCGAACCCACGGACCCGTGAAGGTCACAGCATTTCCAGTGCTGCCGATTCGGCCACTCTCGCACCTCTCCGTAATTAATGGTTCTTGGCGCACCCATATCGTCACGGAGACTTATTTGAGCGGGGGTGCGTCGTGAGCCACTACCTACGATTCTATACGGTTACCCGGCCTAAAAATTACGCATTCAAGCAGCATCTCTATCCTAAACGCGGCAACGGGTTCCGCGACCGACGAGGTCCCGGCGGAGCGCTAGAAGGATCTTACCGGCCGGATGTAGTGAGTGTAGTGGTTTTTGGGATGGAGAAGCTGGGGATGACCTTCGAAGAAAAATTGTGACCACGCATAAACGGACTCCACTTCCGACGAACTCCAATAGTCAGCTATAGAGAACCCCCCGATCAGTTCCTTTTGTTTGAACATCTCCAGGAACTCTTCCTTGGACGGCAGATACCAGTCGTCCTTGCCGCCGTGGGAGTACGACTCGGCGTAGGCCGCCCCCGATTCGGCGGGATCCGTGCTACCTTGACGCATGATGTCCAGGGTGTTGGCGTACCCGGTTCCTATTGCGGTGCGGTCCGCGCCGTCCACGCCTTTCTCCAGCAAATCAGTTTTAGCCCAACCCCTCCTCACCTCGCTTTCGGTCGGCGCGGCCTCCAAGGCGTTGCACTCGTCGAGCAACTCCGGTCCGCACGCAAAGGGGGTTTCTGCTATATAGTAAACCACCCCGCCGCCGGGCCCCTTACTTCCGAGGGTGTACACCTTGGATTGATACGTGAATGACCGTGCCGACGTGCTGGCCGGAGAGGTGATGGGCGGCAGCGTGAGGTCCGGGGTTGGGGAACCGTCAGGAGCGGGCCCTCCGGTACCGCCGGAAGAGGACGAGCACGCGCCCAGGATAAACGCAAGGCACATAGCCGCGGCTGTCGACCTGTTTTTCATACCTACTATACCTGTTCCCCGAGAACCCAGACGGGCAACATGGCGCCTGTCCTATAATACTATGTCTAGAACTCCTCGCGCGGCACCATCGTATGTATGCTAGCGGCGAACATGGGTCCCACCAAACTCGTAGTACTACCGGGCCGTGGCCGCATACAGGTCAGGGACATCCCGGGACCGGCTAACGCGGCCACCATCATACTTCTCCACGGCCTGGCGGTCACCGCGGACTTGAACTGGTGCAAACACTACGAACTCCTCGCCACACGCTACCGGGTGGTGTCCTACGACCACCACGGGCACGGATCAGGCCTGAGATTGAGAAAAAAGTTCTCCATCGCGGACGTCGCCGACGATGTGGTGCGTGTAGCCGACGCTTTAAAAATCGACAAGTTCACCCCCGTCGGATACTCTCTCGGAGGTGCCGTCGCCCAAACGGTGGCACTCAGACACCCGGAACGGGTGCAGGGAATGGTCCTGGCCGCGACCAGCAACAAGTTCGTCAACTCCCGCTACAATAAAAGACTATTCCTTGTTTTGAAAAACCTGGCCAGGCTGTCCACCTACTCACCCAAGACGCTGTCCAGGGTTTTGGTAGAGAAATTCTACGGCGACAAACTGCCCATCAACCTCGATCCGTGGGTTATTTCGCAACTGCTGGGACACGACTGGACCACGGTGGCGTGGGCGGGGGTGGAAGCCGGCCGTTACGACTCATCCGCCTTCCTGCCCTCCTTATCAACCCCTTCGTCGGTACTGGTTACCGCCAGGGATACGGTGATCCCGCTCGATGACCAGGAGCGCCTGTTCTCCATGCTAAAAGGGGACAAAAAAATGTTCCGTGTAGAAGGCAACCATCTGTCGGTGTACACCGCGCCCAACACCTTCGGGCCCGTGCTGCTGGACGCCTGCATACATGCGGCAGGGTGAGAACGCACCGTGAACCCGACCCAGAACTTCACCATGCCGGTAAACCGGTACATGTCTTTTGAAGACATGCTCGTGTCATCCCTCGGTGATGGGCACTTGCTACAGAGCGTGGCGCAGACCACCATGGTCAACCCCTGGACGATCTGTGGACGTCTAACCAAGGAGACGGAAGCCCTACTGAGACAAATGGGTCCCCGCGGGTTAGCGACGCTACTGGCCACGACCAGTGACGAGAACCTGGTCGACGACTATCTGGAAGACCCGGAAAACTGGAGGTTCCTGGCCTGCAACCGTAACGTAACAGAGAAACAACTCGAAACCCTGATTGGTAAGGCGGCCGAACATTCCTGCACGAAAACCCTCACAAACCTTTTAGGGTCCCGCAAGGACTTTGGGTACCTGGTCAACCGCTACGAGATCCTGGATGATTTCACCTGCGCCGCGGTATCCCCCAAATACAGCGAACCCTACCAGGTTAGCGGACTGCACGACGGGAATCGGGTCCTGCTGCACATCATCGCGCGGTACCTCGTCCTGGCGGACGAACGGGAGTTCGAACTCTGCCACAAATACTTCTCCTCGCGCATGGCATACTACCAGTGGGTGGATCTGTCGAACTCCGCTATGCGGCTGGTACCGAAGTTCCCCGTGACCGTCGAAAGATACAAGAGTCTCGCATCCTCCGCGTCGCTCGAGTACATGCCCCCCAGGCACGAGAGACGGAGATCGGAGATCTGCGAGGAGTTCTCCGACAAGATCGCAACGTGCGACGAGGAGGAACTCCACGCCTACCTACTCAGCCTGCAACCGTACCAGAAAAGGGAACTGCTGAAGACCATCGACGAAGACCCCTACACCACATATCCGGAGTCTTTCGCGGTGCTGGTCCTGGCGGCCATGGGGCGGCACGGCAGGGTGGTCGGTATGGATCCCTACGAATTCCTCCCTGAAAGAAAGAGCGACATCCCCGACCTGTGGAGCGAACCGACGCGGATGTGGGTCGCGAAACACTGCGCAAAATACCTGGAAAGTTACCACGAATATTTGAACTTCACCAAGCTTCTCCCCGAGTGGGGCGGCTCCCTGTACGACCTGCTGCGCGTGAGCCGGAACATCTGACCGTTATACCGCCAGTGCGTACTTGATGCCGTCTAGGTCTCGTACGGAGGCGACTATGTGTTGCGGCACCTTGGTCGAGGTGACTATGCACATGAGCGCGTTACCCCCGGCTATACTGTTGACCGCCATGTTGTCTATGTTGATCCCGGCGTTACCGAGTACCGAGGTCACCTTTCCTATGGCCCCGGGCCTGTCGTCGTTCTTGACTATAAGCATGTTGTCCGCCGGCGGTATGTCCACCGTGTGCCCGTCTATGGACACCACCCTGGCTTGCCGGGTCTGACCGAATAGGGTCGCGGAGAGCATGTGGTCGGCGGAAGCGACGGTCACAAGATTAGTGTAGTCGCTGTGAACCACGTCGGTGGTGGAGTAGCTTTGAACCTTCAATCCCAGGTCGTCGGCCACGGTCATGCAGTTTACCACGCTGACCGGGATATCGGACCAGACCGTCAGCGCCCCGGTTAGTGCGGCGCGGGTGGCCGGAGTGGAGTCGCGGCCACCTATGTCGCCGGTCAGCGAAACCTTCAACAGCCCGGGAACCTCCCTGAACAAGGAGGCGAACAGCCCGCCCAGACGACCGGCGAGATGTACGAATGGTTTGGTTTGCTCGTCCACCGCGCCGGACTCCACGTTTACCGCGTAGGGTACCGATTCGCCGCTGAGCGCCAGACGAACCATTTCAGATACGGTGTTACCGGCCCTAATCTGGGCCTCGGAGGTGCTGGCACCCAGATGCGGGGTCACCACAACGTTGGGCAGGTCGTAGAGAGGGGAGGAGATCATCGGTTCCTTTGCAAAAACGTCCAGGGCGGCGCCGGATAACCCGCCGGAGACGAGCGTACGATAGAGGTCGGCCTCGTTTACTATGCCGCCCCGTGAGACGTTGACTATGAAAGCGGAAGGTTTCATCAACCTCAGGAGCCTTCCGTCTACCATGTTTAAAGTATCTTTGTTCTTGGGAAGATGCACCGTGACCGCGTCCGACTGGGAGAAAAGATCCTCCAGCGAAACCGCTGAGGCACCCAGGGCCTGCAGGATGTCGGGGGAGACATACGGATCGTGCACCGCGACGTTCATGTCGAACGCCTTGGCCCTACGGGCAACCAGGGATCCTATGCGGCCCATGCCCAGTATTCCTAGGGTCTTACCGGAGAGTTCCACCCCGACCCAGTCCGCCCTCTCCCAGCGGGAACCCTTCAGGTCTGCGTGGGCTTGGGGGATGTTGCGGGCGAGGGATATTAATAAACCCATGGTATGTTCGGCGGCCGAAACTATGTTCGACTCAGGGGCGTTGACAACCATTATCCCCGCGCGGGTGGCATACTCCACGTCTATGTTGTCCACCCCCACCCCGGCGCGGGCGACGACCACGAGATTCTTAGCCGACGACATGACCTCCTCGTCGACTATGGTCGCCGAACGTACCACCATGGCGTGCACCTCGCGCACCGCGTTCAGCAGTTCCCCGCGGTCCATCCCCGGCCGTACCTCCACGTCGAAGCCCGAGGATTCTAGAATCCGCAAACCGTCAGGAGATATGTCCTCGGTTACGAGGACTTTTTTCCCGGTCATCCTATCCTCTCAATAAGATAGTCCATGCAGGTAACCAGTCGGGACACGTCGTCGGGTTCCACCGAGGGGAAAACCGATACGCGCAACTGGTTGCCGCCGATCTTCCTGTAGGGCTCCACGTCCAGTATACCGTTGTCCCGCAGGATCCTGCTCAGGGCCGCGGCGTTCACGTTTTTGAAATCCAAGGCGACGACCACGGGGGATCTCAGGGCGCGGTTGGTCACGAAAGGTTTTACCGCATCGTGACTGTCGGCCCAGTCGTAGAGTATGCCCGACGAAAGACCGACCCTTTCCGTGCACCATTGCAGACCGCCGTTGGAGAGCATCCAGCGTATCTGCTCGTTTAGCAGGATCATGGTGGTCACCGACTGGGTGTTGTAGGTCTGGTTGGCCCTGGAGTTGGTCAACGCTATTCCTAGATCCAGGGACGGGGGGCACCAGCGTCCGGAGTCGCCGAGTTCTACTATACGCGAAACCGCTCTCGGGGAACACAACGCCACCCATGTTCCCCCGTCGGCACCGAACCCCTTGTGGGGGGAGAAATAATACACGTCCACGCTCCTGGTATCCCATGGCATGCACCCAGCGGCCGAGGTTGCGTCCACCACCACGAGGGCGTCGACGTCACCGTCCGGTCTACCGATGTGTCCGCGGACCCCGGTGGAGGTTTCGTTGTGGGTGAAACAATACGCGTCGACGTCCCCGGCAACCGGCAGAGGGGCGTCGCCGGCAGGCGCGGAAAGCAGGACCGGGGTGTCCAGGTGCGGGGTGCGGGAAACTATGTCCGCGAACTTGGCGGAAAATTCCCCGAAAACCAGATGCTCGCTACGGTTGCGGATGAGGCCGAAGGAGGCGGCGTCCCAGAAGAAACTCGCGCCACCGTTACCGAAAAGGACCTCCCAGCCGTCGGGCAGGGCGAACAGCGTCTTCAACCCGGACTTGATGGTGGCCATCAGGTTTTTGACGGGTTCCTGACGGTGCGACGACCCGAGCAGGGTGGCGGACAGGGAAACCAGGACGTCTATCTGCTCTCTGCGCACCTTGGAAGGCCCCGCGCCGAACCTTCCGTCGGAGGGAAGCATCCCGTAGGGTATGCTGATCTTGTTCCCGTTTTCCATGTTCACCTGTACAGTGTCGTCTCGTCCCGGGAAAAGTTCGAAATTCCCGCCTTGCGGCGACGTATGACGCGTGGAAGCGGATGTGCACAATAATACGCATGGCCGGTAAATTGAACTTCCATGAGAACGCACCCGACCCCGCCCGGCACCCCAGGGAAGTGGCCCTGGACGGAGAACCGCCCCAGATCGTAAGAACTTTCGGGTTCGTCGACCTGATAGGATTCACCACCTATTGTGACGTAGCCGGGCCGGGCAACGCCCAGATCGCCCTGCGCAGCTTCCGGAAACTTATCCGGAGGATATGCTCGCAGAGGGGAGTGAGGGTTTCCCGTTGGTTGGGGGACGGCGCGATGCTGGTGGGTGTGGAACTCGGCGACGTGGTGGCATGCACCCTGGATATCGTCTCCCGGATGCAAGATGGCCCGCTTGGTGTGCGCGGAGGTGTGTCAACCGGTCCGGCCTTGCTGCTGGACGGCGACGACTACACCGGAAGGGCGGTGAACCTGGCCAGTCGACTCTGCGATATCGCCGAGGCGGGCACCGTGTACATAGACGGGGACTCGAAAACCGGTATCCCGGTCTGGGCCCTGTATGAGATTTGCGACACCCTGGACGTCAAAGGACTGGGCTTACGGGAGGACATCGGTAAGTTGACCCTCCTGGACCCCTCCGGGGTGGCCGCCTGGAACCTCGGGATCTAGTTGTACTTTGTTATCGCACCCCGGGCGCCTAAGGTTATACGTGGCATAGCAGAAAGAGGTCATTCAAGAAATGACTAAAAGACATGCAAGAAGCCGATCCGAATCAACGGACCTAGTAGTAGCGCAACCAGTACCACACCACCAGTGGGCGTGCTCATCATGCGGAATCACAGATTACAATCTTTGGTACAAATCCGGGTTGATGAAACAGTGCTACAACTGCCAAGGCTACAGCAATATGCTGATAAACTCGCGACAAAAGGCGCGAAAAATATCTGGCATAAAGCGGGAAGTAACCTTTTCGCAAAAGCAGTGGCAGAACTGGGTGGCGAAAAACCCGCGGCAATGCAAATACTGCAAGATCACCGACGCAGAGTATTTTGCATTGAAGTATCCGTCCGCGAACAATAAGGTGCTTGAAGCTTTGGGCATAGACCGCCGCAACGACGGAGACTATGACCTCAAAGAGATCGACTGGTGCTGTTACCCGTGTAACCGCACCAAGGCCAATAGCTTCACGGCCAGAGAGATGGAAGTCCATCTATCCGCGGGCCTAGAGGCTATCTGGAGGGAACGTCTTGCAAACGGCGTGACCGGGGTCAACTACAATGAGTTGATCTCCCAGATCAAGGGCGGAAACAAGAAGATTTCCGCCAAGAAGCGCAAGCGCAAGCGCTAACTTGTTTACTGATAGGTCCACCAAACCACCCTGCTCCTGTACTGGGTGGTGAGGTGGACCTATCTGCTTACCCGGGCAGGTTTTAGCCGGACAAGTTTTTCGCAATGTGGTAGAACGTGAGTATATTGGCCCAGTTACCGGCGCCGTGAAGGGCGTCGTCGCAAAAAGTCGAAAAAATATCACATGCTTGCACGGGCATATCCTCCTCGCGGAAATCGTCGTCGAGCACGGTCCCCAGCGCCCACTCTCCCCCCGGAAACCTGCCCAGTCCCGGCCACGAGCGCACGTTCAACAACCACACGGAGTTGCTTTCGGCGGCATAGAAAGTACTCTGTGCCGCGGCGGTGATCGCGTAACCGTACATCTCCGGGTTGTCCCTGTGGCCCATGTGGATGTCCCGGGCGGTCAGGGCGACCAGCGTTCCGGGTTTGTCGCCGACGTCATGTTTCCTGTGCGCAGCCGAGTAGGTTTTCAGTGCCGGCATCAGGTCGGTGGCGACCATCCTGCGGTACTCCCCGTCTGGTAGGGCGTTGTTGTTGCCGTTCCAGATGAACTGGACTATGGCGCGCATACGTTCGATCTCCGGACCACGGTGACTGTTCGCCAAGTTGGCCAACAGGTCGGTTTTCGCCAAGTACCCCTGGGAGAACCCCGAACCTGGACCAAGGGCCCGGGGAACGCACTTCTCGCAGAGGCCGGATCCGGACAAAAGGTTTCCCAGGGTGATTTCCGCGTCGGCCAGGTGGACACCCGTACCGCAGAGGTATCCGTGCGACCGGAATACCGGGAGATGGCGCACCCCGTGAGGGTCGACTTTGACGGTGACCATGGCGTCGCGGACACGGGGGGCGTACTCGTATAGTTCGCGTACCCGGGAACGTACGCATCCCGGCGAGATCGTAGGATCGTATATGGAGGCGTCGACATCTTCCATGTCTGCACTACTGTGGGGCGGGTGCGGCAAAACACACGGGGGCGGAGGTGAGGGCAGGGATGTATGCGCGAAGACGGCGGCGGCGCACTATACTTGATGTATGGTCGAACCCCTCAATGTGCTATGCTTCGTTTAGTTAATGCCTAGCGCCGTAACCAGAGTAAACCAAGGCATAAAAGCCCCCATCGTGAGGGTCGTGCTACCGAACGGTTCCCTGAAAGGGGACCTGGGTATCCGCGAGGCGTTGGCGTTGGCGAGAGAGTACGACATGGATCTAGTGGAGGTCTCACCGGCTACCAACCCTCCGGTGTGCAGGGTGATCAACTATTCCAAGTGGCAGTACGAGAAATCCAAGAGCGTTAAACATCACAGTTCCGCCCCGTTCAAGGACATAAAGTTCAAGGTGGGTATCGGCGCCAACGATTTTAAAGTAAAGTGCAAGCACATCGAGGAGATCATCGGCAAGAAGGGCCAGGTCAGGGTGAGCGCGATCATGCACGGACGGGAAGTCAACCATCCGGAACTGGCGGAGAAACTTATCCGTGATGTCATCGAGTTCGTTCAGGCTAGCGCCAAAGTCGACGGCGAGGTAAAGAAGTCCCCCAAGCAGCATGTGGTCACCCTGGTTCCGCGCTGAAAAACAAACCGGGTGAACAATACCCGTAAAAAAATTAACCCCCTAGGACCTGATGGTCTTCGGGGGTTCGGGTGGACCGGTAGTCCTCGTGCGCGGTCGGCAGCGACAAGTCGCTACTTCCACAGCAGGAGGACTACCGGTCTCTTTTCGCCGGCGGTGGGAGGTGAAAGGGGGATACCATACCACTGGGCGTAAGATTTTCGATATGATTGACGCCGATGCGTCAGTGTTCTAAACCGTTGGGGCTATTATGGGGTACGCAAGCCCCGGGGTCGGGGGATTTTGGGCGGTTAGGCCGGCCGCTTGGTGGGTTATCCCTGTGTGCATCCCCGGAAAGTAACCGGTTTCATGCGGTCTTTGATCGGAAGACGTAACGCTTATTAAGTTGGTATCTGATCAGGTAGCCGAGCGCAAGACCTATAACGGCACCGAAGTAGCGCATTTCCTTGGTCTCGAAGATGTAATGGAAGCCGAACTCTACACCCCAGAAGATCGCGGTCGTGATCAGGCCCATGACGCCGTAGAGGGCAAATGCCTGGGTGTGGTGGGCGGTGCTGCGCGCCCGGAAACGGAAGATGTAGCGTTTGTCGAAGATGTAGTTGACCACAAACCCGACGCCTGTACCCGCGACGACCGAGGCCGCAATGCTGAAGGGACCGCTGTAGATGCGGGTAACAATATCCTGGGCGCCGATGTTTGCCGCGGTTGCGATTAGTGCAAAAACGGCAATAAAGATAGTTTTTTTACCGGCGCTCATCGGGACCTAGCCTGACGGCGCCTTGACGCGAAGCGCTTCTATCTCTGTACCCCAAGAGGCTACGGCCGCGATAAGCGCATCTGTCTTGGAGCGCAGGTCCTCGATATGCTCGATTCTTTCCGGGAGTTCCGTGGGGCCGTCCTCAAAGCCGGGCGCAAGTCGCGCAAGGTAGACACCGGCGGGTCGCCGAGAGTCCACTATGTGTGTGGCGCCGACGGACGAAAGTACGGTGTACACAGGGAAGACGCCCATCGACCTAACTGTCCATCCGGCGCGCGGGACTGTCGGGTAGCCAAAACAGGCCGATAGTCGAGGCGGGCGTCCCCTGAATACCCGCGAGCAGGACGAACTTCAAGTTGACGAAAACCCCCTGCCGGTTGGGGAGACGGCCGAAACCGTCGGCAAACAACCGGGAAAAATTGGGGCAAACAACGCAAAAGTGCGCTAACGGTTCAAAGTAGCACTACAAACAAAGGAGCCGCAACCGTGGTACGAACCCAAAACGGAGCCCACAAAACCGGCCTCCGATCAGAGGCCCAACGAATGGTAAAGAGCCTGAACATAAGGCCCACCAACCTAGAGGAACTGTTCCAGGTCGCCAAAAGATACAACGACATGGAAGACAGCCTCAACTACACCGTCGAGTACGGTGAATGGATCGGCGCACCCGTCGATATGTTGGACGTCGATGAGGTCAAAGAACTTCTAAACCAGATCGAGGAGTCCCTGCTCAAATACGAACAGGACCCGGATCTGCGCCGCGAAGCCATCAGCGAGGTGCGTCGGACGTTCGCCCCGCAAGACGGCGACGACAAAACGGTGGCGATAGCCCTGCTCGTGGACCCGATAAGCTTCGGTCGTCCACAAGGCCGGCTTTTGACGATGCTCACCCGTTCGATGGCGTGCACCACACGCATCGACCAGAGGATCATCTTCGACGGCCCTTACTGGCTCGTCCGTTGGATCAACCAGCAGACCAAGCCGGCGGGCATCGAAGTTATCAGCGTCCACGATTCGGTCGCTGATCGCGAAATCCTGTCAGCCGCCACAGAACTTTGGGAGCCGCTGCATCCGCAATCGCCCTTCAAAGCAGCCGCTACGGCCATAGAGACCGCGAAAAAACTCTTATAACGAGAGTGTTCAGGTCCGATACGAAAACGCCCCGAGAGGGGCGTTTTCGTCGTTTCCGTTCCTATCCAAACCCCGTGACCGTAAACGCGACAAAGACCCGCTTTCCTGCAATGCAGGAGGCGGGTCTTCGCTTTTACGACTCTACTTTGAGTCGTGGATTACGGGAGCACCGTAATCCTTTTTCAAATCGCCGATCGGATGGATGTGGTTAAATCCGTTTTTGTCAACGGACACCACTACACCAACCAGTCGATTCCCGCCTTTGTCCCCTGTCAGGACCGTGCCGCCGGAAGCCCCGGGCAACAGGTTGCAGGGAACCAGCACGGTCGGGCCGATCGCGCGGAAATTTCTCACAGTTACGTCATCGTAAGATAAACGGCAACGGTGAATTTCCGATGGAAGGTCCTCAGGGTACTGGATACCCCAAACCTCCAGCGGCCCGGTGACTGTGGTGCCGACCTCGAAGGCCGGCACATTTTCTACGGTTGAGGAAAGGGTCACGACAGCGATGTCGATAGCCCCGCCGGGGTTCTTGCGAAGCCCGGCTTTCCAGGTTCGGTGCGTGCGGTAGTGGATGGATTGCGCCACCACTTCCTCCGTACCGAACACCTTGACCTCGACCTTCTTGATCTTTCCCCCCAGGCAGTGAGCCGCCGTTACGACGTTGCGACGGTCCGCTAGCAGCGTACCCGTGCACACCGACGTGGGGTAGAACATCCCTTGGCGTGTCACCTCCAGCAACAAGGCCGGATGGACTCCCCGGGGGTTTTTCTCGATGGTTGACTCGCACACCCACTGGTGGCAGTCACCTGTGCCGACGGCTTGACCGTCGAGCCTCAGGCTGTTCAGTCGAGGATCCCCCCATGGAACGTCCAGGATGTAGGCGATTGCGGGTGTCGATGAAATTGATGTCAGATCCGCCCGTAATCCCAAAGGGACTATCGACGGCCTGACCATAACGATCAGAGCAACCGCCGCGAGAGTGTTGAAAATCATTAAACCCTTTCGTAAATTCATGATTCCTTCTTTCTGCCGCTGTTTGCGGCAATATGAGTAGTATACCCCACCGTTGAAGGCCTACGGGGGCAGGCAACCCCCGCTATGGGGTAGTTACCTGGCCTCGGATCGCGGCGTCAACGGCCCAGTGCCGCCTCAATGTCCCGCGAACACGGTTGAGTACTTTCCGGGATACAGGCTGCTTTCCACCGCCCCGCACGCGGTATCTCGTGGTCGATCGGCGAGGAGCGCAATAAGCGCGATGTAGCGGACCGGGCAGAGCGGCACTGGCTGACGGCAGGGCGACGGGGCCTAAAGTATGTTCTCCCGCATGATTCCGGGCTGAGCCCGCCAACACCCGGTGGAGAGTGGCGGCGCGCCGCACTGGTCGCCGGCGTCGACTGGTACCCGGACTATTTATGTCCGGAGTAAGCGTGAAGGCGGCTTGTCACCAATGCCAGCCGGGAAACTGATCTAGGCGTCTGATGTAGGTGTGCGGGAGTTTGTTCTTGCGGTTGGCCGAACGTTGCCTGTCCGCCCACATGCCGAGAAGTTTCTCGTCGCCCGACGCATCGGGTTGCGGTAGGCGGGTGTGCTCCTGGTAGAACTTCTTTACATCGGCGAAACTTTCCTCCCACTGTTCGGCTTTGGCGTCACGTACGGCGGCTGGTATGTTGAAGATCAGGGATATACGCATATCTGTACAGGTGCCGCGGTGGTGAACCCCGGCAAGCAGCAAGGCGGCCGTGGACTCACCCGGTGAACTGTACGGATTCGTGTGCCGCGCCGGCGAACCTCGCGGCGACCCGGTACAGCGAAACGCCGACCGGTCTCCTGACCGGTCGGCGTTGCATGTTTAGGGACGACCCAGGGGCGGGAGGTGCCCACCCGTGTCGGGGTTCGTCGGGTTCTTCGGACGTGCGATGCATCCGTCGAACTCCACGTTCTCGAAAAACGCCTGCGATTCTTCCCGTGAGAGAAACTTGACATTGGGCTGCGCGGCGAGTTTCTTGAGAAACTCGGCCCGGGCGGCCGCGATTGTCTGTCCCGCGGTTTTCTTCGAGCGCTTCTTGACCTTCGACTTCGCTTTTCGTCGCGCCGTAGAGGTCTTGGTACGCGCCGTGGACTTCTTGGTGGTCTTCTTTGTTGCCATTTCGCGACCTACCAGTTAAGCGATTCGTTCTCGGCGAGCTCGTTGAGCATCGAGAACGCGTCGAAACCGTCGGTCTGCGTGAGGTTTTCGAAGTCCTCCGCCGCCGAGTGTCTGGTGTAGGTGCCGGCCTCGATGTCAGCCAGGATCGCGCTCAGGGAGCGGATCGTCATCTCGAGCGTCTCGTGGAGGCTCTTGACGGTTTCCCGGACGTCCTCCGGGTAGGAGTCGAAGGTGGGCTTCGACGCTTCTGTTTGTGCCATGTGTGATTCCTTTCAGGCATCTACAACCGTTGAGGCTCCCCCTCCGCCGCGTGGAATCCGACCCGGACGGGCGCCTGTATGTGCTTTATCGGCCCCAAAGCACGGTCGGTAGGGTGGAAGAAGCCCAGTTTGAACCCCGACCCTTGACGGAACTCGAAAAGGAGCGCCTGGCTGCCATCCGTTCGGAGGTCATGGCGATCGCTGAGGCCGCCCGGTCCGGGGATCTCACCGAGGAGTCCCTCAAGGCGGGCATCGAGGCGCTCAGGCAGATTCCGTGCGATCCCGTGCGGGTCCTAGATGCCATTCACGTGCCGGATGACGCCGGCGAGCATCGGGCGGGACTCGAGAGGATCCTGCGCCGCATCCCGGACGGGTGGGGCCGTTGGATCGGTTGCGGTCCCGGGTGGTACCCGATCATCGTCGATCTTGCCGACGCTATCGCGGAACTCGTACCAGAGTACGAGATCCATCAGGTCAAGGAGAAGTATGGGACGCTGCGCTTCTACTGGGGTGTTCCCTACCGGGATCTGGCGTGCTGCGCGGAGTTCCATCAGGTCGACCCCAGACCGTTTCCCGGGGCGAGCATCGGCCCGTTCGCGCCCAAGGATCGTGACCCGGAGGAGTCGCGGCGCCTGCAGGAGTGGTTCCGCCGCTACGATGCGCATCTCGCATCAGTGGAGCACAAACGCGTCAACGAGGCCGCGTACGTCGCCGCCGAAGCCGATCAGGACCATGCCCGCTCCATCGACCAGCGCATCGAGGCGCTCATCGATGTCGCCGAGGAGGTTTCTGCCCGGACGTGTGAGCGGTGCGGCTCCCCGGGAGTCCTACACGAGGATCACGGCTGGCTCGCCACCCTCTGCGCGTCCTGCGCCGCCGAGTCGGGGTTCCTGCTGCCGGAAAACCCCTAGAAGTACGCTGTATGCGACAGTAAGGGGTGCGCATGACTCAAGCACCAAAGTGCACGAGTCGTCCCCCAGGGGATACGCCTTAGGAGTCCTGAGAACCAAGCCACCGGTCGGTGGGAGGTTCGAAGGATACGCGAAGGAGGATTTGCTCCCGCCGCGGCTCGGAATTCCCGAGAACCAAAAACCACCGGTCGGTGGGAGGTTCGAAGGATACGCGAAGGAGGATTTGCTCCCGCCGCGGCCCGAAGGTCAACAAGATCTAAGAAAGTTTTTGTTTAGGACTTTCTAAAAGAATCAGAATCGTTACGCAGACGTGATTTCCGCCGCTTTGTTGGGTTACATTGCCGCGGATGTCACTAGCGCCACTCAGCGCGACGACCGGGCACGCATGCCCGGCTGCGCGAGAAACTTGGTGACCGTTAAAAACAACCAAGTTTAGCGACGACGACGCAAAGTGCCGGGGGTTACACTACCCCGGCTCTTGCTGTTTCTCGCCTCAGCAACAGCTTGCGGCGACCATGGTATCAGGTACTATAATAACGAAGAAAGAGGAGCAAAGATGGGTAAAGTAAATTGTCAAACGGTCAACATCGAAGGGATGCGCGTACCGGTCGAGCACGTGATGATCGAGTTGCGTCTCCCGGTCGACGGTCTGCACGCCGGGGAGATAGGCGACCCCGGGTTTCGTGTCACCTCGTCCGACGCATGCGGCCTGCCTCGCGCCGAGAAGAAGGAAGATTGGGATAACATCGAGGCGTCACTCAAGGCCCTTCTCGGCTCGTCCGTATACGATGGGCTCTCGGCTTTCGAGAAGGAGGTGCTGCTGCGCGGCACACCTCTCGGGCACGGGCGTTACACGTTCCTGCTGGAAGTCGAGTCTTCCGGGAAGATCCGCGGACCCCAGGTGACGGTGGCTGATCTCAAGAAACTCGAGAAGTTCTCTCCGCGTGCCCACGTGTACGCCGATCCGGTTTCCGGTGCCCGCGTTTTCCGTACGTATCTTGCTGACGGCGAGCAGATCGATTACCGGAGTGTTCTCGGTGCCCCGGTGGCGTTCGACGCTAAGAAGGCCCGCGGCGCCGCGGGACGCCTAGGAAAGCGCCCCGGAAAGGTGTGGGACTTCGTACGCGGGAACCCGGCCGTCCTTGAGATGCTGCTGGACGGGATCTCTCCAGGGAGTTCCGGCAGGATGGCCCGCATAAAGGGCACCCGTCGGGCGAACGCCCAACAGATGGCGTGGATCCTGCAAAGCCCGGGTGCCGCCGACCGCGTCCACGAGGTACTATCCCACACCCATGAGGTCCTCGAGGGGTGGACAACCGATGACGATGTTGCCCGCTGGAACGAAGAGATCGCGAACGGGGCCGACAGTAGACATTTCGAGCAGTATTTCGAACACCACTACCATGTCCAGGACAGGGTTCTCGACAGGGGCCTGCGCCTCGTCCGCGGTCTCGCCGATCTCTTAGAGGACGACCCTGACTTCCTGAGAGGCGAAAGACTAACATGGCACATGGAGATGCGCGAGGCTCTCCAGAAAACTCTCGCATACGCCTCGCGCGACAGGAGGTCTGTCGAAGGTGGGGAGGTTCGAAGGATACGCGAACTGGCGCCGGGGAACACCCATAGAAACGCCCCGGATTTGATCGCCCTGGCCGACGCCTTGGGTTACGTTTCCGCCCAGCAGGCCGTGAGCATCAGGGTCGCGGCCGCTACTTTCGCACCGAGCAGTATTCCGACAACGCCGAGATCAGACGTCGCCGCGGCCGAAAACCCCTCTACTACCGAAGAGGTTCTCGCCGAACTCGCGCAAGCATCCAGTGAGGAGCCGTCCGTGGAAGGGAAGGCGGAGTTCGTCGCCAGGGTGCGCAAAGAAGCGGGTATGGAAACAGCCTACAATCCCAGGTGGGGCCTTCCCGAGCACGCCACCGGTCCGGATGAGGTGACTAGGCTTGAGATGTTGCCGTTACCGGACGCATTCACACGCGAGTCGGCCGGACCGCGTCGACTTATGCGTATCGATGTGCGCCGTTCTAAGTTCGCTTCCAACGGTCACTACGACGGGGACACAGTCCGTTTCGAACTTCTCAAGGGAAGGGTCCTTCTCTCCTGCCCGTGGGAGGACTACGATCTGCTGGTAAAGAAAGCCGGTCCGGACGCCGACGTCGACGCTTTCATCCGGGAGCTCCTCGGTAAGGTCAAGGCCGGGCACGCGACCCTCGTGGACGCCGATACGAAGGATGATCTCGACCCTGAGGAAACGCTCACACAGATGGTGCTCGCTATACGTGTCGGGAGCATGAACGTTGCGGATGTTCTCGTCAACGACGCTATCAAGCGCCACCTCGGCGTCGATCCGATCGCGTTAAGGAACGAGATGGCGGAGAAGGTTCGCAAGAATCCCGAACTAGCGGACCCTGAGGAGACCATCAAGCGCTGGAAGAACGCCGCCGAAGAAGACCGAACGAGGAAGGGCGTGGCTGACCCGCGGGTGCCCGAGAATTTCTTAAACAAACAACTACCTGTACTGCGTTCACTCGGCCTACCTGTCGGCCGGGCGGCGGTATCAGGTTCGCTAGTCTTCGTCGGGATCCCAGGTATCGAACCCAAGGACATCGACATACTATGCGACCAAGAGACCTGGTACGCGTACTCGCGCGATCCGCGGGTTGTGTGGCGGACGACGAAAACCGGGGCGAAAGCCTTCGCCATCGACGGAGCGGAATTTTTCACCGATCTACCGGGGATGCTCTCGCCGGCGGCGCCGGCAGTCGATGCGGCACTATCTACCAGCGAGGTGCGTTGGGGTGTGCCGTTTCTCTCTGTCGCCTGCATGCGGGACTGGAAGCTGCGTGCGGGCCGGGAAAAAGATCTCGTACACGTCCGACTCGTAGACGAATTCGTCCAGCAGGGCGGCATCGTCCCGGGCCGACGGATGGACCCTGAGGAGAAAGACTAACATGGTCAACTGTGACGGTATCTATACGCGGGAAGGTCTGCGGTTGCCGAGAAAGTCCATCCGGGTAGCGGTACCTGTCACTGGCCCGGACGGCAGCACTAGCATCGTTCTCAAGTACGTCCACAACACGCGTAAAGGCTCACCGGGCGACAGGGAGGATACCGTCACGGTAAAGGAATTAGCAGAGCTCGGCAAGGTGTTCCAGGTTGTCGTTATGACACCGGACGGTCCCGTCGCCGGCATGACCCTCGATCCACGGAACTGTTTCGGTACCAACGGACGCAAGTTCGACCCATCAGGCCCCGACGGTGACGCGCTTCGTGCCCTGCGTCCTGAACAAAGGCGCGCGCTCGCGCGACAGGCCTTGAGGGGAGGTATATCCTACGGGATCAACGACGCCGAGATCTCTGCTTCCCGTCTGGCGTGGGTGATGGAGCAACTTCCGTTCGAGGAGTTGGCGTTCTTCATGCAGGGGTCATCCCCTCTCGCCGCAGGTCTCCTGGCACCCCAGGCCCGCGACGCGAGCGGCCGTCTCCCGGAAGACCGGCGAACAAAGGAGAGTAGGGACCTGGCATCTGCACTGGTGGTACGTGTCGCGGTCGCAGGTTCTGGTTTCCTCCGTGAAAACCCAACCCTTGCCTTACTCCTTGACGCTCATCTGAAAGTTTCCCTCGCACTCGATTCTCCGCAGTGGGTGAATAAAGCCAACGCGCGCCGGCATGTCGCGATGCAGGACAATCTCACTAACGCGTCATTGGCGATCTACGGTCTACTGGCCGAGTTCGAAGATCCAGCGAAGCGCATTGCGGCGCTCAAGGGGCTTTCAGGCAGGTTCGACTCCGCGACTGCGGACAAGTCGCGGGCCACGAGCGCACTACTGGACCCTGATCCCCGGGTTCGTTCGTACGCCGCGGGCGCCATAGTTGCCCCGTCGGTACGCTGCGAAGTTGCCGCGGTCCTCTCCTGTATGGATGTACCTTTCGGCGAGGAACGTATCGCCGACCCCTCCGATCCGCTCGAGAGACTGGCACCGTACCGAGAACTCCTCGATCCTTTGCTAGCCATTGATACAGGTCCCGTCCCGCAGCTGGCCGACATGTTGGCACTCCTTCCCTCCGAGGTGCGCGCCCACGTCTACGCGAACTTCCTGGCAACCACCACCGACGAGAACTGGGGTCGTGAGGGTTCCGCCGATCGTTTCCCCGGGTTGCGCAAGGCGTTCAACCAGGAAAGAGACCCCGTGCTGAAGGCGGCCTACGTCGCAGAGGCCCGCCGCCGCGGAAAGCCTTGCGACTGGGTACAGTCCCACTTCGAAGGAACCATACCCGACGAAGGGTTCGGGAAGCGCCTCAGGGGGGAGGTTTCCCTCGAAGAGGGCTGGGTGCCCAGTTCGGGGTTCGACATGTTCTCTTCCGATACCGCCGCGAACGTCCTCGCAGGCAGCTACGGCCTCGGTGACCCGCAGGAGGTGACGGCGCCGTGCTATGATGCTTGGCTGCGCCGTTCCCTAGTCGAACGTCTGCTCGGGGATCTGGAGAATCCGGGTCTCGACATCGCCCAACGCGAAAGGTACGTTTCGGTGGTGCGCGCCGCGGCACTGCACGACCCGTCTACCGACGTGCGGCGTCTGGTACTTGCGAGCAATGCCGTGGCGTCGGTTGCGTTGCTCGACGGCGGAACGTATCTCTACGGGCACGTCGCCCGGTTCGATGCGGACGCAGGTATTCGCGCTGCTGCTGTTGCGCGCTTAGCCGACGAAGATCCGGAGAAACTCATGGTTCTCTCCGGGGCGGCCGGACGGTGGCGAGTAGAGGAATTCCGTCGATCCACGGTGGTCCTCCCGGACAAAGATCAGGTCCGTGACCAGTTGAGCCTTTCGTGCGGGGGTCTGCCCGTCGATGGTTTCGTCTCACCCCGGTCCGCATCCCGTGGAACCAAAGAAGGGGACGCCCCCGGCTCTTCCCCGCTGGGGTTCCGTGGGCCCGTTCTTGAGATAATTTCGACGTACCGGTGGCCGCGATACAACGACTGGGAGTTCAGCTCGGTTTTGTGGGTCGACGGGATGACACCAGGTGAGCAACTGCAACTGGTCGCCACGATACGGGCGAACAGAGAGGACTGGCACCTTGATAATTTGAAGCCGGGGAAACATGACGTGTTCTTCTTGGATGTGGCGCTCAGACAGGTTATCTCTCGCGCCGACGTTGAGGTCGCCAGCGAAGCGGCCCTCGCCTCTGTGGACTCTCTGCGCGCGTTGGAAAGCATGGTCGAGCGGCTCTCCCCCGAGGCTCCGACGTCGGGAGGGAGGGAGGAACGATTTTCCGACGACAACCTCCCCAGTACGGAGACGCTGGTGGAGCTCGCCCGTCGTTCCGCGGCATCGCTTGGAATTCGATTCACCGACGCACCGGTCGAGAGGACTCCCCAGTGGTTGCTGGCGACTCGAGACGCACACCCGGAGGGCTCGGCAACGCGCAGCCTCCTGGATCGCTGCATCGCAGTCTACCCGGACGGGGCCGAGCACATTTCCGGGAGTTCCGACGCGCAGACCCGCCTGTTGGCGGCACGTGGTGAGATCCGCCCGTCGAGAACGCGCGTCGTCGAAGAGCTCACCCGTGATGCGCTCGGTGCGGCGTTGGCGTTGGTCGACCGTGTCGACCCAGTTAATCTCGGTGACCTGGAAAGAGACGTCACGGCCCTCCCGGAGTCTCCGTCGCGCGACATGGTTCTCGCCCAGGTACGTGAACGCTCGCGGGCGGTCATCCATCGTGACGCAAAGTCCGCGACCTCCGTGGAAGGGGCGCCGGATCGCGTCGTCGTCACCGGTGCGCCGGTGGTGAACTGGCACGGGGACACGCCGATCAGGATCCACTACGAGACTCACGGCCCGCTCGACGGCGAACCCGTAGTGTTGCTGATGGGTCAGATGATGCAGCTCAACGCCTGGCCTGAAAAATTCGTCGACGGGTTGGTCAAGGCAGGTCACCGGGTGGTACTAGTCGACAACCGTGACATCGGCCATTCGACGAAACTGGCCGGCGTGGCGGTAGATTCCGATGCGGCCGTCGCAGCCACCCTGACCGGTCGCCGAGCCCCCGCACCCTACAGTCTCGGTGACATGGCCGATGACGTCGCCGGGCTGCTAGAGCACCTGAACATTCCGCAGGCGCAGGTGGTAGGACAATCCATGGGCGGCATGATCGCCCAGGAAATCGCGATACGTCATCCCGAGAAGGTCCGCTCCGTGGTGTCGCTCTCCTCGATGACCGGTGACCCCACCGCGATGCAGTCGACCCCGGAGGCGATGCTCGCCGTAACCTCGGTTCCGGCTTTCACCGGTGACCCGGAAGCAGATCGCGACGTGTTCATAGAGCACTCGGTCGTCTACCAGGCGTTCGCCTCCCGGAAATACCGCGATGATGAGCGTTCCAAGGCCGCGGCCGCCGCCTCGTGGGATCGTGCGGCACCCGACGAGGGGAGCTTTCCGCGCCAACTCGCCGCCATCTATGCGAGCGGGGACCGCACCCAGGCGCTCGCGACGGTCGCCGCGGCCCGCGGTCCGGGTTTCCTCACGTTCGTCCACGGGACCGACGACACTCTCATCTGCCCTCAGGCGGCCAAGCACGCGGCCAGGCGCTGCACACCCGAGTCGAACGCACCGTCTCTGATCATGATCAAGAACATGGGTCATGATCTTCCCGTCGAGATCTGTAACCGGGTCGTTTCCATTGTCAGCGGGAAAAAGTCGTGACTGCCCCGCGGGTGCACGGGAATTTCTTAAACAAACAACTACCTGTACTGCGTTCACTCGGCCTACCTGTCGGCCGGGCAAAAGATCTCGGACACGGGCGACTCGTAGACGAATTCGTCCAGCAGGGCGGCATCGTCCCGGGCCGCTAGACCAACGCGTACAGTGGTCTAACTCTAGACAGGTACTTCCCGTATATCTTTCGCTCGGTCCACCCGCAGGTTCCCGGTAGGCATGCGAAGAGGGCTGTGCCTGAACGTGGGCGCGACGCAGATCTCTCAGGGGATGGTTGCGTAGAGGTCCTCGTCACCGGGTCCCGCAAGAATATGGCCCCCTCCCGTGCCGATACGTTCTGCGGCAGGGTCGCCGACCGGTAAGGAGGTCGAGTGCGTGCAACAGTAGGGGGTGCGCATGGCTCAAGAACCAAGGTGCAAAAGTCGTCCCCACACAGCACGCACCTCGGCAATCCCGGGAGCCGGAGCCACGCCACCTCTGGCATCGCCTATATATGTGCCGTATCCGGGAAGGCGGCGACAGTACCTGTACATGAAGTTCCTTCGCTGCTGGCCCCTCGCGCTGCTGCTGCTAACTGGCTGCGCGAACATCCTGTCTACAGGCGAATCGCCTGAACGGGAAGTAGGACAGTTCGACCCGGGACTGAACGGCCTTCCGGAAGCCAAAACTATTAAACAGTTGTGCGGGGACAGCGTCATTGACTCCCTCTATACACTATCCGACACCCAGGCCGCAATATCCTACTCGTGGCAGAAATTCCAGGTTCACGCCAGCGGGGCCGTCGAAGACGGCGTGACGCCGGAGGAGAAGGAGTCTTCCAGGCTGCGGCGTGAAACCATACGCCTGAACGTGTTGGAATACAAGGAAGCCATGGCCTACTTCAGGGAGGTTGCTGCGGATGTGTACGGACCGGACAGCGCGGAATGCGAACAGAGAGTCCTCTTGGTGGTGGAGACCATCTACCAGAACTACGAGAACACCATATACGTGCTAGAAAAACAGGCTGACAGTATCCTGGAGAGCCTGTAAGGGCGTGCGCCCGTCTACGACCTAGATGTCGTACAGATCGTTGTTCAGCATCCTACCCACTTTTTTGACCATGGCCTCGTCATGCTCGGATAGGTGATCGCCGGCTTCCTTGCCGGGTTTGCCGGAAAGTTTCCCGCGTAAAAACAGGTACACCGGCACACACACCAGAGCTGCAGAAAGGAGCATCAGTAGGACAGTCGTGGTTTTCGATAGTTTCATGCAACATATTGTGACCAGGGCGGCGCGGGGCACACTGTCCCGGGGTCCTGCCTACCAGGGGGCGGGTATGGCGGGGTTACGGTGCATGGCCAGTCCCCTATCGAACCCCATGGTGAACAGCTTCCCTGGTTGCGGTCCGGCCGAGGATCCCGCTTTACGGCTGGTCGCGGAGTTGCGTACCCGGTCGGCGAGGAACGCCGTCTCGGCGTCAGTGAAGAACCTGCCCGCACGCGATGACATCATGTCCCGCACCTTGTTAAACAGGTGACTCCTGTAGTCCTCGGGGCCGTAGTCTTCGTTGAATTCGCTGAGATACGACCATATGTTCGGGTGGCCGGTGAACCTGCCAGTGGCCCTCATCGACGCCATCGCGGGATAGAATGACTTGACCGCCTCTTCGCAGAAAGTGCCCCAAGCCCTGTTCTCGCTCTCCGGGTCGTCGGCGGCGAGAATCTGGGTCAGTAGAAGAAACTCCCCTCCCTCCAACACGTAGGGCTGGAACTTGTTGCGCGCGCTCTTCCAAGCGGCGTGCTCCTGTGGTGTGAACTTCCCCTCTGGCCCGGGCGCAGGCAGGCTGGTCGCGGGGTTGCGCATCCTGTCAAGCACCGTCTGGGAAACCAGCCCCATCAAACTCGCTTCACAATCCGCCAACACCACGCTCTCCGCCTTGTTCCTGTCCAGCCATTTTTTCCGCTGCGCCGACAGAACACTGACCGGTACGTACTCCCCTGAGGCCGACAGCGAACCTCCTTCCCGGGTGCCGTTCCGTTTAGTCGTCGAGGCGTTGTCGTGCCGGAAACTGACATCTAGTACCATGACGTTGACATGCTCGCCGAAAAAGTTCCTGCACTTACTGGGCAGCCCGTCCACCGAGGAGTAATAGGTTGGCTCCGGCCCGTGCCTGCTTATGGTGGGGAAGAAACCCGACGGGCCGGAGCATCCCGGCGAAACCAGGATGTTCGTATATGCGTCAGAGTTCCTCCACTCCATGCGGTGTCTACGACCTGTCGGAGTTTCGAGCACCGGAACGTACCTGGGCGGCTTGGACGCGTCCTTTGGATAGATCGAGAAACGTTTGCGGTCTTTTGAGAGACAATAGAGAACATCCTCCTTCAAAAAATCCTTTATGGTCATCTCTGACATCCTGTGGAGCACCGCGGGAACATTGGCGTGCGGGCCGACGGCCTCGGCCATGGCCGGATACGGATCGAACACGATTTTCCTGTACTCGGCAACTATGTCGGCTACCTGCTGATTGCTGTCTTTTAGGTGCTCGAGTATGCGTGCGACGGCGGTCAGGGTCGGCGCGCAGACCGTCCTAGGATCGGTGTAAAGAACGCCGTTGAGTTTTGAGGTGTAGGTCACGTACACCAGTTCGTTTTCCACGACGTACTCTGCGGTCGGGGGAGTGCCGCCGAGGGCGTGGACCGCCTGGGAAGGCGTACAGACAAGGTCGACTCGCGCTATCGTGGCGTCGCCCGGGTCGCTATCGTGACGCATGCCCGTACCCCCGCAGGCGGTCATGATCGTGTTGAATTCCGTGAGCATACTGTCCCCTGCCAGTTTAAAAACTAGCTGAGTCCCGGGTTCGCCGGCGCTGCCTTCCTTGGGGGTGGCGCTTACAAGCATCGGGTAGGGCGAAGCGGGGTTGCCGGGACTTTTCCGGGTCCCGGATTTACCGGCGCCCCACACATCGGCCAAGCGGGTCAAGACGGGGGGAAACTTCAAAACCTTGGGTATCTCCGGCGCGAAATCGACGCTAGACTGGTTCTCTAGTCCGGTTACGCTCATCTGGACCCCGTTTCTCGCGCAGTCGGATAGTTCTTTAGATCCCCGGAGCGGTGCGGCGCAAGCGGGCAGGCAGCATAGTTCCGGTTGTCCACGCCGTACACTGTACCAGATGCCGGACTAAAAACACAGCATCGCTAACGCCGAGTGCCGTCCCTGGGGAACTTTTTACCAATATACCCCTGATCGGCAAATTCGCTCTAAAACGCCCGCACCGGCCAGGAACCCGCCAAGTTGAACTTCATGGCCCGGGACTGGTAACCGGTCACAAAACTAGTGTTCCAACTGGTATTACCATCCGCTTCCGTGGAACTCCAATAGTTGACGGTCATCGCTGCGGACAAGAGGGTGCTTTGCTCGTAGATCTCGTAAAGGGCGTCCTTCGAGGGGAGAAACCAGTCGCTCATACCCCCGAACTCGTAGGCGGCGGCGTAGGCCGCCGCGGATTTAGTCGGATCGGTGTTGCCCTGGGCCAGTATGTCCATGGTGTTCCGCCAACCCGTCCCGATCGCCGAACCGGCGGCCCCATTCTTCATGTTCTCAGACATGTAGGCCTCCTCCGACCAGGGTAGGATCTGTACCGCCTGGGCGGGAGCGGCCTCCAGGTAGGTGCACAGGACGTTCATGTCCTGTCCGCACAGGAACGGCTCGGACGCCACGTAAAAAATCGTTCCGCCCGCCGGGCCGCGGTCACCGATCTTGTACTCCTTGTCCCCGAAACACCCGGACAACAAGATTCCTGTCAACAGGAATACGGCCAGTTTACGCATGTCTAAAAAGTCCTCATGGGGCGTACGTAGGCGATGGTTGATTTCGCGTACACGTACTGGTGGCCCTGCTGGGTGTGCTGCTGCCAAGACTTTGAGAAGTTTCGCTCCGAGGAAGTCCACGTCAACTCCCCCGTGAATCCGCCCACGAGTTCCCGGTAGTATATCATGGCCTGAACCTCGTCCCTGGATGGAAGGAACCAGTCGCTCACGCCCCCGAACTCGTAGGCGGCGGCGTAGGCCGCCGCGGATTCGGCCGGATCGGTGTTGCCCTGAGCCAGTATGTCCACGGTGTTCTGCCAACCGGTCCCGATCGCCGAACCGCCAGCGCCAGCCACTTCCTGATCCGTGAAGGCACTCTCCGCCCACGGCAACTGGGTCTCCGCAGAGTACGGCGACACCTCCAGATAGTTGCACCTGGACTCCCCGTTCGGGCCGCAAGGAAAAGGTACCCCCGAGGCCACCACGATCACACCGCCCCCCGGGCCCTTGTCCCCGATAACATACTCGGTGTACACGATCTCGTCTCCGGCGTCGGTAGTCGTCGAAGGCAGCGGGTCGGCAGGCGAAGAACAAGCGGATAAAGCCAAAGCCAA
>Ga0169931_10000939_pt1 | contig 48393 bp, 43 predicted proteins | sample Kivu_15m_20L_FD_129675 | JGI IMG/M metagenome (GOLD analysis project Ga0169931, IMG submission 129675) | Freshwater microbial communities from Lake Kivu, Western Province, Rwanda to study Microbial Dark Matter (Phase II) - Kivu_15m_20L... | ecosystem: Environmental > Aquatic > Freshwater > Lake...
CAGCAAGGACGAGCACTCGCTGCTGCGCGAGTACGTCGAGGGGATCGACACGGCGTCGACGCCGGAGCTCGATCCGCGGGCTCTCGCGGGCGCGCGCGCGCTGGTGCGAGCGCACACGGAGATTTCGAACGCCGCAACGGAGCTGGGCACCTCGCTCGCGCAGGTGGCCGGGATGCTCGACACGATTCGGGCACGCGGCATGGCTCGGATCCGCCGCCAGCTCGAGCTCGCGCGTACGGACATGCTCGAGTGGCTTTCTGCGCTGCAGAACTGGATTCCGCTCGCCGATGGCAAGCCAGCCTTCGTGCGCGAACGCTTCTACGACGTCGAGACCGATGCGCGGGGCGAGGATGTGCTGGCTGCGCGCGTGCTGCTGCCGCAGGAGCTTCTCGGCAAGGTGTTCTATCCGGCGCTCGAGAGCGGGGTGCTGATCTCAGCCACGACTTGGCTGCGCGATGGCTTCGAAGTTTCGCGCGCTTACTTGGGGCTCGATCGCGCGGCCCAGCCACTCGAAGGCGAGGAGCGCGAGCCGAGCATCGTCGAGACGTTCCGCGCGGAGGCGCCGTTCGACTACTCGCGCGTGGTGGTGTGCGTTCCCGACGACGCGCCGGATCCGTCGCGCGCGCGCGACCAATTTCAGGCCTACGTGCGCCGCTTCGTCGCCTACCTCGGCGAGCGCACGCGCGGCCGCATGCTCGTGCTCTTCACCAACGCCGACGAGGCGCGGCGCACGGGCGAAGAGCTCGCGAGCTTCTTCCGTCAACGCGGCATTCCGCTCTGGTTTCAAGGCATGCCGGGCGTGCGCAAGGAAGAGCTCGGCGACCTGTTCCGCAGCCGCGTGGACTCGATCCTCTTCGGCGTCGACACCTTCTGGTACGGCGCGGACTTTCCCGGCGAGACGCTCGAGTACCTCGTCATCGCCAAGCTCCCCTACGGCGTGCCCGATCGCTACCACCACGCGCAGTGCGCGGCGCTTGGTGCCTCCGAGCAGCGACGCCGCATCTACCTGCCGCGCGCGCTCGCCAAGTTCCGTCAGGGCTTCGGTCGCCTGATGCGTCGCGAGAGCGATCGCGGCGCGGTGTTCGTACTCGACTCGCGCGTCCTGCACGGCGCGAATCGGCTCTTCCTGCGCGAGCTGCCGATCGATGCCGACCTCGGACGGCAGGAGGAGGACGTGTGGACTCCCGGCGGCGCGCGCTTCGTGCCCGCATCGACCGATCGCTGCATCCACGAGGCACTTGCCCACATGGACATGCTCGCGGACGTGCGACGGCGCGGGCTCGACGTGCCCTTCGCGGGCGGCAGCGCCGGTCCGAAGCGCGTGCGCGAGCCCGAGCCGCGCATCGAGCTCGACAGCGGCGACGTGGCCTTCTGAGCGGCCGTCGCGGCGGCGGCGGAGGATCGCTACCTTCTGCGGGTCGTGCGCGTCCTGTTCCTCTCCCAGCGCGTCCCCTATCCGCCCAACCGCGGGGACAAGATCACCACGTGGCGGCTGATCGAGCGCATGCGGCGCTCCCACGAGGTCCGCGTGGTGGCCTTCGCGCACGATAACGAGGATCGGCAAGCTGCAAGCCACTTGAGTGGGTTGGGCATCCCCACGACGGCGATTCCGATCGACCTGCGGCGCCAGAAGCTGCGCGCGCTGCCGCTGCTCTTCGGCTCGCGCCCGCTGACGCTCGGGGTGTACGGCTCGAGCGCTCTGCAGCGGGCCGTCGACGAGCTCGCGCCTTCCTGCGACGTCGGCTACGCGTACTCGTCCTCGATGGGCGCGTTCCTCGAGCCTCACGCGCGCCTGCGCCGCGTCATGCACTTCGCGGAGCTCGACTCGGACAAGTGGCGCCAGTACGCAGAGCGCTCGCGCTGGCCGATGAGCGCGGTGTACGCGCGCGAGCAGCGCACCTTGCTCGCCTTCGAGCGTCGCATCGCGCATTCCTTCGACGAAAATGTGCTGTGCACGCCGCTCGAGCAGCGCGTGTTCGAGCGCGAAATTCCCGGCGCGCGCTCGCTCGTGATGCGCAACGGCGTCGATCTCGCCTTCTACCGTCCTCAGCCCGAGCGCGCGGAGCCCGGCCACCTCGTCTTCGTCGGCGTGATGGACTATCTGCCGAACATCGACGGCTGCACGTGGTTCGTGCGCGAGATCCTGCCGCGCCTGCGCGCGCGTTGTCCGACTGCTAGGCTCTCGATCGTCGGCTCGCGTCCCACGCCCGAAGTGTTCGCTCTCGGTCGCGAGCCCGGCGTGACCGTGACTGGCTTCGTCGAAGACCCGCGCGAGTGGCTGGCGCGCGCGAGCGTCTCGGTTGCGCCGCTGCGCATCGCGCGCGGCATCCAAAACAAGGTGCTCGAGGCGCTCGCCATGGGGCTCCCTGTCGTAGGCACGACGTCCGCCACGCAGGGTGTCGAGGGCGAGCCGGGTCGCGACTTCCTGCTCGCCAATTCCGGCGACGAGCAGGTGGCCGCCATCGCGCGCCTGATCGAGGATCCGCAGCTCGCGCGCAAGCTCGGCGCACAGGGCCGCGCGTTCGTCGAGAGCCGCTACGACTGGGACGTCGCGCTCCGACCGCTCGACGAGCTCCTAGCGCGCCTTCGCTAGAGCTTGCGGCGCGCGACGACGGAGTAGCCCAAGCTCGCGCCCGTGTCGCTGGCGAGCTGCTCGCAGATCCAGAAGAAGAGCTGCACGAGTGCGACGAGCGGCAGCACGAACGGGCCGCGCCAGCGCGAGACCGCGACCGAACCGTCGTGGTGCAGCTTGGAAGCCGCCATCGAACGCACGAGCCAGTGCGAGATCGTCGCGCCGGTCGCCGAGGCGAAATTGCCGCGCGGCGTGACGCGCTCGACCTCGAAGCCGTTGCGCTCGACGATGGCCTCGATGCCCTTGGGCGTGAAGCGATAGAAATCGAACGGCCACTGGTGCAGGGGCGCGACGAGCGGCACGGTCAGCAGGAAGCGGCCACCCGGCTTGAGGACGCGCGCGATCTCGGCGACGCAGGCGTTGGGATCGGGAATGTGTTCGAGCATCTCCGCGGCGAGCACGGTGTCGAACGTGGCATCGGCGAACGGCAGCCGTTGGGCATCCCCCCACACGTCGACCACGGTGCGCAGCATCTCGGGCCGGTTCCACACCTCCGGATTGAGGTTGTCGGCGACCGGCGGGTACTCGAGGCCCCAGTAGCGCGCGATGCGCGGCTTGAAGAACTCTGCGTAGGGGCGCTCGCCACAACCGACGTCGAGCATGCTCCCGCTGGCATCCGCGGCGAGCTCCTGCATGGCGCGGCGCAGCCAGCGGCGCTCGAGCCAGTAGGGGCTGAGCGGCGAGCGCTTGCGCAGTGCGTTCAGGCTCTGCAGGAGGTGCGGGCGCTCGGTGACGACGGCCTGCTCGGCGCGGCGGGGTTGCTGGCGGAGATCCATCGCGGTGGGGCGCAGTTCTACAGTATCCTCCCCGCGCCCTCAGGGCTTCCACCGCTTTCGCATGCCCCACGCGCTTCTCGCCCGGACCTTTGACCGCTGGGCCGCCGACGGCCGCGGCGCCGAGATGGAGTCCGAGCACGGCGACGTCGCGCGACAGGTCATCGCGGGGATGGGAATTCGCGCCGGGGACCAGATCCTCGACCTCGGCTGCGGCAATGGCTGGGCCACGCGGCTCCTCGCAAAGGCGGCCGCCGGGACGCAGGCACTGGGCGTCGACATTTCGCCCGCCATGATTGCCGAGGCCGAACGGCTGCACAGCAACACGATCCGCGCGCGCTATGCGGTGAGCGCGTTCGAGAAACTCGAGCTCCCCGACGCTCGCTTCCAGCGCGTGTTTTCACTCGAGGCTCTGTACTACGCGCCGGATCTCCCCGCGGCACTGGCGGAAATCCGGCGTGTGATGAGGCCCGGTGCCACGCTCGACATCGTGATCGAGTACTACGTCGAAAATGAAGGCACGGCCTTCTGGCCGGAGAAGACCGGCGTGCCGATGGTCCGCCTCACGGAGAGCGCGTGGCGCGAAGAGCTCGAGCGATCGGGCTTCGCCGAGGTGGCGTCGAAGCGCGTGATCGACTCGCGCGGGCTCGGCGATCCGGCGCACTTCCGCCCGAGCGCGTGCTATCCGGACTGGCGGACTTGGAGCGACGTCCACAGCGCCGGGTTCCTCTGGCTGCATGCGGTGTTGCCGCGCTAGGAGCTGCGCGATGTCGCTGGATCGTCGACAAGTTCTCGCGGCAGGCGCGGTGGCAGTCGCGAGCGCGAGCCTTGCGAGCTGCGCGAGCGATGTCGAGTTCCGCGCGCGCAAGGTGCTGCTCGTCGACATCGACGACGTCGGCTGGCCTTTTCTCGAGGAGTGCATCGCGCAGGGAGACGCGCCCGAGCTGGCAGCGCTGCGCCCGCGCGCGCGCGAGTACCGCAACTTCTGGGCAGCGCCCGTTTGCAGCGTATTTCGCGCCAAGGTGCTCACCGGCCTCGAGTCGTTTCGCCCGGGTAATTCGGTCGGTGCAAATGTGCCGTCGAACAACATGGGACCCTTCGCGGGCCCGAGCGGGACATGGATCACGGACGGCATGCCCGGACGGCGCACGAAGCGCGGGAAGTGGCACCTCTCCGCGGGTCCCGGCTGGCCGGAGCTCGTGGTCGAGCGCACGGCGGGGCGCGACGCCTACGACGAATACTCAGGCCCCAAGGGCAACCTGCAGAGCTACCACGAGTGGACCTGCGCGCGCGTGAAGCGCGGCGAGCCCGCGCAGCTCGTGGAAATGCGCGAGTTCGCGACCAACGTCACGGCGGCCGAAGCGCTCGCCGACGTCGCGAGCGGCGTCGAGTTCATCCACGTGAGCTTCAACGCGCCGCACGCGCCGCACAACCTGCCTCCTCCGGCCAACGAGCCTCCGGGCGTCACCTATCCCGGCCGCACGCGCTACAGCGACCTGTTGCGCCATCTCGACTGGCGCCTCGGCCAGCTCGTGCGCGCGGCGGTCGACGCGGACTACGTCGTGCTGCTCGCGTGCGACAACGGCACCTCGGGCGAGGGCAAGGGCTCGCTCGCGGAGAGCGGGGTCCACACGCCTCTGTTCGCCTGGGGCCGCGATGTCGCGAGCGGAACGAGCGAGCGCCTCGTCAGCGCGGTCGATCTGTGGAGCACGGTGCGGCAGCTGCGCGGCGTGGCGGACTTCACTTCGCCCGACTCGCTCTCCTTCGCGGGCGAGCTGCTCGTCACCCGCGAGATCCTTGCCTCGCGCCCGCGCTCTCTGCTGCGCGCCGATTCGTTTCCGAGCTACGGCATCGCTCCCGTCGCAGCGACGTGGCGCCGCGCCGTGCGCACGGAACGTTGGAAGCTCGTCGAGCTTCCTGACGCCGAGGCCGGCGAGGAACCGCGCGCGCTGTTCGACCTGCGCGCCGACCCGGGTGAGCTCCGCAACTTGCTCGGCACGAAGCTGTCCGAAGAGGCGCAGGCTGCGCTCGACGCGCTCGACGCGGCACTCCGCGCCTGAGTCGCACTACTGCCCCGGAATCGCGGCCGAGAGCGCGGCTTGCAGGCGCGCGAGTGCCGCGCTCTCTTCCGCGGTCATGTCCCCGTCGTTGAGATTGCCCGTGCTCGGGTTCTCGAACGCGATCGGATTCCCCTGCGCATCGAGCATGTCGAACAGCGCATCCGGCTGGCCGTCGCGGCGCACGATCTTCCAGCGCGCGTCGCGCGCCATCGCGCCGTAGCTCGTGTACTCGCCGAAGCCATTGGGAGAGAAGCGCTCCGCCACCGCGAACTCACGCAGCGACGCGCGGGCAGGATTGGCGAGATAGGGCGCGATCGAAATGCCGTCGATCGGGCGCGCGTCGCCGACACCTTGCGCGAGGTTCGCGCCCATGAGCTCCACGACCGTCGGAAAGAGATCGACGGCCTGCACCAGCGCGGCGCAGCGCGTGCCGGGCGCGTCGACGTGCTTGCCCGCCACGATCAGCGGAACGCGCACGCCGCCTTCATACACCGAGCCCTTCGAATTGCCGGGCATCGACGGCGCGAGCATCACGTTGCCGGGTGTGCCGTTGTCGCCGAGGAAGACGATGGTCGTGTTGGCCCGGACCGCCTCAGGAATGCCGGCGAGCAGCCGCCCGATCTCGGTGTCCATGGCCTCGACCATCGCACGGTAGTGCGCGTTCGGCGTGTCGGTCGGGAGCCCGCTGAGTTGCTGCGTATGCAAGCTCGCGGGCGGCGCATGCAGCGGCGTGTGCGGCGCATTGAAGCCGAGGCACAGGAACCACGGCTCGGGCATGGCCTCGATGCGCGCGAGGGCGTCGTCGACCTGCTCCGTGGTCACGTAGGTGCGGCTTGCGGAGGTGACGCCGTTGGTGACCTTCTGATGGCCGAAGTAGGTCGAGCCGAACATCAGGTTCCCGAGCGTGCCCGCGAACCAGTCGAAGCCCTGCAAGTTGGGATGGCTCGCGCCCCCTTCGGCCTCGGACCCGAGGTGCCACTTGCCGACGGCCGACGTGGCGATGCTCGTCGCGGAACCGTCCTTCAAGACCTCCGGCAGCGCGCGCTCGTCGAGCGGCAGCGCGTGCTCGGGCTGCCACTGGTCGATCGGCTTGCCGATGCCGCAGCGGAAGGGCATGCGACCGGTCAGCACGGCCGCGCGCGTCGGCGAGCAGCTCGGCAGGCTGTAGAAGTACTCGAACAGCATGCCCTCCGCTGCGAGCGCCTCGAGGTTAGGCGCCGGCGCTGGACTCGGATGCACGCCGTAGGGGCTGAACATGTCGACGCCGAAGTCGTCGGCCACGATCAGCAGCACGTTCGTCGGCTGCGTCTCGACCGGCGGACCGACAGTGCCGCCACCTCCGCCGCCACACGTGAGCGTGAGGGCGACGGCGGTCGTTGCGAGCAGCAGTCGGCGCAGGGGCATGGAAGAAAGTTCCGGCCAATGGTCGCAAGCAACCACGGCTTGCGAAGTCTATCCCGTCCTTGGACTCCCGGGGTCAGGGCACGAGCGCCCGCAGCTGCTGCGCCAGCCGTGCGTAGGCCGCCCGCTGCGGCTGTGTCAGCGGACCGCTGGCGAGGTTGAGGCTCTCGCCTTGCGCACTGGCCATGTCGAAGAACAGGTCGCTGTGGCCTTGGCGCTCGATCAGCTTCCAGCGCGCATTCCGGATCATGCGGCCGAGCGAAGTGTAGGGACCGAAGCCGTTGGGCAGGAACTTGGTCGCGAACACCCACTCGCGCAACGGCGTGCGCCACGGCTCCGCCAGATACGGCGTCATGCTGACTCCGTCGCTGCGCCGCAGGGTGGCCTGCGCGGCTGGGCTCGCCCCGCACAGGTCGAGCACGGTCGGGAACACGTCGACGGAGTTCACCAGCGCGTGGCACTGGCTGCCGGGGTGCGCGACGGTCGGCCCGGAGATGATCAGCGGCACGCGCACGCCGCCCTCGTACAGCGTCCCCTTCGCGCGGCCGGAGATCGCAGGCGGTGTCACGACCTCGTTCGGCGAGCCGTTGTCGCCGAGGAAGAGGAAGGTCGTGCGCGCGCGCACGCCGGGGTCCATCGACGCGAGCAGGCGGCCGATCTCGGTGTCGAGCGCCTGCACGCTGGCGCGGTAATGCACGTCGGGCGTCGCGTCAGGCGAGCCCGAGAGCGAGTACGTGTGCAGCCCCGCCGGCGGGACGTGCCACGGCAGGTGAGCGGCGTTGAAGGCCACGTACATCAGCCACGGCTCGCGCATCGTCGACGAACGCGCGATGGCCGCGTTGACCTGCTCGGTGGTGCTGTACGTCGTGCTGGCGAACGTCACGCCGTTGCGGATCGTCGTGTGCGCGGTGTACGTCTGCCCGAGGTACAGGTTGCCGGGCACGCCCTCGAACCAATCGAACCCCTGCAGGTTGGGCGCGAGCGGGACGTTGAGCGGCGGCGCGGTCAGGTGCCACTTGCCGACGGCCGAGCTCTCGAAGGGCCACGGCGCGATCGCGTCGACGGCCTCGGGCAGGGTGATCTCGGAGGGCTGGAGCGAATGCTCGACGACGCCCAAGGGCGACAGGAAGTTGCCAACGCCCGTCCGGAATGAATAGCGACCCGTCAGGATGCAGGCGCGCGTCGGCGAGCAGACCGGATCCGTGTACGCAGCCTGAAACGCGACTCCCGTCGAAGCGAGCGCATGCAAGTTGGGCGTCGGCGGGGCGTCCGGATGGCCGCTGAAGAGGCCCAGCATGTCGCAGCCGACGTCGTCCGCGAGCAGCACCATGACGTTCCCGGGCGTCGACGAGGCCTGCGGAAGGCCGAGCGCGGCAGCGAGGAACAGGGTGGTGAGCATGACCTTCGCGGGCGCTGGGACCCGTAGAAGAAAGTCTAGGCGCTCCCTGAAATCCGTGGGGTGGCTGAACCCAAGGGCGCCCCCACGGGGCCCCGGTGGCTCAGCGTCAGCAGTTTCCGCGGCGCCGACGCAGCAGGAACACGGCCGTGGCGAAGGCGGCCGCGAGCGCGATCACGAGCAGCTCGCGCGGGCTGAACATCACCAGCGCGGCCAGCATGCCCGGGAGCTCCGGCTCAGGAACCCGCGACGCCGCGAATCAGGTCGAGGCTGCGAGTGGCCCAGCTCTCGAGCGGCGCGACGTACAGGCCGAAGCCGACCGTCGCGAGCCCGAGCACCGTGACGAAGCCCGTGAGCACCGGCGCGGGGGCCGCCTCTTGCTCCGCGGGCTTCTCGAGGAACAACGCCTTGGCGACGCGCAGGTAATAGAACAGGCTCACCACGCTGTTCAGCGCCGCGATCATCACCAGCCACAGCAGGCCCTCGTCGACGCCTTCGACGAACAGCAGGTACTTGCCGTAGAAGCCGACCGTCGGCGGCAGGCCCGTGAGGCTCACGAGGAACGCCACCATGACCATCGAGATCAGCGGCGCCTTGAAGCCCATGCCCTTCAGGCTGTCGATCGTGTCGGAGCCCGTGACACCCTCGAAGTACACGAGGAAGCCGAAGGCGCCGAGGTTCATGAAGTAGTACGCGGCGAGGTAGTACATCGCCGCCGAGAAGCCCTCGCGCGTCATGCACGCGATGCCGACCATCACGTAGCCGGCGTGCGCGATCGACGAGTACGCCAGCATGCGCTTGAGGCTCGACTGGCGCAGCGCGGCGAAGTTGCCGAGCGTCATCGTGATGGCCGCGAGCAGGCCGAGCATCAGCGCCACGCGCTCGCCGTAGCCGCCGAGCGCCGTCGCGCCCTGACCGAGGAACAGCGCCGCGAGGAAGCGCAGCAGCGCACCGAAGCCCGCCGCCTTCGACGCCACCGCGAGGAAGGTGGTCACCGGCGTCGGCGCACCCTCGTACACGTCCGGCGTCCAGAAGTGGAACGGCGCGAGCGAGATCTTGTAGGCGAAGCCCGCGAGGATCAGCACGGTCGCGATGCCGAACGGGATCGGGTTCGAGCCGACCTGCGCGACGAGGTTGGGGCTCGTCGCCATCAGCGACAGGTCGATCGTGCCCGTGAGGCCGTACAGCAGGCTGATGCCGTAGACCATGATGCCCGTCGAGAGGCCGCCGAAGATGACGTACTTCATCGACGCCTCGGCGGACTTGCGGTTGCCCTTGTGGAAGCCCGCGAGCGAGTACGACGAGAGCGAGAGCAGCTCGAAGCCCAGCACCATGAGCAGCAGGTTGTTGGTGCTGACCATGAAGAAGATGCCGATCGCGGCGCCGAGCAGCAGGAAGTAGTACTCCCCCACTCCGCTCGTGCGCTCGCGGCGGTCGTGCATCACGTACAGCACGACCACGGCCAGCGCGGCCACCGTGAAGAGCTTGAAGAAGTTCCCGAACTGGTCGATCGACACCATGCCGTAGGCGGTGTGCGACTCGACGCCCCACTGGCCGAACAGGAACCACGCCGTGGCGGCGAGGCCCGCGAGCGAGAGGTAGCCGACGCGCACCGACTCGCGCCCCTTGATGACGAGGTCGAACACGAGCGCGGCGAGCGCCGTGACCGTCAGCACGATCTCCGGCGCGATCGACGCGAGGCCTTCGAGGTACGGATTGCTCAAGGGTGCGCTCCGGCCGGGCTCAGCCCTGGACCTTCAGGATGTTGATCAGGTTCTGCACGCTGGGGTGCATCCAGTCGAGCAGCAGGTACGGCAGGATGCCGAAGAGCACGCACAGGAACAGGAACGGCGCCTGGCAGAAGACCTCGCGCGCGTTGATCTCCTCGATGCCCTCGTACTTCGCGTTCTTCTTGCCGAGGAACACGCGCTGCATGGCGTACAGCAGGAAGGCCGCCGTGAAGACGATGCCGAGCGTCGAGAGCAGCACGAGCACTTGGAAGCGCGTGTCGTCGGCCTGGAAGGCGCCGACGAGCGTCATCGCTTCGCTGACGAAGCCCGCGAGGCCCGGCAGGCCGAGCGCCGCGAAGAAGCCCAGCGTGGTGAGCGCCCAGTAGCGCGGCATCAGCTGTGAGAGGCCGCCGAAGCCGTTCAGGTCGCGGTGGTGAGCGCGGTCGTAGATCACGCCCACGATGAGGAACAGCGCGGCGCTCGAGGTGCCGTGGTTGAACATCTGGAGCACGGCGCCCTCCATGCCCCACACGGTGAAGGCGGCCATGCCGAGCAGCACGTAGCCCATGTGGCTGACCGAGCTGTAGGCGACCATCTTCTTGAAGTCCGACTGACCGAGCGCGACGAACGCGCCGTAGACGATGCTGATCACGCCCAGCGCGCCGATCGCGAAGGCCGACTCGTGGAAGGCGTCCGGCGCCAGCGGGAAGCACGCTCGCAGCATGCCGTAGCCGCCGAGCTTGAGCAGGATGCCCGCGAGGATGACCGAGATCGGCGTCGGCGCCTCGACGTGGGCGTCGGGCAGCCACGTGTGGAACGGCCACACGGGCACCTTGATCGCGAAGCCCACGAACAGGAACCAGAACACCCACGTGGTGAAGTCCATGCCGAGCAGCACGCCGTTTGCCGGCAGGCTGTTGCCCATGAGCTTCCCGCTGACCGCCAGCTCCGTGAGCTGCGGGATCGAGAACGTGCCCGAGTCGAGGCGCAGGGCAACGATCGCGACGAGCATCAGCACCGAGCCCGCAAGCGTGTAGAGGAAGAACTTGATCGCCGCGTACTCACGCCGCGGGCCGCCCCAGATGCCGATCAGGAAGTACATCGGCAGGAGCATCACTTCCCAGAACACGTAGAACAGGAACAGGTCGAGGCTGACGAACACCCCGAGGATGCCGACTTCGAGCATCAGGAGCAGCGCGTAGTAGGCCTTGCCGGCCTTCTCCATGCTGAAGCTCGCGATGACGCCGACGAACAGCAGCACCGTCGTGAGCCACACGAGCGCCACCGACAGGCCGTCGATGCCGACGTAGTACTGCACGCCGATCGAGTCGATCCAGTCGAAGCGCTGCACGAACTGCGCGCCGAGGATGTCGCCGCCCGCGCGCGCTGACTGGATCTCGGCCAGCGAGCGCTGCTCGAAGCCCGAGAAGTACAGCCACGTGCCGAGCACCATCGCGATGAACGTGGCCGCGAGGCTCACGCCCTTGATGGCGTTCATGGACGTCTTGGGCATGAGCAGGATCACCGCCATGCCGATCAGCGGGAGGAAGGTGATCCAGGTCAGGATCTGGGACTGCATGGGGAGTGTGGGACGTCTGAGATCCGACTAGAGGAGAATGAGCCAGGCGGCGAGCGCGAGCCCGCCGAAGACCGCGAAGGTCGCGTACTGCTGCACGCGGCCGGACTGGAACAGGCGCACGACCGACCCGAAGGTCTGCGTGAACAGGCCGACACCGTTGACCGCGCCGTCGATCACGACGCGGTCGAACGTAGCCGAGCCCTTGCCGAAGGACATGCCGATGCGGCCGACGAGGTTGACGGTGGCGTCCACCACGTTGCGGTCGATCCAGCCGAGGACGTTGGCGATGTGCATCGACGCGCCGATCACGCTCGCGTCGGGCTGGTAGCGCGGCTCGTCCTTGCGCTTCATGTCGACCACGATCGCCGTACCGAGCGCCTCGTCGACGAAGTACTTGCCCTTGACCACCTCGTAGATCGCGTGGATCGAGTGGGTGATCTGGCCCGCGATGCGCTGCGAGCGCTCCCAGCCGCGGCCGTAGATCAGCCACGCGACGAGGATGCCGAGCGAAGCGACGGTGAGCGAGACCGAGAGCGCCACGATGTGCGCGAGGTGCCCGGCGTGCTCGTCCACGGCCACCGCAGCGGCGAGCTGGTCGCCGATCTGCGCGCCGTAGAGCGACTGGAACGAGACGCTGGTCTCGAACCACGTGTGAGCGTGCTCCCAGAACTTGAGGGCGTGCAGCGGGTCCGCGAGCCAGAAGTGGCCGCCGAACACGCCGAGGAACGCGAGGATGCACAGCGCGACGACCATCGGGAGCGGCGACTCGTGGGGCGTCGCGTGCTCGCCGTGGCTGTCGTGCCCGTGCGCGTCATGCCCGTGCCCCTCATGCCCGTGCGCAGTCGCCGCATGGGCGTGCGCAGGAGCCGCGTGCCCGTGACCGGCATGCGCGTGGTCGTCGTGACCGTGACCTGCGTGCCCGTGACCCGCGTGGCCATGATCGTCGTGACCGTGCGCGCCATGCCCGTGAGCATCATGGCCGTGTTCGTCGTGCCCGTGATCGTCGTGCCCGCCGCCGTGGTGCGCGAAGGGGCTCTCGACCGTGCCCGGACGGTAGCTGTCCGAGAAGGTCATGAAGATCATGCGGAACATGTAGAAGGCCGTGCAGGCCGCCGCGAGCGGCAGGCCGACGGCGGCGAAGAAGCTCGCGCCCGTGAACTTGCCGCCGAGGATGTTCTCCCAGGCGCGCAGGATGATCATGTCCTTCGAGTAGAAGCCCGAGAAGAACGGGATGCCTGCGATGGCGATCGTCGACGCGAGCATGCACGCGAAGGTGATCGGCATGTGCTTGCGCACGCCGCCCATGTTGCGCATGTCCTGCTCGTGGTGGCAGCCGTGGATCACGGAGCCCGCGGAGAGGAACAGGCAGGCCTTGAAGAAGGCGTGCGTGACCATGTGGAACAGGCCCGCGACCACGCCGCCGAGGCCGATCGCCGCGACCATGAAGCCCAGCTGCGAGATCGTCGACCACGCCAGCACGGCCTTGAGGTCGTAGGCCGTGGTGCCGATCGTGGCCGCGAAGATCGCGGTGATGGTGCCGACCGCGGCGATCACGTCGAGCACGTCGGGCGTGAACATCGGGTAGCAGCGCCCGAGCAGGAACACGCCGGCCGCGACCATCGTCGCCGCGTGGATCATGGCGCTCACCGGCGTCGGACCCGCCATGGCGTCGGGCAGCCAGATGTGCAGCGGGAACTGCGCCGACTTGCCGATCGTGCCGCCGAAGATGAACAGGCCGCCCACCGTCATCCACAGCGGGTACTCGCCGGGGTGCATCGACTGGTGCCGCGCAATCTCCTCGATCGAGAGACGCCACAGCTCGGTGAAGCGGAAGGTCTCGAACTTCCAGAAGAAGATCACCATGCCGACGAGCAGGCAGGTGTCGCCGACGCGCGTGGTGAGGAAGGCCTTCTTGCAGGCCTTGGTGGCCCACTTGTGGAAGTAGCCGCTCGAGGGATCGTGGCTGAAGTGCCCGATGAGCAGGTAGCTCATCAGACCCATGAGTTCCCAGAAGATGAACAGGAACAGCAGGTTGTCGGACAGGACCAGCCCGAGCATCGCGAACGTGAACAGCGAGATGTTCGCGAAGAAGATGTGGTAGCGCGGCGTGCCGTGCATGTACCCGATCGAGAACAGGTGCACGCAGAAGCTCACGACGCCGACGACCATCAGCATCGCGGCGCCGAGCGGGTCGTAGAAGATCGCCGCCGAGACGTTGGCGACGCCGTTGGCGAGCTCGTCGCTCGAGTAGAACCAGTGGAACCACAGACCGGCCTCGTCGCCGGAGTGGTGTCGGAACTCGAGCCCGTGGTACGCGGCCCACAGGGACTTGGCGAACATCAGCACGGTGATGCTCGCGGTCGCGAACAGGCCGCCCGTGAGCAGCCAGTCGCCCTGACGCGGCAGGCGCTTGCCCACCGCGATCTGGATCACGTAGCCGACGAGCGGCAGCACGAACGCCAAGAACAGGAGCTTGAAGTCCTGTGCCGGGTCGAACGCGAGGAAGTGGGATTCCGCGGTCATGCGTGGGACTCTGCGTTCGCGCTCACTCGCGCAGGAGGTCGGCCTCGGCGGGCTTGACCGAGTTGAACAGGTGGAACACGTTGAGCACGATCGCCAGCGCGACCGCGGCCTCGGCCGCGGCGAGGATGATCACGAAGATCGCGAACATGCGCCCGTCGAGGTTGCTCTGGGACCCGGCCGCGTGGTTGAAGCGGTTGAAGGCCACGAAGTTGATGTTGGCGGCGTTGAGGATCATCTCGATCCCCATCAGCACGTAGAGCACGTTGCGCCGCACGAGAATGGCGACGATCCCGAGCGCGAACAGCGCCGCGGAGACCGCGATGTAGGCTCCCAGTCCCATCAGCCCTGCGCTCCTTCGTCCTGCAGGTCGATCTTGCGGCGGCGCGCGACGTACACCGCCGCGACCAGCGCGACGGTGAGCACGATGGCCGCGAGCTCGAAGGCGATCGCGTACTGGTCGTAGGCGAGGAAGCCCACGCCGATGCGCTCGGTGGCGTGCTCGGGCTCGGCGAGCTCCGCGGCCTGCACCCAGTTGACGGTCGACGCGACCTTGGCCGCGACGAAGGCGACGCCGGCGCCGACCGCGACGAGGCCCGAGAGCACGCGCGGCAGCTTGCGCTCGGTCAGATCCGGCGGGCTCAGCATCACGCCGAACAGGATCAGCGCGAGGATGCCGCCGACGTAGATCAGGATCTGGCTCATCGCCAGAAAGTCCGAGCCGAGCAGCAGGAACAGGCCCGCCGTGCCACCGAATGTGCCGATCAGGCAGAAGGCGCTGCGCACGACCGAGCGCTCCCAGATGCAGACCAGCGAGCCGGCGAGCACGAGGATCGCGAACAACGCGAAGGCCGCGCCGTCACCGCCGCCGAGGAACGTGCAGACTCCGAGCGCGGCGAGCGAGCCGAACCCGACGAGGCTGTAGAAGAGCTTGTCCGAGAGTTCCATCTACTCGCCGTCCTTGTCCTCTTCGGCCGCGGCCGCGCCGCCCTTCGCCGCGGCCTTGGCAGCCTTCGCGGCTTCCTTGGCGGCCTTGGCGACCTCGGCTTCCTTCATGCGGATGCGGGCCTCGCGCGCCATGCCCTTGAACGAGAGCAGGTCGTGCTTGAACTCCGAGCGGTCGAAGGTGACGAACGCGTACTCCGTGCCCATGTGGATGCAGTCCTTGGGGCAGGGGTACACGCACAGCTCGCAGAACATGCACTTCTGGTAGTCGAGCGTGAAGCTGATCCACTCGAGCTCCTTGCCGTGGCGCACGGCCTCCATCTCGATGCAGTCGATGGGGCACGCGCGCGCGCAGGCGAGGCAGTTGATGCATTTCTCCTGCTCGAGGTAGTGGATGCCGCGGTACCGATCGGGGATCGGCATGCGTTCATCGGGGTACTGGACGGTGATCGGCTTCTGGAGCATGTAGCGCCAGGTGATCTTCATCCCGACCAGCGTCGTCTTGACGCTGTCCCAGATGTTCTTGACGTAGGCCTGAGCGGTTTCGGTCTGCTGCATGGTGCTTAGCCGAGGAGCGCTTGCTTGCCTGCTTCCCAGAGAGCGGCGCCGAGCGCGCACACGAGCGCGAGCGGCGTCAAATACTTGTATCCCATCGTCATCACCTGATCGACGCGCACGCGCGGGAGCGTCCAGCGCAGCCACATCATCAGGAAGATGCCGGCGAAGGTCTTGAGCAGGAGCGTGATCCCCGCGACCGCGTGGTACGGGATCGCCTGCAGGTTGAGCTCCGTGGCGCCGTTCGCTCCGGCGACGAACAGCTCGCGCCCGAAGAACTCGCCCGCTGCCCACGTCAGCGGGCTCTCGAAGCCGCCGAGGAAGAACACGGCGGCGAGCGCGCTCATCAGGAACATCGCGGCGTACTCCTCCATGAAGAAGAACGACCAGCGGATGCCCGAGTACTCGGTCATGAAGCCGGCGACGAGCTCGCTCTCGGCCTCGGGCAAGTCGAACGGCGCGCGCTTGGTCTCCGCCAGCGCGGCGATGAAGTACAGCACGAAGGCCGGGAGCATGAACGGGTTCTTGAACATGAACCAGCCCATGCCGTACCAGTCGGACTGCAGGTCGCTCGCCTCGCGCAGGTTCAGCGTGCCGGCGACCATCACGGGCACGAGCAGCGCGACGCCCAGCGGAATTTCGTAGGCCACGACCTGCGCGGCCTCGCGCATGGCGCCGAACACGGTCCACTTCGAGTTGGACGCCCAGCCCGCCATGACGACGCCGATGGTGGTCATCGAGCTCATGGCGATCACGAAGAACACGCCGAGGTCGATGTCCGCGAAGAACACGCCCGGCGCGAGCGGGTAGGCCGCCATCGCCGCCACGATCGCCGCCAGCACGAGCGCCGGCGCGAGCATGAACAGCATGCGGTCCGCGTCGCGCGGGATCATGTCTTCCTTGAGCAGCAGCTTCACGCCGTCGGCGATCGACTGCAGCCAGCCGTGCCAGCCGACGTACATCGGGCCGTAGCGGCACTGGATGTGGCCGGCGACCTTGCGCTCGAGCCACACCGAGAACATCGCGATCAGCGAGATCAGGCCCATGACGATCGCAACGCCGGTGACGGCGGCGCCCATCCACAGGGCCCACATCGGGAGGTACGCGCCGAGCGCGGCGACGAGCCCCTCGAGGAACGCGTTGCTGCCGCTGCCGACTTCGACGGGAGCGGCGGCCTGCACGAGTGCGAGAGCGGGCGTCATCACCGGTCCGTCTCCCCGACGACGATGTCGGTCGAGCCGATGATCGCCACCGCGTCACCGACGAGCGAGCCGGGCAGGATGTCCTCGAGCACCGCGAGGTTGCAGAAGCTCGGGCCGCGCACGCGCGTGCGCACCGAGACCTTGCCGCCGTCGGAGACGACGTAGTGTCCGAGCTCGCCGCGCGGGTTCTCGATGCCGACGTAGGCCTCGCCCGCGGGCACCTTGAGCGTCTTCGGCAGCTCGCCGATCACGGGGCCGTCGACCATGTGGTCGAGGCACCAGCGCACGATCTTGATGGACTCCATCATCTCCATCACGCGCACCCACGAGCGGTCCCAGCAGTCGCCGAGCGTGCCCATCTCGCCCTTCGCCACGGGGATCTTGAAGGCGCCGTCGCGCCAGATCTCGCCGTAGCACATGTAGGGCATGTCGCGGCGCAGGTCCCAGTCGATGCCTGAGCCGCGCACCATCGTGCCCGAGAGGCCGAAGTCGAGCGCCATCTCGCGCGAGATCACGCCGACGTTGGCGGTGCGCTTGACGTAGATCTGGTTGACCAAGAGCAGGTCGACGTACTCGGGCCACTTCTGCTCGAACACGTCGCAGAAGCGCGCCACTTCCTCGAACCAGCCCGGAGGCGCGTCGTTGAACACGCCGCCGATGCGGATGTAGCTGTAGGTGAGCCGCGCGCCGCAGATCTTCTCGAACAGCGACATCATCCACTCGCGCTCGCGGAAGCAGTACAGGAACGGCGTGAAGGCGCCGATGTCGAGCCCGTAGGTGCCGAAGGCAACGAGGTGCGAGCCGATGCGGTTGAGCTCGGCGCAGATGATGCGGATCAGGGTCGCGCGCCGCGGGATCTCCACGCCGAGCAGCGCCTCCACGGCCAGCGAGTAGCCGAGGTTGTTGTTCATCGAGGCGAGGTAGTCGTAGCGGTCCGTGTACGGCAGGTACTGGAGCCACTCGACGTTCTCGCCGATCTTCTCGGCGCAGCGGTGCAGGTAGCCGAGGTGCGGCTGGGCGCCGGTGACGAGCTCGCCGTCGGTGCGCATCAAGACGCGCATGACGCCGTGGGTCGCCGGGTGCTGGGGCCCGAAGTTGATCTCGAGATCGGGCGTGCGGATGTCGACCGTCACCTCGCTCGCGTCGGTGCGACGCAGGCGCGTGCTCGGGGGCATCGTCTTCGTGACTTCGTTCGCCATGGTGTGCGCGGCCCTCACTCGCAGGAGATGCCGTGGTACTCCTTCGGGAACTCGTAGTCCTTGCGCAGCGGATAGCCGGCCCAGTCGTCGGGCAGGAGGATGTTGCGCGGGTCCGGATGGCCCTCGAAGCGGATGCCGAACATCTCGGCGCACTCGCGCTCGTGCCACTGCGACGCGCGGTACACCGGCACGAGGCTCGGCAGGCTCGCGGCGGCCTTGGGCAGCAGGGCCTTGATCGCGAGGCGGTGGCGGAACTTGAGGCTCAGGAGCTGCACGTTGACCCACAGCTCGGCCGCGTCCTTCGACGGATCGGTGGCGGTGAGGTCGACGAGCTGCTCGAAGTGCAGGCGGTCGTCGTCGCGGCAGGCGCGCACGAACTCGGCCAGCTGCTGCGCGTCGACGATCACGAACGGATCGCCGGCGCGGCCCTTGTCCTTCTTGTCCTTGGGATCCGCCTTGCGCGGCTCGTCGCTCTTGACGAGGCCCGGAGCGCGGATCGCCACGAGGCGGTCGAGGATGCCCTGAAAGTCCATGTGTTCAGGTCCCTAGGCGAGGCGCGCGGGCTTGCGGACCACGGACGAGGCGCGGATCTTTTCCTGCAGCTTCATCAGGCCTTCGAGCAGCGCCTCGGGGCGCGGCGGGCAGCCGGCGATGTAGACGTCGACCGGGATCACGCGGTCGACACCCTTCACCACGGTGTAGCCGTACTTGTAGTAGGGACCGCCGCCCGTGGCGCAGGCGCCCATGGCGATCACGTACTTGGGGCTCGGCATCTGGTCGTAGAGCTTCTTGACGCGCTCGGCCATTTTGAAGTTGACCGTGCCCGCCACGATCATCAGGTCCGCCTGACGCGGGCTGGCGCGGAAGGCGCCGGCGCCGAAGCGGTCGATGTCGTGGTGCGCCGCGCCCACGGCCATCATCTCGATGGCGCAGCAGGCGAGGCCGAAGGTCATCGGCCAGATGCTGGACAGGCGTGCCCAGTTGATCAGCCAGTCGACCCGGGTCGTCAGGACGTTCTCTTCGAACTGGTTCTGGAGGCTCAGCATGGTTGTGCGGGGGTGGCTCGGCGCGGTGACGTCTAGGAGGCGCTCGGTTCGGGCTGGGGCGCGGCCTTGGCTGCCTTCTCGCGCGCCTCGAGCTCGGTCTCGATGTCGCGCACCTTCGCCACGCGGCCGAGGCGCGAGTCGGCGAACTTGGGCTGGTAGCGCTGGCCCTCGTAGGCCATGACCCAGTCGAGGTCGCCCTTGGCCCAGACGTACACGAGGCCGAGGAACAGGATCGCCACGAACAGGAAGCCTTCGATGAGCGCGAAGTAGCCCACGCCCGAGCCCTTGGCGGCGCCGGCGTCGGCCATGGCGTCCTTGAGGACGAGCGCCCACGGGAACAGGAAGGCGATCTCGACGGCGAAGACCACGTAGACCAGCGCGACCGTGTAGTAGCGGATGTCGAACTGCACCCACGCGCCACCGATGGTCTCCTCGCCGCACTCGTAGGTGTCGAGGCCCTCGTCCGTCAGGCGCTTGGGCCGCAGGACCGAGGCGATCAGCAGGTTCGCGAACACGAACACGAGCCCGACCGAGGCGAAGACGAGGACGTTGAGGTAGTCGAAATACATGGCGGCGGAACCCTGACCTGTCCCCCTCGGAGAGGGGGGTCGGCAGAGATGGACCACGCGGGTCTAGAAAGGGCGCGAAGGGTACCAGAGCGGGCGCACTTCGTTCGACCCCCTCCCCGACGGCGCGGCCCGATTTCCCGACCCGGCCACCCGCGGTCGGCGGGAGCGATTTTGGGGGATGACCCGCGACCAGCGGCCCGCCCGAGCGACAGGGTGACCATGGATCCCCGAGCTTCGCCCAGACCGGCCGCTCCCGACCGCTCGATCGCCGCGCGCTCCGGCGCGGAGGATCGTCCGCACCGCCCGCCGGACCGCCGCGTCCGCGGATCGACGCCCGGGGCTGGGATGGACTCGGAGCTCGGCCCGCCGGACCTCGAGCCGCCGACGCAGGTGAGGCCCGGCAGCGCGCTGCTCCGAGGAGCACCCGCGCCTTGGCCGCCGCCGGGCGTGCCGGGGGACGAGGAGCCGCCCGCCGCACGGCCGGTGATCCCGTGCGGCGACGGCCCCGGCGAGCCAGCGGACGGCAGGTCCGGGTTCGCTGGGCCGTCGCTCGCTGGCCCGGGGTTCGTTGAGATGGGGCTGGCGGGCCCCGTGTCCACTGGCCCCGGCTGCAGCATCCCGGAGCCGCCGCGATCCGTCCGCGCATCGGCACGGGTCAAGCTGCTCATCTGCTCTCTAATTACTGTCTATCTTGGAATCGAAGTCCTTTCGATGAGCGGCTGGAGCGGTCCGCTTCGGTGGCTCGTCGTGTGCCGCGAGCACCCGGGGCGCTGCGCGCTCGGCGCGCTGGCGCTGCTGTTCGCTGCGCAGCCCTTACGCACCCCGCCGGACACCCGCCTAGCCGCCACGGAGGAATCAGCGTAGAATGCCTCCCTCGCCCACGGCGGCCACCTCGGGGATCCCCCTCAGGACGCCGCGGCGCGACCTCGGACGTCCAGCTCGCGGGTTCCCATGACCATCGCCCCCTACCACTCGATCCTCTACGGCCCGATCCGCTCCCGGCGGTTCGGGATCAGCCTAGGGATCAACCTGACCCCCACCCCGCGCGCGGGCTGCCCCAGCGACTGCCTATACTGCAAGACGGCCTACGCCTCCTCGGTGCCGATCGTCAGCCGGGCCCACATCCTGCCCAGCGCCGGCCTGATCGTGACCAACGCCGCGCGGCGCATCATCGAGATCCAGAAGGCGGGCGAGAAGATCGAAGGCGTGACCCTCTCGGGCACCGGTGACCCCACGTTGCACCCCAACTTGCTGGAAATCAGCGAGAACTTGAGGGACCTCAAGAACAAGTGGTTCCCTAAGGCCAAGCTCAACCTGCTGTCGCCCTCGGAGGCCCTCGTGTGCCCCGAGCTGCGCGCGGTGTGCGCGGTCTTCGACCGGGCCGTGTTCACCTTCGACTGGGGCACCGCCAAGACCTACGAGGCCTTCCGCCCCAAGGCGACCCTCGACTACAAGACCTTGGTCGAGCGCTTCCAGCCCTTGGACCGCTGGAGCGCCGAGGCGACCTTCGTGCAGGGCGCGTTGGACAACTCCAACGACCGCGAGGTGCTGGCCTGGATCAAGAAGATGGAAGAGCTGCGTCCCAAGGACGCCTACATCCTGACCATGCCCGGCAAGGGCAAGGGCGGGGTCAAGCCGGTCAACACCGCCAAGCTCGAGGAGATCGCCGCCAAGCTGGTCGAGAAGACCGGCATCCCCGGCCACGTGATCGCTCGCGAGGCCCAGCCGGTCTAGCCGGACCGCCTCGCTCCCAAGCCTTGGGTCCGCTCGCCGAGTTGCGCGGAGTCAGCAAGACCTACGAGGGCGGCCGCGTGGCCCTCAAGGGTCTCACTTTGGACGTGCGGCCGGGCGAGGTGCTCGGCCTGCTCGGCCCCAACGGCGCCGGCAAGACCACGGCGGTCAAGATCCTCTGCGGACTGATCCCGCCGAGCGCCGGCGAGGCGCGCATCGGCGGCGTCGACGTGCAGCGCGACCCGCTCGCGGCCCGGCGCCAGTTGACCTTCGTCCCCGACGGCGCGCCGCTGTACTCGAACCTCTCCCCGCGCGCGCACCTCGCGCTCGTCGGTCGCCTGCACGGCCTCGACGAGGCGCGCATCGAGTCCGAGACGCAGCGGCTGCTCGCGTCGCTCGAGCTCGCCGAGCGCATCGACGACCCCGTCGGCCAGTTCTCGCGCGGCATGCGCCAGAAGACGGCGCTCGCCTGCGCCATCCTGCCGCGCACGCCGCTGTGGGTGCTCGACGAGCCGCTCGAGGGCCTCGACGCGCCCACCACGGCCGTGATCAAGGAAGTGTTGCGCGAGTGGGCCGCCCAAGGCGGAGCCGTGCTCTACACCTCGCACCTGCTCGACGTCGTCGAGCGCGTCTGCGACCGCATGGCGATCGTGGCGCAGGGCGAGCTGCTCGCGCTCGGCACCCTCGACGAGCTGCGCGTGCGCTCCGGCCGCGAAGGCTCCCTCGAGGACGTGTTCCGCGCCGTGACCCGCGCCGAAGACCCGACCGAGAAGGCGCGCGAGGTGCTCGGCCTCTAGGACTCAGTCGCGCGCAGCGGTGCGGACCGACACGCGACCGAAGCTCGCAAATTGCGCGGTACGTGAACAGGGCGCGCGAGCGGCGTCTGCCGCGCGAGGTCCGCGAGCCGTGACGACGGCCAGGATCGAACGCGGCTCGGCGAGCCGGACCCGTGACTGCGCCGAGCGGTGGACCGGCGCGCAGTTGTGGCCGCTGCACTCGAAACCCGCGGTCGCCGAGCGCGCCGCGGGACTCGACTCGGCACGCGCGCGCGTCAGCGCACGATCGGCGTGGGCTTGAGGTTCTCGTCGACGGCGACGAGGGTGACGCGGCCTTCGGTGACGTGGACGAGCTCGCCGCGCTTGCGCGAGCGCTGGGCCCAGACGGAGACCCCGACGGTGATCGAGGTGCGGCCGACGCGCAGGGTCTCGGTGAAGAAGCTGACGAGATCGCCGACGAACACCGGCTGCTTGAACTCGACTTGGTCGAAGCTGATGGTCACGAGCTTGCCCGGGTGCAGCAGGTGCGCCTCGGTCGCGGCCGCAAGGTCGATGTGGGAGAGGATCACGCCCCCGAAGATCGTGCCGACTGCGTTGGTGTCGCGCGGCATCATCACCGTGCGGATCGAAGGCTGCTTGTCCTTGGGATATTCGTAGACCTTGGTGTCGTTCATGTCGGTTGCAGCGAGCGCTCGGCCCACTCCTTGATAGTCGCCTCGAGTTCGGGGGTCGCGCCGCGGAAGAAGTGCTCGACGCCAGGGATCACGATGCGCTCGAAGTGCGCGGGCAGCGGGCCGACGGAGGCATCGAAGTCGCCCGGCGTGCCGAACTCGTCGTGCTCGGCGTGGACGATCAGCGTCGGCTGCGGAATCTCGCGCACGAAGCGGCAGTCGTAGGCCTTGGCCGGCGGCGCGATCAGGGCCACGCGCCGGATGCGCGCTTCGCTCCGCGCGAGCGAGCCCACGGTCCGCGAGCCGAACGAGAAGCCTGCCGCCCACAGTTCGAGTCCGGGGAGCCCGCGCTCGAGATGGTCGAGCGCGGCGCGCACGTCGCCTTCTTCCGCGCCCTTGCCGTCGTGCACGCCCTCGCTCGCTCCAGCGCTGCGGAAGTTGAAGCGCAGCACCGCGAGGCCCGCGTGCTGCAGGCCGCGCGCGATGCGGAACACGACGTTGTTGTCCATCGTGCCGCCGGCCGTCGGCAGCGGGTGGCAGACCACGGCGGCGGCGCGCGGTGCGGCGCCGTCCTTCGGCATCCACAGGAGCGCCTCGAGGCGACCGACCGGGCCCGGAATGAAAAAGCGCATGGGGCCACGTACTGTAGCGACGATGCTCGGGCGAATCCTGATCCTGCTGCGCGCGCGTCTCGCGGCGCAGGGCTCCGAGGCGGCCTTTCCCGCCGCCGCGATCCTGATGCAGGGCTTCGTGTCCGCGGTCGTGTGCGGACTGGTGCGCGGCGAAGTGCCGCCGTTCGCATACGCGCTCGTCGCGCTCTCGACGAGCGCCGCGCTCGTCGCGATCCCGCTGCTCGGCGAGCTGTCGCGGCTCCTGTTCGCGGACGAGACCGGCGATTGGGTGCGCGCCCAGCCGGTGCGAGCGATCGAAGTGCACCTCGCGCGCACCGCGCACCTGCTGGTCGCGCTCGGCGTGCTGAGCCTCGGCGCGCTCGTACCCGCGGCGCTGCTCGCCAAGGGCTTCGACATGTCCGCGCGCGTCGAGCTCGTGCTGCTCGGCCTCGGCCAGTCGCTCGCGCTCGCTGCTGCGCTGCTCGCGGTGCAGTCGCTGCTGCGGGGACGCGCGCAAGCCCTGCTCGTCGTCGTGCAGACCGCGCTCTTTCTCGGCGTGCTCGTCGGAGCCGCGATCGGACTGCGCATCGTGCCGCAGATGCGCGCATGGGACTCGGCCACGAGCATGGTCAACGCGCTCGCGTTTCCGCCGGCGTGGTTCGCCGCGGTGTTCTCGACGGGCGAGCTTCCGCGCGTGCTCGCGCTCGCCGCGCCCCTCGCGATCGCGCTCGCGATCCTGCTCTTGCTCGCCGTGCCAGCACCCGAAGTGCGCCGTTTCGAGCACGGCACGCCGCTCCTCGAGCGCCTGCTCGGACCGCTGCGACGCCTCGCCGCGCGCACCTGGGTGCACGGACGCGAACGCGCCAGCTTCGAGTGGCTGTTCGAGGCTCTGCCGCGCGAGCGCGAGTTCGTGCTGCGCACCTACCCGCTGCTCGCCGTGCCCGCGGCGTTCCTGTGGATCAGCGCGAGCGGCGAGTCGCCGGCCGCGAAACAGGGCTGGCTCGCGCTGCTGCTCTTCATCCCGGGCGCCTACGTGCCGCTGCTCGCGGCGCACGTGCCCGGCTCGGATTCGCACCGTGCGCGCTGGATCCTCAACACGGCGCCGATCGAGGACGCCGAGGTCCGCAACGGAGCGATCAAGGCGCTCACGCTGCGCTTCCTCGTGCCGTTCTATGCGCTGCTCGTCTTGATCGGGTGCCTGCTCGGCGGCGCGGGGCTGATGGTGCGACTTGCGGTGCCGGCGCTCGTCGCCGCCGTGCTGGTGCTGCGACTCACCTGGCGTCGCTGCGTCACGCTGCCGCCGCTCTCGGTCGCACCCGACTCGATCCTCGTCAGCCAAGACTGGATCGGCCTGCTCGCCACGGCGGCCGGCGCGCTGTCGCTCGTCGCGGTGTTCGCGTCGCGCTTCGTGACGGGCCCGTTGCAGGCGCTCGTCTTCGCCGCGCTGGCGCTCGCCATCGAGCGAGCCTTCGACCGGCGCGCGCGCGTCGCGCTCAGCCCGCGCTGAGCGGATCGCCGCTCGCGCGCATCCAGCCATCGAGCTCCGCGCGCATGCGCGCGAGGGCAGGCGCGTGCGCCGGATCCTCGGCGAGGTCGCGCAGCTCCCACGGATCGGCCTCGAGGTCGTAGAGCTCTTCCGGCGGCCGCTGCATGAGCTTTTGCATGCGCTGGCGCAGAGCGACATCGGTGCGCGCAGCCTTGATCCACGACTTCCACGTCATGCTGAACTCCAGCACGTTGTTGGCGAAGTCCTCGGCCGTCGGATAGTTGCGGATGTACTTGTAGCGCGCGTCGCGAATCGAGCGCGACGGGTTGGGCTTGCCCGAGAGGTGCTCGGTGTGCTCGCCGACGAAGAACTCGCGCACGCCCGCCGTCTCGCCGCGCAGAAGCGGCAGGAGCGAGCGACCGTCGAGCGGCTGCGGCGCCGCGAGCGCGAACGCGTCGAGCGCCGTCGGCAGGAAGTCGATCAGGCTCACCAGCGCGCGGCTTGTAGTCCCGGGCGCGACCACGCCGGGCCAACGCGCGAGGAACGGCACGTTGATGCCCTGCTCGTAGAGCGTCGTCTTTGCGAACGGAAACGACTGACCGTTGTCGCTCGTCATCAGGAGCAACGTGTCCTGTGCGATGCCCGTCTCGTCGAGCACGGCGAGCACGCGCCCGACCGTCTGGTCGAGGCGCCACACGAAGTCGTGGTACTGCGCGAGCTCGGCGCGCGTCTCGGGCGTATCCGCGAACTTGGGCGGGATCGACTGCGCCGCGGGATCGTGCGGAATCGGAGTGTTGGGATCGTCGTCGCGCAGCGGCTCGCGGAATGGCCGGTGCGGGTCCTTCAGGTTGATCACGAGCGCCATGCGGCGGCCCGCGAAGCCGTCGATCATCTCGCGCAGCGCAGCCGCGATCTCGTCGCCCGTGCGCGCGTCTCCGACTTTCTTCGGCGCGACCCACTTCTCGAAGCGGAACTTCGAGAGCGGCTTCACGTTGAGCTTGCCGATCATGCCCGTGGCGCACGCCTCGGGCTTCAAGAGCTCGCACCACGTCGCCACATCGTCGCGCACCGGCACGAAGCCGATCGCGCCGTTGCGGTGCGGGTAGAGACCCGTGTACATCGCGGAGCGCGACGGCTTGCACACGCCGACCACCGCGTAGCCGCAGTCGAAGCGCGCGCCTGACGCCGCGAGCGCGTCGAGGTTCGGCGTGTGGCAGTCAGCGTTGCCGTAGCAACCCATGTCGGTGCGCGACTGGTCGTCGGAGACGAGGATCACGATGTGCTTGGGCACACGCGGCGCCGCGGGCTTCGCGGGAGTCGGTGAGACGACCGTCTCCGCCTGCTGACACGCGACGCCGGCGACGATCGGCGTGACGGCGGCGGCGGCGAGCAGCTCGCGGCGAGAGATCGGCGGCGTCATGCGTCGAAGCCCTCGAGTCCGGGATCGCCGTTGCGCTCCATCCACGCGCGCAGCCGGCCCTTCAGCGCTGCAAGCGTCGCTGCGTGCGCAGGATCCGTCGCGAGGTTCCGCAGCTCGTCGGGATCGCTCGCGAGGTCGTAGAGCTCGTCCGCGGCGCGGTAGAGATACGCCTTCATGCGCGCGGCGATGCGCTCGTCCTTGCGCGCGGCGAGCTTGCCGGACTCCCACGTCTCGGAGTGGCCGACGACGTTGCTCACCGTCGCAACGTCGGGCCCGAGGTTGCGGATGTACTTGAAGCGCGCGGTGTGCAGCGCGCGCGCCGGCCGCGCCTGCTCGCGGTTGTTTTCCGTCTGCATCGTCACGAACGCGTCGCGGCCGAGCGTGCGGCCTTCGAAGAGCAGCGGCGCGAGCGAGCGTCCGTCGAGCGCCGGCTGCGGCGCGTTCGCGAGCTCGAGCGCGGTCGGGAGAATGTCGAGCAGCGAGACGATCTCCGCGCGCTCGCCGGGCTTCACGCCCGGTCCGGCGCACACGAACGGCATGCGCACGCCGGGCTCGTACAACGTCGACTTCGCGAACGGGAACGACGCTCCGTTGTCGGCCGTGACGAGGACGAGCGTGTCGCGATCGCGGCCCGAGCGCGAGAGCTCCTCGAGCGCGAGCGCCACCGTGCGATCGAGCCGCGCGATGCAGTCGAGGTGGCGCGCGTACTCGCGCCGCGTGCCGTCGGTGTCCCACAGCGAGCCCGGCAGTCGCACGCTCGTCGGGTCGGTCACGCGCGGCGTGTCGTCCTCGTCGAACGGTCGGTGCGGATCGGAGAGCCCGATCACCGCTGCGAAGGGTCGGCCCTGCGCGCGCTGGAGCACGTCGCGCACGTGCCCGGCCCACATCACCGGATCGCGGCGCCCCGGCATGTCGACCGACTTGAGCAGGTGGTCGAAGGGAAACTTCGCGAGCGGGTCGACGTCGAGCTTGCCGACCATCGCCGTGAAGACGCCGCGCGCTCGCAGGAGCTCGGGCCACGTCGCGACGTCCTCGCGAATCGGGCCGAAGCCCATGGCGCCATGGCGATGCGGATAGAGGCCGGTGTAGAGACTCGAGCGCGAGGGCTGGCATACGCCGACGGCGGTGTAGGCCTGCGTGAAGCGCGCGCCGCGCTGCGCGAGCGCGTCGATCGTCGGTGTGCGTGCGTCGACGCAGCCGTAGCAGCCGAGCTCGCGCGCGCTGAGGTCGTCGGCGAGCAGCACCAGCACGCTCGTCGGACGCTGCGCTCGCGGCTCGCTCGCGCGGCCCGGCGCGCTGCACGCCGCACCGATGCCGAGCGCGGCTGCGCCGCCGAGCAGCTCGCGCCGATCCAGTCCGTCCGTGCGCGGGACCATGGCGCCCATTGTGGGCTTTCCGTCGCGCGGCGCCATGGCGAGCCCGAGTGCGGGGCTCAGCGCGTGGCGAGGAACTCGGCGAGGTCGCGCGCCAGCGGGCTCTCGACCACGACGGGCTCCCCCGTCCCCGGATGCGTGAACGTGAGCCGGTGGTGGTGGAGGGCCTGTCGCGGCAGCTCGAGCACCGCGAGGTCCTCCGGGGTGAGCTCGCCGTCGTTGTACTTCTGGAAGTAGTGCTCGCCGTAGCCGTAGAGCTTGTCCCCGACGAGCGGGTGCCCGATCGACTCCATGTGGACGCGGATCTGGTGCTGGCGACCCGTGAACAGGCGGCAGTGCACGAGCGAGCAGCCGCGGCGGCGCTCGAGCACCTTCCAGTCCGTGCGCGCTTCGTCGCCATCGGGCCGACAGGCCATCTTGAGCCCGATCGAGCTGCCGCGCGCCGAGCCGATCGGGTCGTCGATCGTGCCGTAGTCCTGCGTCGGCGTCCCGCGCACGATGGCCAGATACTCCTTGCCGACCTCGTGGTGCTCGAACTGCCGCCGCAGCTCCGAGTGCGCCTCGGGGTGCATGCCGACGAGCACGATGCCGCTCGTCTCGCGGTCGATGCGGTGCGCGAGCCGCGGGCGGGCCTCGCGGTCGAGCTCGTCGGCGCGGTAGCGCGCATGGACACGCTGGATGAGCGTGTCGGCGAGGTGCCGGCCGCTGGGGTGCACGGGCAGCATCGGCGGCTTGTCGACCGCGAGCACATCCTCGTCCTCGCGCAGAACGACGAGGTCGTTGTCGACCACCATGGTGAGGTCGACGCGCAGCTCCTCGGGGACGACCACGAGCACGCGCGTGCGATCGCGCAGCCGCCGGCCGGGGCGCTTTTCCTGCACCAGCTCGCCCGTGCCATTGGGGCGGTCGGGCGAGGTCACGTCGACGTAGACGTAGCCGTCCTTGATCAGGTCCTGGATCGAGGTGCGCGAGCGCCAGTGCATGTGGAGCCCGAGGAAGCGATCGAGGCGCAACTCGACTTCCTCCGGCCGCAGCTGCAGGTCGCTGGCCCGCACGAGCAGCTCGACCTGCTCGAGCGGCTTCGACAGGTCACGGTCCTTCTTGAGCAGCCTCAGCTTCGACATCGCGCACCGGTCTGGACATGAGACCACGTCGCCGCGGTGCGTGGGCACCACGGCGACGTGGAGATTGAAACCGACGCCCGGTCAGGGCGCCGCGCGCTCAACCGCGACCGGGGCCGCCGGAGCGGGGGCCGCCGAACATCTTGCGCTTCGGGGGCGGGCGGTGACCCATGATGAGGTCGCGTGCCTGACGGCTCGCGCGCTGGATCGTGCGCAGGCGCTCGCGACGCTCGCGGCGCAGCTTGTCCGAGCGCTTCTCGTGCCACGTCTTCGCCTTGGCGAGGCGGAACACGCCGCTGTAGTTGCACTGGCGCTTGAAGCGGCGCAGGGCGGCTTCGAGGGACTCGTTCTGTCGGACCAGGACCTTGATCGTCAAGCGGACACTACCTTGGAGCCTCTGGCTCCGTCGAATGGTGGGCGGAAGAGCATACCGGCGCCCCCGTCCGGCGGGAAGGGGGTCGCCGCGGGTGGGCGCACGGCCCCTGCGGGCGGGCTCGGGGAGCCGGGCTGCGAGCCTGTAAGTCTATTTTTCACACAGACTTGCGAGCCGGCGCTTGGGGGCGACTGGCGCCCGGGAGCGTTGGGGGCGCGCGTTTCGAGGCCGTGGCCGCCGGTTCAAGTCCAGCCGCTCGGGCGCGGCAGGGCGCGCAGCGCAGCGCCCCGGCCCGCGCGATCCGTCGCTGGGTCCCGCCGCTCCCCGCCCTATCCTGCTCGCCGCCGGGAAACCTCGTGAGCGCGGAACAGGACGACGAGTCGAGCGACGCGGCCAAGGCCGATGGCACCACGCTGCAGGGCGAGGTCGAGGTCGTCACCTTCCACAACCCCGACACGCAGTACACGGTGCTGCGCATCGCGCCGGAGGAGGGCTTCGACGACCCGCAGGCCCAGACCCTGTGGCGCTCGCTGCGCGTGACGGCGGTGGGCTCGATGGATCGGCCGAGCGCGGGCCAGCGCCTGCGCTTCCGCGGCCAGTGGACCAGCCATCGCTCCCACGGACGGCAGTTCAACTTCGAGAGCTGCGAGCCGCTGCCGCCGCTCGGCGTGGAGGGCGCCGTGCGCTACCTCGCGTCCGATGCCTTCGAGGGCATCGGCGAGACGCTGGCGCGTCGCATCGTCGAGAAGCTCGGCGTGAACGCCATCGAAGTGATCCATCGCGAGCCGGAGAAGCTCACGGGCGTCGTCGGACTGCGCGGGCCGGTGCGCGAGGCGCTGGTGAGCGCCGTGAAGGCCGAGTTCGGGCGCCACAAGCTGAATGCGTTCCTGCGCGGCGTCGGCCTCGGACCGCGCCAGTCGGCGGCCGTGCTGCGCAAGCTCGGCGCCGAAGCGGAAGAGCTCGTGCGCGCGAATCCGTACCGCCTCGCGGGTGCCGTGAGCGGCATCGGCTTCACGATCGCCGACCGCATCGCGCGCGAGCTCGGCTTCGCGCTCGACGGACCGGAGCGCACGCGCGCGGCGCTGCTCCACGCGCTGCGCACGGCGGCGGAAGATGGCCACACATTGCTCGGCGAGCGCCGCCTGCGCGAGAACGCGCGCGACCTCGTGCAGCTCGAGATCGACGACGAGCGCTTCGAGCGCGCGCTCGGCGAGCTCGTCGCGAGCGATGAGCTCAAGATCGACGGCGAAGTCGCTCCGGGCGAGCGCGCGCTCTACCTGCCGCACCTCGCCGCCAGCGAGCGCGGGCTGGCGAACAACGTGCTGCGCCGCATCGACGCTGCGAACGTGCCCGCACTCGCGGGGGAAGTGGAGCTCGCGCGCTTCGAGCGCCAGAGCGGCTTCGAGCTCGATCCCGACCAGCGCCGCGCCGTGCTCGGCCTGCTCGCCACGGGGCTCGGGCTGCTCACCGGCGGTCCGGGCGTCGGCAAGACGACGATCGTGCGTAGCGTCGTCGCGCTGGCCGAGGCTGCCGGAGCGCGCGTCTTGCTCGCGTCCCCCACCGGCCGCGCGGCGAAGCGCATGTCGGAAGCCACCGGACGGCAGGCGTCCACGATCCACCGCCTGCTGCACTACGACGCGGAGACCGGCGGCTTCGCGCACGACGCGAAGAACCCGCTGAAGTGCGACCTGCTCGTGATCGACGAGATGTCGATGCTCGACGTGGTGCTCGCGCACCACCTGTTCAAGGCGCTCGCGCCACTCACGCGCGTCGTGCTCGTCGGCGACCCGGACCAGCTGCCATCCGTCGCGCCCGGCAACGTGCTCGTCGATCTGATCGCATCGCGCCGCGTGCCCACGTTCCGCCTGACGCAGATCCACCGCCAAGGCCGCGGCAGCCTGATCGTCGCCAACGCGCACCGCATCCTCGCGGGCGAGATGCCGCAGGTCCCCGAGCGCGGCGATCGCGCCGCGGACTTCTACTTCTTTCCTGCCGAGGACGCCCGACGCTGCGCCGATCGCGTCGTCGAGGTCGTGACCGAGCGCATCCCGCGCAGCTTCGGCTTCGATTGGTCGTCGAGCGTTCAAGTGCTCGCTCCCATGTACAAGGGCGAGTGCGGCGTCGACGCGCTCAACGAGCGCTTGCGTGCCGCGCTCGGCGCGAACGTCGAGGAATTCCGGCTCGGAAATCGCGCGTGGCGCATCGGCGATCGCGTGATCCAAACGCGCAACGACTACGACAAGGAAGTCTTCAACGGCGACATGGGGCGCATCGTCGCGGTCGACGAGGACGGCGTGACCGTCAAGTTTCCCGAGAAGAAGGTGCTCTACGAGCCGGATGGGCTCTCGGATCTGCAGAGCGCCTTCGCGATCACCGTGCACCGCTCGCAGGGCAGCGAGTACGACGTCGTGGTGATCCCGCTCGTCTCCCAGCACTTCCTGATGCTGCAGCGCAACCTGCTCTACACGGCGGTGACGCGCGCCAAGAAGCTGCTCGTGCTGGTGGGTTCGGAGCGCGCGCTCTCGATGGCGATCGACAATGCCGAGCCGAGCGCGCGCGTCTCGGGTCTCGCGCGGCGGCTGGCGGAGACCGCCACGGCGAGCTGACGCAGGCTGAGCGCGACGCCGCCGCGGCGGTGCTAGGCTGCTCCCGTTCCCACCGGAGTTCGCGCCATGCTGAGCACCCTGTCCACACCCACGCTCCTCGCCACGCTTGCCCTGTGCTTCGCCGCGCCGCGCGCGGAGGAGCTGCGCTTCGCGCCGGCGGACGGCGACGAGGCCAGCATGAAGTACGCGCTCGCGGCTTCGCTCGGCGTCGGCGACATGTCGATCACCGTCGACGGCCAAGACCTGAGCGCGCAGATTCCGCTCGACGAGCTCGCCGGCAAGCTGTCGTTGGAGCTCGGCGTGGTCGATCGCTTCCTCGAGACGCGCGACGGTCGCCCTCTGCGCTTCGAGCGCCGCTACGTGGCTTCGAGCTCGAACCTCGAACTGGCGGAGTCGAAGCTCGCGCGCACCGACCTGTTCGGCGTCGACGGCGAGACGATCGTGTTCGAGTGGAGCAAGTCTCAGGGTGCGTACGTGCTCGCCTTCAAGGACGGGACGGGCGACGAGTCGCGACTCGAGCTCCTGTCGGCTGACATGCACCTGCGCTCGCTGCTGCCCGGTCGCGAGCTCGAGGTTGGCGCCACGTGGCAACTCGAGCCACAGGCGCTCGTTCCGGCGCTGCTGCTCGGCTACGACGTGGCGACGCTCGGCGCCGCGGCCGGCGGCGAGCAAGGACTGGCGCAGTCGGCCGATGAACTCGCTCCGCTCCTCGATGGGCTGCTCGCGGGCTTCCGCGCCCGCTGCGAGTACGTCGGCTCGCGCGAGGAGAATGGACGCAAGCTCGCTGAGATGAAGCTCGCGATCGAGAGCGACGGCGAGGTCGACCTGCGCGACGCGCTGCGCGGCCTGCTGACGGAGCAAGACAGCCTCGGCGAGCTCGACCTCGAGCTGCGCTCCGCCACCGGCCAGCTGCGCATCCGCGGCACGGGCTCGCTGCTGTGGGACCTCGACGCCGGGCACGCGCACTCGTTCGAACTCGACAGCGACATCGAGCTCGTCGCCCGCCTCGATGCCGCCTTTTCGGACGAGCAGGGCGGCGAACACTCTGCCGCGGCCGAGATCGAGCTGCTCGCCGAGCTCGCGTGGAAGATGGAGTGAAGCCGCGCGCTCCTCGGCGCTGTCACTTGCGGAAGTAGCGCCGTTCCTCGAGGGAAGGCGGCAGGCACTTCATTTCGTCCTTGGCGGCGGGATCGTCGTGCGCGTAGCGATAGCCTTCGCCGTAGCCCGCTTCCTTCATGAGTCGCGTCGGGGCGTTCCGCAGGTGCAGCGGCACGGGCTCGGCCGCGGTGCGCTGCACGTCCTCGCGCGCCGCGTCGTAAGCCTTGTAGACCGCGTTCGACTTCTTCGCGCGAGCGAGGTACACGGCCACCTGCACGAGCGCGAGCTCCCCTTCCGGAGTGCCGAGGCGATTCCACGCGTCCGCTCCATCGAGCGCGATGCGCAGGGCGAACACGTCGGCCAGACCGATGTCCTCGACCGCGATGCGGATGAGGCGGCGCGCGAGGAAGTCGCGGTCCTCTCCGGCCTCGAGCATGCGCGTGATCCAGTAGGTCGCGGCCGTGTCGTCGCTGTTGCGGATCGACTTGTGCAGCGCGGACGCGAGGTTGTAGTGCTCTTCGCCCGACTTGTCGTAGGCGAGCGCCTTGCGCTGCAGCGCCTGCACCAGCGTCGCCTCGTCGAGCTCGCCGTCGTCGCGCACGAGCGTCGCCGCCGTCTCGAGCAAGTTCAGCGCGCGCCGCGCGTCGCCGTCCGAGGCATGCGCGATGCGCGCGAGTAGCTCGCGACTCGCGCGCACGCGTCCGCCGAGTCCGCGCACGTCCTCGAGCGCGCGCGCGAGCAGCGCGACAAGCTCGTCGGGCGCGAGCGGCTGCAAGACCAGCACGCGAGCGCGCGACAAGAGCGCACCGTTGAGCTCGAACGACGGATTCTCGGTCGTCGCGCCGATCAGCACGATGTCTCCGGCCTCGACGAACGGCAGGAAGGCATCCTGCTGGGCTTTGTTGAAGCGGTGGATTTCGTCGACGAAGAGCAGCGTGCGGACTCCGCTGCGCTTGCGCGTCGCCGCGGCCTCGGCCATCACCTCGCGCACTTCCTTGATGCCGGACAGCACGGCGGAAAACGGCACGAATCGCAGCAAGGAGCGCGCTGCGAGCAGGCGCGCGAGCGTCGTCTTGCCAACGCCCGGAGGCCCCCACAGGATCAGGCTTTGCGAGAGCTCGCCTTCGAACAGCCGCGCGAGCAGCTTGTCCGGTCCGAGCAGGTGCGCCTGACCGGCGACTTCGGCGAGCGTGCGCGGACGCATGCGCTCCGCGAGCGGACCCGCGCTGCGCGACTCCGCACGCGCTTCCGGCTCCGGGGCGTCGAAGAGCTCGCTGCTCACGCGCGCGGTTCCTCGGCGCGGCCGGCGGCGAACAGGAGCAGCGACGCCGCCACGGTGACGTTGAGCGACTCCACGCTGCCGCGCATCGGGATCGTCACACCCTCGAACCGTGTGCTCGCCTCCGGCAGCGCGCCCGTCTCCGAGCCGACCCACAGCGCGACGCGGCCAGTCCAGTCGAACTCCGACGGCGAGGCGCCGCCGCGCGTCGCCGCGCGCACTTGTCGAAAGCCGTGCTCGCCGAGCTCGCGCACGGCGCTCGCCGCATCGTCGAACGTAATCACCGGCAGCCGCAGCAGGCTCCCCATCGAACCGCGCAGCGCCTTCGCGTTCCACGGGCTCGCGCCGCCGCGGACGAGCACGAGCGCTTGCGCTCCCGCCGCCTCCGCGCTGCGCGCGAGCGCGCCGAGATTGCCCGGATCCGCAACGCCGGCGACCACGAGCACGAGCGCCTCGGGCCCGAGGTGCGGAGCGGCGAGGCTCGCGGGTCGCGGCGCGCGCGCGAGGGCGATCACACCTTGGCTCGTCGCGAGCGCGCTCAGCCGCTCGAGCAGCCCATCGTCCACGACGCGCACGGCGACGCCGCGCTGTTCGAGCTCCTGCGCGCGCCCCGCGCGACTCTCGGCGACGAGCGCGAGCTCGAACTCGCAGCCTGCGCGCAACGCGTCGTCGATCAGGCGCTCCCCCTCGAGCACGAGCAGGCCTTTCTCGCGGCCGGCGAGCGCGCTGCGAACGAGAGCGACGGCCGGATTCGAAGTCGATCGGAGCACTTCCCTGCGCGTCATGGGCGCCGGATGTTCTAGCATGAGCGGCCCTGCATGAGTGAAGCGACGCAAGTGACCGGACGCGTGGTGCGCACGGATGCCAAGGTGTGCCACGTGGAGATCGACGGTCGCGTCGTCCAATGTGTGCCGCGCGGAAAGCTGTTCGAGGAACGCACCGAGCAGAAAAACCCCGTCGCCGTGGGCGATCTCGTGCGCGTCGACACGGCCAGCGTGCCCGCGAGCCTCGACGAAGTGCTGCCGCGCCGCAATCGTCTCGGGCGCACGGCTTCGAGCCACGATCCGCGCGAGCAGGTCCTGATCGCGAACGTCGATCAGCTCTGCATCGTCGCCTCGGTCGAGAAGCCGAAGTTTTCCTCGAATCGCACCGATCGCATCCTCGGCGCGGCGTTCTGGTACGACGTGCCGGCGCTGCTGGTGCTCAACAAGGTCGACCTCGACCGCAAGGGCGACGCCGAGGCGATCGCGCGCACCTACGAGGACATCGGCGTCGAGGTGCTGCGCACGAGCGTGACGACTGGCGCGGGCGTCGAGGAGCTGCGCGCGAAGCTGCGCGACAAGGTCACCGCGCTCTACGGCGCGTCCGGCGTCGGCAAGTCGAGCCTGCTCAACGCGCTGCAGCCCGGCCTGAAGCTCAAGGTCGGCAAGATCAGCAAGTTCTGGGACGGCGGCAAGCACACCACGTCGTTCTCGCAGCTGCACCGCCTCGAATTCGGCGGCTGGGTCGCCGACACACCCGGCATCCGCACCTTCCGCCTGCACAAGGCCGACCCCGCCGCGCTGCGCGGGATGTTCCCCGAGTTCGCACGCCACCAAGGCGCTTGCCGTTTCCCCGACTGCTCGCACGATCACGAGCCCGGCTGCGCCGTGTTCGATGCCGTCGAACGCGGCGACGTCGCGTCCTCGCGCTTCGCGAGCTACATCGACCTGCTCGACGAGCTCCGCGCCGTCCGCCCGACCGGCGACGAAGAAGGCGAGCCGCCCGACGAGGACGAGTGACTCACGCCATCGCGGCGATCTTGTAAAGCCAGCACAGCGCGATGAAGGCCAGCGCGGGCAGCGCGAGCCTGCGCCACGGGATGCGAGCGGCGCGCTCGCCGAGGTCGATGCCTCGCGCGGTGGCGAAAAGCGCGAGTGGCAGCGCGAGTGAGCCCGCGAGAGCGAGCGAGAAGCCCAGCGGCTGCACTGCGAGCGAGCGCAGCGGTGCTCCCTGCACGAACCACGTGACCGAGGTGGTCACGCCGCAACCCGGGCAGGGGATCCCGAACCAGCGAGGAGCGCTGCACGGCAGGAGCCCGAGTTGCTCGTGCGTGCCATAGCCGTCCGGGTCGGGCGTGAGCACGACGCGCATGGCCACGAGACCTGCGAGGCACGCGGCCGAAGCGAGCACCACGGTCCAGTGCAGTGCGCGCGAGCTTCCCTTGAGCGACATGGCTCCCGCGATTGTGACGCGCGAAGCTCCAAAACGCTCTATTCGTTGAAGTCGTAGACGTACGAGAGCCGAGCCTTGTTGACGATCACGTAGGGCAGCTTGAAGAGCAGCTGGAGGTCCGAGTCCTCCTTGGCGTTGAAGCCGCGCACCTGCGGGTTGCGCATCACGAAGAAGCGCCGCGTCATGCGGTCGTCGGCCTCGTAGGCGCCGGGGCGGCACTCGCCGCCGACCTCGACGTTCAGGTGCCCGGTGAAGAACACGCGCACCTTGACGAGCTTGTGATCGCGATGGAGCGCGGCGAGCTGGGCGTCGCCGGCCTGATCGAGGAACTCGTGAGCGACGAGGATCTCGTCGGTGTTGACGTGCAGGAGCGGCGTCTGGATGCGGTCGCACGTGTTGAGGTCCACGAGCGTGGCGTTGCGCACCTTGATGAAGAACTTGCGGTGCTCGTCCAGGACCTGCGAGAGGCGGGCATGCTTCCGCTCGACCTCGCCCTTGATGAGGAACGAGTCCGTGAGGAAGAGGTCCGAGACGATGGTCATGCTGGTCACGGTCGCGCCTGCTTGAGATCGGGTCGTAGGGCTCCTGCAAGGTACAGCGAGCCGATGACGAGGACCCACGCGCCGCTTGCGCGGGCGCGGCCCAAGGCCAGCTCGAGCGACGCCCGCGGAGGGGTGGCCGACTCGGCCACCACACCGGCTGCCTCCGCCGCCTCCGCGATCTCCGCGGCGGTGCGGTGCAGGTCGGTTCCTACGGACGTGCTGATCAACTTTTCGGCCACCGGAGCGAGGTGCTTGAGGATCCCGGCGAGGTCCTTGTCACGGGCGAGACCGAGCACGACCACGGGCCGCGCGCGCAGGGCCGGATCGCGCCCGAGGTCCGCGAGCGCCGCCGCCACGCTGGCCGGCGTGTGGGCGCCGTCGAGCACCACCGCGACCGCCCCCATCGAAAAGCGCTCCTGACGCCCCGGCAGGGCCGCCCCGGCCGCTGTCTCGGAATCGAGCAGCGAGGCAGCGAGCCGCGCGCCGCCGCGCGCCGTCACCCCGCGCGCTCCGAGCTCGGCGAGCACCGCACGGGCGACGCACAGGTTGCGACCAGCGACCGTGTCGGGCTCGACCCGATCCCCGGACTCGAGCGGACGTCGGACGGGCACGCCAAGCTCCGCCGCACGCGCAGCGATCGCTCGATCCGCCTCGCTTCCGCTCGGCACGCCGCTGACGAGCGTGCTGCCGCGCTTCACGATCCCGGCCTTTTCGGTGGCGATCGCGAAGTGCGTGTCGCCGAGCACCGCCACGTGCTCGAGCTCGATGTTGGTGATCACGCACACCTCGCCGTCGAGCACGTTGGTCGAGTCGAGGCGCCCGCCGAGACCCACCTCGGCCACGATCCACTCGACGCCCGCCCAGCGAAAGCACAGCAGCGCTGCCGCGGTCATCACATCGAACCAGGTGGGGTCGACGTCGGGACGCTCGGCGACGAGCGCTTCGCGCGCATCGAGCGCGTGCCCGAGAGCGGCGTAGAGCAGCTCGTCCGCGACTTCAGCTCCGTCGATCACGACGCGCTCGTTCAGGCGCTCGACGTGCGGCGACGCGTAGCGGCCGACGCGCAGCCCGGCGCGCGTGAGCCCGGCGGCCACCAGCGCCGAGGTGCTGCCCTTGCCCTTGCTGCCGGTGACGTGCACCACGCGCAGGCCGGCGTGCGGCTCTCCGAGGCGCGCGAGGAGGGCGCGCGCGGGGTCCGTCGAGACGCGCATCGCCGCGCGCTTGCGGCGCTCCCAGTCGACGAGGCTCTCGAGCCGCTGCGCGACCCGCGCAGGACTTTCCATGCCGGCGACCGGCCGCGCAGGCCAGCCGCGCGCCGCACCGCTGTCTTCAGGAACTCCCATTTCAGTCGCGATCCCCGGCGGCCGATCCCAAGGAACGCTTCGGGGGCTCGCGCCCCGCGGCGCGTTCGCTCCCCGACCGACCTCGGCTCCCAACCGTCGCTCCCCGACCATGACCGAGCTGGTGCACCGCATCAAGATCTTCGTCTACCGCTTCCGCGGCGAGCAGCCCGACTACCTGCTGCTGCGCGGCGCGGCCTCGGAGAGCTGCTGGGGCCCGATCCAAGGGCCGATCGGCTTCGGCGAGAAGCTCGAGACCGCCATCCGGCGGGAAGTGCTCGACGACATCGGCATCTCCCGCCCCGCGGACGTGGTCGACCTGCATCTCCCCGGCCGCTGGGTGCTCGGCGACGAGGAGGTCATCGAGTGGACCTACGGCTTCCGCACGCCGCCCGACCGCATCGACCTGCGGCTCTCCGCGCGCTGGGCGGCCTCCCGCTGGTCGAGCTTCACCGACGCCTATCCCGTGCTCGAACTCGAGCCCGACCGCGCGGCGCTCCTGCGCCTGCACTCGCTGCTCAAGGCAGCCTGAAGGCGCGCGAAGAGCGGGAGCTCCCCTGCGCGCCTTCGCGTGCGAGCGCCGCCTGTGCGGCCCGGCCTAGAAGGTGAAGGAGAGCTGGGCGACGACGCCGAGGCTGTCCTTGTCCACGTACATGCCCGCGAGCTCGATGTGGAAGACGTCCCACGGCGAGAGCCCGAAGCCGGCCGTGAGCGTGTCTTCGAGGGTGTTCTCGAGGTCGCCGCGATAGCCCGCGCGCAGCTGGAACCACTGGGCGAGGTCGAACTCGCCGCCGACGTGCCACATCTGCGTGTCGTCGGAAATCCCGAGCCCGCCGATGCCCGCGGCACCCTCGTCGACGCGCTCGCGCGCGTTCAAGTCGACGTCCGCGGCCAGCGTGAACCAGTCGTTGGTCCACGACACGCCCGCGGTCGCCACGGGACCGACCTTGTAGGTGAACGACTCACCGAGCGTCACGACCGAGTCGTACTCGTAGGAGAGCGCATCGCGCAGCATCAGGCCGAACAAGAAGCCACCGCCCGGCTCGAACGAGGCGCCGACGTCGAGGTTGAAGTTGCCTTCGTCCTGCATGTACTCGTCGGCGTCGAAGTTGTCGTCGTCGTAGGAATCGATGTTGATCCCGTAGTTGATCGAGTCGACGCGCTGGTACTTCGGCGTGACCCCGATGGCGAGCTTCTTGCCGCTGAAGTCGAGCTCGCGCGCCATGGAGAAGCCCACTTCCGTCGTCGCAAGGCCGAGCGCTCGACCCTCCGAGAGCAGCGTGGGCAGCTCCGTTGCGCCGAACGCGCCCTCAATCGCGGTGACGTCGTTCGGATCGATGTCGGCGAACGTCGTGACATCGACGTACGTGCGCAGGTGCAGCGACCACGCGAACTTGTCCGAGGGCATCGAGATCGCGAGGCCCACGCCCGCATCGGCGGTCAGCTGGCGCCCGTCGAGTGCTCCGAGGGCTGCAGCGAGCGAGTCGAGGTCGCCTTGGGTGACCGTGGCGTTCTGCACCAAGGAGTCGATGCGATCGAACTCGTCCGTGAAGTCCTGCAGGTCATCGGCGAGCCCCGTCTCGTCGTCGGCGAAAGCGCCCACGGTCGGCAGCAGGATGCCGAAGTCATCGCTCTCGCCAAAGCGCGTGAGCAGGGCCGGGTTCGCGAAGCCCGCCGCCTTGTAGCGCGACGATGCAACGCCCGCGCCGCCCATCGCCGAGTTGCGCGCTTCGAAGTAGCCCTGCGCGCGGGCGGCGGTGGCGAACGGAACAGCGACGAACGCGAAGATGAGGGATGCGCGACGCACGTTGGACCTTTCCGGAACGGGGGAAGCTGCGGCGCGAACAGAGCGCGGCGGGACTCGACGTTAGCGCGCGGCGCCGTCGTGAACAACCGCGCGTCAACCGCCCGACTGGTACAGACCGCTGACCGCCCCGCTCGGGTCCGCGATCACCGCGAATTGTCCGCCGCCGGCGGGACGCGGCGTGGTGAGCACCTTGCCGCCGCGCTGCACGACCTGCTCGAGGGCAACCGCGAGGTCAGCCACGACGATGTAGAGCAGCCACAGACCCGGAATGTCGCTGTTCGCGCCGCGGCGGTGGCAGATGCCGCCCACGGGCTCGCCGCCGCCCGCCGGCATCATCACGTAGTCGTTGTAGCCACCCATGTCGATCGGCTGCGCCGTCCAGCCAGCGACGGCCATGTAGAAGTCGCGCACGCGCTCGGCGTCATCGACGGTCAGATCCTTCCAGCCAATGCTGCCGACAGCCGGGGGGTTCGCTTCGCTCATGAAGATCTCGTGTTGGTGTTAGCGCGCGGGGCGCGAAGGGCGGGGCAGGTCGAACGTGAGCGCGGTGTCGCTGTAGCGCTCGCCGCCGAGGCGGCCGACGGCGCGCAGGCGCTCGGGATCGGGGAGGCCGTCGACGAGGATCGCGTCCGCGAGGTGTGCGTGCACGATACGCAGGAGAAATGCGTCGACGGGGCCGCGGCCGAGCTCGAGGTGCCGCTCGAGCACGCACTCGAGCGCGATGCTCGCGTCCGCGACGCGCGGCGGGCGCACACGCATCGCGGGCGCCTTGGCGAGCGACGCGAGCTCGAACTCGTCAGTGTCCGGAGCAACTTCGGCGCTGGTCGCGACCATGGCCTGCGCGCGCTCGCGGTCGGGGATGTGCACGACAGCTTCACCGAGCGCGAGCAAGTTCGCCGCCGTGTCCTTGCGCGAACCGTCGCGCCGGCGCCCGACGCTCACCATCACGAGCGGCGGATCCGAGGTGACGCCGCCAAAGAACGAGAACGGCGCAAGATTCGCGACTCCGCGCGGCGACACCGTGCTCACCCACGCGATCGGCCGCGGCACAAGGCACGCGATCATCAGCCGATAGGCCGCCCCCGGCGCCAGCGCCGACACATCGACTTCCATCGCGCGTAGCGTAGCCGACGCGCGCTCAGGCGAAGGCGAGCAGCGGGTATTTGGCGCTGAGGACCTTCTCGGGCTTGACGCCGAAGCAGCGCTGGATCGCGGTCGCGTAGACGGAGCGGAAGTCGGTGGTGTGCACGAGGTCGCCGTCGTCGAGCTTCTCGAGGGAGGGATGCTTGCCGTAGAGCCCGCCCTTCAGGCCGTGGCCGAAGGCGAACATCGGGCCCGCGACGCCGTGGTCCGTGCCGCGCGCACCGTTCTCGGCCACGCGCCGCCCGAACTCGGAGAACATCAGCACCAGCGTGTTGCGTCCGGCCGCGCTGCGACCGAGGTCGTCGAGGAAGGGTCCGAGCGCGGCGTCGAGCGTGCGCATCAGCTGGTCGTGGCGCGTGCGCTCGTCGGTGTGCGTGTCGAAGCCGCCCATCTCAACGGAGATCACGCGCGAGCCAATGCCGCCATTCACGAGCGCCGCGACGTCCGCGAGGGACTGAGCGAGCGCGTCGTTGGTCGGGTACTCGATCGGCGTGCGATAGGCGGCCACGGCGCGGCGCACCTGCTCGGACGAGGACTGGCCGTCGGCGAGCACGCGCCGCAGGAAGTCGAGGCTCGACTCGCCCGCGCGCTTCTTCGGCTTTTTCTCGTCGCGCTCCGGCTGCATGCCGCCGGCCTGCTCGTAGGCCTCCGTCTCGGCTTCGCCGCCCGCCCAGCGATAGGCGCGCGGATTGACAAAGCTCGCCGGCGGATGGCTCGTCGAGTGCAGCGCGTACGGCACGTTGCCGCCGATGTGCACCACGAGGTTGGGATTCTGCTCGTCCTTGAAAGCAGCGTCGCACAGCCGCCCCACCCAGCCGTCGCCGGCGTCGCGGCCACGGATGTCGGCCGTGTGCCACACGTCGTAGGAACGAAAGTGAGAACGAATCGGCTCGGGATAGCCCACGCCCTCGATCAACGCGACACGCCCCGCGTCGTAATGCTTGCGCACCTGCTTGAGCGCGCCGTGCAAGCCGCGGTAGTCGTCGAGCGCGAGAACCTCGCTCTTCTTGAGGCCCAGCGTCGGGCGCGCGCGGCGATACGCGTCATCGCCGAACGGCACGACCGTGTCGAGGCCATCGTTGCCGCCCGAGAGCTGCAGCAGGACGAGTGTGCGGCCCTCGCCTTGTGTCGCGAGTGCGGGAGAGAGCGTGACAGAGCCGTGCGCGCGAGTCGAGAGCACTGTCACGCCGGCGAGACCGGCGGCGGCGAGCAGAGCGCGACGATCGAGATGAGAGCGTTGCATGTGGGTGGCTCCACTCAGCCGAGCTGCGCTTCGGGCAGCGACAGGATCAGGTGCGCGAGACGACGCAGGATTTCCTCGCTCTTCACGCCAGCGGAGAGCAGGCGTCCATCTTCGAGGGCCAGCACGCTGCGCTCGGTGCGCAGGAAGGTCAGCAGGGCGGCGCGGCTCGGTTCACTGAGCGGAACGGGCAAGAGCTCGTCCGCGAGCGTGTCGACGATCTGCATGTCACCCGCGATCTTGGCGCGCTGCATGCGCGCGGTGAGGTTGATGCGCGGGAAGTACATCTCGTTCGTCATGCGCTGCAGGCCGCTCATCTCCGCGCCGAGGTCGACCTTGCGCCTGCCAGCCTTTCTCGCGTCCTTCGCGGCGGAGTCGGACATGCTGTCTCCGCCCATCATGTCCCCGCCCATCATCTCGCCTTCCGGCTCGACCTCGAGCGGATCCTCGCGCAGCACGTCCTCGAGCTTCACGACGCCGATCAGCATCCCGGCCATGTTGCCGCGGCTGAGCAGCGTCGAGGTCGTGATCCACGCCTCGCCACCCTCCCAGCCCTTGACCGACGGCGGATCGAACAGGCGCTGGCCGAGCTGGCCGGCACCGAGCCACAGAATCTGCGGCGGGACCGTGATGCCGAGCCGCCGCGTCGCGCCGACCAGATATTCGACCGGCGAGCTGATGCGCTCGGCGCGCACTTCGTCGCGGTAGAAGCGCGGGTCGAGGAACAGCTTGGTGAAGAAGGGCTTGAGCTCCCAGCGCTTGTCCACGAGGAAGCTCGCGTATTCGGCGAGTCGCGCCTCGTCGGGCTCGACGCCCTCGAAGTGCGTGATCAGCTTGCGCGCGACCCAGCGCGGGCACGCGGGCTGCGCGAGCAGCAGATCGACGAAGCCGTCGGCGTCGAAGCGCGCGGTCTTGCCGAGGATCGTCTTCGCGCCGTCATCGTGGTTGCGCGGCTGGAAGTAGCTGCCCGTCTTGTCGTCCGTCGTGCGCCAGCCGGTCAGCGCGCGCGCGCCTTCCTTGATGTCGACTTCGGTGTAGTTGCCCTCGCCGAGCGTGAAGAGCTCCATCAGCTCGCGCGCGAGGTTTTCATTCGGGCGATCCTTGCGATTCTCGTTGTTGTCGAGGTACTCGAGCATCGCCGGATCGCGCACGATCGCGTGCACGAGCTCCGAGAAATTGCCGAGCGCGTGACGACGGAAGAGCTCGTTCTGCGCGACCATCGCTGCTGTGCGCTTCACGTCGCGGGTCGAGCTCGTGAAGTAGCCGTGCCAGAAGAGCACCATGCGCTCCTGCAGCGGGTGCTTGGCCTCGACCATCTGGTCGAACCACCAACCCGCGAAGCTCGTCAGCACACGACGCTCTTCCGCGCGGAAGCGGTTCTGCGCCTTCTCGAACTCCCCGCGCTCCTCGAACTCACGCCGCTCGGGCATGGCCGGGATGTCGATGAAGAGCGGGTCGCTCGTCGGCGCGAAGCCCTCGAGCAGCTGCTTCACGAACGCAGCGGGGCGCTGGCGCAGCGCGTACTCGACCTCCGCCGGACGCGCGCCGAAACCCGCGCGGTTGTAGAGGTGCTCGACGTTGCGCGCGTTCCAGATGCGCTCGAACCCCGGCGCGGCCTCCGCGAGCTCGGGCTCGGCCTGCGGCGCCTGCGTCTGTGCGGGAAGGGCGAGCGAGAGAGCGACGAGCAGGAACGGTGTGTTGAGCATGGTGACTCCGAAGGAACCCCCCGACGGACACGGAGTTCCGGCAGCGGCGCCTTTATCTTGCCTTGCCGCGAGCCCTTGGGGCAGGGGTTGTCCCTACGAAGGGGGGCGCAGGCTCCGCTCCAGAGCAGGAGCCGAGCCTCCGGGAGCGAGCAGCCGCCCCGAGCCTAACCGCGTCGGCCCTTGCTCTTCCGTGCGGCTCGCTGGGGCAGGCGAATCGCCTTGAACGACTCGATTTGCGCCTTGATGGCAATTTCCGTCGGCAAGCGCTCGGTCGAGCTCGCGCCGTAGAAGCCGTCGATGCCCTCGACGCGGTCGATGATGAACTGCGCGTCGTCCGGCATGGCGACCGGGCCGCCGTGGCACAGGCAAATCACGTCGCGGCGCGTGCGCTTGGCCGCATCGACGATGTCCTGAATGAGCCCGACGCAGCGCTCGAGCGTCTTCACCGACTTCGCACCGATCGTGCCGCCACTCGTACAGCCCATGTGCGCGACCACGATGTCGGCGCCGGCGGCGGTCATGTCGATCGCTTCCTGCGGGTTGAACGCGTACGGCGTCGTGAGCATGTCCATCTCGTGCGCGAGCCGCACGCAATCGACCTCGAGCCCGTAGCCCATGCCCGTCTCCTCGAGCGTCGCGCGCAGCTCGCCCTCGATCAGGCCGACCGTGGGGAAGTTCTGGATCCCGGCGTAGCCAAGCTCGCGCAGCTCGCGCAAGAACAGCTTGGGCATCATGAAAGGATCGGTACCGCACACGCCCGCGAGCACCGGCGTGTGCTTCACGACCGGCAACACCTCGTAGGCCATCTCCTTCACGATCTGGTTGGCGTTGCCGTAGGGCATGAGCCCCGCGGTCGAGCCGCGCCCCGCCATGCGGTAGCGGCCCGAGTTGTAGACGATCAACAAGTCGATGCCGCCCGCTTCCTCGCTCTTGGCGGAAATGCCGGTGCCGGCGCCGCCGCCGATGATCGGCTCGCCGCGGGCGATCTGGGCGCGGAAGCGCGCGAGGATGCCCTTGCGGGAGTTGTCGTGAGAGACCTTCTTCATCGTTCGAGAATCCAAGAGAGTGCGTTGAGGTAGATGCGGCCGAAGGCCGGATGCTCGTGGGCGCGACCGTCGTGGCCCAGCGTATACCCGACCGTGCGGCCGTCGGCACGCTCGACGGTCCAGAGCACAGGGAACTCGTCGCCCGTCGCGAGCGACTTGCCCACGGCGAGCACCTTCACCGGCGCATCGGTCGCGGCGCGCTCGATGCGATAGAGCTCGTCCGTGATGCGGAACGTCGCGGGCACGCCCTGCGTCAGCGGATGCGAGGCGTCGACGACGCGCACCTCGAACTCGCCGAGCGCTTCGTGACTGCGCGAACCGCCGCCCACGATGCGCGCGTTGTAGTCCGGCCACTCGGGCCAGTTGAACCACGTCGCCGGATGCAGGAGCAGCAACCCGCCGCCGCGCTCCACGTGGCCCGCGAGAGCGGCGCGGAACTCAGGTCCGTCCACCGACTGGTTCGTGCACAGGACGAGCGCCTTGGCGAGCTCGAGGCTGCGCAGCGTCTCGTTGAGCGAGGCCGTGTAGCGCACGCTCTCGAAGCCGCCTGCGCGCAGCAGCTCCAAGTCGAAGGTGTCGAACCAGCGCGCGAAGTCGTGGCTCGAGCCGCCGCCGAAGATGAGCGCATCCACGGCGCTCGGCGTTGGCGCGGCTCGCTGCGGCGCGCCCGGCAGCTCGGCGGTCAGTGCAAGGAAGGTCGGTGCGAGCTCGTTGTCGTAGCTCTCGAGCACGATGCGATCGACCGCGCGCGGGTTGGCGAGCTCGACGGCAAAGCGGCGCACCTGGCCCCAACTGCCGGGCCCGAGCGCGCCGTCGACATGCTCCGATCCTGGCACGTCGATGTGCCCGATCCAGTCGGCGAACTCCACGCCGTTCTTCAGCACGTGCTCCTCGCTCGTGCCGTCGGCGAAACGCCACGTCCACTTCACAATCGGCTTCTCGTCCTTGATGTACGGATAGCCCCAGCCCGCGATGCCGCCGAGCACGTGGACGCGCTGCACAACCGCGTTGACCTTGAGCTCGACACGCTGCGGCTTGGCAACCTTCGACTCCCAGTCGGGCACGAGGCCGCCCTTGAGCACGAGCACGTTGCTGCCGGAATCCGTGCGCGCGGGATCGAGCAGCTCGAACGGCACGCCTTCGAACGGCGTGACGCCGAAACGTGCGGGAATCAGCGGATTCGCGTCGCGCTTCGAGTCGTACATGCCGCGCAGCGAGTTCGAGCTCACCACGGGCTTCAGGTCGAGCACGCGCCAGTACGCGAAGTCGCCCGCGAGGTAGGCGATCACGTCGCGCAGGCCCTCGGCGCCGATCGACTCGAGTCCGGAGGGCATCGGCGAGCGACCCGTGTTGCGAATCGAGACGATTTCCTCGCGCGCGATGCTCTGGTCGCCGGACGTGGAGCGCAGGACGACTCCGTCCTCGGTATCGCGCATGAGCACACCCGAGAAGTTGCGCTCGTCGATCGTGGTGACGATCCACTCCGCGTAAGCCGCTTCGACCGCGCGGTTGGGATCGAGGAGGATCGGCAGGAGATCGCCCGCGCCGTGCGCACCGATGCCGGTGAGCTCCGGCCCGACCTTGCCGCCGCTTCCGAACGCCGTGTGGCAGTTGGAACAGTTCCTTTCGAACACTTCCTTGCCGTGCACGCGATCGCCGCCCGGTCGATCGACCTCGGGCAAGAGCTTCGCGATGAGCGCGTCGATGCCGGCATTGCTCGCGCCAGCGAGTCGCTCGAAGGCCTTGGTCGCGCGTTGGGACACGCCCGCGTCGGGGTGTGTGCGCAAGCGGTGGACCTTCTGCGGTCCGAGCTCCGCGGGGACGATGGCGCCGGACTCGACGCGCTCGAGCAGCGCGTTCGACCAGCTCGCGCGCGCGAGCAGTCGCTCGAACGCGAGGTCGCGCGCCTCGCTCGAGAGGTCCGTGTAGCGATCCGCGATCAACGCCGCAGCCGCCACGTCGTCGCTCGTCGCGAGCGCTTCGAGCACCGCTCGCTGCTCGCGCGGCGCACGAGCCGGCTCCAAGAACTGCGCGGAGAGAGCTAGGCACCTCGCGCGCGTCGCGTCGAAGCCCATCGCGAGGCGCAGCGCCGTGACGCGAGCGTCGAAGGGGACCAGCTCATTGCCGACGCGCTGCACGAGACGCGACAGAGCCTCGTCCACCTCGCCCATGCTGCGCGGATCGAGCTTCCAAGTTGCCACGAGGCGCAGCGCCGCCGTCGCGACGCGATCCTCGCTTTCGGCGAGCAAGCGACGCAAGGACGCGCTCGCCGCCGCGGACTCGTTCTCGCCGAGTGATTTCACGCCGCGCGCAAGTCCGTCGAGCACCGCCAGTCGCGCTTCGAGCGCTCCGCCGTCCGCGACCGCCGACAGCAGCGAGCTGCACTGCGCTTGGTCGCGCGCCACGGCGGCAGGAATCGCAAGCGCGAGCATCTCGAGCGCCTTGGGCTCCGGCTGGGCGAGAGCCGAGCCGGCGAAGCTCGTGCAGTTGCGCGCGATCCAGCGCACGGCGAGCGAACGCGCCCAAGCGTTGTCGAGCGCTCCGAGCGCCGCGACCACCTCACCCATGGCTTGGCCGGCGAACTGCGGTGTCGCGCATTCGCCGAGAGCCGCTGCCGCAAGCAGCTTGGCGCGCTCGTCGCCCTTGCGAACGCACTCGAGCAAGGCAGCACGCGACTCGTCCGTCGCGAGCGTCGGAAACTCCGCGTAGATGCGCGCCGCCGCTCGCGCGAGCTCGGGCTCCTTGGCCGGAGCGCGCAGTGCCTGCTCGAGCGCCGCATGCGTCCTGCCCGCGCGCGCGAGGCTCCACGCCGCCGCGATGCGCGCCGAAGCGGGAGCGGAGCCGCCGGCGACCTTCGCAGCCGCGTCGATCAGCTTCGCGTCTCGCGCCTCCGCGATCGCATTCGCCGCCGCCGTGCGCACAGCGGCGTTTCCGCGCTCGAGCAGCGCGGCCACGGCGTCCGGTTCACTCCAGTTCAGCGGAGCGGCCGCGAGCTTGCGGGCAGCCTTGTGCTGCACGCGCCAAATGCGCCCGTGCTGGTGGTCGCGGTCGGGGCGGATGGCCGCATTCGTCGGGCCGTGCTTGGGGCCACGCGTGTCGTTGTGCACGACGGCCTGGTTGTAGAAGTCGAGCACGTAGAGCGCGCCGTCCGGGCCCACGCGCACATCGACGGGCCGGAACCACAGGTCCGTGCTGCTGACGAA
>Ga0169931_10000940_pt1 | contig 48337 bp, 74 predicted proteins | sample Kivu_15m_20L_FD_129675 | JGI IMG/M metagenome (GOLD analysis project Ga0169931, IMG submission 129675) | Freshwater microbial communities from Lake Kivu, Western Province, Rwanda to study Microbial Dark Matter (Phase II) - Kivu_15m_20L... | ecosystem: Environmental > Aquatic > Freshwater > Lake...
CGAGAATAGCAATCAAAGGCAACAACCTCACGAATAACAACTTCGTCAATGGCGATATTGCACTGAAGACCGGATCAAAGGGCAACGGCACAAGCAAATACTGGGGCACTGGCTACAGTGGCAGACCTTCAGGAACAGATCAAAATAATTTTCATACATACACCTACATAACCGAAAGAAACACAACCTCTGGTGCAAAAACAATTTACGGGCATGGGGGAGCTGCATCGGGCAGAGCCGCAATGGTGCAGGACACCGTAGGAAACTACACCGCATTTCGAGACAATAACGCTCTTCCAGGATCTCCCACAGTTAGTGGGTACACTACCGGCGGTCATGGAATGTCTAGGGTTGTCTCTACGGAATGGACTTCGTTGGTTGCTGGAACGCTAAGTACGCATACGGCAAACTCGGTTACGCCTAGTAACGGCCCCCACTACATTCTCGCCAGAGGCCCTGACACTGGAACAACCCCTACGGCAAGCACTTACGCAAACGCCAGGGTTCTTGTTTGGGCATTGGGACAGGGCCTGGATTTGACCCAATACAACACTCCTACCGCCAATCTAATCACCGCCATCAACGCCATCTAGCCATGCGAATCCTGCGCCACATTGAGTCTGGGGAGTTCGTCTCACACCCCCGCACTGATGACGAACCTGCCGTTGGTCTCGATCCGGCCTACGAGGAGTTCTGGCTGGTGCAGATGGAGCTTCCCACCCTGACGCCGCAGCAGACCGCTGAACGGTTTGAGGAGGTCAACGAGGAGACCAAGACCGTCACCCGTGGCTGGCGGATCACGCACCTTCCCGAGCCGCCGCCGCCAGGCCCCGACTATCTCGGGTTCTGGGATGCGGCGCTCGTCAGTGAGGCCTACGGGGTGCTGCTGGGGCACGCCATGGCCAACCTGCCGACGAACACGGCGCTGACGGCTTTCATCGCTGCCTTCCAGGATGCCAAGGAGGGGCGCCCCAACCAGGGCGCTCTCCAGGCCTGCATTTACCTCGTCATGGGTGCTGCGAAAGACGTGTTGACGGCCGAGAACCTGGCTGAGCTGCAGGTGCTGATGGATTCCTTCGACCTTGCATCCCAGTACACCCTGTCGCCGCCGAAGCCATAGGGGCGGGGAACGACTAGCCTGGTGAACAGGCACGCACTGGAGGACAGTGAGCGAGGAGCGGAAAGCCCATCCGGCCGATGGCATCGTTGGCCATGACGGCGAGCGGTGGGATCAGTCCTGTGACGCGATGGCCTGGGCCAGGGCCTTCGTGGCGATCCACCCAAGCAACGGGCTCGACGAGGGCGACATGGTTGGCTGGTTCGCCAACGCCATGATGCGGATGCACGACACCGTGCTGAGTCGCCCGGCGGGCGAGGACACCAGCGACGGCTACCACAGCTTCCGGGAGCTGTACCAGCACCGTCATGCGCTGTTCCTCTATGCGCTGGCGACGTCCGAGCCGGAGAACGAACCCTGGTACACGCTGGAGCACGAAGACGGCTCGATGTTTGAGGGCTTCTTCCTGGCCGGCATGGACGTGCGGATCGGCAAGGACCGTGACATGGGCTGGGAGCGGGTCACCTATCACCTGCCTGTGGAACATCTCGATCTGGTCGAGACGCTCGATCACGTCGAGAAGCTCATGTGTGCGCCGCCGTTTGATGGCCACACCAGCGCCGATGTGGTCGAGCGCCTACTGAAGTCGGTCAGGACAGCATGGGGGGCGGAATGAACGGCATCGTCAGGATCAAGGCCGCCCGCTCGCCATGGGGCGAAGACATCCAGCTGCTGATTTGCCAGGGCGGCCAGCACGGCCGGCCGCTGTCGGTGGCCACCACGATGAAGATGTGGGAGCCGCCGCCCGATGTGATCGTTGAGCCCACCTGTCGGATGGGCCTGAATGACGTCCAGGAGCTGATGGACGCCCTATGGCAGTGCGCCCTGCGGCCCAGCGAAGGCACCGGCTCCGCCGGGGCGCTGGCGGCCACCCAGAAGCACCTGGAGGACATGCGGGCGATCGCCCTGCCGCCCTACAGGACGCAGGCGTTTGTGGAGGCCAGGAAGCCGCCGGGCTGAGGCTCAGGGCGCGGGGGAGCGGGGATCCCAGTCGAAGGCATCGGCCATGGCCCCACCCAGGGCGGTGCCCAGCAGGACGCCGGCACCATCGCCGATCATGTGGCCACCGATCTCGGCGGCGGTCCGATAGCGGCTGTCGTTGGGGCGGAAGTGGCCGCCGATGCGGCGGCCCAGGCGTCCGGCGGCCAGGCCACCGCCAATGCCACCACCCACGGCCAGGGCCAGCTTGAGGGCTTCTTCCTTGGGATCCTCCTCGGAGGCGAGCAGGCTGGGGGCGACGAACAGGCCGCTGGCCAGGGCGCCAGCAAGGACTTCCCAGCCGGTGGGGCTGTCGATGGCCGACAGCAGGCGCCGGCCGGCGGCCTGGAAACCGCCAGGGCCATCACTCGGGGGAGTGGGCGGTGGAGGTGGCGGAGGAGGCGGGGGTGGCGCTGCCGCAGCGGGCGATGGCGGTGGAGGTGGCGGAGGAGGCGGGGGTGGCGCTGCCGCAGCGGGCGATGGCGGTGGAGGGGGACCTGGCTTGGCATGGCGGTTGATGGCCGCCACCGCCGCATCCACTTGGGCCTTGGTCTCGGGCGGCAGGGATTGGTAGAGGACGTTGCCAGCGTTGGGGCCGGTCAGCCGGGTGTCGCTGCTGTCGAACCAGAGATCGGGGCTGTCGAACCAGAGATCGGACATGCCCCAGGGATCGGGCATGTCGATGCGGCTGATGCGCCTGGAGGGGTTGATCACGCCAGCCCTCCAGGCCCATCGCCGATGTTGAGGCCGGGGGCATTGCCGTAGGCGGGGGCCGGGTTGAGAGCGGCCTCGGCGGCGATCAGATCGAGGTAGTGGGGCACCTCTTCACCTGGGGTGCCCCGGCCGCCTTCATGGGCGAAGTCCGGTTCACTGGTGGCGAAGGAGGCGGGGTTGGCCGCCTGGGGCGGGTACAGCTGCTGCCAGCGGGGATCGTTCCAGGACATGGGGCCAGGGGCGCTGGGGCCAGGGTACGGAGATCAGCAGCGCCGGTACTCGATGGCGTCGAGTGGCTCGACGTACCAGATTGATTCGGCCTGGATCAGCTTGCGGCTCAGGGCCGTGAAGGTGTCCCTGGTGGTGGGGCCATGGCGGAACAGCACCACCTCCGGCTCGGGCCAGGCCATCGGGCGGAAGGGCTCCAGCCCGAAGGGCCGCAGCAGTTGGTCGAGGCGCTGGGCGGTCTTCTTGAGGCCGGCGAGCTGGGCCTCATCAAGCTGGTGGCCGGAGCGCACCGGGTCGAAGTGCCACAGCAGCAGGAACGGCTTGTTGTAGAGCACCGAACGCTCGGGCCGCAGGTAGCCGGCGGCGGTGAGCACCGCTGGGGCATCGGCGGGAACCGGTGGCATCATCGCGGCTGGTGGGCCTGGCACCACCAGCCGTTCTCGTCCAAGCCGATCGGCGCCTGGCGGCAGTCGCTGTGGCTGCAGGCCAGATGCGGATGGGACATCTCGAACTCGTCGGCGATGACGCGGCGGCAGTGGGGGCAGGCGGAGAGCAGCTGGCCTGGGTCAAACGGGCTGACGTGCTGCAGGCGTTCGGAGAGCTGGAACTTGCCGTAGCAGTGGCCGCAGATGAAGTAGCGGTCGTGGTTGGCGCTCATGGTTCCTCCTCGTGGCGGTTGAGGCGGGCAGCGGTGAGCACTGGCGGGATGGGCATGCGCCGACTGGCGGCCAGCACCTGCCGCTGCCAGTCGTCGCCGTCGTAGTCCTCGGCGAGGATGAAGCGCCCGTAACGGCGGAAGGCGGCATGGAAGCGGGCAAGGGCGGCGTCATCGAAACAGCTGCCGTCCTTCTCGGGTAGGTAGTGGCTGACGGAGTTGAAGGACGGCGAGTGGCGCACCAGCCGGGGTCCGGTGGGGTCATCGGGCTTCCACATCCAGTGGGGCAGCCGCTGGATGTGCAGCACGAAGGGGAAGGAGAGCAGCAGCGGTTCGCTGCGGAGCATGTCGATGCGGTTGCCCAGGATGATCGCCTCGCTGACACGGCCACCCAGGTAGTCGCGGATCAGCTTCTGGATCTGCAGCCGCCCCAGGCGGGCATTGGGGTGGGGGTGGAGAAACACCCGGCCGCTCCAGGGTTCGGCCAGGGCAGCCTCGGCCTGATCGGCGCGATACCAGCCCTGGGCGCGGATCTGAGCCTGGGCCTTGGGCGAAGAGCAGGGGTCCAGGTCAATGCGGCCCAGCACCGCCAGGACGGCATCGACGTAGCTGGCATCAGGCACCAGGATCGTGGCGTCCAGGTCAGTGATCGATGCCGAGCGGGCCGGGTTGTTGCGGAGCCTCAGCATCTCAGCGCCCCCATTCCTTGAGCAGCTGGCGCAGGTAGCCGGTGGGATCGGCCACCGGGATCTTGAACACCCGCAGCGCTGTGTTGGTGGCCATCGCCATTAGGACGTGGTCCTCCGGGTCGAGGCGCTCCAGCAGGGTGGTCATGTCCTTGAGCACGTCCACCATCGCGGCGTCGCCGTAGCGGACGGCGGCATCGAGCTGCTCGATCACCTCCTCGGCGCTGAACCAGTCCAGATCGCCATCAGGCTTGACGACGGCGACACCACTGCCGCGCTCACGGGCGGCGCGCTGGATGTGGCCCACCATGTCGCTGAGGATCACCGCCACGGTGGCAGCCGACAGCTTCTGCTGCTCGTTGCTGATCGGCTGGCCCGGCGTCAGCCCTAGCAGGCCTTGGGCCAGGCGCCGCCGGCGGCGTTGTTCGTGCTCCTGATCCACAGGCCCTTGCCTCTGCTGGTTGCAGAGTGGGGACTGAAGGGCGAATCAGCGATCGTTGCCGGTCGCCAGGCTGCTCAACTTGTCGACGTAGCGCTGCTGCCTATGATTCTGGACGACGACGGAAGCGCCTTGAGACCAGGGGTGGCGAGCAGCTTGCGGTCAAAGGTCAGCAAGGTCTTGGCACGCTCCTGGATCAAGCCGGTGTAGTGGCCATGCCGGGGATGGTCGGGTTTGTTGCGGCCGTCCAGCAGGTAGAGGTCGTCGAGGTAGGCGGCGCGGGCGTTGCCTTCGATCGGGCAGCAGGGGTTCATGGAAATCAGGACTTGGCGAAGCCGTAGGCCATGGCGGCCTGGCCCAGCAGGGCGGTGTGGAACATGCGCTCGATGTTCTTCTGTCCTTCTCGTTGCATGTCCCAGAGCTTGTTGGTCTGGAAGTCGAAGGCCTTCTTGGCTTCCTCGTTGGCGAACTTGACGAACTGGCGGCCGGGTTCTCCGGCGGTGCCCTGGTGGTGGTTGTCGGCGATGAAGCGGTTAAAGCGGTACTGGGTGTTGCCCTGTTCGTCGGGTTCGGCGATGAACGGGCTGGCGCCCTTGTAGGCGATGCCGTCGCTGCCCATCACGTTGCCCTGGGCGTCCTTGCCACGGCCCTGGGACGCCTCCTTGGCGTTCCAGGCGCCTTGGGCCTTGGTCCAGTCCTCGGCGTTTTGGAAGGTGACGTTACGGGCGTAGCCGCTCATGGCCGTTCACTGCAGTAATCCGAGGGTACGGCCCTCAGCTACGGGGGCGAGCTTGGATCTGGCGGGAACGTTCCAGCTCGGCTTCGACGGGTCGGGCTTCCGGCGGTTTGGCGACGAAGGTGCCGGGCACAGCGGTCCACTGGCCGCCGAGGGCGACGGGCTGCTGGCGGGCGGGCAGGGCTTCAAGGCGGTGGACGTGGACTTCCTCGGTGAGGGTGGTGCCCTCCCATTGGACGCGGACGGTGAAGGTGCCCGTGGTGCCCTGGCGATCGGGCAGGGTAACGACGATGCCGATGCGGCGGCCCTTGAGCCCTGGGGCGCCGGGGCGGTCCTGCACCAAGGAACTGGATCCCCCATGGCGACGGACCCGCAGGCCCAGCTGGACGTCGGCGACTCTCATGGCTGCAGGGCGGCGTTGCGGAAGGTGGCTTCGATGTTGGCCAGGGCGTGGTGACAGCTCGGGGTCTTGCCGGTCACCACGCTGGCTCTGCCGTCATGGCGGCGGAAGACGAGGTGCTTCCTGTCGCGGACCAGGCGGAAGCCATGGCGCTCGGCGATGGCGCAAATTGCCTGAATGTGGCGGCGAGTGCCCATGGTTCAGGCTGCTACGAAGGCGTCGTCGGCCACGCCCTCGTCGATCGAAGCGGCGCTGGTGACGAGGGACTGACTGGGGGCCGTGGCGGCGGCGAAGGAGCGTTCGGCCGAGCGCTCCAGGCCGCGCAGAGAGAGAGCGCAGCGGGGCTTGGCGCCGTCGGCGGTGAGCCAGGACTCCAGCAGGCCGACGACGGTGATCTTGGCGCCGGTCTCCAGGGTGGTGAAGGGGTCGGTCACCGAGGCGTAGGTGCGGGAAGTGACGCGCATCCAGCTGCCGTTGGTGTCGCGGTCGGGGCCGTTCTTGTAGCAGACGTGGGCGGTGTACCAGTCGGGGCTGGTTTCCCGGTTCGGCTCGGCCGTCTTACCCAACCTGCCGCTGATGGTGGCCATCAGGAAGGAGGGGGCCTCCAGGGGGGTCTGGGGGAGGGAGAGGTCGGTGACGAGGAAGGAGAGGTCGTTGAGGTTGCCGACCGGGGCGGTGAGGAGGCCGGAGAAGTCGCACACCTGGCCGGCGGAGGCGGAGAGGTCGGGGAGGGCGGCGCCGTTGGCCAGGCCGGCAAGGCGGGCGGGGTACTGGAGGCCAAGGGCTTGGAGGGCAAAGCCGCCGGGAACCGCGATCAGTCGGGCGTGGCCGTGGACGAGACGCATGGCGAGGAGGCGGGGGTGGCACCAGCGTACCCGGAAGTGGACTGCGGTGCCAACGGCATCACAGGCTCGGGGCGGGTGGTTTCCGGGGCATGTATAGATCGCACCCGCGTGTGCGGGTGCATCATGTGCGCGGGCGTCATGAGGCCGGATGGAGGGTGGGATTTTGGCCTGAACGCTGAGATCGGTTGGTATGACTGGAGAGATTCAGGCCAAAGATTCAGGTCACTCGGTTTTGGCCTGAATCGGAGGTCGGGGTGTTGTGGGGTGGTGTAAGGTCCGAGAGGGAAGGCCTGTCGTGAAGGGGCTCTCTGTCGCTGTGACGGAGGAACACGGTGGGGAGGGTGTATTCACTGGAGTGAATGTTGTGTTTGCTCTGGAGGGAAGCAGGGTTGAACGGGGGTCGACTGGTACTCCCATAGTTGTGGCTCGGCGGTGCGCGAACACCCCGAGCCTTGATCAACCTGTGGAGGAGGCTGATGGATGCCAAAGCACGTCAAGCGCCCGGCTGTTAGCTATGGCCTGCCATGATCGACTCTAAAAACCAGGCAGTCTTGCCTGCCGATCTTGTCAGGTCGATCATGGCGTCGGCTACGTCAATGGCGCGTTCATCAATGGCGGTTTTCTCCAGGCCGTTGGTCATAGCCGATAGGGTCTTGATGTTGTTGCGGTAGGAACAAAGGCAAGCTTCGTCGTCGAAGACTGGCAGGCAGTTACGCAGTTCGGTGATGCTGTTGGGCAGCATCTTGCCGTGGATGCGGACAAGCTCAGCAACAGCGTCGAACTGCTCAGCGTGTTCTTCGTAGCGGTCTTTCAGCCATTCGTGAACAGAAATGAAGTCTGCGCCTTGGGCGTTCAGATGGATCAGATGGCTCTGGTCACGCAGAGCCAGTAGCAGGGAAGAGAGGACGATCAGCTTGTCGCAGAGCGTCGGCGGCTCGATCGTGCGGGGCAGGCCGGAAATGTTCAGAGGTGGCAGGAAGCCATCGTTGTGCATGATGGCGGCCTGGCCGTTCAGGAAAAGATTGGGGCCCACAGGACACAGGATCACTGGGTCCAGGGTAGTCAGGGCTCGTCGTCCGCTCCGGGCAGGTCGCTGAAGGCGTCAAGTTCGCCCTGGTCGGAATGGAGGGTGCGCGGATCAAGGCCGGCGGGAATCAGGCCACGGATCTTGCGGCTGCCCTCGGTCCACTGAAGGGTGCCGTTCTCCAGCAGGGCGTCACACTTGCGCTGGGCGGTCTTGAGGGAATTGATCTCTGGGTGGCGCAGGCCCTTCTCCTGCATGTAGTCCCACACCTCGGTCGGCTTGAGGCCCCGGTACACCCGTGCATCGGAGGTGGACGGGAAGATCGCGGTGCGCTGGCGGTGCTCCTCGATGTGGGCCTGGATGACGCGCAGCAGGAAGGTGGGCACATCCACCTGGCGGTGGGCGGCGGCGCCCATGCCGGCAGTGAGTTCGCCGTTGGCGATGGTGAAGGGGATCGAGCGGTGGCAGTCCCATTCGGCTCTGGATTTCTGGACGGTGAAGTGGTGCAGCTTGTTCTCGTCGAGGCGGATGTGAAAGTTGCCGTCGGTCATCTCCGTCAGGCCGGCGACGCCTTGGGGCCGATCGCTGTCCCTGGCCTGGTGGTGCAGGTAGAGCTGGGCGGCGCCGCGCACCGAGCAGATGGCGCGGATCGTCTCCAGGTAGTCGGTCACCACCTGGTCGCCCACCAGCAGGCCCGGCGGGCAGATGGCCTTGAGCGAATCGAAGATCACCAGATCGAAGGGGAGCCCCTCCTGGATGGCGCCATCGAGGGTTTCCATCAGCAGGCGCATGCAAGGCAGATCCATCGTCCAGGCCGGGGCGGCGCTCTCCTCTGATCCAGCCAGCACATCGAGGTAGTGCTGCTGCCACTCGGCCCCCAGCATCTGATGCCAGCGGGAGTAGTTGGTGAGGGTGCCCTTGGCGGTGTCGCCGCCGTCGCTGGCGACGATCAGAACGCGGCGGTTGCGCCAAGCGCTGGCGGGCACCTCCTCGAAGTCCAGGAACTGGCGGTGGCCGGGGGCGGCGGTGACGGCGCGGGCGAGCATCAACGCGAAAGTGGTTTTGCCGGTGCCGGGGGTGCCGTAGAGCAGGTAGGTCTTGCCCGCTTCCATCAAGCCAGGGATCAGGATCTTGCCGCTGGGGGCATTGGCCTCCAGCAGCTTGGCCAGCTGGAGGTTGCGCAATGAGCGGGGCCTGGAGCCGCACTGGTGCCGCAAGCGGCGGAGCATGCGGCGGTCGAGCAGGGCTGGATTGCGGGCGAACAGCTGGTAGCCGTAGAGCTGATTGGTGTAGAAATCGATCAGGGCCTGGGCGTCATCCTCGTCATCGATCTGGCTCAGGCCGCTGTCGCTTTTGTGCAGCGAATACAAAGTGAGCATGTAGATTCGATCGATCAGGACTTGCATCGAATCCTTCTCGGTCCCGCTGCCGTGTTCACTGGCGGCGAAGCGGCGCATGTCCCCCATCGAGAGGCTGTCGGGGGTGGAAGCGGACACCAGCACCGTGGGCCCTGCCCCTGCTTCTGGGTGCGGGGCGGCGGCCACCAATTTCGTGGGTTCACGAAATTGGTTCTCGGTCTCGGCGGTGATCGGTGCGGCTGATCGGATCAGGGAGGCCGGCGGCTCCACCACTCTGGGGTGCCTGAGTTCCGGGGGAAGAATGTCTCTCCAGTGGCGGCCGAACTGGTCAGCCGCCAAACCGAACAGTCCGCCGATGCCGGACTTGCGGAAGCCCCAGCGCTTCTTCTCCACGGCTCGCGGCGAGTTGTCGCTCCAGTCGTGGTAGCCGCCTCGGTGCCAGGTCAGGAAGGCGTCCCAGACAGCTTCGGACCCGCTGCAGGCCGCACCGGCGCACACCTTGGTCCAGTAGCTCTCGTATTCACCTTCCCCGGATTGCCGCAATCCAGATCCACTGGCCAGGAGCCAGATGGCCTGCTTGATGTCCAGGTCGGTGACGGGCTTGTTCTCGGCCTTGCGGTCCCGCTCCTGCCGCTGCTCGCCGGCCCAGTCGTCCTGGGCGTCGAAGACCAGTTCGGCTGGAAGGATCTCGCCGTCGCCGAAGCGGATCTCCGCCCTGTCGTTGCCGTACCAAAGGCGCTCGGGCTTTCTTCCGGCCGTGTCCTTGGGGCTGAAGCCGAGGTAGCTCTCCAGGGCCAGGACGATGTGGCGGTGGAGGCCGACCTCCTGGGCTGTGGGGCTGAACTGGAAGACAGCCCGAAAGCGGTGCTGGCCGGCTGGGTTGTGGCTGCAGCTGGTGGCGGTGAACAGGCAGTGCTTCTGGACGAAGGGGATGGCCCAGAAAGCATCGAGCGTGAGGTCGCCGTCAATGTCCAAGACGGCTAGGTTGCTGGCCAGGTAGGCGTCCTCGTTGCGCCAGCCCACTTCGCCGGTGGCTGGGTGGGGGCCGAGGTGGCAGGCCACCCAGGCAAAACCGGTGCTGATGTGGTCCGCCAGGCCCAGAGCGTCCAGCACCATGTTGCGGTAGCTGGCGTCCGGGCAGTCCTTGCCAGGGGAGGCGAACACCTTGTTGTGGTGGCCGTGGTGGAGGGCGACGAGCAGCGTGGGGCCGGGCGAGGCGCCTTCGGGGTGAGCACCGTGCTGCACGACTGTCCACCAGCGACGGAGTCACCATAGGGCCTTTGGGGCGTCAGGCCACCGCCTGTGGTGGTCGGCGGCCACTAGTTGGGCTTTCCAGTAATGAACTGAAGATGTACTTCGCATTACAGGGTGCGGAACGTGTAAATTTTTATTGTTCACGCCTATAGCTCTAAGGCCATGGCTTATGCAGGGGTCTCGGTTTCAATCAGCGATCAGCGCAGGTGTCATTTCCGCGAGGTCATCGAGTATGCGTTGGAACGTGTGTCCACTGGAGGGCAGAGGGCTAGCCAGCGGCAGCTGGCGGAACGGATCATGTGCGCGCCGGGGATGATTCGCCGGTACCTCGACAAGGAAACCTCAGTCGAGGGGCTTAAGTTTCTCACCCTTTACTCACTCTCGAAAGCCTGCCGGTTAGATCCCGGCACCTTGTTCATCTGGATCGAGGAGGGCCGCGAGGCGGCGATGCTGCATGAGGCTGCCCTCGGCGGCACCATCCCGCCCTTCGGGGCGCTGGATCTGGCGCGGCAGCTGGTCCGAATCTTGGAGCAGGACGATCGCGGCGGTCAGGACGCGGCCGGCGATGGGCCGGCGCCACCGAGTCTGGATCCGGTGCGGCTGCGGCTGTCGGCCCTGGAGCATGACGTTGGCCCCCTCTACCAGCGGATGGTGCGGCTCACCCAAGCTGAGGCGGTGATCGAGCTGGTCGAGACTGGCGGCACTCTGCCGTCGTCGCTGGCCGCTGAGGACTGGGCGGCCCTGGGCCGATTGCTGGAGATGGAGCCCGATCAGCTGCAGGGTGAGTGCCGCCTGGCTCAGGCGGCACTCAATTCACCAGCGCCGTAGCGCTCCCAGAAGCGGACGGCCTGCTGCTTGGCCTTCTCGGTTTCCAGCTCCATTTCGTGCGGCCGAATGAAGAACATCTGGGCCTCGCCTGGCCTGGGCAGGCCCACGATGATCTGCAAAGCGTCGATGTCGAGGCCTAAGGTCTCTTTGATTGCAAGGCGATAAAGGCATAGTTGTCGGACGCACTTCTTGTACTTCAGGTAGCCGAGGCGGCAGTGGTTGGGGATCGGTCCGCCGCTGTGGCGGTAGTAGGGGCGGGCGCAGGTCTTGAAGTCCGAGAGGATTGTCAGCCCCCGGCGGTGGCGGCCGATCAAGTCGGGAACCCCGGCAAAGCCCCAGCGGGTGGACCAAGCGCGGGCCAGGCGCACACCGTCCTCGTCGGCGTCACTCCAGACGTGGTTCCACCTGGGGAGCAGTGGAGCCTCGCTCCAGAGGAAGGAGTCGTAGTGCCGCAGGTGGCGCTCCATCCCCTGGGCGAAGTTGAACGCCTCCCGCTGCTCCGGGCTGTCGTCCCAGGGTTTGAGCACCCCGGTGCGGACGAAGTTCTCCAGCAAGCCGTGGGTGCGGGTGCCGCGCTTGGCACCGGCCTCCGGGTCACGGCCTTCGGCCAACTCCTTGGCCCGCCAGTTCCGTAGCCGTTGCTGCTCCTCGGGGTCAGCGTCTGTGGACAAGAGTGAAGTGACACCGGGTACAGCGAGGTTACCGTCACCGCCAGGGATGCTGTAGAAGCGAAGCCCGGTTGCCGGGCAGATGTAGCGGGGACCGGGCTGTGCCGGTCTTGGGGCTATGTTGGACCACAGAGCCCCCTCGCTCCTATCCACAAGTTGGTCACTTGCGGTCAGCGGATGTGCAATGGTTGCCGTGAACCCCATTGCACAAGGGTATGGGGTTGCTCTGCTGTCTGCTTGGGGGCCATGAAAGTCACTGCAGTGCTCAGGCCCTTTGGCAGCTTCTCAGATTGCTGGGAGCTGTCGGTGTGCGTGGAGGCGGAAACGCCCAGCGAGCTGAGGGACTGTGAGGCCTGGAGCCAGCCGCACCGGCGGCATGTCCGAGCCGTGCCGATGGTGGACTGGACGCCACCTGATCGGCAGCAGCTGGCCAAGGAGGCGCCGCCGGGGCTGTTTGACAAGGCGGTTGAGGTGATGCTGCTGTTCGATCGGCCGTTTTGCTTCAACGCCATCAACGCCGATCAGTGCCGCTACACCTACCGCCTGCAGCTGGAGCGGACGGCCATGGTCACCGAGTTGGTGGAGCGGCTGAACCGGGCCGATCACATCGACACGCTCACCGTCACGATTGAAGCCTTGCAGCTGGAGAGTGAGTACCAGAGACTGTCGATGACGAGCCGCCGCAAGTCGGAGCTGCATGGGTAGGCCAGGAGCTGCATGCACAGGGAAAGAAAATAAAACAAGAGAACCTGAGCACCCAGGCACACAATTACGACCAAAAAAACATGGGGAGTTAAAGTCGTAGTTGAAGCTGGAGCTGGGGTAGAAAAGAAGAAGAAAGCCCCCGAAGGGGCGTTGTTCAATAGCCACAGTAGTCGCCGGGAGTGCAGGCTACTTTGTGGAAGCAGCCAGGGACTGGCATACAGCGCGGGGGAAGGATTCAGTCATCGCCGCAGTGGTTGGTGATGGGATCGAGCAAGGTGGCGATGACGCTGTTGATGGTGTCGTCATCGAGATGCTCGCCGTGCATGGCAAGAGTCAGAGTCTCGATGAGGTCCTTCTCGCTGATGATGATCAGGTCGTCAGGAGTGGTGATTTCAGGCATCGGTGGGGATGGGAAGGGGGCTCTGGTCTGGCTTGGGGCCGTTGGGCTTGAGGCGGATCACCTTGAACTCCGTGGGATGGCGGACGTAGTGCCCGATCTCACGTAGCTGATCGTTCGTCAACGCATCGAGCGCGCCGGTCCCGAAGCCGAGTAGGTCGCCCTCAGGGGTGACGCGCAGATAGAAGCCGCCGAACTCACCGGGGCGGAGCTTGTCGCAGTACATGGCGCACTCGATGCCGACATAGCTGGCGGTGATCCAGCCGTTCTTGAACATCAGCGCGAAGAAGCGGTGGAACAGCTCCTCGTTGAGCCAGCCGTCCAAAGCGCTGACGTAGATGCCGTTGATGGCGCCGTCACAGCCGTAGGAGCGCTCGATCTCCATGCCGCCGGGTTCGTCGGTGTTGAAGGGCAGGTGGTCTTCAGGGGAGTCGCGCTCATCGAGAATGCGCCAGGCCTTGAGGACTTTGTCGATCTGGGGGATCTCGTCGAGCGGGATGAAGCTGCAGTAGCTGGTGTAGCTGTTGGCCATGGGGTCACCAGGAAGCGTGGTACTTGAAGCTGAGCCAGCAGGGCTTGGCGGGGTTGTCGTTTTCGAGGCCGTGGAACCAGACTGCAAGAGTCTGCGCCTTGTCGACGATGGCGACCGTGTCCCTCAGGTAGCTCAGGTACCGCTCCATCGTGCTGGGATCGGCGAGGTCGGTCGGCCCGAAGAAAAAGCCGCTTTTGGTCGGGAGCAGCTCATCCGCCAGTTTCTGGCTGGGGCTGTCGATGATGCGTTGGCAGATGGCCTTGAGTTTAAGGAGGTCGTCGATGTCGACATCGAAGGGCTGGCAGTCGTCTTCCTTCCGGTGACGGATGAACCAGGCGTGGATGGCGTTGGCCTTGCGCCAGTAGCCGATGCGTGGGCGGAGGGCGAACTCTCCGCGCCAGAGGAGCGCACGCCACTCAGCGGCAAGGCTGGGAAGGGCGAGGGTCTTACTGATCTCCAGGAGTCCGGTGGGCGGAGTGGAGGTGGGTTGATTGTTTTCGTCGCGGCTCCAGTTGCGCCAGTAGTTGAGTTCGGCGGTTAGGAGCATGTCGAGTCCCATGGTTGTCTCCGTTACAAGGGAATGGTGAGGGTGGTGCCGCCAGGCGGCAGATGCAGGAGCGAGCGCAGGATGAGGCTCTGCTTTTTGCTCATGCGGTTGAACCCGTAGGGCCAGGGAAGCGGCGTGCGCTCCTCTGGCGGGGCATGGGCTCATCCTTCGGGGTAGAAGAACTCGATGCTGTTCCTTTGTTCCAGGAGTTTGGCTTTGCAGGTCTCGTCGTCAATGAGATCGGTTGTGATCTCGTAGTCGCCGCTGTAGTCGCCTCGGTGTAGCGGGCCAGCAGCTCGGGGGCTAATTGTGGCGTTGGCGATTTCCGCAAGGTCCATGTCGTCAGGTATAGGGTCCATGTGCAGGACCTTGAGGGTGATGGTTGTTTCGTAGGGCATTTACATCTGGGCGAGGTTGTCGAGGCGTTGAGCGGTGGTGGCGGTGCGGAATTTGTCGTGTTCCTTGATCAGCGATTGGGCGATGATCTGGGCAGCCATCACCCGCTGTTCGATGTCTTGCTGGCTGAGGGGCTTGTCGCGCAGCAGCACCATCAGCGAGGCGGTGAGGCTGGCCATCAGTTCAGCTGTGGGCAGTTGGGCCCGCATCGGCAGGCCCTCCTGTGTGAAGCTGGCGAGCATCTCTTTGATCTCGGCCATTTCGGCGCGGATGCCCTCCAGGGCCGCTAGGACGCGGACGGAGTGGTTCGGCTCGTTGGCCATGGAAAGCAGTGTGCAGTCGTGAACCGAGAGTAGGCAGTCAACTGCTGCTGGAGGGCCATCTCAGCGCGGAGCGAACGGCAGGCCTCTTCGTGCTGCTGCTCGGCCTGGGCCCAGGCGCAGCAGCGCTTCTCGTAGTCAACTAGTGGGAAGCCGAAGATCATGCCTCGAATGGGATCGGCGGCCCTTCGCTTGGGTATTCTGGGGACTTACAGGCGGATCGCTTCAGGCCGTCCATCACCCTAGGGCTGGAGCCAACGGCCTTCCTCGACGGGAACCGGGCATCCAAGAGGCCAGGTCGTACCACCGCCTGGTCCGGGCAGTGCAAGGCATCGGAAGGCAGCAATCGTTTGAGGGGGATGACTTCCCTCGCCATGCCCCGGAACGCTTGCCATCACCTGGCCGCCGAGAGCAAGCAAGTTGAACAATGATTATCAGGAGGCGGCTTAGGTGTATGGCATTAGGTGTTGTTGGCCCTGTCGACTTTGCCTGGATGAAGCAGTTGGGTTTTGGGGATAACAGCGTGGTTGAGGATTTTCAGGCCCATGGCTTCAGGCTTTAACGCGGGATACCTTGAAGACCTTGTAGGCGTTGGTGCAGGACGTCATGAAATTGTTCATCTGGCGAGTGAAGGGGTTGTCCCACTTCACGCCTTCCATAATGAAGAACAGCGGCCAGAGCGTGATGGAGGCCAGGGAGAGGATCGCCAGGAGCATTAGTATATCGTCGTCGGTGATGTTCATTTGGCGGGTGGACTTGATGCCCCACCAGCAGGAATACAGGCCGACGCAGGCGTAGGCAAACAGAAGGGACTTCAGGAGCAAGATCATGGGAGTTGGGGGGGGGAGACTGGCGCTACGTGTCGAGCTGAAAGGGCGGGGGTGGACGGGGGAAGAGGACGTAAGCCATCAGGGTTTGAGGGTGTTGGCGGTGATCAGTAAAGCAATCGAAAGCAGCAAGATGATGGCTTGCTGCGGTGTGGAATGATGAAGGAAGGCGGCAAACGATGCGCCAACAAGCCCGGCGAAAGCCTGTCTGAAGAATTGGTAAATGGGGTTCATCGCTCGCGGCTGAGGATCTTGTAGACCGTGATGGGCCAGAAGAACAGGTTCTGGATGAACATGTGGATCTTCAGCCAGGTGGGATTGGGGTCGCCCTGGGATTCGGCGAGCTTGTCGGCTTGCAGGCCGGTCCAGGCGAAGATAGCGCTGATGGTGAAGTAGCTGGAGAAAAAGGCAACGAGGGGGATCGTCAGGTCGTAGGTGTTGTCGAGATTCATTGAGTAGGGGAAAGGGGCGGGACGGCCACGTAGACGTTGGCGCTGCGGCCACTGAGAGTGGCGCGCCTCACCTTCTTGCTGCCATCCATCAGGTAGGTGATGCGGCCTCCGTGGGTGCGGTGGGTGCGCAGCTCTGTGATGCGCGCTGATGCGGTCTGGTGGCTGAGGTTGAGGGCCATCTCCACCTGTTCACAGGTGGCGCCCAGGTAGTTCTGCTCCAGGATGTAGCTGTAGATCCGTCGTCTCAGGCTCTGGGCGTCCCACGGGATCAGCTGGGAGGCGGGCTTGGCCGCCGGCTCTGGGGCCGGTGCTGGCGGATCAGGCGGTGGGATGTAGGCGGCTACGGGCATGGGCTATCGGGGGCGTTGGGTGTGGCTGCTGGTGATGGCTTGACGTTGTTGTTGGGCGAGGCGATAGCTGCGGTTGTTGCTTTCGATCAGGCCGGTGCCAGCCAGGCCTCGGATCACTTCGCCGATGGGAGTGCGCCAGGGCCTGGCTTCCCGCACGTGGCTGGGGTGCTGAACATCGAAGCGGCTGGGTTGGACTTGGAACTCACCTGTCTCCATGTAGTGGCGTTCGACGGCGGGAATCAACTTGAGGGCGGAGAGCCAGCTGTCCCCCTGCTTCTTTGCCCAACCGGCGAGGATGGCCAAGATCCGCTCTCGATAGGCAGCGCGGTACTCTTTGCTGCCCCACTCGATTCGGCGATGCTCGGTGGTGACATCCACCACCACGGCCTCAGTGACGGCTTCTTCAAGTTGGGGTGGCTGGGGGTCGGCCGGTAATTCCTGCTGTACTCCAGGAAGCAGCAGGCCAAGGAGTTGGTTGATCGCCTCGACGGCGTCGTAGGCTTTGTGCTTGACAGCTTCTGCAATCAGTTCGCTGAAGCAATCCTGGATCCATGACTCAGTGGTTATCGACTTGGCGCAGAGATCCCTGATGGGTTGGAGATTCATGGCTTGGGCTTGAAGTTATTAAGGTAGGTGTCAGCGGCCATCTCAACGGAATGGCGCCACCACCTTTCCCAGTTCTCCAGGGTCGGATGGATTCCGCTGCTCTCGCATTCCTGGATGAAGCCATCAAAAGGAGATTCGGAATAGCTCAACTTGAGCTTGTCGCTCATGCCACCTCCACCAGTTGGGTCTGGGCCTGGTTCAGATCGGCGATGCCCAGGCGGGCGCAGGCCAGGCGGTTGGCGATGCGCAGGATGTTGTTGGCAGCACCGAACAGGGTGGAGTGCAGGCGGCGGGCAACGGCACTGCGGCCAGTGCGGGGAGACATGGAGGTTTCCACCTGGGTGATGGCGTTGAAGCCAGCCCACAGCGTTCCGGCGACACCGTTGATGTCCATGCCGATGCCGCCATGGAAGGCGGCCTGGAGGGCCACCCACTTCCTGGGCATGGCCATCTCCAGGGTGACGGGGCGGGTCTCGCCGTCGATCACCACCGTCTCGGGGACGCCGTAGACCTCGCGGATGAACTGGGTGAACTCGGCGGAGTTCATCGTCATGCGGGTCATCTGCTGGTAGCCGCTGGCCACTTCGGGGAAGGTGCGGCGCTGGATGTCGATGCCGGCCAGTAGCGCATCCATCTGCTGCTCGATGTAGACGATGGCCTCGTCGTCGGTCTCAAAGCCGTGGGCGTGGGGGAAGCGGAAGCTGGCATCGGGGCGGCCGTTCTCCGCCTGGCCCATGGCCAGCTGCATCGTGTTCCAGCAGACGATGCGAGTGGTGGAGTAGGCGCCGCCCAGGGAGGTGGTGCCGTCGAAGCCCAGCCAGCCCACCAGGTAGGGGGCGATGGGGTCGCCAGGGAGGATGGGGATCTCGGCGCCGTGGATCTTGCTGGTGAAGGCCAGGCGCTTGCCGCCGGCCAGCACCACAACGGCGTTCATGTCGGCTTCGTTCTTGATGCCCTCGGCCAGCTTGAGCAGCAAGGACGTGGGGTAGATCGGATAGCGCGGGCTGACGACGCCGAGGATGGTGCCGCTGTCAGGCCGGTAGAGGGCGACGCGGTCGGTGACGGGGACCATGTCATCGGCCTCGGCTGGATCGCCCATGAACAGGCTGCCCTTGCGCACCTCATAGAGGGCGCCGGCCAGACGGAAGGCTTCGTCGGGGGGCAGGGTGCCAGGCTTGACGATGCCCTTGCCGTGCCAGGCGCCCTCGTCGTTGAGGAGAACGCCGGAGGTGAATTGATCGCTCATAGCGAGTAGTTGATGAGGGAGTTGCGTAGCTCGGGAGAGTCAAAGTTGTAGATCGGCACGTTGTTATCAGGGCGCTCGCCCTTGAACGTGACGAAGGCCGCTTGATAGTCGCCGTCTTGTACGTAGACACGCTCGCCGGGATCATTGAGCGTGATGCTGGCGCTGGAGTGGAAGTTTTTGATCATCAGGTGGACTTGTGCTGGGCTGACAATCACGCCTCCCAGGTCAATCCTGATCGGCCGGAAGAATAGATTGTCGTTACACACACCGCAGGATCTGAGTAGAGGTACACGCCATCCAGGAACCTTGTTACCACAGGCCAGGCAGGGCTGGGCCAGCTGGATGTCACGAAGGTTGGCGACGGTGAGGGAGGGTTTCCCTTTGCTCTTGAGGATCGCGTAGAACTTCTGAAAGCCGGCGAGAGCGTCGTCCGCCCTAATGCCTTTGGCGACGACCGGAGTGGTGTGGATCAGGTCAGCGTGCTCCTGCGCCTGGGCTTCCGTCATCGGCTGGCAGGCCGAATCGAAGGACTTCACTCCGCAAACCCTGCTGGCATAGAGCCTGCCGTTAAAATAGAACGGCTTGCGGAAGATTTCGTTGTCTGGCTCAACGAAGTCGAAGATGTCGAAGACGTCTTCGGTCTTGCTGTCAGGCGGAATGTAGGGCGAGAAAGCCTGGAGCATGGCTCAGCGCATCCCAGCGGTGTTGAAGGCCGAGTAGAACGCGGCGTCTTCATGGATGGTGCGGGGCCGGGTGGCGCGCAGGTTGCGCACCTGGGCTTCGAGCGCTTCGATGCGGCGGTGCAGGGATTGGAGGACCAGCAGCTGGTCGGCGTCGCTGGTGCCCAGCCGCTGCAGGTCCGCCTCGGTGAGCATGGCCAGCAGAGCGTCCTGCTGCTCCTGGTGGAGGGGGTCTTCGTCCATTAGGCGGCGGCGATGGGTTGGGTGGGGGTCTGCAGCGCGTCGCTGATCTGCCGCTCCATCTCGTCGCGGCTACCGCTGGTATCGATGTCGAACGTCTGGATTTGAGGCTCGGGCGGATATACCAGCTCACCGCCGGAGTCGGCAATTTCACTCGCCAGATGAACAATGCTCACGGCGTTGGACAAGGAAATGGTGGTGCCACGGTCGCTGGTGTTTATTTGCACCACGGTGCAGGCCTTGTCGAGGATCACGCCGTCGTTGCACATGGCATTGGGCATGCCGACGTGGATGCCAATGACGATGGGGGATTCGGGGTCAACCCGTTCCAATACGGGCAGCAGATGCTTGGCACGGAGGGTTCCGTCCATAGAAAAATCAAGGGGTAGGGGTGGGCTATTCAGGTGGCTGGTCTGCCTCGGGACCAGGCAGGATGGCGGAGTCGCCGAAGCCCCAGTCGGGGCTCCAGTGGAAGCGGTCCCTGATCCGTTGATCGCCTTGGAATTGAACGGCGAGCAGGATCGCGGCGCGGTCTACCAGGCTGATGGATGGATGGCGGATCACCGACTGGGCCTCGGCTTTGGTCAGCCGCTGACGGAAGGCGATGATGTCGCTACCCCGTTTGCAGCGCAGCAGTTGCTGGGCCAGCGCCGCGATGCGGGCGTCCTCAGATGAGGCCATCGAGCATCCGCTTCCAGAGGGGGACGCCGTCGTCCTTCCACAGGGGAGGGTTGGGCGGCTGGGGTCCGCTGGGGGCCTGGGCGCAGGGGGGGTTCCAGGCCGGGGCGGTTGCACTGGCGCTGTCGATCCAAGCGCTTATGTCCTGCAGCCGGCGAAAGTGCTCGGCCTCATCGATGCCGTTCGCCTGCTGCTGGGTGATGCGCGGGTCGAACAGGTACTGGCGGAACTGGAAGGCGCCGCTGGCGTCGTAGTAGTCGAGGCTGGCGCTGTTGAACAGCGGGTGGACCAGGCCATAGCCGCGCACTTGCACCTGGCTCGGGTCGTCCAGGTTCAGGGCGTTCTTGGCGGCCAGCAGCCAGATCGGGATGCCGTGCTGGATGTTCTGGTGCTCAGGGGCGGGCTCCTCGCGCAGGTGGTACAGCGGCGAGTCGCTCGTCACCAGCATTGTGGTGCCGTCCCCTCGGGTGGGAACGAAGGAGTCCTCCTCCTGACTGGTGCCGGGGTCGCCGGACCAGATGGAGGCCAGCATCTTCGGCTTGCCGTTCAGCAGCTGGTGAAGGATGTCGCCTGGCTCGGTGGCCTTGCGGATGGTGCAGGCCACCGTGCGGCGCAGGGCTGCAGGCATTAGCTGGGCAGTGGGGGTCATGGGAGGGGTGACGCCGAAGTGCCATCTTCGGTCTACATCACAGTACCATGGTCCGCATCATTGTGGGCACAGTCATGGACTGGAATCCATACTTTGTGGCTCTAGCGGTGGCGAATCCCCCAGGGGTGTGGGGGCGCAGGGGGCATGGGGGCCCATGCACCCAAGGGCTATGGTCCCTCGGGTGCCTGGGTGTTGTTCACCAGTCGAGGTCGTCCTCTTTGGCGACGACGGCCTCTTCTTCGGCGCCATTGTTGTCGCGGGTGGTGGGCGGCAGGCCGGGTTTGCCGGCATTGGCGGGCGCTTCGCTGTCGGCCTCCAGGGGATTGAGGCCGAGCCAGTAGCGCTCAGAGAAGAAGGGTTGCTTGACCTGCTTCAGGCAGGCCGAGCTGCCGCAGGGGCGCAGGTGGGCGGTGGTCTTGTAGGCCAGCGCCGGGATCGAATCCCTGGCGTTGCGCACGATCTCCAGGTAGTAGTTGGAGACGCCGTTGGCCAGCAGCATTAGCTGGGGGTTGTCGAATTGCTGCTGCATTTCCGACTGGATGAAGAAGTTGTCGATGACGGCTGCCACCATTTTCTTCTCGCTGGCCAGCCAGGCGCGGAACAGCCAGACGTTCTTGGGTTTGGCCTTCTTTTCGGCAGGCTTGCCTTCGTTGTCGGTCTTGCCGGGGCCGTTCTTGAAGGCGTAGCCGATGTCGTCCTCGTAGTTGCTGGGGTACTCCAGCGACAGGCGCACTTCACGGTCGGCGGTGTAGTACCGCCAGCCCCAGAAGATTTCGGAAGTCATGTAGAGAATTGCCTTGCCGCCTTTGTCGAGGAACTTCGGCTCCCAGATCCAGTCGGGACGCTCGGCGTTGAAGGCTGGGGGGATCAGGGAAGAGGCGGGGATGCCGTCCATCTAGCTCAGTGCATGGTCGGCCACCAGAGTGGGGACTGCGGTTGGTGATGGCGACAGTACGGGCTCCAGTCGATAGCGGTTACCGGCCGTGGTCAAGCGGTGGTTGGCGGCGGCGATCTCTTCGGCTGTGGCTTCGAGGATCTGATAGCCCTGCAGGAGCATGCCTGTCTCGGCATGACGCATTTGATAGCTGCCCATGGGGGCTGAGGTAAGGGGCCCATACAGGGTGCGGCATGGGCCCCAGTGGACGCTCAGGGAACGAGCGGTTCGTTACCGGGGCCAACGACAGCGGTTTCGTCCGCCGCAGGCGCTGGTTCACCAGCGGTCACCGTGCTGCTGTTGGGGTCGGCCGGGCTGTTGTCGAACGACTCGGTCTCGGGAGCCACAGCCTCGGTAGCCACGGGCTCAGGCGTGGTGTCGAAGGTGCCTTCGGGCATCACCGGCAGGGGCGGCAGGTCGGTGCCGATCACGCTGGGCGCCTCGGATTCCTCGGCCACCGCCTTGATTGCGGGCTCAGTTGCCTCCACCACAGGGGTTTCGGCGGTTGGTTCCTCGATCACGGGCTCGGTGGTCACCGACTCGGGGGTGGACTCAGGAGCCAGGAAGTCGGGGACGGGCTCGGGCGCCGGAGCCACGGGCTCGGGAGCAGGTTCGGGAGTGGGTGCCGGGGTGGTGGGCTGGCTGCCCACAGGCGCAGCCGGGATGATGCCCTCGATCTCGTCGAGGAACGGGGTCAGGACGTCCATGGCGCCCGCTTCCTGCTGCTGCTCGGTGGCGATGGTCTGCTCCAGTTGTTGGATGCGCTGGTTGGCGGCGGCCAGGTCGGCCTCGGCCAGCTCGGCCCGTTGCACCGCCTGTTGGACGGCAGCCTGGGCGGCGTCCATGGCGGCCTGGTTGGACACCGGGTTGGTGGCCAGCGCCAGGGCCAGGGCCCGGCGGCACTCGACCAGCTCCAGGGTGAGGGCGCTCACTTCGCCCAGAAGGTTGGTGCGCTCGGAGGCGAGGTACTGGATGACGCGCACGGCTTCAACCTCAAAGTCAGGGTTCATGGGATAGGGCGGGGGTGCTGGGGTGGCACCAGGGCGCATGGCTGTGCGCCCCAGTGCTCGGCTTGATGCTATGCGGTGGCCCCAGTGCTCGTAGTTGACCGAGAGGGTGTCATCGGGGTTGGGGTCTGATCAAGAAACCAGCCGGCCATCTGCAGGATCCTGAAGTGCGTAGTTGCGTCGGGCAGGATGTTGGCCCTGGTACTGTGCTGTTGCGGCGCATCCGCAGCGGCGAAGGCAGCTACACCTCGATTCTGGAAGAAGGCCAAGGCAATCGCCATGGCCAAGGACATGCAGGCTTGGTTGGTATTGGGCCATCTGGGATCGAGGTGGTTAAGCTGGCGCAGTTTTATCGTGCGACAGGTGTTGCGGATGGTCTGCACGTTCGGGTGGATAAGGGTTGGCCTGATGAGCCGGTCGAGGTCGGGGAGCAAAGTCAGTGGCTGTTCGGTGTCGACGTAGTCGTGGTAGAACAGCTCATGCAGCCGCAACAGCCAGTGGAAGAGGTCTAGTTGGTTCAGGTTTTGCGGCCGTGCAGCTAGTAGTTCGGCTAGGCGGAAGGTGCCGTAGCGATGGTTGATGATGTAGAGGTTTTCGTTATTTATGGCGTTGTTGATGGTGATCCAGGGGCGGCGGCTGGGGTCGCAGGTGCCGAGCTTGGTCTCGACGCCGACGATGCGGCCGACTTCGGTGGGGGGATACAGCTCGATAGGTTCTTTGAGCTGCTTGATGTTGACGCGAACTCGTCTCATGGGGTGATTTACGAAGGGCGAAGTTGGGCAGGTCTCAGTCGTTGATGACGGTGGATTCCACCGGCACCACCGTGAAGTCTTCGTTGCCCTCGTTGAGGGTGGCCTCCACGTGCTCCTTGCCAGTGACGGCGGGTGTCGGAGCGAGGTAGTTGCGCAGGCGCAGGGTGAACTTGATCGACTCGATGGCCTGGATCAGGCCGGCCGGACTGTTGCGCACACGGGAGGTGTACTTGGGGCTGGAGAAGCCCTCCCATTCCAGCTGCTCGGTGTTGGGGTCCATCTTGCAGGTGGCCACCTCGACGAACTGGGACTTGGGCGCATTGCCCTTCTTGAGGGTGAAGCGGGCACCGGCTGCGAAGGCGGCCATGTTGGCGTCACACTCCTGATTGTCCTCGTCGGTGATTGCCAGCAGCGAACCCAGTAGCGAGCGGGCCGGGCCGGTGAGCACCAGCTGGCTGGGGTCGTCCTTGCTGGGACGGAGAGCGTTGAGGTTGATTTCACACAGCTCGCCGTTCTCGTCAGCGAACTCCAGGCTGAGGCGCCAGTCATAGGCGCCCTTCTGCCAGTTGGCTGGGGTGATGGCCAGGGTCAGGTCCAGTGGGGCGCCGGAGACCCACTGCAGCTTGGTCTGCTCATGGTTCTTGCCGCCGTCACGGCTGAGGTTCCAGCCGGCGTCCGCCCCCTGCTGGAACGGCACCTTGTAGGACTTGGAAACCTTCGGTGCTTCGATGGCGGGGCGGTCCACGGCGGGCAGCACAGGCTTGGGCAGCCGGCGGCGGGCGAAGGTGGGGATGATGGGGACGACGACCGGTGCAGCGGGGGGCTCGTCGAGGCCCAGGGCGTCAAGGACGATAGCCATGGCCTCGGCTTCGCGCCCTTCGCTGGTGGCAGGAGCGGCCGGTGGTGTTTCGATGCTGGTGTCGACCGGAAGATAAGGGACGACGGTGAATGGTGTTTCGGTCATTGGAAGTTGGCGGGGACGAGGGAGTTGATGCCGTTGATGTAATTGGCGATGTGCTCTTTGATAGCGCTGCGGTAGAAAGCCTTTTGCCTTGGTAAAGCAATCTCGCCTGCGACGAGGCGCCGCAGGCAAATGCTTGCCTTGAGGCCTTGAGAGAAGTCGTTGATGGCAGTTTGATTGTCGGCCAGTGCTTCGCTGATAAGCTCTTGGATGGTTTGGTTGATTAGCTCTTCGATTTCGCCTTTCCTCTGACTGAGGAGGTTGGCGGCTAGGTCGCCAAGACGGGTGGCGATCACGCCCCAGCAAGCAGAGTGCAGGTTCCGAACAGCCTTATCGGTGAGCGAGGAGAGGAAGCCGCTATCTTCCGCTTCCGCGATGCGTTTCTCCAAAGTCTTGGCCAGGCCGTCAGAGAATTCCGCGATGACGTTTCTGATGACAGAAGATTCGTCGATACTGGTCGTCTTGAGATGGAACTGGGCCTCGATGATGGCGGCAAGAGAGTAGAGGTTATCGTCGATTTCGAGCAAATAGTCACATTCAGCTGGATAGGCTTCGTTCATGCTCATTGCTCGACGTGGGGCATCATGACGGAGCCGTTAAGCGTCTCCAAGCTGAACAGGGGCTCTTTCGCCATGATGTCTGTGAGCCTGACAATCTTGCTGTCTTGCCGGTGGTGGCCGTCCTGGGCGATGCGGTAGCCAGATGCCATAAAGTGCAGACCGAGATTGGTCTTTTGGCGGATGTGATGGGCAACGTACTTCATGCTCCAGGCGCCACGGGGAACAGCAGCGATGTTTCCAAAGGCGAAGGCCTCGAAGGTTTCTTTGGCGGCTTCCAGGGCGATACGGTCCTCGCCGAGGCCGTTGCAGGTGAGCGGCTCGTAGACACCGCTGATGCCACTTGGGCTGGGGATAGCGGTCAGGTAGGCGAAGTCGTCGGCAGAAATTTCGTTACCGCCGTAGGCGATGTAGTCGCCGTTTTCGCACATGCTGAGAAGGGGGCTGACGAGGCGGCGGGTGCTCCCGTGCTGCGTCCAGAAGTCGGCAGGCGGCTTTGGCGTGTCGATGTAAAGGCGGACGTTGCCGTCAATGTGCCGGCGATTGGCGGCCTTGAAGGTGATCTGGGTGCCCAGGAGGCCGATCGATTCCCTGTAGCGGTTGAGGCGGTCGATCGCCTTTTGGAAGCCGCCTTCCAGGCACGGGTGGCGCTGGGCGATGGCGTCTTCGATGTGCGCGTTGATTGTCGGCTTGATTGCCTTGGCCAGCACCTTCGCTGCTGCGGCGAGGTCGCCGGTCTCGTCCCTGATGTTGCTGATCTGAGCGGTGACTGCCCTGTTGGCCGCCCTGGCTGCAGTTCCGTGGATGTCACGGACCCCGGAGATGTAGCTCTTCACCTCGTTACTGATCTGCGCTTCCAGGTTGTAGTTACTGATGCAATCAGCGATGGCGTCTTCCAGAACCCTGCTGCCCTCACCGTTGGTGATGAAGTCGCGGATTTGCTGGGAGATGCTGTTGAGGAAGGTCGAGCTATCGCGCAGCCGGTCGGTGACAGACGAAGTTATGCTGTGGTCCGCCAGAGCTTTGGCGGTGAGCTTGGCCACCAGCCTTTCCTTGACGTCGCTGGCGTCGATGCCGATGCTGCTGAGGCGCTTCTCGATCAGGTCGAGGATGCTGTCCTCGGTGAGCACCAGTGCGCCGGCAGACGCCTGAGGCTGGTCGGCCTCAGGCGCCGCTAGGGCGGTGATGGCCTGGTCGGCCTCTTCCCAGGGGACGATGTCGTTGAGCGTGGTGCCGAGGGTGGACTCGATGATTTCTTCCATGGTCTCAGATGACTTCGGACTTGATGGCGGTGAAGAACAGCCCGTGCTTGGTTGGATCGATGGTGGCATCGAGCAGGGACTGGATCACCGAGAGGGTGGTGGCGGCGGCCATCAGGTTGGCCGCGATCAGCTGCGGCTGGCTGGGCGCCTTGGCACTGCACTCGCCACTCACCGGGGCGGGATCGCTGGGTTCGGCGATGTTCGGGTACACCGTTGAGGGGTTGATGCCAAAGTCGGTGTTCTCGGTGTAGCCCCACCACAGGGTCTGGCCCTTGATCTCGGCAGGGCGACCGCTTTCGCCGGCGTCATTGCCGGGTGTGATCATGAAGAAGCTGGGCAGGTAGGCCTTGGCCTCTTCCAGTTGGTCACACACGATCTTGCGGGTGGCGTCGTTGTCGACAGCCACCACGATCATCGGGCAATCGCCGGCATCAAGCAGCCAGCGGTTAAGGATGGCGGAGTTGAGGAAGTTGGCGATGACGGCCGCGCTGACGTAGCTCTCTGCGAAGAGGCGCTTCTGGGTGGCCAGGGCCTTGTTGACGCCGGCATCTTCGGCGGCCATGAGCTGCCGGTAGCGATTGCCGTCCTCAAAGGCGTCCCCGTCACAGAGAGTGAGTTTCGGCTCGGCATTGGGATGGAAGTTGAGCAGGCGGGCCAGGGGGCCGGCGAGGTAGCTGCCGGTGCCGCCGCAGCCGACCAGCAGGGTGCTTGTGATCTTCATTCGGGGAACTCAGGGGGATCGATTTGGCCGAGCAGTTCGCCGGCGAAAGAGTTGGTGGCCTGAAGGAACCAGCAGCGGCCGATCCTCGGCATGATCGGTGTGATGTAGCCGCTGACGAAGCTGTTGCCAGCCTGGATCACATGCGCCTTGAGAGGCAGCATGATGCGGTCGCCTTCGACAGCGGCGCCGCTGGCGGCCAGGGCGTAGAAGGCGCTGGCTAGGAAAGGCTTATCGACCAGAAGCAGGCCGTTGACTTCGTTGTTGAGGCTGAGGACTGTCGAGCCTGGAATGGCGGTGAAGTTGAGGGTTTCGAGGTAGGGCAGGGGGTCGCCGATTGTTGGATCTTCGAGGATGCCGAGGGCGTCGCGGTACTGCTGGTCGCCGTAGCGATAGCTCCCGATGATGCCTTGGTAGTCATCCATCAGATCAAGATTGAAGATCGTCCTGTAGATGCGGTCGGTGGTTTCGGCCAGCTCGGGGATTTGCTGACCCCAGCAGATACCGCCGGTGCTCCAGGTGTTGAAGGCGCGAAGGGCCCTGCCTCTGAAGAAGGCGCCATCGTGCTCCAGGAGGTAGCGGACGTTGAGGGAGTCGCGGTTGTATTCGCCATTGGGATTCAGCGTGATGCCGTAGTTGACGGGCAGGCGAGGGATGAAGCTGATGGCGGGGCCGGTATCGGCGCCTTGGGCGTAGACGGGGCGTTCGTGGCCGGCGAGGCAGGTGGGTTCGCCGTCGGGTCTTTCGACGTCGAAGGCTTGGTGGATGGCGCCGACGCCAGCGGAGCAGAATTGGGCGCCTTCGATGTCCATCGTGTGGCGCATCATGTGGGGGCAGCTTTGGCAGTGCTGCCGCATGAAGTCACGCAGGGGTTGCTCTACCCAGTCGAAGTAGCCACTGCTCCTGGTGCGGTTCACTTTCTCCAGCATCACCTCGGTCGTTTCGCTCCAGTCCCGTGGGTTGCCGGCGTAGACCCGGAGGACCACCGAGTTGTCGGCGGATGGTTCCAGGGTCAACAACCGGTGGCTGGGGAGACGGAACAGGCGGACCCTCGGTGGTACGGTGGCGGTTCTGAGGCGGCCGACGATAGTGGTTGTGCGGTCAGCCGGCAGGCTTGGCGTTGGAGAAGTGGAAGTGCTGGGGCTGCCACTGATGGCGTTGGCGTAGCTGGGGTCGACTGGCGTGGGGACAGGCTGCCAGACATTTTCCTGGGGCCGGAAGTAGTTCCAGGCCTGGCGGAAGCCCCAGGCGGTGTATTGAGCGGCCATCAGAGGATGGCCTCCTCGCCGTCTTGGTCATCCCACATGGCCGTCTGAGTGGCAGGCGGCCCGAACATGGTGGGTTGGTACGGCGGGGGATCGTCGGTGCTGGCGGCAGGGGGCAGCAGGAGCCCCCCCTGCTGCTCGATGGCGTCGGTCAGTTGTTGGCCAGTGGGGTTGGGGGTGAAGGGCGGGAGAGTGCCGGTCTTGGCCACTTCTTCGTCGATGGCCATGCCGATGTACGTCTCCTCGACTTCATCGATCAGCTCGCGGAGCTTGATCAGGCCTAGGGCGGCGGCATAGACGCTGGCGCCGCAGGGGCCGCTGTTGTCGACCAGGGCGGCGGTGAGCCAGTCGCTGGTGACGGTCACCAGATCGTCGAAGCTGGCCTCGTAGAGGGCGGCGGTGAGCCCGCCGATGCCGTTGTAGTTGTTGGCGGCGTTGGGGGTGGTGGTGTTGCCGTGGCGGCGGCGGCGCTTGTTTTTGCCCTGGTTCTGGCCGGGAGTCCAGCTGTAGGGCCGGTCCACACCTGCCACGCCGTCATCATCGTCGACGCCTTGGAAGCCGATGCGACGGCCGGTGGCGTTGTTGCCACGGGAGTTGACGCTGCTGCTGCTGCTGCTGCCGCCACCTTGCCAGGTGCCGTTTTTGTAGTAGCCGAAGCTGTAGCGGCCGTAGTAGCTGTTGCCGTCGTTGTAAATGCTGGGAATCGTAGTGGCTGGCGGCCTTTCGGCCTTCACCCACTCCAGCACTTTGGGGTGGTAGGTGGCCTTGATGGGTGCGGTGTCGACGAATGTTTCGTAGGGCAGCCGGTAGCGGCGGCGATCGGCTGTGACGCTGGCCACCAGCTCGTAGCCCATCACTTTGGGGTCGGCGTTGATGCGGCCGACGGTGATGTGAAGGCCGGGATCCCCCAATTCATTCCCGTCATCGACGGCTGAAAAGAAGGCACCCATGGTGCCATGAGAGTGGGAGGATCCGCATGGGATCCAGCCGTCCGGGGGATAGCTGGCGATGGCTTCGCCGGTTTCGATGTCGACGCTGTCATCGAAGTTGGTGGCGTGGACGGAGCCGCCGGAGACCGATTGGCGGGGAACGATGATGCGGTACTTACTGGGGTCAGTGGCCGACACCAGCAGGCGGACGCCGACTTCGAGAGAGGTGCCTTTGGTCTTGGGCGCGTAGTAAAAACAGAGCTGGATCCATCGTTGCCAGAGGTCATCGGGGATCCGATGCAAGTCGTCGGGGACGAGGAACTCCTTGATGGCCTCTTCGGGCTTGAAGTTCTTGTCCCCGTCTGGGTCGTCACAGGGGGCGAGGTAGCTGCCCCAGTGGCATGTACGCACCTTGAAGGCGCCATGCCGCAGGCTGCGGACGATGGTGGCTGTTGTCATTGATGCTGCATTGGGTGGAAGGCGAGGGAGGCGCCCCCGCTAGAAGCAGGGGCGCCAGGTTGGATTCGCTTCAGACCCCCTTCTGCATCGTCTGGGTGGTCCCTTGGTAGATCGAGCCAGGGACGGGGGCATCGGTGCCGGCGACAGCAACGCCGCTGAGGATGAACTTGGTCACCTGGTTGCTACTGATGCCCAGCTCACGGGCGTTGTCCGTGAAAATCTGGGCCACGGACTTGCCCTGGTACTGCTCCGGGCCCAGGTAGACCACGTCGCCCGCGTTGACGCGCAGGCCGACCTGGGCAGCGGTGGCAACCACCTGGGGGGAGTTGCCGCCATCGTTGGCAGCGTTGATCATCAGCTTCGATAGGAAAGACATAGTTGTGATCGATCGAAAGGAAGGTGTACACGGTCCAGGAGGACCAGGGAAATGCAGCCCCCGAGGATAGAAATCCTCGGGGGCTGAATGGCTGGAGTTAGAATTGTTCAGGTGGTGGTCAGGCTTAGACCGAGCGCACGGCCATTAGGGCGGCGACGAGGGTGCCGAAGTCCTGGCTGAAGGCGACGATGGCATCAGTGTCTTTTTTGTCGAGGGCTGAGTTCAGTAATTCCTTCTGCGAGGCCGCAAGACAGCTGAGATGGGCGATGGTGTCGATGCGCAGCTTTTCCATGGGGTTGCGGTCTTCGCCGCCGCTGCGCTTTTCATATTCGATCATGTAAGCCTCAAGGGCTTCCATGATCTCTTTCATCTTGGCATTGATGGCCAGGTTTTCGGACATGGAGGAAGCGTACTTCCCCATGACAAATTCCTTAAGCGCCTCCTCGTCGAGGCCTTCGGGTTTGTTACCAAAGAAGGCAAATTCCATCAAGAGTTGATGATGAGGTAGGCGGTGATGGTGGCTACGGCGTAGACCACCGTGGCGCTGAAGAAGCCAGCCTGGAAAGCGTTCTTCAGCTGGCGCTTGAGCCAGATGGGCCTGATGTTCGGTTGGTTTCGCCGTGCTTGGACGGCGAAGAAGCTGGGGTTGAAGTGTGGGAGTTGGGGTTCCGGGCGAGGGGATCGCATGGAGGGTTCAGGCCTGCAGGGATAATCGTACAACAAGGGTGGGAATCTCGGTGCATGTTGCCCCGAAATCCCCACCTGATGGTCATGGACGTGAACTGGAGTTCAGCTCATTGCCAGGCGAGAAGCTGGGTGATCAGCAGCTCGCGGTTGGCCATGTGAACGGGGGTGTCGCTGCTCCAGCGGCCAGCGGCGCGCAGGGCGCGCCCCTGCTGCCGCAGCTCCTTGACGGTGAAGGTGTTGATCTCGGCGATCCGATGGGGCGAGAGCCCCCCTTGCTGCTGGATGGCGATGGGAGTTGGGGCCGGTCTGGCGCTGCGCTGGATCGGCCGGCGGCCGGTGATGTCATCGAACTGCTCGCGCAGCGCCTTGCCGGCGGCGTAGCAGGCGACGGCAAGGTAGGCGATCAGCTTGGCGATGTCCTCGCAGGTGTGGAAGTAGGCGTGGATGGGATCGGCGGTGGTGGCCGGGGCGACGGGGGCGGTGGTGGTCGTCATGGCGGAACGAGGGGTGGTTGGGCAAGGAAGCCAGGGCCCCCGATGGGGCCCAGGGTCATGTCGCGCTGAAGTCGCTGTTCTCTTCGAGGTACGGCACGACTTCTCCGTGGATGGCATCGATCATGCGCTCGAAACTGGCGACATCAGGGCAGCGCAGCAGGAAAGAGAGGGCGTAGATGTGCTTGCCGTTGAGGATGTAGTTGCGCAGTTCTTCGCGGCTGGAGCCCTCGGCGTTTTCCCGGTAGTGCTCCAGGAAGGGGCGCCACTCGGTCTGACTGACGTAGGTGGCGCACTCCTGGATCGAGACGTCGCGGAGGGGGCCGTAGGGGAGGTTCATGGGAGGAGGTGGGGAAAGGTGGCATCCGTACCCTGTGGGAACTGCGGGTGCTGTCCCATGGGACGAATGGCTGGTGTGTTGCCCTATGCCCTGCTGGGCTCGGGCGGGATGACCGCCGCAAACCTGGCGCTGGTGCAGGCCGGCAATGCCTGGGATGGCGAGCAGCAGATGAGCGGCAGCGACAAGCTGCAGACGGTCCTCGCTGCTCTGGCGGGCCTGACGATGGGCGCCGGTCTCGGTGACGTGTGGAATAATATTAAGGACACGGAGTTCGACGAGCGCTTCAACGCCGAAGGGAACATGCGTGTCGGGGTGGTGGACCCGAACGATGTGACCCAGCGGGCCACGATGGATAAGCCGAGGGCTGGTGTGGATCGCTACAGGGAGAAGCAGGAGCTGAAGACTGCTGTTAAGGCTGCGGCGCAGGACGCCTATGACCAGGGCGCGGTGAATCGCGCTGCTAATGAGAAGATGGCGAAATTGATTGCCATGGAGGCTCGGGGGTTCCCTGACGTGTGGAATAATATTGATGAGGCAATCGACGAATTTGATCGGACGAGGACTGGCCAAGTCCACGCTGAGCCCTGGGCGGCTCAGCGGAGGCCGGCATGAAGCCAGCGGGGCTGGGGTTGATTCAGGGGTTGGCGGACAACCCACTGACGCGGGGGTGGGCCGATCTGGTGGCCCATCGAGTGGTGACGCCGCTGGAACGGCTCACCATGGATGACTTCCAGCTACGTCAGTCGCTGGCCAGGCATGGGGCCAGCTTCCTGAGCGATGAGGCGCAGGTGACGCCGGAGCTGGAGGATCGGCTGCGGTTGGCGGCACAGACGGCGGGCTATCGCCCGGAGGATGTCGATGTGGTGATCGAAGGGCTCAGGGGGTTGACCTTCGAGAACGCCGAGAGAGGACGTGCGGAGGTGGCCGGGAGCATCGATCAGGCGCTGCGCGGTTTGGAGCGGCAGCGGTTGGTGGAGATCGAGTCCCGGATGATGAATGAGGAGGAGAACCACACGGATGTCGGCACGATGGCCAGTGCCCTGCTGGGCAATCCGGTGGTGGCCTATGGCGCCGTGGGTGGTGGTGGGGTCCTGGGGACGCTGGCGCTGATGGACATTGCGCAGCGGATCCAGGCGCACCAGGCGCAGAAGGAGAAAGAAGCACCCAAGGCCAAGAGGGCCTCCGCTTCGGACGAAGCGGGGGCCTAGACCTGGGGCCTGGGGCCTGGGGCCTGGGGAAGCAAAAGGGTGTTGAGGCGGTGGAGGATGGCGTTATGGGCGGTCACATCGGTGATGCGATTGCCGTAGCTGAGGCGATGGAGGGCCCAGCGCAGCTGCCGCTGGGAGGTGATGGTCGCCAGGTATTCGTCGATGAAGTCCCTCGACTTGAAGCTGATCGTCGGGGTGATCCGGCTGGCGAGGGACCAGTCGTTGATGGCGGCTCGATACTGCTCGCCGGGGGCTTCGGCGGCCCGTAGGGTGAGCAGCTGTTGCATCAGCGGAGCTTCGAGGTTTTCGCTGAGCAGTGCAGTGGCGTGGGCCAGGCCACCGTAGGTGGCTGTGGTGAACAACCCTTCCCAGAGGTACTCAGGGATCAGGGGCAGGAGACGGGCCAGCTCAGTGCCGATCAGTTCATCGGCGGGGAGCGTGGGATTGACGGTTGCTTCCGTCACGGGAGGAGGGCGGGGCAAGGGGGGTAGGGCCCCCGGTTGGGGGCCTGGCATTAGATCAGCTGGGAGGTGAGGCACGCCCGGAGGGTGTAACGGGCGAGGTCGCAGCAGAAGACCTCCCAGCCGAAGAAGTCGGGCAGGACGATCTCGGTCCAGCCTTCGTGCTTCTCAGAGAGGTGCAGGGTGGCCTCGTTCTTGTCGAGAACAAAAGAAGGGCCGGAGATGCGCTCCTCACTTATCCAAGTGCCGTTGCTGTAGGTCTGCAGCTCGGCGTACTTGCTGTGCAGGTCGATTTCGACGACAGCAATGGAGGGCTTTCTGTGTGCTTGCTCGTCAGCCAGGTTGATGGGGGCTTCGAGCTTGTGGCACCAGGCGCGGTTGACGCGCACCCCCCCTTGCTGCTTGACGATCAGCCGGGTTTCGGTGAGGAGGTTGCTGTTGGGGGCGGCCATGGGGTTGGCGAGGGGCAAGGGGAGTAGGGCCCCCGGTTGGGGCCGGGGGCTAGGGGTTGGTCAGGCGGGTGATCGGGGGGCCGAAGAGATCACGCAGCCGGTTGGCGGCGTGACGGCCGATGGCTTGCCAGCGTTGGCTGTCGCGTTCCTGATGGGCGTGGTGGCACAGGGCCAGCACGACCGGGTGGCTTTCAATCAAGGCGATGGCCTTGACGATGGATTCACTCGGCCAGGGATCTCTCAGGTCCCCGATGTCGCTGCAGATGGACTCATAGGTTTCGAGGTCTTCTTCGCTGAGGGTGAAGAGGATGCTGGAGAGAGGGGGCCCGAGATCGATGTGGCTCATGTCGTGTCGGGAGGGGTGGTCGGGTTGCCGTCGTGGTCGGTGATCACCATGTCCGGTGTGACGCGGACAAAGATGGGGGTGAGTTCGACGGTTTCACGGTCGACGCTGATCTCCGTCAGGCAGATCGCCGCTGTGGGCTTGCCATCGACGAAGCAGCTCACCAGGGCGAGCTGTTCACGGAAGGCGCCGCAGGTGACGATGTCGAAGTCCTTGCGGAGTTCAGAGGTGATGTTGGTGCCGCTCATGAAGTGCTCAGATGATCGAGAGGACGCGGTCGCGGGCAGCGGCTGCCAGCTTGTAGTGCTTCGCCCACAGGAAGTGGGCCTGCATGTAGGTGAGCATTCGGGCGGATGCCACCTCCTCGATGACGCTGAGCCCCTGCTCGTAGCCGAGGCGCATGGCGCGACTGGCCATGGTCTTGGCGTCGTACCAGGCGCCGGCGATAGCGGGGAGCGTCTCAAAGCGGCCCATCAGGCGGGCTTGGAGGATGTCGCTGGCGACGGCGTGGGTGACGCCTGCCTCCAAGATGGCCTGCTTGGCGATGGCGGCAATGAGGCCTTCGGGGACTCTCATCGCAAACGGAATCAGTTCGGACTTCGGCATGCACCGAAGGTCAAACACTACCGCGTCCAGATTTTGATTCTTCATTTTTGTGACTGAAGGGAGCAGGAGGGGCCTGCGGTCCAGGGGAATAGGGCCCCCGAGGGTTCGGGGGCCAGGGTTGGGGCGGTTGCATCAGCCGTTGTCGGGACCGCGCTAGGGGTAGACGTAGGTGTTGCGGAAGCCAATGAGAAGCAGGAGGGGGTAAATGGTGCTGCGGATGGTGTTAGCGGGGCGTTCGAGGTTTTTCATCGGCGGATAGGGCGATGGGCTGCGCCTGCGCTGTAGCGGGCGTTCATGTTGAAGGGCGTGAAGGTGCAGCTGGTCACCACCGGCGAGGCGATGCGGCAGAGGCCTTCGCCCTGGTAGCTGTAGCGCTCGTTGCCGAGCAGCACAGCGATGCCGGTGATGTAGATGTCGCCGTCGTGGTCAGGCTTCTGGCCATAGGGGGCGAAGAAGCCGAAGCCATAGCGTTCAGCTTTGTCCTCAAACCAGAGGCCAATCGTTTCGCCGTTGGCGGTAACGGCGAACTGGCTGCAGATGTTGCTGTATTCCTTCTCGTTGATTTTGAGAAGGCAGGATGCGGTGGGGTGGCGCACCACGTTGTTGGTGGTGGTCCACTGCTGGGCGGCTGCTGGGGCGGTCAGCAGTAGGGAGAGGAGGACCGGGAGTGGCCGGGTCATTCGTGCTGCATGGGCTGGGGCCAGGGAAGTAGGCCCCCCGTGCGGGGGGCCAGGGTTGTGGTGGGGTTGGTCAGCGGGGGCGGATGTCGGCCTGGCTGTGGCCTGGGATGGGCGGCTTGGGCTTGCGCTTGGGCTTGTTGAGCTGGGCGTTGGCCAGAAAAGTGCCGCCCACTACCCAGAGGGTGGCCAGGGCGATAGTGAACGGGTCCATGGATGGGGACTCCAGATAGTTTAGAGCAAATAAAGAAAGGCCCCCGGATGGGGGCCAGTTCTCAAGTGTAAGCCTGAGATTGCGTCAGGAAGCAGCCGGGGCTGCGGCGTTGGCCTTGGCGCGCTCGATCAGAGCGCTGAGCCGGTTGGTGCTGCTTACCTCCGTCTTGGTGATGGCACCAAGGCGGAAGTAGACGCCGAGCCCGGTGTGCCGGGCTCGGGTTCCGCCGTTGCTGAGCTTGCGCTTGTGGACGTGGCCGAGGCCAGCGCCCACAGTGCCGAGCGGACCGGCCTCGACGTAGACGCCGTGGCCGTCTTTGGCGCCGAACTCACGACGCAGGCCGTACTTTGCGTCCAGCTCACGGGAGAGCTGGGCTGCCGTGGCATGCAGGGCATGCCGGTAGGCCTTGAAGGTGGGGTCGGCCGCCTTGAAGGCGGCTTCGGCTTCGTCGGACTCCAGCATGCCCAGGAGCCTGGAGACTTCGGCCTTGCTCATCTGCCGCAGGGCGGCGGTGAGCAGGGTTCGGTCGGTTGGCTCGCCAAGGATGTAGACGTAGTGGCGCTCGACGAAGTCGAGATCCACGTCGCTGGAGTCGGGTTGGGGCTCGGGATCGGGTGCTTCGGGCTCGGGGGCCGGGGCGGGAGCTTCCGGCTGCGGCGCGGGGGCCTCAGCCTTGGGCTCAGGCTTGGGCTTCGCCTTGGCCTTGGGGGCCTTGGCGGCTTGGTTCTTGGGTGCTTCGCTGCCCGGCACCTCCGTATCGACGGGGAGATACGGGGTGTTGCCACCGCCATTGCCGTTGCCGCCGGTGGCGACTTGGGCAGGGGCGTTGGTTGCTGGGGCCTCGGTGTTATTGGTGGTGGCGTTGACGCTGGACATTGAAGTCTCCAGGTGGAATGGTCCGGGAGGACCAGAAAAAAAACAGCCCCCGAGGATAGAAATCCTCTGGGGGCTGAATGGTTGGAGGTGAGGATCAGACGAGTCGCCTGATCCTCTTGTGGATAATCATCGCGTTATGGGCTTGGCCCATGGCGATGAGGGCGTCGGCGGCGCAGAGCAACAACCTGTGGTTGTAGCTGCTGTAGGCCGCCGAGCGGATGTGGCGCGGGTTGTTGGGGCCGTAGCTGATGCCGAGAGCATCGAGCGCGGTCCGTTGAGAGGTCGTCAGCATTTCGTAGGTGCCGACGCCGGGGAGGGGTTGGGTGGGGTGAGCCACTGTCCTTTGTGCTTTGAGGGCAGTGGGAATAGGGCCCCCGGCGGTGGCCGGGGGCTGGTATCAGGGGGTGAGGTAGGTGGGTGTGAGGCCGTTGCCGGCATTGATTTGGGCGTACTTGGTGGGGGTGGCGGGGGTGGCTTTGGGGAGCTGCTGCCGTTCGATGCGTTGCCTTTGCTGAATGTCGTTGATGGCTTTCTTGATGAGTTCGCTACCGCCGAAGCCGATGAGTCCGCCGAGAAAGACGACAAGGAAAACGCGTGTCATGGACGAATGGGTTGTGGGCCAGCCGCTGAGGGCCCCCGGCAGTGGCCGGGGGCTGAGGTAGTGGTGGCGATCAGTTGCTGCGGCGCCGTTGGCGCCAGAGCAGCACCTGCATGGTGAAAGCGGTGGTGAAGTGGTAGGTGAGGAAGCAGACGATGCCCAGCCGGGCGAGGTCCAGCAGGAACTGCTCGACGCCGTAGCTGGGGGCGATGAGGGCTTCCATGGTGGGGTGGGGGTGGGGGGCAGCAGCGAAAGCCCCCCCGGCAGCCAGCGGGTGCTGGTGCCGGGGGGGGCTGAAATCAGAGCTGGAAGAAGCCCTCCAGTGTGAGGTCTTCGGGGGTGATCGGCTCGGTTCTGTTGTCACTGCTCCTTGAGGTTCCGAGGAGGAGGAGTTCCATCAGCTCCTCGAAGGTGAGGGGCTTGAAGGTGTCATCGTTGATCTGGTGGTACATCTTTCAGATGCACTGTCCAGGCAAGAGGTGCCTGGGTCCAGAACAATACAGCCCCCGAGGATAGAAAATCCCCGAGGGCTGGATAGCGGGTTGGTGGCAGAAGAAAGGTGCCCCCGGTGGAGACCGGGGGGTGGGGTTGTGGTGCTGGTGGGACAGGGTTCAGAAGAACCAGGGCCACAGCGGGTTTAGCCAGTGGCTGATGTTGCCGCCGGCCAATGCCAGGCGGAAGCTGGCGTAGAGGGCAATACACAGCCAGATGTGCTTGACGGGGTTGCAGATGGCCCAGTTCCAGTAGTCCAATGAAATAATCCGAGGTGCAGCAGAAAACAGCCCCCGGCAGATGGAAATCTTCCGGGGGGGGTGGATGGGGATGGTGTTGTGGAGTTGACAGCCCATGCAGGAGCAGTGGGGGGGTGCCTGTTGCTGTCCTCCCAGCCTAGTCAGCTGGAGGTCTATCAGCACAGGCAATGGATGCTGGTGGTTGGGGCGTTCGTTGTTGAGAACTTGGGTGGTCTTGGGGGCGTGGGTTGCATGATCAGCGCATAAATGCGACTGCCCATTGCACACCAGACGCTACAATCCGACTGCGAGCGCTTCAGCTAAGGCTTCAGCTGTTGCAGCAGTTCTCAACTGCATGCCTTTCCATTAGCCTGCAGCTGCGCCTTTAGTCCCCACGAACCCAAGGACTTGGGATGTGCGTGGGGCCTAGGCGCAACTGCATGAGCTGGTAGCCAAGGAAAAAAGGCCCCCGGAGGGGCCAGAAAGTGGTGCCTGGGTTGATCAGGCGGCCGTGATGCCGACGACTTGGAGCCAGTCGGAGGGTTCACCGTTGGCTTCCATCGTGACGCTGCGCACTTCGATCTGATCGAAGAGGCTGTAGAGCGGTCCTTGGGCCACGCCGCGCAGGAGAGCCCGGTCATCCGAGACATAGGCCAGACGGCCCAGTTTCACGGAGTTCTTGGCATCAGCGGGGGTGGAGGGATCCTTGGTCACGACGGGGCCTTCGTAGCCTTCCGACACGTCCATCACACGGAGCGTCATGGAGTAGTTGGCTTCCTCGGGGGTATTCCCGGAGTTACCAGGGAAGGCCTTGATCAGCACTTTGGCCACACCCGATTTCTCGGGCTTGATGCCGAGGCTGGTCAGGTTGGCCTGGTCGACAGCACCGTGGCAGTGGGCACCCTCGGCGGTGGAGATCGCGTTGGCCGCCATCTCCTTCTCGCCGTGGCACGTCATCTGCAGGTACGCGATCACTCGTTCGGTCCCGTTGACCTGTTCGGTCGGAATCGTTGCGCCAGAGACGCTGATGCCGCCGAAGCCCTGGGCACGCTTGGTGATCTTGGGAGCAGTGGCAGTTGCCATAGTCCGTTTCTCCGTAGTAGGCCCAGGCGGGATTGCCTGGTTCCACTCTTCCTCAGTCCCCGAGGATAGAAAGGGGGTACGGTTTTTTTGCCCAGGGGGTAGTTAGAGAGGGGATATAAGAAGTGCCTCGAAAGTGCAATGCAATTTTCTAGGTGGTAGAAGTTTCGATGCGGCAAGGCGCATAACGTTGATGGCTGCACTGGTGGCGGTTTCAACGAGCAGTTGAACCGCCTCAGGGGTCGCTTTGCATCCGTCCCCACCAAAAGGGAATCGGTCCTCAGCCGGCCCTTACTACTTCCAGCTCACAGCCGGCGGTAAGCCGTACCCTGCCTGCAGTTCACAGGCGGGCCGTGCAATCCAGCTTCGTGTCGCCGGCCGACTATGCCGCGTTCATTGCCGCCCACCCGCAGCTTGGGCTCACCTTCCCTGCGACCGCCCAGGAAAAGGCCCAGCTGGCGCCGGCCGTCATCGCCTGGAAGCGGCAGTCCCAAGAACAAGGGCCCTCCGCAGCGGCTCTTGGGCTTGGGGCCCTCGGGGCCGGCGCCCTCGGGCTTGGCCTCTGGCATGCGTTCAACGGGCCGCCACAACCCCCTGCTGCTCCGCCCGCCCCCGCCCCCGCCCCCGCCGCTGCACCCACCTCGACGCCACCCATCGCCGTGGGAGCCACCCCGGCTACTGCTGACAGCAACTGGGTTGGTGATCAATCAGCGCGAACCGGCAACCGCTTTCGGCCTGTTCCCAGGCCACGGCCTGTTCGTGGCGGTTCGCTCGGTGCCTTCGACAAAAAAGGCTCCGATGTGCAGCGTTCCTTCGGCGCCTACGGCTATCAGGAAGACCGCAACCTCTACGCTCACCCAGTCATCGGACCGCTCGTTGATCAACAGCGCTGGGATGAAGCGCGGCATGCCGTTGATGCCCACCTCTATGGCACTGAGATGGGCACCGATTGGGCCCATCGGGCTATCGATCGGCTCGCTGATGGTGACAACGACTTCAGTGCCGTCTATGAGGGCTTCGTCGAAACCGATCGCAGTAACATTGGCCGCAGCAAGCTGGTCATTCAGCACCGCAAAAGTGACGGTTCTGGCTTTGAGGCAGTCGATCCCAACAAAGTTCCGGCCAACTACACCATCCTGCTGCAAGAAATTGACAGAAATGGCAACCCAACTGGGGTCAAGCGGGCCTTCAGCAACGGCTCCAACGGGCCCAACAGCCGCCAATGGCTACCGCTATCGCCCGCTGAGTACATTCGGCGGCTGAAAACCCGCGCCGAAGACGCCGAAAAGCCCCTCTCCCGTGATCAGGACACCACCGGCAAGGGTCGCTACAAGTCCGGCACCAACCTCGATGCCCGTGATGAAGGTGCAGCCTCCCGCATCACCAGTTACGAAAGCGCCAAGGACCCCTACGCCCCCCTGCCGCCCTACACCGGGCCCCTCAAGGCGGTCCTGGGCAGTGATCCTGTGGCTGAACAGGAAGGCGTGGAAACGCTGCCGGCGCCGAAAACCGCTCGAAGCCTCCTGGCGGCCCCCCGAACCATCGACACCAAGGTGATCGTTGGCGCTGGAGAGAAGCGCGGCGAAGGGAAATCCGTCATCAGCCAGGATCTGGGCCGCAGTTCACGCATCTACACCGTTCCGGTCCCTCGTTTTGGCGGCCCGCAGCGGGTCACGGGTCAAGATGTCGAGTACCAGCCCGCTCGGATGCGGTCCGTGGCGGATTTGCCGCCGCAGCTGGCGGATTCCTTCATGGAAATCCGCGTTCTCGGCGAATCCGGCAAGCCCGAAACCCGTTTTGCCCGTGTTGGCGATCTGGCGCCCAACATGCCCATCGCACCGGGAACTAAGTTCTACCAATCCACCGAGAAACAGGCTCTCGGCGGCGGACTTCCAGACCAAAGGCCGGAACCTTCCTTCGCTGTCGACAATCGCGGGCAGCTTCACGAGTTTCTGCCGGATACGCCCTACCCGCAAGCCACCAGGGACGCCTATGCAAGCAACATTCCGTCGGAATCTCACGACTACAACATCGGCAAACTCCAGTACAACCTGATTGATCCGAAAATCATCGAAGATGCTGTAACCCCTGGTGTCACTGGCAACAAGATGTGGTCGTTCAAGAAGGATTTCTGGCGCGAAAATCCTGATTCCGAAGGCCAGAAGGTCAACAACTACAAGGTCACCGGCGCTGCCACCATCGTTGCCAATGCGGTGCGCGGTCGGGAGTTGGCGGATCCCGCCTACAGGGGGCCGGGCCAGCGCGGCCTGGCGGCCCTCGCCCATGCCGCCCTGCGCATCGTCACGCCCAAGGGTCAGGAGCCGCCCCTTGATCAGCTCGCCGCTGTGGTCAACCGCGCCGGCAAGTGGATCGAGGCCGGCGATCACCGCCAAGGCGACACCAACCCCCTGCCGCTGACGATCAAGCCGGGGGATCTGGAGTGGGAAGGCACCATCCAGGCCACTGATGGCGCCCCTGGGCCGGGCGGCCAAACCGCCCTCAGCCGGCCGAAGCCCGCCCTTGGCTCAATGTTTGTCACGGTCAACGACACCCCCTACGGCCTCCACTTCGAGCTGGGCACCAGCCCGCAGCTCAAGGCCGCCCAGGTCGTTCGCAGCCTGCTGGCCGCTCCTGGGCCCATCACCCCGGAGCGGGCTGCCATGGTTCGCCAGGTGCGCAAGCACTACGGCGTCAGCTGGCAGCAGATCGATAAGGTACTCACCAACCAGGCTGCCGTCAAAGCCGCCAGTGGCCTGGCGATCGATCCGGCCGAGCACCGCGCCAAGCTCAAAGCCGTCGCTGCCTACGGCGTTGGCGGCCATTCGGCCACCGCTTTCGCCAAGCGGCCCCGCAGTGCCTTCACGGCGGAAGAGCTGGAGGCCATGGATGACGACGAGCTGCGCTCCCTCGATTCGGACTGGAAAAAGCACTGGCTCGATCAGGTCGTCAGCGGCCTGGCAGAAGCGCCGCGCCTCAAGGAGGCCGCCCTGCGGGAGGCCGCCCGCACCGGCAATCCCGCCGATGTGCAGGCCGTCGCCAGCTCCTGGGCCCGGATGGTGCCGTCGCTCGCTGACACCCTCAGCGATGAACTTGATGGCCTCGACATCTACGACCGCTACTCCCTGGTCGCTGAAGGCCTCACCCGTGCCGCCCACGATTTCCCTGCCGCCATCGAGGCGGCCAAGGCCAGCAGCGATCCGATCGTGGCGCGCCTCGGTCAGCGGGCCGGGGCGGCAGGTGTCCCCGGCGCCTTCTCCTTCGAGCACTTCGCCACCGAATACGTCGGCAACTTCGTCGCCATGGGTGGCATCGCCGCCAAGACCGATGGCACCAACCCGGCCCCTCTGCGCATAAGTGAACAGGCGACGGGTCAGCTGTTGGCTGAAGCCCGCTCCCGTGGCGTCAGCATCACCAAGGTCATCAATGAAACGCTCGCTGGTGCCGGCACCCCCGGTGCGGCGCTGATCAAGCTGCGTGCCCTCACCAAAGGGGCCGGCAGTGGCCTTGCCGATCTGCTCGGTTTCGGCGGCCCGAAGAACGAGCCGCACGTCAACGGTGCCGCCCTGGCTTGTTGGTTCCAGCTCAGTCCCACCGCCGGCAGCGCCATGGACCTGGCGCTCAACGGAGAGGGCAAGGAGCTGGGTTTCAACCGCCGTTCCCAGGCGCCCTTCACCTTCAGCAACACCGGTTCGGCTTCCGCCGCCTACCCCTTCCGGTTGATATTCTCCACCAAGGCCGCCGAAGGTCGGGGCTTCAACGAGGACTCCCTGCTGCGCGGCACCATCCAAGGTCTGCGCCGGCCGGTGACGCGCACCCATGGCAGCACCAGCAAGACACCAGGAGCTGTCGACACGGTCGCCAGCCAGTTCGATGCGCTCACCGACAACCTGGCGAAGCAGCAGAAGGAGCTGCGCAGCCGCCTGCTGGGCCTGCGCCAGAGCGGTGTCAGCGCCGGCGATCCCCAGGTCGTCGCCATCAACCGCCGCCTGGTCCAGCTGGCTGCTGCTGAAGCCGAAGCCCTGGCTCACCCGAACGCCATGGCGATTGCTGGGGGCCTGCTCAACATGGACGTCCGGCGCGCCCAGCACCGCACCTCCGATGGTTCCGGCGGGTTGGTCATCGACTTCAACGAGCGCAACCAGCTGGTCGCTCAGCCGATGGAGGCCTTCCGGGGCAAGGCCTCCTCCCTGGAGCAGCTGCAGGAGCAGAGCGGTGATCGTGCCGAGGCCATGGCGCTGGCATCCCTGGAGCAGCAGGGCGAATGGGACCGCAACGCCGAGCTGGCCGAAGGGGCGGTGATGGAGCGCAGCGATGGTGATGTGGCCCTGCCCGAGCAGGCCGATGAAACCCTCAAGGCCGCCCAGTTCCTCGAAGGTGAGATCGAGCGGCTGGAGCAGCTGGTGCCTGTTTTCCAGCAGCGCTACCCCGATCTGCCGAAAACCCAGGAGCTTGCAGCTGAGCTGAACCAGCGGCGCGAGCAGCTCGGCCAGGTGCAGCAGGCCCTGCGGCTCACCCAACAGCAGTACGGCCAGCGCTCTGGCACCAAGGAGATCGAGGCCGTGCCAGCCGAAGAAGGCGAGGTGGGCACCACCCGCTTCAAGCCGCTGGCAGATGTCACGAAGGGTCTGCCGAAGGGGAAAGGCGCCGTCCTGTTCCGCGAAGCCTTCAGCGCCGTGCCGCCCGAGAAGCAGAGCGCTGTCACCGAGTTGTTCGAGGGCCCCTCGAACCAGTTCGGCACCAGGGATGTCACCTGGGTGTCGCCGGAGCAGCTGCAGACGATGCGGGACATCGACTCCTACGGGCTGAGGGCTGCGCGCTCCCGGCGTCAGGCCAACGAGGAGCGCATTGCCCAGGCCAGGGCTCGGCGGCAGGGGGCGGGCCAGGGGGCCGATACCTCGGACATGCTCGACGGCAAGAGCGGCACCTTGACAGGCAACGCCGCTCCACAGGTGGGCGACACCCAGCGCAACCTGCCGCTGGCGGGCGCTGGCTATCGCCCCCGCACGTTCGACGCCAACGCCTACGGCCCCGAGCTGCCCGCCGCACTGCAACCGGCGCCCGCCACCACGGCCCCGGCCACCGTCATCGGTCCGGCCAAAACGCCGGGGGTGGCGGGTGAACGCAAGCCCGTACCCTCTGGCTCAGCAGGCAAGGGGGCAATGGCGATCACCAAGGCGCAGGAGCGGCGGGCGCTGTACACCCACCTGGCCGATCACATCACCAAGGTGGCCCAGCTCGGCGAGGGCAACGTCGCTCCTTACCGCTCTCCCAGCACCGCCCTGCTGGGGCGCATCCACGCGCAGATCGAGAAGCGTCAGGCTGCCCAGGCACCCGCTGCCCCTCGGCCGGTCAACGTCACCGAGGAAAGCCGGCGGGAGACGGAGCAGCGCCAGTGGGCCACCGCCAAGAACCGGCCGGCGCCGATCGCCACTGCCCCCTACTCGATTCGGAGGCCCTGAGATGCCTGGCTTCCGCCCTGGCGTTCCTTTCGGCAACCAGGCCGAAACCCGCGCTGCTGCCCTCGATCGCCTCGGGCCTTTCAGCCCCACGGTCGGCGGGGCCAGCGTTTCGGTCGGCGCTGGCATCAAGGCCAAGGTGCGCAAGTTCCAACGGCAAGCCCAGTCCGACTACCGCTCGGAGTTCTCCCGCATGCGCCAGGAGGCCCCCGGCTTCGTTGATGAATGGCGCAACAAGGCCTTCGGCAGCCGGGCTTTCATGGAGGACTTCGTCCCGCCTGGCGGTGATCCGCTGGCCGAGGAATCGGCGGCGGCCAAAACCAAGCCCCTCGGGGAGGACAAAGCCTGATGGCACTCGCTGGACTGATCGGCCGCTTCGCCGGCCAGAACTTGCTCAAGGCCTGGAACATCGGCAAGCCGACATGGACGGACGTGGCGATCAACGCCTTCCCGTCTCTGCTCTACGGCGGCACGATGCTCAGCCAGGGTGCCAACCCTGGCGAGGCGGCCGGCACGGCGTTCACCGATCTGGGCATGCAGATGGTGGCGGACACCGCGCTGGGTGCTGCCGGTGCTCGGCTGGGGTTGAGGTTCGCGCCGCAGAAGTGGAAGGATCTGGCCCAGAAAGGCGGCAGGTACAGCAGCCGCCAGCTGGACAAGAGCGCCGCCAAGTGGAGCAACATGGCGAAGATGGGCTCAATGGCCACCATGCTGTTGCCCAACCCGGTCGCCAACTCTTTCTATGAGCGGATGCAGCGGCAGCAGCTCGGGCCTGCTGGTGCCAGCGTCGATGCCAGCGCCCTGGCCGCGCCAGCGTTCTCACCCGAGGAGGGCGCCTACGTCAGCCAGCTGATGGCTGGCCTTGATCCTGAACAGCAGCAGTACGCCGCCGCCCTGCTCGGCGGAGGTGTCTGATGGCTGATGCCCCGCTCACCCCTGTCCCTTCGGCAGCGGACTGGGGCTTCATGCTCTCCCGTGGCATGGAGGGCACCAACTCCTCGCGGGATGCCAACCGGCTGGTGTCGGCCCTGCGCGATTCGATGCTGGGTGATCTGCTCACCCGGCCGTGGAAGGACACCGAGTACGCCAAGGCCTTTCGCCTTCAGGACGCCACGCTGGGCAGCAGGGCCGCCTACATCGCCGGCCGGGCCCTGCACGATCTGATCAGCGATGGCACCCGCACCCCCTACTGGCTGGCCAACCATCCGCTCGGCGCCCTCTCCCTGCTCTCGGCCGAGACGATGGAGCACACCGGGCTGCACCCCAACAAGAAGCAGCGCGAGGTCATCGAGCGGGAGCTGGAGGCTGACAACTTACCTACCCACCACGAAGACATCCTGGAGCGCCACGCCCGCAAGATGGGCTTCAGCTACCGGGGTCAGCACGGCGGCATCCCGCTGGACATCGCCACCGGCACCATCCCGCTGCTGGCCTCCGGCCTGATGACGCAGCTCTCCGGCAACCACGATCTGCTCAACTTCGGCCAAGGCGGCCGGAGCCTCGGCTACCAGGCGATCCTGCCCACCGAGTTCAACAACAAGGACACCACCTCGGTGCCACTGGAGCTGGCGCTGCGCTACATCACCGGCCGCACCGGCCGCCTGCTGCCCTTCGAGGAGTTCACCGTCGAGCGGCCCGATGTGTCCCGCGAGGACTACGACTCCGCCAAGATGCACCAGTGGGACAAGGGCCTGCTGGGCCTGGGCCTGTTCAAGGCCACCGGCCGCAACATCGAAGGTGAGCCCGAGTTCACGATGATGGGCTTCCGGGTGCCGCTTTCCGCTGGCGCTGCGGCCCTCGGCTCGCTCGGTGGCTCGGTCGTTGGGGCCGGCGTTGGCGATCGCTTCATCCGTGAGCAGGTGGAACGGCGTGTCGCCGCCGGCAATGCCCTCCATGGCCCCACCCAGGCGTTCGTGAAGGAAGGCCCCCGCCGCCTCGCCGGTGCCTTGCTCGGCGCCTTGGTCGGTGGCGGCGCTGGCAATATCGGCAGCCAGGTGGTCAACGACGTCTTGATCCAACCCGCTTTCTACCCTGGGCGTGTGCGGGCCGAGGAAACCTGGCCCCAGCGGCGCATGGTCGAACTGGCCCCGCCGGATCCGGCCCCACCACCGCCGCCACCACCTGAGGACGATGATGTTCACGCTCTCCAACCCCTCCCTGCCAACGGCGCTCTCCGGGTCTGAGCGGCAGCGGGCCGCCCTGGAGAAAGCCCGCTCCTGGCTCGATGCCTCCACCAGCTCCTTCGCTGATGGCGCCGCACGGCAAACCGCTGAGCTGGGCCAGATGGCCACCAGCTCGCTGGACAACTCGATGCGGACGATCCAGCAGGGCATGGAAGGCATGGCTCGGCGCAAGGCCGAGGAGGCGGCCAACAAGGGCGGTGGCCTTGGCGGCATTCTCAAGCAGGTGCTGCCACCACTGGCCACGCTGGCCGCCGGGCCGGTGGGCGGGGGCCTTGCCGCTGGCGCCAGTCGGTTCTTCTGATGGGACAGCCTCTCTTTCAGTGGGACAGCGGCAGCCGCTTCGGCCGTGAGGGCGGTGCAGCAGTATCAGCCAAGGAGCGCCTGGCGGCGGGCATCGAGCCCTACGCCGCCATGATCTCCTCGGATGTCGAAGCCCCCGATCGCCCCAACGCCCAGCGCAACCTGGAGGCGGCCGGCAGCGCCTATGGCAACGCCGAGCAGTTGATGGGCCAGGTGGAGGGGGTCTCCGGCAACGAGGCCATGAAGGGGATGTTCTCTCAGGCGCAGAACGCCGACTGGGCGGGCATGGCGCAGAACTGGTCCGCTGCGAAGAAGGGCAGTTCGGGCGGCAAGAACTGGGCTTCGGCCGCTGGTGGCCTGGCCGGCGACATCCTCGGGATGTTCGGCCGTGGCGGCAGGCCGGAAGCCGACAAGGCCAAAAACAGGTCGGTAGCCAGCAAGGCCAAAAACGCGGCCTCCACTGGCAAGCGGATGGCGGGGATGGAGCTGCTGAGCCGTTTCGGCGCCTGAGTTTTTCTGAGAAAATCCCTCGCGTCACGTTTGCCTGGTCAGCTGGTGAACTTCGATTCATGCGGGGGCACTCCGTACCCTGCCCGCAGTGCGGTGGATGGCCATGCACCCGTTGCGGGTCAAGCAGTGGGATGCCGTCGGTGACAAACTCGATGGTGCTGCCATCGCTGCGCTGGATGCGATCCCAGGCCTAGCAGCCGCCGATCGCTTCATCACTCGCCAGCTCGATCGCCATGAGATGTGGCTTGATCGTGGCGCCCCCCCTGGCACAGCGGCGTCGATCGCGCCGCCGCCGCTGCTGAAGGGGCCAAGATCCTGGCCGCCAAGCAGCAGGGCATCGAGTACACGCCCTACAGCGGCCAGGAGATCGACATCTACCCGCCCCGAAAGGCCGGCCAATTCTGGCCCGCCATCGTCGATCTCTACCGGGCCGTGCAGGAACTGAGGCGCTCCCTGCCACCCTCCGTACCCTGAGTTCACTGGTCGGTCCCTGGGTTCATGTTCAGCAGGTTTCGGCGGGCGCTCTCTGGCCCCGGACAGCCGCCCACATCGTTCGCCGATCTGCAGCAGGCAGCAGCGGCAGCGCCAAGGCCTGATCCCACCCAGCCGCTGCCCTACGACGACAACGGCGCGCCGGAGTCCGCTGGTGGCCTATTCCCCACTCCTCCTGCCTTCAGGGACTCGATGGCGGGCGACATGCGCCGCCACGGGCTCGACGAACCCCCCGTCCCCTACTTCAAGGTCAGTAGGCCCGAGCCGCCCCTGCCGCCGCCGGTGATGCCCATTCCTGGCTGGCCGGACCCAGTCCCGAGGTCCGCCCAGCTCCTGCAGGAAGCCAGTCGCTCGGTCACCGGCGACACCCCTGCGGCCCCCAGCGTCATCAGCCCGGACATGGCGGCCTGGCTGCCTGGCCGCAGCCGTGGCGGCGAGGCGTGGCTGGAGCTGGATCCGGGAAAGCGCCTGGAGGATCACCTCGGTGGTCCTGTCCCGGCGCTGCCTGATGTCGCCAGCGTTGCCGCCGCCCAGCCGAAGCTGGGCGCGGCGGTGGCGGCGTTGAACCGCAACGATGCGACGCCGTGGGTGGCCCAGCCCTCGGTGATCCCCGAAGTGCGGGATGTGGCCAGCGCCATGGGTGGGCTCCCTGTGGCCGCCACCGCGCCGGCCCTGGCCGCCAGTTGGCGCATGCCCATCCCGCCAGTGCTCACCGCTGCCCGCCTCAACCGCCACAGGGTGGGCGGGCCTGACACCGTGGCGGCGGATCTGCGCACCGCCAAGGCCCAGCAGGCGATCGACAACAGCTGGCAGAACGTTGCGGCTCAGGCTGGCGCCACCAGCGGTGGTGGCGCCAG